>Ga0310124_10000811_pt1 | contig 22119 bp, 14 predicted proteins | sample CB11b_AW_Bot5_MG_FD_203507 | JGI IMG/M metagenome (GOLD analysis project Ga0310124, IMG submission 203507) | Marine microbial communities from Western Arctic Ocean, Canada - CB11b_AW_Bot5 | ecosystem: Environmental > Aquatic > Marine > Oceanic | place: Canada: Western Arctic Ocean | collected... | reverse complement strand
CATTAATCTCAATGGGTTTAAAGCCTAATCGACGAACCATGCACCCAAATATGGTTCAAGGTGTTAGGGAATGCGTTGAGTTTTTAACAAGTTTGTCTCCAAATGAACCCATTGTATTTAATAAAGAAATTTTTCAGATCACCGGACCTAAACCAGAGTGGATAGACCAACCCAGTCCAAAAATTTATGTGGGTGCAACTAAACCGAAAATGTTATCAATGGCTACCGAAGTTGCTGATGGTTTGATCATGAGTGATGTTACTTTGGCGCGAATAGACGAATGCATGGATGTTATCAATCAATCCATAAAAGATAATGGACGCGATAGAAAAACTTTCGCAATCAGTAATTTATTTTCTTGGCATGTGAAATTAGACAGAGAAGAAGCCATAGCTGAAGCTAGGAGTAAGCTCTTCGTCCGAGGGATGCTTGATCATTGGTACACATCCACATTCTTAGATTCAAATGAATCTCAAATTGTTGAAGATAATCTACATGCATTTGCAGAGGCGTATGCTCATAACAGCAATGATATTAAGGGCGTTGGCGATGACATTGTTGAGAAGCTAATAAATAATCTTACTTTTACAGGTGATTTTAATGATATTGATCGATTTACAGAAGAAATGATCCAGTTTAAGAATGCTGGTTTGGATGAATTTGCTATTCGTTTGTATAAAAAACCAGAACAGTCAATGAAGGTGATTGCTGAACGTGTTGTACCTTATTTGGAGGGACATAAATAAGCCTTTGTTAATAAACTATTCGGGTCTTCATATTCTCAACACATTGTTACCCTAAGATATTTTTTATGAAAAGATTTCTAATATTTTTCCTCATTCTACTCTCCACAAATTCATGGAGTCAGAATTATGAAATAAATAAAGGTGATTGGATTTTAAGATCAGGTTATACCTTCTTAGTGCCACAATTTAATAATGACAGTCAGGTTGGAATGGCAACCCATGGGATGCCTACTTTTTCTTTTAGCTACCTAATGACTGATAATCTAGGGGTTGAATTTTTGACTGGAATCCCCTCAGAAATCGATATTTACAATAAGGCTTTAGGAGAAGAGGCTAAAATTGCATCCTTTATTTCACTGTCACCTAATGCAACCGTGCAATATTATTTTAAACCAAAAGATTCTGATTTTAGACCCTATATTGGCTTAGGTCTAATATACTCATCCTTCCATAAAGAAAAATCTCTAGGCATCTTATCAGGTGCTAATTTCAAGCTAAAAAAGTCTTTGGATCCTATTTATCAGGTTGGCCTTGACTATGTCGTAAATGATAAAATCAGTTTAAATCTTGATGTCAGAAAACTAAAAACCTCATCAGGTGCCACTGCTACAGAGCTCCATAAGACTATTATGGGCCCTTATGCTCCAGAAAGAATTGATTATGAAATGGGTATGCAACCCTTAACCATAAGCCTTAATTTTACATGGTTATTTCATAACCCTAAAAAGATTAGGGAGAGGAGAGCACTTCTAGAGAGAGTCACTCTCAAACAAAAAAGAGAAACAATAAGAGCGACAAAAAATATTTAAAGTTTTAACTTTAGTTGTAATTATTGCCCATCTTTTTTTGATTAACCTTTTTGATCTTGCATAGATTTGTTAGGATTTTATTATGAAAAAAATTAACCTTATTAAGTATTCACTTTTGTTTGTATGGTTTATCTGTCTTTTGAATTTAGTTTTTTCTATGTCAGCCTTTCTTAATTATCTCTTAATATTTCTAGTCGTTGCACATGTCTTAGAGTTTTTTGTTTTTTTTAACAAAATTAAAGATCAGAGAATTAAGAATTTCTTCCTGGTATTAATTTTTGGGTATCTACACCTTCAACAATTAGACCATAATAATAAAAATAATAACTAGTCCTAGGCGATTAATAAAGAGATAGAGCAGGAACAGTGAGTCTTTATGACAAATATATTCTGCCCCATCTATTGAATTGTTCATGCAACGCTAAACCTTTTATACATCAAAGGAAGAAGGTTATACCCTTGGCAACAGGTAATGTGTTGGAAGTCGGCATCGGCTCTGGTCTCAACCTTCCTTATTACCAAAAAGACAATATTAAAGAAATTTGGGGTTTAGACCCATCGGAAGAGCTCCTAGAAATGGCCAGAAAAAAAGCTAAAGTAGAAGATATAGATGTCCGATTTCTCAATGCTAAAGCAGAAGTTATAGAGCTTGATGACAACTATTTTGACACCGTATTAATGACCTACACGATGTGTACTATCCCGAATTTAAGTCAAGCATTGTCCGAAATTAAACGTGTAATGAAGACTGATGGCCGGCTAGTATTTTGTGAGCATGGGGCTTCACCTGAGCCACAAGTATTTAAATGGCAAAATAGAGTAAATAATGTTTGGTCAAAAATTGCAGGTGGATGCAATATTAATAGAAATATTCCATCAATCATAGAATCTTCAGGGTTAATTATAAGTCAGATGGAAACTATGTATCTGCCTAAAACACCTAAGATACTTGGCTATAACTATTGGGGATCTGCTGTTTTAGATGATTAAGATTTTTTTATAAATTAAATAGGCAATAATCAATCAACTAGCTTTCTCTGAATGCTTCGTTAGCAATTTCTAACTGAATTCTAAATTTGTTTTACTGTTATTATGATAGATGATTATTTGACTAATAATGAAACATAAGATGCTAGATCTACCTGGTACTATAAAACAAAATAAGAGAACCCTAGCTTTCCCAACTCTTGCTTCTCTAACTCTAGCCGCCTGCGGTGGTGGTGGGTCTTTAATAGCACCAGCACCAACCAATAAAGCCCCAACTACAGCAGGCACCACCACTTTAACCTTGGATGAAGATTCAACTGATGTGGCTTTAGGTGTCACTTCACCTACGGATGCAGATGGAGACAATTTAACCATTACTGTAACAGGGTTACCTACAGGCGGAGCATTGACGACTGCGGATGGCACTGAAGTCACTAATAATATGACCTTAACTATTTCTCAACTCACCAGTCTTATTTTTACCCCTGATCCAAATTTGAATATTGATAACACAGACTTTGGAGCATTTACTTACAGTGTTTCAGACGGGAAGGCATCTACCACAGGAACGGTCAATATTTCAGTAACACCGGTAAACGATGCACCTGAATTTACCTCAGGACCTGATATAAACATCCAAGAGAACCACTCAGATGTGACTGGTTTTACTGCAACCGATATCGATAATGATGCCCTCACTTATTCCATTAGTGGCGGCACTGACCAAACATTTTTCACTATTGATGCGGTCACAGGTGCACTGACATTTATTGATAGACCAGATTTTGAAAATCCCAATGATAGTGATTCAAATAATATTTACGTTGTCGAGATTACCATTGATGATGGTAACGGCGGTTCTGCAACACAAACTTTCAATATTGTTGTCAGTGATGTTGTGACGGGTATATCAATTTCAAACTCTAGTGTTGATGAGAATATAAGTGGTGCTATGGTTGGAGATTTAACGGCAGCAATTGATGACATTAATGCCACCCATGAATATAGCTATACTTTGAGTGGATCAGATATAGATAAATTTGAAGTAGTCGATGGCCAATTAAAACTTAAAGATGGAGTCAGCTTTAATTATGAGGTAAAGAGTTCTTATTCCGTCACGGTTACTGCCACTGACAGCGGTGGCCTATCCATTTCTTCTGATTATACCGTCACTATCAATGATGTTAATGAGGCACCAACTGACATCAATATCTCCAGAACTGGATTCATGGATAACACTGATGCTGCAGTGGTCGGTACTTTAACTACCGACGATGAAGACACCGTTGATAATCACACCTATATCGTTAGTGATGATCGTTTTGAAGTGGTTGATGGAGTGTTAAGGCTTAAAGCAGGTGTGACCATTGATAATCTTGTTGAACCTACAGTGACCATTAACGTAACAACCACGGATAAGGGTGGACTTACTTACCAAGAAGAATTCACTTTAACGGTGGGTACTGTCCAAGTTACCGCTACTCAATTTGAGGAAAATGCAGTTGGTGCAGTCATTGGTAACTTATCTGTCATTGATACAAGTTTCAGTGGAAACATTACTTACACCCTATCCGGAGAAGGTTCTGATAATTTTGAAGTGGTTGCTGGTCAGTTGAAATTAAAAGACACTTTCAGTGCAAATTACGAGGTTTTGAGTTCCTATCAGTTTACCATTATCGCAACTGATGACACGGGCCATGAAAAATCTACCACTCATCAGTTCACTGTTATTGATGTCAATGATGCTCCAACCTCTATTACTCTCTCAAGCACTGCCATCAATGAAAACTCTGCAGGTGCAATAGTCGGGGACCTCACCACCACCGATGAAGATATAAGCGATAGTCATACCTATACATTGACGGGTGACGATGCCGACTCCTTTGAAGTGGTTGATGGCCAACTTAAACTCCAAGACAATGTCAGTGCCAATTATGAGGTCAAGAAAAGTTACAGTGTTACCGTCACTGCCACTGATAGCGGTGGCCTATCCATTTCTTCTGATTACACCGTCACTATCAATGATGTTAATGATGCACCCTCAGCTATGAATATTTCAGGTAGCCTTTATGTAAATGACGGCACAACTGGTGGCGTGGTGGGGGATGTAACTACCGACGATGAAGATGCAGGTGACAGTCATATCTATACCTTATCTGGAACAAATGCAGTTAGTTTTGAAATAGTTAATGGACAATTAAAACTCAAAGATAACATCACTGCCGATTATTCAATGATCAGTGCCTACAGCGTAACTGTTACCTCCACAGATATTGCTGGAGCAACAATCAGTGAGAATTACACTGTCGAAGTAAATGTTGCACCAACTTTCGTTAATCTTGGTAGCAATAATGTGGATGAAAATTATGTTAGCAGCCAGGTTGGTGCCTTAACTGTGATTGATGGAAACACCAATGATGAGTTTACCTATACAATAAGTGGAGACGGTGCTGAAAGCTTTGAGGTGGTTAATGGTCAGCTCATGGTTAAGAATGGAACTTGGTTGGATTATGAAACACAAAGTAACTACACTCTGACAATCACTGTTACGGACCAAGGCGGTTACAGTTTAGAAAAAACCCTGACGATTGATGTTAATGATGTCGATTATGGCAATCCTTGGTTCAGTGAGCATGTCAGTGTATATGATATGCCCATGTCCAATGATATTGGGATATATGGACAACAATGGTTTTACAATTGGGAGGATGGGTCCCAGCCTTATAGCCTAAGATTTGAACACGATGATGATCCGAATACGCCTCTTGTTATCACTTATAGTTTGATGAATGCGAATGCTGTTTTGGGTGATAATTACGATGATGGATACGAACAAGGTGAAGATGGAGCTTATTCAAACATAGAAAATTATTCTGCTGAATGGGAAGCGGCGGTTGATGCAGCCTTTGAATACTGGGGTAATGTTTCTGGCATTACCTTTGTTAAGGTCGACGACAATGCCAACATGTGTGGGGATATTCGGATAGCATTATCCAGTGGTGATTTCGGTAGTGCTGGTGGCTGGTCTAACGTTCCATACTATTACCAGGGTGAAAACAATTCCACCGCCAATGATATTTGGATTAGATCCTCATATGATCAATGGGGTGAGGATTGGCCTGCATATAATTTATCTCTCTTGCTTCATGAAATTGGGCATTCACTTGGATTGTCCCATACTCACCATGACTATTATTCTGCCATAGAACATAACACAAGCCTGTATTCAGTGATGTCTTATATTGGAGTTGGATATCTTGTCAATCCTTGGCCCGGATACGAAGTGGATTATTGGGTGGTTCTAGATCAGCCTGCAATCAATGACATCAAAACTATCCAGTACCTCTACGGCATGACTCCGGAGTATAACCACGGAAACACCAGCTACACCTATACGGGACCGGTTTATACCACGATTTATGACACTGGTGGCATTGATACTATTGATGTTTCCAACTATGGACTAGATATTACCTTAGATCTTAGAGGAGGTATGGTCTCATACATAGGCACGGCTGAGCTTGAGCTTGAAGTTCCTTATGGCAATGGGAGTGACGATTATACGCTTGAATATTCTGGTTTCCCAATCGGGATTGCAGAAGGCACAGTCATTGAAAACGCCACCACCGGCAGTGGCGATGACATCATCACTTGCAATACAGCTATAAATACAATTACCTGCGGCTCAGGAAATGATGATGTTCTACTTATAAGTTCAGGAGATATTGTTTTTGGTGGGCATGGCTATGATAATTTTTATATCAATTCTTTTGATTTTAATCTCATTGATGGTGGAGTTGGAACAGATGTAACTGACGGAGAGGGCGATGGACTTTATTTCCATGGCTTATACAGTGGTTCAGTCATTGATTTAAGAGCTTTTACTGATAATCAAATAACAAATATTGAAGATATTTACATCGATGATGGTAAAGTCTCAGTTTTAAAAATTTCTGCCCTGGCATTAAGAAATTTAGAAGGTAGTTATTTAAGGGATATGGATGGCGATGGTGATCTGGAATTTGTTTATTATATATACGCAGACGCCGATTTAGACGAGGTTCAAGTTAATGCAGAAGGGTGGTCTTTAAGTGTGCCTATTGATACTGGAGACAATGTATATTCTGGTTATGATTACTATTTCTTGAGCGGTACATTATTCGAATCAGATATATGGTTTGCTGTAAATACCGGTACTACTGTGACTTATATCAATGAATCAGGGGAATCGCAAAAAATTAGCCCTGATCGATCTAACGATGAGATCATAATTGTTGATAATAAGAACCCAATGATAAATGTTGATGATAGTAATACTAGTATTCCTGTAATTGAACCAATCAACATTGATCCTTTTAATGTCTTATGTGCTTCAAAATATATGGTAAGTCCAATATCTGATCTCAAGTCATTTTCATTTTCCAATATTTCCAATCATTTAGACATGACATCGGATCTCTTGATAGTGGAAGATGCACTTGATTATTCTATTCTTCTACCTGAGATTGGTGATATTGAGACTGAGAAAAACATAACATCTGATTCAGTAGAAATTGCTAATCTTTTAATTTTTGATCCTATAGACATAGACTTGATTTTCTTTTTAGAGAATTTTTCCGGGGACGATATTCTGAGAAAACCAACTATTGGAATTATTGAGAATAATCATGACATAGTTAAGGAATATGATTTATTTTTCAATTTTGAAGAGAGTATTTTCCAGGAGGATTTAATTTATTCTTCAGAATTAGGTTAACAAAGATTAGTCACACAAAAATCATTTAAAAAAATACATAGATATGTCAGTGGAAAAACTGTTACAAAGTCTGGATAATGACTAATTTTTCCAAGAGGTAAATATGAGTAAAGTAAAGATGACAACAGAGAAAGGAGATATTCACATTGATTTATTTGATGAGGATGCTCCTAATACCGTAAAAAATTTCACGGATCTTATTGAAAAAGGGTACTACGATAGTTTAACTTTTCACAGGGTTCTTCCTAATTTTGTTATTCAAGGTGGTTGCCCTCAGGGTACAGGCACAGGAGGTCCGGGTTATCAAATAGATTGTGAGATTAATGATAATAAACATCAGGCCGGAACCTTGTCCATGGCCCATGCAGGAAAAAACACTGGAGGTAGTCAATTTTTTATTTGTCACAGCCCTCAACCTCATTTGGATGGTGTGCACACAGTTTTTGGACATACTGTTAATATGGATGTTGTTAATTCAATTGAGCAAGGAGATAAAATGTTATCGTTAGTCGTTGAGGCTTCAGAATAAAGAAGTTTATTTGACTAGTGGGTTAGCTAAGGCAAAATAGTTCTTCTTGTTTTAAAACTATGGTGGACGTAGCTCAGTTGGTAGAGCTCCTGGTTGTGGTCCAGGTGGTCGTGGGTTCGAGCCCCATCGTTCACCCCACCTTTTTCTCTAGGGCCGTTAGCTCAATTAGGTAGAGCAGTGGACTCTTAATCCATTGGTTATAGGTTCGATTCCTATACGGCCCAGAAATGATTGTAATTGTTAACGATAATATATAGTCTTGTTTGTCTTAAATTTAAATGTTGGGATGATGTATTGAAAACAGATATAGAGATTGCTAGAGAAGCAGAGCTAAGAAGAATTGAAACAATTGCTTCTAAGTTAGATATTGGTGAGGAATACCTTGAACCTTATGGCAAATACAAAGCAAAAGTTAATCTTTCAATCAATGATCAAAAGCTCAAGGAACATAAGAACGGTAAATTAATTCTTGTGTCAGCCATTACCCCAACTCCAGCAGGAGAAGGTAAAACCACCACAACTATTGGTTTAAGTGATGCAATGGCATCACTTGGCCATAAAACAGCCACTTGTGTAAGAGAACCATCACTAGGACCTTGTTTTGGTATGAAGGGCGGTGGCGCTGGGGGAGGGTTCTCTCAAGTTATCCCGATGGAAGATATTAATCTTCATTTTAACGGTGATTTCCATGCTATTACCTCAGCTCATAATCTGTTAGCAGCAGCGTTAGATAATCACCTTCATCACGGCAATAAACTCAATATTGATCATCGAAGAATAGTCTGGAATCGTGTCTTGGATCTTAATGATAGAGCACTTAGACAGACAGTTGTAGGGCTGGGTGGGCCATTAAACTCAATACCCAGACAAGATACTTTTTCAATTACTGCAGCATCAGAGATTATGGCAATTTTTTGTTTATCCAATGACATTAATGATTTGAGACAAAATATTGCATCAATTACTGTTGCTTATAACCATGATGGGGAGCCAATAACAGCAGCTGATCTGAATGTTGAAGGTGCCATGACTGCTTTATTAAAAGACGCTATTAATCCAAATTTAGCTCAAACATTAGAAGGTAACCCAGTGTTTATCCATGGTGGGCCTTTTGCTAATATTGCTCATGGTTGTAATAGTATAGCTGCGACTAAACTAGCTCTGAAATTAGCTGATTACACAATTACTGAGGCCGGTTTTGGTTCTGATCTTGGGGCTGAAAAATTCTTTGATATAAAATGCAGAAAAGCTGGTTTATCACCTAACGCTGTGGTGCTAGTGGCGACTCTTCAATCCTTGAAATCTCATGGGGGCGTGCCGCTTGATAAAATTAGGGAAGAAAATGTTGATGCGGTAAGTGAGGGCACCGAAAACCTAAAAAAACACATTGAGAATATTCATCAATTTGGTTTACCGGTGGTTGTTGCTATCAACCAGTTTACCCATGATACAGACCAAGAGATTTTGATGGTTAAAGAGAAATGCGATTATTTAGGGGTTGATGTGGTCATTTGCAATCACTGGAGAGACGGAGGAGATGGCGCTATAGATCTTGCAAAGGCAGTAGTGGATTTAACAGAGAATCACAAACCAGATTTTAATTTTCTTTACCCAGATGATATGAGTCTTTGGAATAAAATGAAAACCATCGCCACAGCTATGTATGGTGCTGATAATATTATGGCTGACAAAGATATAAGATTAGAAATAAAACGCTTAGAAGATCAAGGATTTGGACAATTACCTGTGTGCATGGCTAAAACACCAGCTTCTCTATCCACTGATCCAAAACTAAAAGGTAGACCCACCGGGTTTGATGTTCCGATTAGAGAAGTCAGATTATCCTCAGGTGCAGGATTTATAGTGGCGCTAACAGGCGATGTGATTACAATGCCTGGTCTCCCTAAAACACCGGCCGCTGAAAATATAGATGTCGATGATGAAGGCTTAATCCAAGGGTTATTCTAGAAATTATCTAATCGATTGGTTCAACGTATAGAACTAGGGAATGATCAACAATTTTATAACCACTTTTCTTAGCGAGTGTACGTTGCCTTTCTTCAATTAAGTCATCTTCAAACTCAATGACTTTTCCAGTTTTGACACAAATCATATGATCATGATGTCCTTCAGGGGTTAATTCAAAAACAGCCTGGCCAGAATCAAAATGATGCTTTATACAAATTCCAGCATCAACAAACTGATTTAATACTCGATAGATAGTTGCAATACCAACTTCATCATTCTTTTTTAAAAGAATTTTACTGATATCATCAGCACTAAGATGGCTATTATTACTTTTCTCCAGGAGGTTCAGTATAGACTTTCTAGCATGAGTAACTTTTAGACCAGCTAATCTGATTTCTTTGTTCGTGTTCATATCAGTATCATATATCTGACAGACAAAATATCAAGTGGACCGATTGAGACTAGAGACATAAACACGACATTTAGATTACTTAAACCAATCATTAGATTTATTACTAAACTACAGATCAAGCTATATGAAAAATACGATACTAAATATTTGAATCTGAGTGGTTAATTATTTTCCGGCAATTTTTGTTGTTAAGAAAAAACATTTAACCTAAGAATTCAAAAATTTTTAAGAAATATTATTTGTGTATGATTCTCTTTGAGGTAAAAAAATCTTTTAAAATCCTGCAATTAAAGAGACTTCTTTGATTTCTTCTTGAATTTTTAATGACAGATATGTATTAATCATCATTTAATAGCTTTAGTAATCATCTTGTAAAAATCAAAGAATAGTTTAGGATTTGTTTTCTAGGTTTAATTACCTTAAAACATGTTTTTTAAACTATCTAATTAATGAGGGACAACGATGTCTAAAAAGATATACGCAACTGTATTATCTGCCTTGTTTATATTTACTACATCTACTTTTGCAGAGGTTGACACAACTTCTTCAATCAGAGGCGTTGTGAATGTTTCCAGTGCAGTAGTATCAGCAATACATACCCCAACGGGTTCAACAAAATCTAAAACCGCCACAAATGGAGGGTTCTTCTTATCCAATCTATTGATTGGTGGACCTTATGAAATAACTGTTTCAGCTCCAGGTTATGGAGCTCAAAGTATCAGTGATGTTTATTTGGTTTTAAATGAAACCACTAATCTCGATATTACTTTGGTATCAGATAACCTAGAGGAAATTACAGTTACTGCTGCAGCAAATCAAGGTTCTATCAGAATGGGATCAGGTACGTTTCTTGATCGAGATGCAATTGACGGTATTCCCACTGTAAATAGATCAATCGCTGATATTGCAAAAATTGATCCAAGAGTAACAATAAGCTCTGGTTCCAGTAGGTATTCTGAAATTTCAGTTATGGGACAAAACAACAGATTCAATGACTTTACAATTGATGGCGTTAGCTTTAATGATCCGTTTGGTTTGAATGCTAATGGCTTTGGTAGTATGCGTAACCCTATCGGCATGGAGTTTGTTGATCAAATGTCGGTTGATGTTACCCCGTTTGATGCTTCAAGAGGTAACACCACAGGTGGGTCCATCGCGACAGTAACAAAATCAGGAACCAATGACTTTCATGGAAGTGTTTTCTTTATTGAACGAGATGAAAGCAATATCGGTGACTCTCCGGACGGTAATAAATTCCCAGAATTTAGCGAAGAAACTATGGGCTTTACTTTCAGTGGACCAATCATAAAAGATAAACTCTTTTTCTTTGTTGGTTATGAAGATTTTGAATCAGCTAGTCCTGCTCTTTATGGGACTAAAGACAGCAATGCCCCAATAAAAGCTGATGCTCTTACTACAGCCATGGCAGATCAAATTAAAGGTATTGCGATGAATCGATACAACTATGATCCAGGAGAAATATCAAACTTTACAACCCCTGAAACCAGCGAAAAAATGATTCTTAAACTGAATGCAAACATTTCAGATATTCATCGAGCTGTGATTATGATCCAACGGGATGAAGATTTATACCCAAGAAAATACAACAGGGGTTCCACAGTCTTTAGTAACAACTGGTATGCGAAACCTCCTATTATTGATCGTGAATCATTCACTCTCTACAGTGATTGGAACGATCGATTATCAACTAAAATTAGATATTCTCATTATCAATTAACAGAAGATGACGCCTCTATAGGTGATCCATTTATGCCAGAAGTAAACATTGAAGTTTGTGATGGGTGGGATTGCGATAATGTCTATCTAGGCGGTGATCGATACAGGGGTGCGAATTTTATTGATATTGATTCTGATTTCCTAAGCTTTAAAGCCACTTACGATTTAGGCGACCATGTCCTCTCAGCAGGTATAGATCGAGATGAAAGTGCAGTCTATAATCTGTTTATTGCACGATATAACGGTGAAGTTCAGTTTGATAGTATTGCCGATTTTGAATCCGGAGAATATTCTTATCTAAGGTTCCATACTCCACAAGCAGGTATTAGTGCTGTTGAAACTGTGGCGGCTAATTTTGATATTGAAAAGACCACTCTCTATGTTCAAGACCGGATGTATCTTGGTGATTTAACGCTTGATATTGGTCTTCGATACGATCAAGTAGAAACACCTACGCTGCCTACGGCAAACCCTAAATTTGAAGAAAGAAATGGGTTTTCAAACGCCCAGCGATTTGACTATGATTCTGTGCAACCAAGATTTGGCTTTAACTATGATGCATCAGAATCACTTTTCGGAGACATGGATAGAATAGTTAGTGCTGAGATCAGAGGTGGTTACGGCAAGTTCATGGGACGTATACCAAGAGTTTGGTACGGTAATGCCTACAGTCGATCCGGTGGCCTTAGTGATTATGTGAAAGTTTATGGTCATGATTCAACGCTACCTTCGTTCCGCTGTGGCGGCACAGTAGGGCCTATGCCTGCAGGTGATCCGTCGTTCTTCTGGATGGGAGCATCAAGTAATTATTGTATTCCGTCAAGCCCATACTTTAATGACGCTCAAGTTACTGATCCAGATTTTGAAGCGCCTCAAAGTTGGAGAGGCAACTTAGCTCTTGATTTAGTGACCGCTGGCGGTTACAAGCTAACTTTGGAATATAACCATGACTCAGTTGATCAAGCAGTTTTTTACAAGGAGTTAGGGTTAAATCGTGAAAGTGTTATGGCTGATGGAAGAGGGGTCTATTCACACGGACCTGGTGATTTCATGTTGACTAATACTGGCGAAGGTGGTGCTAAAGCTACCTCCTTCTCTGTCCAGAAATCGTTTGATAATGGGCTCAGTATGTTTGGATCATGGGCATCTGTGAGTGCCGAGGATGTCTACCCATTAACATCAGCTCAAGCTGAATCTGCTTACGGTTATACTCAAAGATGGGACGGCGAAAATGTACCTGCCGCCAGATCTTCATTTATGGCTGATAGCAAGTTAGTGGTTGGTTTGGAATACAGAACCATGCTCTTTGGTGATAATGAAACCAGAGTTTCAGCAATTTATATTAATAAATCTGGTGAGCCATACAGTGTGACTTTTGATAATAGTAGCTACAGCCCAATAGGTGGGACAGGTTATAGCGCGTTCAGGGATGATTATTCGCTTGCCTATATCCCAACAGGTGCTGATGATGCTAAGGTGGTGTTCACAAGTGCTAGCGTGGCAACTGATGTAATGAACCATATCAATGGTGGTCCTTTAGCCAAATACAAAGGCACTTATGCTCCTAGAAATGCTTTTGATAATCCAGGTTATGACCGATTGGATGTTAGGATTACTCAAGAGATTCCATCTTTTATGGAAGGTCATAAATTTCTCTTCTACCTTGATCTGTTGAATGTTATGAACATGCTTAATGATGAACAAGGAAGAATATTTGAGTACGGTTACAACACCAGTCGACAAATCATAGCAGACGCTATGGACGATGGTCGCTTTGAAATCAAGGGTATTGACCCTGATGACAGTTTCTATCTGCAAGATAATGACGGTCAATCTAGATGGCAAATACAAATGGGATTGAAATATCGATTCTAATTTAATTTGCTAAGAACAAATAAAGCCGCCCTTTGGGCGGCTTTTTTTGTTATTTTATATTTCACAATACAATGACTGAAAAATTTAAAAACTGGAACTTTAGAGCACTAATTCTGTTGCCTGTGATCGCTGTTATTTCTTCAATTATGGCGATTGAAATGGATATCTTAGCAATTTTAACGGTAGGTATTATTAATTTTATTCCAATCCTAATTAGTTATCTGTTTGCACGTTTTCTTCTAAGCAAAGCATCTAAACTCCAATCTCATATTGTTGCAGTGATCAGCCCATTAGCAATCTCATTTTGCACTTCTTTTTGGTACTTAATGAGAGTAGTTAACCCAGTTACATCCTCTCCTGGCATTGAACATCTAGCAATACCTCAAATGATCCTGATTGGGGCTATTGGCTTTGGTTTACTTAGCATCCCCTTGGTGTTCATCCTTGAAAAACAATCTTAATTAGCTTTTGTAGAGAACAATTATTTCTTCACTGCTAGTGATCTAGTCCAGAATTATTGTATAATCTCCCGCCTTATTGGCTGCTTTTAGGGAAAGTGGCGGAATTGGTAGACGCGCTGGATTTAGGATCCAGTGGGGCAACCCGTGAGAGTTCGAGTCTCTCCTTTCCCACCATTAATTATTTGAGAAGATTATGAGTGAACTAGACATAAAAATTAAAAAACAAGAAGGCTTGAAACGAGAAATTAATGTTTCTGTCCCCTCAAGCTTAGTCGAAGCTAAAAAAAGAAACCGTTTTGAAGAACTTACTAAAAAAGCAAAATTACCCGGTTTCAGACCAGGCAAGGCCCCATTGAATATCATCCAAAGCCAATACGGAAATCAGGTTAACCAAGAAGTTCTCAGCGATGTTTTAGAATTGACCTATGCCGAAGTCATTGAAGACAAGAAATTAAAGCCTGCAGGCCCTCCTGATGTAAGCATTGACCAATTTGTAGACGGTAGTGACTTTAAATACACAGCAACCATTGAAGTGTTTCCTGAATTTCAACTAAAAGACGTGGATAAGATTGAAGTGGATAAATACACTTCAACTATCACCCAAACTGATATTAATGAAATGATGGATAATCTCCAGCAGCAAAGAGGGGAATGGAAGCCTGTCGAAAGAGAATCACAAACAGGTGATCAGTTGTTAATGGATTTTATCGGTAAGATTGATGGTGAACCCTTTGAAGGTGGCACAGCCAATGATTTTGTCATGCAATTAGGTTCTGGTCAGATGTTGCCTGAGTTTGATGAATCGTTACAGGGTGTTAAGGCTAATGAAGATAAGGAAATTAACCTCACTTTTCCTGAAGACTATCATCAAAAGGATTTATCCAATAAAGCAGCGGTTTTCTCTGTATCTGTTAAAGAAGTCAGAGAAATGGTTCTTGCTGAGATTAACGAAGAATTTGTTAAAGGTTTCGGTATTGCAAGTGGTAAACCTGATGATCTTATTAAAGAAATTAAAGACAATATGGAAAAAGAAAAAGAAAATAAGATTAAAGATCATCTTAGGGTCAATCTTATGAATTATTTGAGAGAGAACAACACTATAGAAATACCTGAAGTTATGGTTCACAGGGAAGCTCATGCAATGCAGAAGGACTGGATGAGACAGTCAGGTATAGAGGACGAAGAGAAAGCACTATCAATTGACAATTTTGAAAAGATTGCTGCTGAAAGAGTCCATCTTGGTTTACTCGTTAATGAATTGGTGCTCTCAAGAGAATTGAAGTTAGATGATGAAAAGGTTAAAACTAAATTAGAAGACGTGACGAATGCATACCCTAATGGTGATGAAATACGTAAAATGTATGAACAGAATCCTGAATTGATGGAACAGTTGAAATCCACAGTGATGGAAGATCAAGTGGTAGAATGGTTAACGGAGAGATCCAGCTTTAATGAAAAGGAAATTGAGTTTAAAAAATTAATTAATAATAACCAATGAGTATTGAGCAAGAAAAATTAAATCTTATCCCAATGGTGGTTGAGCAAACACCTCGAGGAGAACGTGCTTATGATATTTATTCACGCTTACTCAAGGATAATGTAATTTTTGCTGTTGGTTCTATTGAAGATCACATGGCTAATTTAATTATTGCTCAACTCTTGTTCTTAGAAAGCGAGAATCCCAGTAAAGATATTTTTCTTTATATCAACTCACCAGGAGGAGCAATAACCTCTGGTTTGTCGATCTACGACACTATGCAGTTTATCAAACCTGATGTGAGCACTATTTGTGTGGGACAAGCTGCAAGTATGGGTGCCATCCTTTTAGCTGGGGGAGCCAAAGGTAAAAGATACTCGTTACCAAACTCTAGAATGATGATTCATCAACCAATTTCAGGCTTTCAGGGACAAGCAAGTGATATTGAAATCCATGCCAAAGAGGTATTAAAACTTAAGAATAGAGTTAATAGCATCCTTGCAGAGCACACAGGGCGCACAGAGAAACAAATTGCAAAGGACACTGATCGAGATAATTTTATGGACGCTCATCAATCACTGGACTATGGTTTAATTGATATTGTTCTTTCAGAACGTAATGAAATTAATATATAACAAGAATAGATGACTGACAAAACAACAAAAAAATCCAAGGACAATAAAATTCTATATTGTTCATTCTGTGGCAAAGGTCAGAATGAAGTTCAGAAACTAATAGCTGGGCCTTCTGTCTATATTTGTGAAGAATGTGTTGATTTGTGTAATAACATCATCGAAGAAGAACTTAATGATAATGAAGCTAACCAGGATTTGATTTTATATAAGCCCAAAGAAATCAAGGCATTGTTAGATGAATATGTCATTGATCAAGACACTGCAAAAAAAGTCTTATCAGTTGCTGTTTATAATCATTACAAACGATTAAACGATAAGCCTAAGCCTAGGGATAACGATTATGTAGAAATTGGAAAAAGTAACATTCTATTAATCGGGCCCACTGGTTCTGGAAAAACATTGCTTGCCCAAACACTAGCTCGTATTTTAAATGTTCCATTCGCCATAGCCGATGCAACAACTCTCACAGAAGCCGGTTACGTGGGTGAGGATGTTGAAAATATAGTTCAAAAACTTCTTCAAAATTGTGACTATGATGTTGAGAAAGCTGAAAAAGGGATTATCTATATTGATGAAATCGACAAAATTTCTAGAAAAACAGATAACCCTTCAATCACCAGAGATGTCTCCGGTGAGGGCGTTCAACAAGCTTTACTGAAACTCATAGAAGGAACCAAAGCTTCTATTCCACCACAAGGTGGTAGAAAGCATCCTCAGCAAGAATTTATTCAAGTAGACACTTCAAATATACTGTTCATATGCGGTGGAGCCTTCTCTGGGTTAGATAAAGTCATTCAATACAGAACCAATAAATCAGGGATAGGGTTTATAGCAGAAATCCGGGAGAAAGAAGACAATCAAGATCTTGGTGAGATCTTTGAAAAAGTAGAGCCAGCGGATCTAATAAAGTATGGTTTAATCCCAGAATTTGTTGGAAGAATGCCAGTGGTTTCATCCTTAAAAGAATTAAATCAAGAAGCACTGATTAGGATACTAACAGAACCAAAAAATGCCTTAGTAAAGCAATATCAAAAATTATTTTCGATGGAAGACACCAAACTAGAATTTTTACCAGAAGCTTTAGATATCATAGCTAAATTAGCCATGAGACGAAAAACTGGAGCCAGAGGCTTGAGAACAATTATGGAAGAGACACTTTTGGACACGATGTATGAAATTCCTTCACACGATAAAAAACTAAAAAAAGTTGTGGTCAATGAACAGTTTGTTTTGAATAAATCTAAACCGTTTCTTATTCTCTCTAATGACTCTGATCCCAAGGAAGTTGAGAAGCAAGCTAAAGTAAGAAAAGCTAAATTAACCGGCACTAAATAACTTTATTTAATTAAATAACAGAATGACTTGAAAATTCTGTTTTTAACCCCATAAATAAACTATGATAATAAAAAATCATTTATGACCATGAGTGAAATCAAAGAAAAAATCTCTTTAGATATTGTTATTGATAAGCCCTTACTACCATTGCGAGATGTGGTTGTTTATCCCCATATGGTGATTCCTTTATTTGTTGGCAGAGAAAAATCAAAGGTCGCCCTTGAGCAAGCAATGGCAGAGGATAAAAAGATTCTCCTTTCATCACAGAAACGATCTGATATTGATGATCCACAGATTAATGACATAAACACCGTAGGCACCTTGGCAAATATCTTGCAATTGGTCACTTTACCAGACGGAACAGTAAAATTATTGGTCGAGGGTGTATCACGAATTGATCTTTTAGAGATTCGATCCAGTGAATTTTTTAAAGCCGATTATTGTGTTCTCCATGAACACGGTGATGAACAAGATAAAGATATGGTTGCCTTGAGAAGAACTCTGTTATCCCAAGTTGAAAGTTATGTCAGAATCACTAAAAAAGTCCCTGCTGAGGTCGTTAGTACCCTAGCCAACATTAAAGAGTCAGGGCGATTGGTGGACACTATTATTGCTCATATGTCGTTAAAACTTGAAGAGAAGCAAAAAATATTAGAACAAATTAATATCAAAGAACGCCTAGAGTATGTCATTGGTTTAATTGATGTTGAAATCGACATGATTGAGGTTGAGCAGAAAGTCAGAGGTAGGGTTAAGGATCAGATGGAGAAAAGTCAAAAAGAGTATTACCTTAATGAACAGATGAAAGCTATTCAGAAGGAATTAGGTGACCTTGATAACGCATCAAATGAGCTTGAGGAACTTGAAAAGGAAATAAAGAAATCTGGCATGCCTAAAGAGGCAAATGAGAAAGCAACTTCAGAGCTTAAAAAGTTACAAATGATGTCACCCATGTCTGCAGAAGCCACAGTGGTTAGAAATTACCTTGATGTTTTAGTAGCGGCACCATGGAAAAAGAAAACCAAAGCAAAGGTTAAATTAGATCAGGCACAAAAAATTCTGGATGAGGATCATTATGGGTTAAAAACGGTTAAGGAACGAATTACTGAATACTTGGCAGTACAGCAACGAACCAAAAAACTAAAAGGACCAATTTTATGCTTGGTTGGGCCTCCTGGAGTTGGAAAAACCTCTCTTGGTGCGAGTATTGCTAGATCCACAGGCAGAAAATTTATTCGTATGTCCTTAGGCGGTGTAAGGGATGAAGCTGAGATTAGAGGTCATAGAAGAACTTACATTGGGGCTATGCCTGGTAAAATTATGCAAAATCTAAGCAAAGTTGGGGTAAAAAACCCTTTATTTCTTCTCGATGAGATTGACAAGATGTCAATGGATTTTAGGGGAGACCCGTCCTCTGCATTACTCGAAGTTCTAGATCCAGAACAAAATGCCACATTTAATGATCATTACTTCGAAGTCGATTACGACCTCTCTGATGTGATGTTTATTTGTACAGCTAATACCTTAAATATTCCTCCTCCATTATTGGACAGAATGGAGGTTATTAGGATCGAAGGTTACACCGAGGACGAGAAATTAAATATTGCTGATCAGTATTTGGTGAAAAAACAAATCGATGCTAATGGTCTTCAAGCCAATGAGATTAAGATTACAAAAAGCGCAATTCGCGCCATAATTCGCCATTACACTAGGGAAGCAGGCGTTAGAAGCTTAGAAAGAGCAATAGCCAAGATAGCTAGAAAAGTAGTGAAATCACTGGTCTTAAAGTCAAAAAAAGAAACCATTCACATTAGACCCACAGGCCTTGATAAGTATTTAGGTGTGCAAAAATTTAAATACGGGATTGCCGAGAAAGACAATCAAATTGGTCAAGTGACAGGACTGGCTTGGACTCAGGCCGGTGGAGAGCTTCTCACCATTGAATCTACGGCTGTTCCAGGTAAAGGAAAATTAATTAATACTGGGCAACTGGGTGATGTCATGAAAGAGTCAATACAGGCAGCAAGTACAGTGGTCAGAAGTCGGGCAAAAACCCTAGGTATTAATGAGGATTTTCATCAGAATCTGGATATACACGTTCACGTCCCAGAAGGTGCTACGCCTAAGGATGGGCCCAGTGCAGGCATTGGAATGTGCACGGCATTAATCTCTTCTTTAACTGCAATTCCAGTCAAAGCAAATGTGGCAATGACGGGCGAAATTACCCTAAGGGGTGAGGTGCTTCCAATTGGAGGTTTAAAGGAAAAATTATTGGCTGCTCATCGAGGAAGTATAGAGACAGTAATAATTCCAGAAGAAAATGCAAAAGATTTAGTTGAGATCCCTAAAAACATTAAAGAAAAACTCAACATCATTCCAGTGAAATGGATAGACCAAGTCTTGGAAATTGCTCTTGAAAGAATGCCTGAAATTAAAATCTCTGAAGCTAAAGATCCACAAGCAGCTAAAAATAAATCAACAGCTGAGAAAAACCTACCCCATTAAATATCTAAAAATAATTGAAACCCTTTGTTGACAAGGGTTTTAAAGGACTGGTATAAATTGTATGTCTAAGCTCTATAAGATTAGACAACAATGATTCATTAATTTTTTTTTAGAAAATAATGAATTGAACTTTAAAAACACATATAAGGATGTATAACATGAATAAAGGTGATCTCATTAGTGCAATCGCAGCAAGCACAGGACTTTCAAAAGCAGACGCAGGTAGAGCAATTGATGCAACCACTTCAGCAGTAGCAGGTGAACTAGCAGGTGGCGGTTCAGTTGCACTCGTTGGATTTGGAACTTTCTCAGTCAGCCATAGAGCTGCTAGAATGGGTCGTAATCCAGCAACTGGTGAATCGATACACATCAATGCAAGTAATGTACCTAAGTTTAAAGCTGGTAAAGCTCTGAAAGAAGCTTGTAACTAGGCCTTATCTAATAAGAAGGTTGTAGCTCGATTTATCGAGCTCAATCTTCTTTTCGCTTTAAGAGTAGCTAATACTCTCTTCTTTTTTTCACCAATTACTGATCAGCAATCTTTAATTTCTTATATAAATTTCTTGCAGCAACAAATACAATCATCGCAAAAGGTAGGCCAGTTACAATAACAGATGTCTGCAATGCCAATAATCCTCCACCCATCAAGAGAATAATAGCTATTATCCCAAGAGTTAGCGCCCAAACTACCCTAGTAATTATTGCAGGATCACGGTGCAGGGAATCTGCTTGATTTGAAGAAGTCATCATAGCGGTTACTAGCGCACCCGAATCAGAGGAAGTTACAAAAAATGTAACAATATTGATTATAGAAAGACCCATTAAAAGAGTTGAACCAGGATACTGTTCTAAAAAAATGAAAAGTGATACTGAAATATTCTCATTGATAGCATTCGCTAGTGATCCAGCTGTCGTAAATTCTTGATATATTGCTGCATTTCCAAACACACTCAACCATATGAAAACAATCAATGAGGGCAAGAAAACAACCCCAAGGATAAATTCCTTGATGGTTCTACCATAAGAAATTCTTGCTATAAAGAGACCTACAAAAGGTGACCATGCGAACCACCAACAATAATAGAATAATGTCCATGCATTTTGCCAGTCAGAGTCACTGTAGGCATTTACATTAGTTGACAGACTAATAAAATTTTGAATGTAAGACCCAACATTTTCTACAAATCCATCAAGAATATATCCAGTAGGTCCAAATAAAAATATAGTTATCAAAAAACAACCGCACAAAATCATATTGAATTGTGAGAGTCTTTTTATGCCGGCATTCAGACCCAAAACTACACTTATAAGCCCCAATATAGTAATAAAGATAATAATCCAAACTGTCCCTAGGAAACTGGAATTTGCAATATCAAGATATTGAAGCCCTGTACTTATCTGAGTTGCTCCCAAGCCCAATGATGTAGCTATGCCAAAGACTGTTGCGAGAATAGCAAACACATCAACTGTTACTCGGCTCCAGGCACTCTCCAGCCCAGTGTCTAAAAAGAATGAGCTGACTCTGAAAGGTCTTCCTAAATTAAATGCAAAATATGCAAAGCATAATCCTACGACACCGTATATAGCCCAAGCGTGAAACCCCCAATGTAAAAATGTTAGATTCATTGATAAAGTAGCTCGCTCTTGGAAAGCAACACCTTCTTCAAAGAGTGCCGATGAGCTGAGATGCAGAACAGGTTCTGCGACCGAGTAAAATAATAATCCAATACCTAATCCAGCACTAAATAGCATAGCAATCCAGTTTATAAAATTAAATTCTGGTTTCGCATCAGTTCCACCCAATCTAATTTCTCCAAACTTACTAATAGCTATCCATATACAAAAAATTAGAAAACCATTTGCACTTAAAATAATTAGCCATCCGAA
>Ga0310124_10000810_pt1 | contig 22140 bp, 14 predicted proteins | sample CB11b_AW_Bot5_MG_FD_203507 | JGI IMG/M metagenome (GOLD analysis project Ga0310124, IMG submission 203507) | Marine microbial communities from Western Arctic Ocean, Canada - CB11b_AW_Bot5 | ecosystem: Environmental > Aquatic > Marine > Oceanic | place: Canada: Western Arctic Ocean | collected... | reverse complement strand
GGGCTGGCCGGGCTCGTCTACTGGTATGGCATCTATCCCCTGCATGCGTTGATCTTCAAGGGGATGCTCGGCGCCATCGCAAATCGTGCGTGTGCATCTTCATCGGATGCGGATGGCTCGCTGTCGGTTACCAATCGACGTCCCGAGCGCGATGCCGGTGTCCGTCACTAGGACTTCACCTCCGAGCGCGCCACGCGCCACCTGAAATAACGCTCTATCTCACCCTCTTCGCCCTCGACCGCCAGCGATACGTCGGAACAGCCCCTTGCACGTCTTCAATGTGAGGATGAGCCAGCAATCCGCGTCGATGCCGCTCGGAAGCTCGCTGCTGGTGTTTGCGTTGGAGGGATCGTGAAACGTGTCGGCCCATTGGTCCCGATGCTTCTGGCGGCCGTGGCGCTGACAGGGGCGGGCCAGTCGTCTGAGAATCCGTTCGCTGGCGACGTCGCGGCGATCGAGGAAGGCCGCGCGTTGATGGGGGCGGTGTGCGGCGGCTACTGTCACGCCACCGAGGGCGAGGCGACCGATGCCCCGGATCTGTTCGATTGCGAGTGGTGGCACGACGACACCGACACCGGTCTGTTCGGCGTGATCCGCGATGGGGTGCCGGACACCCGGATGCAGGGTTTCGGGGGCATTCTGGCCGACGACGGCATCTGGCGCCTGGTCACGGTCATTCGAGCTGATTCCCGGTGCGAGGAGGGGGATCGGGCGGCCCCGGATCCACGGTAGTCGGCCGGTTCTCTCGGGCGGCCGTCGAGGGCTCGGCCCTGTGCTATGCTGCCGGGACCGTCTTGGCTGCGTCGGGCGGGCCGGCCAGTAAAACCGGGCAGTTTTCTAGAGGACTCGCACGGCGCAACATCGGCAGTCGGAATACCGCGGCCTTCGAATGCACCGGAGTGTCCTACCGGTTTTTCAGACGGGCCTTGTCCTGGGAGCGGTTGCTTGCGGCCACGGTTCTTCGTCCGCGCGGGTGTGATCGCGACGGCACTCATTGGTGCCGGTTGGGGCGCGGCGTGGCCGATGGAACCCACCGAGATCGCGGTTCCAGCCCCCCGAGTTGCCGCCCCGCTGGCCGCCCAACGCCAACCCATTTTTCGGCGCGAAGACATCCGTCCGACGCTCAAGAATCCAAGCGCCAATGCGCGGGAGTTCTTCTTCACCCGCGCGATCTACAACGGTGGTGGTCGGCGCTGGGGCGCCTGGGCCACAGATTTTCCCAAGGCCGATCGCCAGTTCTTGACCATCCTCGACCGTCTGATCGACCTGGATGCCTACGAGATGGAAAACGCCATCCAGCTCGACGACCCGGCCGTGCGTCGGTTCCCGTTCCTCTACGCGCTGGAGGTCGGGAACATGTACATGACGGAGGCGGAAGTCAAAGGCCTCCGCGAGTATCTGCTGGCCGGCGGGTTCTTGATGATCGACGATTTCTGGGGCACCTACGAGTGGCAGAATTTCGAGGCCGAGATCAAGCGCGTGTTGCCTGAATACCAGATCGTGGATTTGCCCCTCAACCATCCGATATTCAACACCGTCTATAACATTGAGGAGATCGTTCAGGTTCCGTCCATCGGCAACGCGCAGGGGGGACCGACCTGGGAGCGTGACGGCTACGAAGCGCAGGTGAAGGGAATTTTCGACGAAACCGGCCGGTTGATGGTTGTCATCAACTGGAACACGGACATCGGTGATGCGTGGGAATGGGCAGAAAGCCCATACTATCCATTGAGGTATTCGACGTACGCGATTGAAATTACCGTAAACATCATCGTCTACGCGATGAGTCACTAGAAGAGGAGACGGGCCGAGGCGCCGGTGAGCGGGTCGATTGACCCATATGCTTGTCACGCCGCCGGCCCGATCGCGTCTGTAGCAATGTTCGAATCGCTGTTCAAGTTTTTGTTCAAGTACCGTCCGATCATCTTCGACGAGGGCTCCCTGGCCTTCCGGCCGACGACGGCGACGTTTGTGGCGGCCGTGGTCGTGGTCGCCATCGGCGTGGTGACGTTCCAGACCTATCAACGGGTGCGGGCGAACACGCGGCCACTCGATCGCGCCGTGCTGACGGGTGTGCGTCTCACTATTCTGGCCGTCCTGCTGCTCTGTCTCTTCCGACCGGTGCTCGTGCTGTCGCAGGTCGTCGCCCAGCAGAATTTCCTGGGTGTCTTGATCGACGACTCACGCAGCATGGCGATCGCCGACCGCGACGGTGAGTCCCGCGCCGACTTCGTGACCCAGCAGTTCGGTGGGGAAGAGAGCCCTCTGCTGACCGCCTTGGCGGACCGCTTCGCGCTGCGGCTCTTCAGCTTTTCGTCCGCCACCAATCGCATCACGTCTGTCGACGATCTGGCCTTTGACGGCACCCGGACCCACTTGGGGCAGGCGTTGACCCGCGCCCACGAGGAATTGGCTGGGGTGCCGCTGTCTGGAATGGTGGTGGTGAGCGACGGCGCCGACAATGCCGACGTGGAATTGTCGGACGCGCTCGTGCCTCTTGAGGCGGCCGGAGTACCGGTATTCACGGTCGGCCTCGGCCGCGAGGAGTACAGCCGCGACATCCAGTTGAGTCGGGTGGACACGCCACGCTCGGTGCTGAAGGGCGCCGCGTTGGTGGTCGACGTCCTGTTGACGCAGAACGGGTACGCGGGCGAGACCGTCAGCGTACAGGTGGAGGACGAAGGCCGGATCGTGGCCGACCAGGAAGTGACGCTGCCGGCCGACGGCGAGCCGGCCACGGTGCGGGTCCGGTTCACCGCGTCGGACGCCGGTGCGCGTCTGTTCAGTTTCCGGGTGGCGCCGCGCCCGGATGAAATGGTCACCCAGAACAACGAGCGGAACGCCCTGGTCGTCGTCGAGGATACGCGCGAGAAAATCCTCTACTTCGAAGGCGAGCCACGCTGGGAGCTCAAGTTCATTGGACGGGCGGTGGAGGACGACGAGAACCTGCAGGTCGCCAGGCTGCAGCGCACCGCCGAAAACAAGTTCATGCGGATCGGTGTCGAAGACGCCGAGGATCTGATCGGCGGATTCCCCCGGACCCGCGAAGAACTGTTCAAGTACCGCGCGATCATTCTGGGGAGCATCGAGGCGAACTACTTCACACCCGACCAGCTCCGCATGATTGCCGATTTCGTCAGCGAACGGGGTGGCAGCTTGCTGATGCTCGGGGGGCAGCGGTCGTACGCCGAGGGGGGGTATGCGGGCACCCCAGTGGCCGATGTGCTGCCGGTGCTACTGAATCCCACCGCCGGCGACGGCGAGGACGGTTTCTTCATCGAGACCGATGTGCGGCCGACTCGCGCCGGCGCCACCCACCCCGCCACCCAGATCGCCGAGACGGAGGAGGCTTCCGGCGCGCGGTGGCTCGAATTGCCCCCGATTACCCTGGTCAATCGGATCACGGACGTGAAGCCAGGTGCGACCAGACTCCTGGAAAGTGGCGACGGATCCTTCGTCGTGCTCGCCTTCCAGCGCTATGGAGCCGGCAAGGCACTGGCCTTCCCCATCCAGGATTCCTGGATGTGGCAGATGCACGCCGACATCGCGGTCGATGACCAGACCCACGAGACGCTGTGGCGTCGCTTGTTGCGCTGGATGGTTGACGGCGTGCCGGATCAGGTGGTCGCCGACTTGCCCACCGATCAGACCGAGCTCGACGAGCCGTTGTCTCTGCGGGCGGAGGTCGACGACGCCAACTACGAGGAAATCAACAACAGTCAGGTCTCGGCCTGGATCACGGATCCGGATGACGAGCTGTTCGAAGTCCCGATGGACTGGACCGCCGACCGGGACGGCGAGTACGCCTCCAGTTTCGTGCCGCGTAAGGAGGGGCTGTACGAAGTGCGAATGGAGGCCACGAGCGACGGTGAGTTGCTGGGGAGTGACACCGCGTATATTCGCGTGGCCCCGAGCGATTCAGAGTACTACGATTCCACGATGCAGGCGTCGTTGCTCGAACGGGTGGCCGAAGAGACCGGCGGCCGGTTCTACACCACCGACACGGTCGACTCCCTGGTCGACGACATCCAGACGGTCGGTGGCGGCGTCACCGTGGTCGAAGAGCGCGACCTGTGGGACATGCCGGTCTTTCTGTTTCTGTTTCTCGCGTTGGTCCTCGGCGAGTGGGGCTACCGCCGGTCGCGAGGGTTGGCATGATCCGGCTCCAGGATCGGACGCGCATGAGGGCGACCGTGGTGGCGGTCGCGGTCACGACGACCGCGTGGCTTGCCGCGCCGGTGGCCGCGCAACAGACCCACATTCTCGTGCTCACCGGGTTGAGCGGCGAGCCGGCGTACGCCGAGCAGTTTCACGAGTGGGCCACCACGCTCATTGACGCCGCGATCGAGCGCTACGAGGTGCCGCCGGAACAGGTCGCCTACCTGGCTGAGAAGGTGGAGCTTGATCCCGAGCGCATCGACGGACGGTCAACCAAGGAGAACGTCGAGCAGGCGTTTGCCGAGATCGCCGAGCGGGCCGAGCCGAATGACCATGTGCTGGTGCTGCTGATTGGACACGGGAGCCACAACAGCGGCGAGTCGCGCTTCAATCTGCCCGGTCGCGATTTGACCGCCGGGGACTACGCGGTCCTCCTCAGCACGTTGAGCACCCAGCGGGTCACGTTTGTCAACACGGCTACCTCGAGCGGCGGATTCATCGAGGCCTTGTCGGGCGAAGGGCGCACCGTGATGACGGCCACTCGCAGCAGCGGCCAGTGGAACGAGACCGTGTTCGGCGGGCATTTCGTGGCCGCGTTCGCTGAAGGTGAAGAGGACTCCGACCAGAACAAGGACGGGCGCGTCTCGATGCTCGAAGCGTTTGAATACGCGGTGGTGCAGGTGGCCCGCGTCTACGAGTCGGACGGACGCCTGCAGACCGAGCACGCTCTGCTCGATGACAACGGCGATGGCGAGGGGACCCGCGAGCCGGATCCATTGACCACCGACGGCGCCATGGCGCGCAGCTTGTTCATTACCACTGGCGACGGTTCCGGACTTGCCGGGTTGCCCGATGACCCCGCGATACGCGCCCTGTATGAAGAGCGGTTGTTGTTGCAGGAGCAGATCGAGGGGCTCCGGGCGACGCGGGGCGGGACCGATGCGGCAAGTTACGATGCGGAAATGGAAAAACTGCTCGTCGCCATGGCGTTGAAGGCCCGTGAGATCCGCACCGCGGAAGGGGATGCGGCCGAGCCGCGCTAGGACACTAGGGCGATGAGGACCATCACGCGACGGTTGACGACGGGGCTGGTGCTGGCCGTGTTGCTGGCGGGCGGCGCCGCGGCGGCGGTCGCCGAGCGTGCCGACACGGCCCCGGTGTCCGGTCCGGCCACCTTTGACGGCCGCTTCGTGTTCGCCCGAATCCGGTATGCCGACCGATACGCGGGTGGGGGGTTCTTCTATCGGCAGGACCTGCCCTGGGCCCACGACTATCCGCGCGCCGAGCAGAACTTGATGCGGATTCTCGACGAGGTCACACTCATCGATCCGTATCTGGGCGAGGATGGCGGCACCATTTTGATGCTCGACGATCCGAATCTGTTCAAGTATCCGTTCGCGTACATGTCGGAGCCGGGCTACTGGACGCCGTCGGAGGCGGAAGAGGAGGGCTTGCGGAACTATCTGCTCAAGGGCGGGTTCCTGATCTTCGACGACTTCCATGCCGACGACCACTGGTACAACCTGGAAACCCAGATGAAGAAGGTGTTGCCCGACCTTAACTGGATCGAACTCGATGTCAGTATGCCGGTCTATCACTCGTTCTTTGATATTGATTCTCTGGACTACCCGCCGCAATACCCGGAGACACCGATCTTCTTCGGACTGTTTGAGAACAATGATCCGAATGGCCGGTTGATCGTCGTGGCCAACCACAACAATGACATCGGCGAATCGTGGGAGTTTTCGATGACCGGGTGGGTGCCGATCGATATCTCGAATGAGTCGTTCAAATTTGGTGTGAATTACATCATGTACGCGATGACGCATTGAACGGAAACGGCGCGCATATGCGCGCCCGCTAAGCGGCGGAGCGGGGCGTTGGGCCCCCGCGAGCGCCGAGCCAGGGTGTGGGGCAGCGCCCCACGGAAGCAACGCGGCAAGGAGAGCGGAATCGTGGACGCATTCGCAGAACAACCGACCGACCTGGATAATCCAGACGACATTGCCCTGGCCGACCACATGAAGGCCGGACGCGAGCAGATTCTCGTCGAGCTCCGGAAGAAAATCATCGGCCAGCAGGAGGTCATCAACGAGACGTTGCTGACGCTGTTCGTCGGCGGCAACAGCCTGATCATCGGGGTGCCCGGGTTGGCCAAGACCTTGCTCATCCAGACGCTGGCACAGGTGCTCGACCTGAAGTTTTCCCGTATTCAGTTCACGCCGGACCTCATGCCGTCCGACATCACCGGCACCGACATCATCCAGGAGGACGCGGAGACTGGCGGACGCAAGATGATCTTCGCGCCGGGTCCCGTGTTTACCAACGTCCTGCTGGCCGACGAGATCAACCGGACGCCGCCGAAGACCCAGTCGGCGTTGCTTGAGGCGATGCAGGAACATCGGGTCACCGTCCAGGGGCGCACCTACACGCTTGAGGAGCCGTTCTTCGTGTTCGCCACCCAGAACCCGATCGAGCTCGAAGGCACCTACCCGTTGCCGGAGGCCCAGCTCGACCGGTTCATGTTTCACATCGTCATCGAGCATCCGCCGGAAGACGAAGAGCTCGAGGTCGTGCGGTCGACAACCGGCAACGCGGAGCCGGACTTCAAGCATGCCGTGACGGGAGCCGACCTGGTCGGATTCCAGAGGCTGGTGCGGCGTGTGCCGGTGTCCGACGCGGTCATGCGTTACGCCCTGAGCATCGTACGGACGAGTCGATTGAAGGGGGACGGCGCCCCAGACTTCAGTAAGTGGGTTGCTTACGGGGCCAGTGTCCGCGCGGCCCAATATCTGATTCTGGGTGGGAAAGCACGCGCGCTGACAGAGGGGCGCTACCACGTCAGCTTCGACGATATTCGCGCGCTGGCGCACTCGGTCCTGCGTCACCGTGTGCTGCTCAACTTCCACGCCGAGTCCGAAGGCATCACCGCCGACCAGATCGTCGACCAGCTGCTCGAGGCCGTGCCGGTCCCGACCTCCCAGATGTAAAGGTGTAAGGAGCCCGAGCCGTCACCATGTCCACGGCCGCGACCGTTTCGCCCGGCGCACGCTTCATCGACCCGAAGGTCTTGGTGCGTATCGGCAGCCTCGAGCTGGCGGCGCGCTTCGTGGTCGAGGGGTTCATCAACGGGCTGCACAAGGCTCCGTACCTCGGCATCTCGGTCGATTTCGCCGAGCACCGCGGGTATATGCCGGGGGATGACATCCGGCGTATCGATTGGCGGCTGTTCGCGCGGACGGACCGCTTTTACGTCAAGCAGTTCGAAGCGGACACCAACACCAACTTCTCGGTGCTGTTCGATGTGTCGAAGTCGATGAGCTTTGGCAGCCGGGGTGTCACCAAGCTGGACTATGGCCGTTACCTCGCGGCCTGCTTGAGCTATCTCAGCAGCCGGCAGCGCGATCGGATCGGCATCGTGACGTTTGACGACGACATCGTCGAACGCGTGCCCCCCTCGGCCAAGCATTTCGACGTGACCTTGCACACGCTCGACAAAATCGTCGCCGGGCGCCCGGGCGACCTCGGGCCGCCGCTCTTCAAGGCGACAGAGTTCTTCAAGCGCCGCAGCATCCTGGTCGTCATCTCCGATTTCTACGAGGAGCCGGAAAAGGTCCTTGACGCGATCAAGCCGCTCCGCTTCGCCGGCAACGACGTGATCGTCTTTCACATCCTCGACCCCGCCGAGGTGGATTTTCCCTACGACGACTCGAGCAGCTTCGAGGATATGGAAACCGGCCGGAAGATGGCGGTGGTGCCGGACAAGCTGCGGGACGAGTATCGTGCGCTGGTGCAGGACCACATCCGGTCGTTGGGTCAGCTGTTCAGCCGGAACCGTATTGACTACGCCTTCTTGAACACCAAGGTGCCGCTCGACCATGCGTTGTTCAAGTATCTGGCCATGCGACACAAGATGACGAAAGTGCGTTGATGTCATTTCTGGCTCCACTGTTCTTCGCCGCGATCGCGGCCCTCGGCGTGCCGGTGCTGATTCACATGATTCAGCGCCAACGGACCGAGGTGGTCGAGTTTCCGTCGCTGATGTTCGTCCGCAGGATCCCGTTTCACTCTCTCCGCCGCCAGCGCGTCCGTCACTGGCTGTTGTTGCTGATGCGATGCGCGGCCTTGGTGTTGCTCATCGCCGCGTTCGCCCGTCCCTTCCTCCGTTCGACCGCGCTGGCCGCGGTGACCGGGGGCTCGCGCGAGGTCGTGGTGCTGGTCGACCGTTCCTACAGCATGGGCTACGGCGGTCGCTGGGAGGAGGCGCGAGACATCGCCCGCGGGGTGGTGCGTGATCTGGCGGCGGACGACGAGGCCACGGTCGTCTTCTTTGACAGTGGAGCCGAATCGAGTACACGGTCGACCACGGATCGCGCCAGCTTGCTGGCGGCGATCGATGACGTCGAGTTGGGCACCGGGACCACGCGATACGGTCCTGCCCTGCAACTGGCCCAGGGGATTCTCGAAGACTCGGACCAACCCCTGCTCGAGGTCGTGCTCATCAGCGATTTTCAACGCGTGGGGGTCGATAGTGCCGGCAGCATTCTCTTGCCGCCCGGCACCGTACTGACACCGGTATCGGTGGCCGACGACGACCCGACCCCGAATGTGAGCGTGGCCGGCGCTTCGGTGCAGCGCGATCTGTTTGCGGACCGCGAACGAGCCACGGTCACGGCGCGCTTGGCTAACCGTGGGAACGAGCCGGTCGAAGACCTGCTCGTGTCGCTCGAGTTGAACGGCCGCGAACTGGAGTCGTTGCGAGTCTCGATAGAGGCGAACGGCCCGGCCACGGTGACCTTCGACCCGTTCACGCTTGAGGACTCGGCGATGCCGATCTCTGTGCGGGCCGCCGCGGACCGGTTGCCGCAGGACGACGTGTACCACTTCACGGTCGCGCCTGGCGACATCGTGCCGGTGTTGATTGTCGGCAAACCGGGCAATGCGGGCTCAGAGGCCAATCTGTATCTGCGACAGGCTCTGGCGATCGGGACGAGTCCCGCGTTCGCCGTCACAGAGCGAGCGATCAGCCAGGTCACGGCGGCTGATGTGACGGCGGCCGGGGTCGTGGTCTTGAACGATGTCGGGCTCCCCGACGGGCCGATCGGTGCCGCCATCACCCGGTTCGTCGAGGCCGGCGGTGGCTTGTGGATTGCGTTGGGTGAAGGCGTGCGCTGGCCCGGCGACAACCTCGATCTGTTGCCCGGACCGATTGACGGGCCGGCCGATCGTGACGGTCGCGGCGGTTCGCTGGGATTCGTCGATTACAGCCATCCGGTGTTCGCTGCGTTCAGCACCCCACGCAGTGGTGACCTCACGGGGCCGCGTTTCTTCCGCTACCGGCCTCTGAGCGTCGGTCCTGACACATTGGTCCTCGCCCGGTTCGACAACGGTGATGCCGCGATGGCGGAGCATCGGTTCGGCGAGGGTCGGGTGTTGGTCTGGACCTCGACCCTCGACACCTTCTGGAACGATTTCGCCCGCAACGGGATATATCTGCCGTTCGTGCACAGAGCAGTGGAGTATTTGGCCGACTACACCGCGCCAACCTCAGCCCTAACCGCCGGGCAGGTGCTCGACCTGTCAGCGTATCCCGGTGCGGCGGAGCTCGACTTGTCGAGTCCCAACCTCGTGGTGCGCGATCCGTCCGAAGACCGTGTCGATCCAGGGAGCGACGGTCGGCCCGGGTTTATTGGTCTACAGGAGCAGGGTTTCTACGAAATTCGAGACACCGACGCGGGAGACACCGATCCGGTGCTGGTGGCCGTCAACGTCGACCTCAGCGAATCGAATCTGGATCAGGTCGATCCACAGGAACTCGTGGCAATTGTGACCGGTCGTGCGGCGGGCGATCGGACCATCGGGGAAGAGCGCGAGATACGACCGGAAGACCTCGAACGTCGTCAGACCCTGTGGTGGTATCTCCTGATCGGGGCGCTCGGGTTTCTTGCCACCGAAACGGTGATGTCCAACCGGTTGTCACGAGCGGAGCTGGACCTCGACTAGTGTGTCGCATCGAGCGTGCCGCGCCTGTGCGGCGAGGTGGCGGAATGCTCGGGGAATGGGCGCGTCGGTGAGATAAGATGGGGCAAACCCCCAAAGTGAGGCCAAGCATGTTCAGCGATTCCTGGTCGTCATCATTCTCCGGCGGTCGGCACGATCTGGTCGACGTCATCCGCCGCGTGCGTAACCGCTGGCGGTTACGGATCGCGATGCGGGGCGTCGCGATTCTGGCGGCGGCCGGCCTGGGGGCGTTCCTCGTCTCCTCCTACGGACTCGAGGTCTTCAAGTTCTCGGGGGGCTCAGTCATCGCCTTCCGGGTGCTCACCTATCTCACGCTGGCGGGACTGACGTACTGGTATCTGATTCGGCCGCTCGCGCGCCCGATACCCGACGAGCAGGTCGCGCTGTATCTCGAAGAGCACGACCCGTCGCTCCAGGCGGCGGTGCTGAGCGCGCTCGAAGAGACAAAGCGCGGGGAACAGTCCGACAGTGAGAACTATTCGTCGGCGCTCGTCGAGAAGCTCATCCAGTCCGCGGTCGAGCGGTGTCGTGGGCTGGATATGGGGTCGGCCGTCGAGCGGGACAAGATTCGCCAGTCATCGAGCTATCTGGTCGGTGTCGCCGTCGTGGCGCTGCTGATGTTCATCTTTGGGCCGTCCTACCTGCGGCACGGGGCCACGGCGCTGATGACGCCGACCGGGAGCGTGCAGGCTGCCAGCCCGTACAGCATCGAAGTCTTGCCGGGCGACGCGACCATCGCGCGCGGCTCCGACCTCGCCGTCACGGCCCAGTTGGTGGGGTTCGAGACCAACGACGTGAACCTGTTCATGCGGACCAGTTCCAGCGACGCGTACGAGCGTGTCCCGCTGATCCCGGTCGAAGCGTTGGAGGGTGAGGAGCCGGTGGTCGGCCAGTTCGAGACGCTCTTGTTCGATGTGCGAGACGAGACCAACTACTTCATCGAAGCCGACAGCGTGCAGTCCGGGAACTTTACGCTCGAGGTCATCGACCTGCCGTATGCCGAGCACCTCGAACTGGAGTATCACTTCCCCGCCTACACTGGTCTCGAGCCGCGGATCATCCAGGACGGCGGCGACATCGCGGTGCTGCGTGGTACCGAAGTGCGCGTGCGGGTGTTTCCGACCATGAGCACGCCGGCCGGCCGGCTGGTGTTCGACGAGACCAACGCGGCCACGTTGACCCCGCGCGCCGATGGGGTGCTCATGGCCAGTTTTGTCGTCGATGAGGATGGTTTCTACCAGGTCGAGCTGGAAGGACCCAGTGGCGAAGCGGTGGATGCCTCGCCACGCTACACCATCGATGTGCTGACCGACCAGCCGCCCTCCGTCATGTTTGTGAAGCCGGGGCGCGACACGACGGCCAACGCCATTGAAGAGGTGTTTCTTGAGGCCCGGGCGGACGACGACTTTGGGGTCCGGTCGTTGAGCCTGACCTACTCGATCAACGGCGGGCCGGAAGAGACGGTCAGCCTGTTCAGTTCGGAAGAAGGCGGTCTCAAAGAGGTCTCGGCCGGTCACACCTTGTTCCTCGAGGAGTTCGAACTGGAACCGGGCGATTTCGTGTCCTACTACGGCACGGCCGGCGACAATCAGTCGGCCGCGACCCGTGAGGTCATGAGCGACCTGTATTTCGTTCAGATTCGCGCGTTTCGTCGCGACTTCCGGGCGGAGCAGTCACAAGGCGGTGGCGGCGGTGGTGGCGGTGGCGGCGGCGGTGACGCCCGCGGGCTCTCGGAAGCTCAGCGGCGGGTCATTTCGGCCACCTTCAACGTGGTGCGTGATCGGGACACGTTCACCGAGGACGAGTACCGCGAAAACCTCGTCTTTCTGACGCTCTCGCAGGGTCGGTTGCGCGAACAGGTCGATACGCTGCTGCGTCGGATGAACAGTCGCGTCATGCCGGCCGATCCGGCGTTCCGCTCCATTCTGGAAATCCTGCCGCGGGCCGCGGAGGAGATGGCCACGGCGGAGACCGCGCTACAGGAGCAAGACGTCGACACCGCGCTTCCGGCCGAGCAACGCGCCCTCCAGCATCTGCAGCGGGCGGAAGAGGCCTACGACGAGGTGCGGGTCCAACAGCAGCAGAGTGGTGGCGGAGGTGGTGGCGGCGGACAGAATTCCGCCGAAGACCTGGCCGACCTGTTCGAGCTGGAGCTGGACAAACTGCAAAACCAGTACGAGACGGTACAGCGAGGCGAGCAGCAGTCGTCAGATAACCAGATCGACGAATTGATGGAGCGTCTGAAGGAGCTGGCCCGTCGCCAGGAACAAGAGGCGGAGCGGCAGCGTCGCCGGTCGCGTGGCGGACAGACCGCGCGGGCCGGTGGGGGCGCATCGCAGCGCGCGCTGGCCGAAGAAGCCGAGGAGGCGGCGCGCCGGCTCGAGCGTCTGGCGCGCGAGCAACAGTCGCCGCAGATGATGCAGGCGGCCAGGCAGCTGCAGGAAGCGGCCGACGCCATGCGGGAAGCGGCCGCGAATGCCGACAACCAGGGCTTCGCCGAGGCGGGGGCAGCGCTGGATCGGCTGCGAGAGGTGCAGCGTCAACTGGAGGGCGAGCAGAGCAGCCGGTTGGCCCGTGACATCCAAGAGGCACAGGAACGGGCGGCCGAGCTGGCGGCGGAAGAGTCTGATATCGCCGAACAGGTCGGCAATCTGGCCAACCTGTCGGATGAAGACCGGCAGGACCGCGCTCGCCGGCTGTCGGAGCGGAAGGATGAAATGTTCGGGCAGGTGGCTGACCTCGAGCGCGATCTCGATTCCACCTCGGCCGAATTCCGTCGCGACGAGCAGAGTGCCTCGCGCGCGTTACAAGAGGCGGCGAACGGTATTCGCGAGAGCAAGCTCAAAGAGAAGATCCGGTATTCACGTGGCCTGGTTCGGGCCCGCTCGCCAGAGTACGCACAACAGTTCGAACAGGAGATCGGCGGCGACATCGAGGATCTCGAACAGCGGCTGGCCGAGGCGGCTGACGCGGTGGGCAACTCGGAGGGCACCGGGCTGGATCAGGCGCTCGACAAGACCCGGGACCTGATGCGGGGCCTCGAGTCGCTCGAACAGCGGATTCAGCAGGGTAGCCAGCAAGCGTCGAACCAGGAGGGTCAGTCTGGTCAGCAAGGCCAGGAGGGCCAAGAAGGGCAGCAGGGGCAAGGCCAGCAAGGTCAGGGTCAAGAGGGGCAGGGCCAACAGGGCCAAGGACAGGGTCAGCAAGGCCAGCAGGGCGGCGCCGCTGGTGGGCGCGGCGGCAACTTCGCTGGGTCGCCGTTCGGCGGTGGCGGTGCCGGCAATCGACGACCGGGCGAGGTCTTTGATCCGCGGGACGTGCGGCAGTGGCAACGCGAGTTCCGCGAGCGTGGCTCCGAGGCTCAGGAACTGCAGCGCCTCCTGAATGCCGAGAACTTCGGTGAGGTCGGCGATCTGGGTGAGATCATCCAGGCGATGCGGCAACTCGACGATCCCCGTGCCTACCGGGACGCGGAAGAAATTGCGCGGCTCCAGTCATTCGTGATCGAAGGGTTGAAGCGGTTCGAGTACCGGCTCCGTCGCGAGGTTGACGGTGACAGCGACGATCTGTATCTGGCCGGAGGCGAAGAGGTGCCTGATGAGTTCCGTGACCTCATCGACGAGTACTTCAAGTCGCTGGCGGACCAGCAATAGGGACCCGCTCAGGCAGAGATTGGCATCGGCATGAGAGACGCGGCGGGGTTCCCGCCGCGTTTTCTTTACCTGGACGGGGCTGCGGGGCGCGCATTATCGCGCGCCGTCCTGGTCAGCGCGGGGCGTGAGGCCTCGGGGAGGAAACGGGTCACGCCCAGCTGGCGGCCGTAGCAAGGGCCTTCAGGCCCGCTGAACGATCAGCGCCCCTGAAGGGGTTTGCTACGATCCCACGTTCGACGTTGCCTCAGGAGCGGGACGGACGACAGACGTGACTTCGACGACACCGTTACTCGAGACCATCGAACAGGACCCGAACCGCCCGGCGCAGGCGTCGGTCATCTGGCTCCACGGGTTAGGGGCTGACGGGCACGACTTTGCCTCCTTGCCACCGCAGCTTGGGGTCTCGCCTGACATCGCGATTCGCTACGTGTTTCCGCACGCGCCGATCATGCCGGTCACGGTGAACATGGGCACGCGCATGCGCGCCTGGTATGACATCGTCACCATGGACGCGCGCGGACAGGATGACGCCGGTATTCGGCGGTCGGCGGCGTCGATCGAGGCGCTGGTCGCGCGTGAGGTCGAGCGCGGGATCTCGTCCTCCCAGATCGTGCTGGCCGGGTTCTCCCAGGGCTCAGCCATGGCGCTGTTCACTGGGTTGCGTCATGCGGCTCCGCTCGCTGGCATTGTGGCGCTGTCCGGGTATCTGCCGCTCCACGAGACGCTGCCGACGGAAGCGAGCTCCGGGAACCACCAGATTCCGATCTTCCAGGCGCACGGAAAACACGACAACCTCGTGCCGTATGGTCTCGGGCGCAGCACGGCAGACATTCTTGGTGCGGCCGGCTATCGTGTCGACTGGCACGAATACGAGATGGCGCATCAGGTGTGTCTGGAAGAAGTGCAAGAGATTGGCCGTTTTCTGACCAGGGTCCTGACGCCCGCTGATGGGGAGCCACGGCCCGAATCTGCGATGGTGGCAGAGACGAAAGAGTAACCGCCCGTGGCGAAAGTCCCGCTACTCGGTCGAGCGCTGGTCACGGTGACCGCCCTTGCGCTCAGTGCATGCGGGACGGGGGACCCAGGAGTAGACGTGCCGTTGCCGCCGGATACCCGAACCGAGTCTCTGGTCGAGACCCTACACGGCGTCGAGGTCGCCGACTCCTACCGCTGGCTCGAAGACCAGGACGCGCCGGAGACCCGGGCCTGGATCGACAAACAGAACGCCTACACGGATCGGGTGCTCGCGCCGCTGCCTGGCCGGGAGGCGCTCCAGTCAGTCGCCGCGCGTGTACTGCAGGTAGACGCCATCGGGCTCCCCAACGCGCACGGCGGGCGCTACTTCTACAGTAAGCGCCGGGCCGACCAAGACCTGTCGGTGGTCTACGTGCGCGATGGGCTCGAGGCCGAAGACCGGGTGCTGATCGACCCGCATCCGATGAGCCCCGGTCACACTGTGAGCGTCAGCCTCCTCGACATCTCGCACGATGGTCGGCTCGTGGTCTATGCGGTGCGTGCGGGCGGTGTCGACGAGGTCTCGATACGTCTTCGCGATGTGGATACCGGCGAGGACCTCGACGACGACTTTCCGGCCGCACGCTACGGACAGGTCAATCTGACGCCCGATAAGACCGGGTTCTACTACGAGCGCTACGGAGATGTCACGCCTCGGGTCATGTACCACGCCATCGGTACGGATCCGGGCACTGATGTGCAGCTCTTCGGCGACGGCTACGGTCTGCAGCACATTCCGGTCACGCTGCTCTCGGACGACGGCCGATGGCTGCTGGTCCACATCATCGAAGGGTCGTCCGGCCCCACCGAGATTCACATCAAGGACCTGGCTGCGGATGCTCCGTTTGTCACCGTGATTCAGGACGGCGTGACCGAGTCCTGGGCGGAGTTCGCCGGCGACCAGCTCGTCATTACGACCGATCTCGACGCCTCGAACAAACGCGTCATGGTCGCTGACCCGGCCAACCCCAGGGTCGATCAGTGGAGGGAGATCATCGCCGAACGTCGTGACGTCGTCATCCAGGATGCCAGGGGGTTGGGCGGTCGCGTTGTGGTGTCGTTCATGCAAGACGTTCAACCCCGTGCGGCGATCCACGAGCTGTCCGGCGCGCATGTCCGTGACATTGCGTTCGACGCGATTGGCACGGTCGGCGGCGGCGCTGGCCGCTGGACCAGCGATGAAGCGTTTTTTACGTTCCAGTCCTATCACCGGCCCACGACCATCTACCGTTACGACCTGGCCACCGGAGACCAGACCGTCTGGGCGCAGGTGGAGGTGCCGATCGATACTGACCGCTACACCGTCACCCAGACCTGGTTCGAGTCGAAAGACGGCACGCGGGTGCCGATGTTCATCACGCATCGCGACGACGCCGTGCTCGACGGCACCAACCCGACCCTGCTGACCGGGTATGGCGGGTTCAACCTGAGCATGACGCCCGCCTTTTCGTCACTCGCGGCCGTCTGGCTGGAACACGACGGGGTGTTCGCCGAAGCAAACATGCGGGGTGGCGGCGAATTCGGCGAGGCGTGGCACCGCAACGGTATGCTCGATCGCAAGCAGAACGTCTTTGACGATTTCATCGGTGCGGCCGAGCATCTGATTGCCGAGGGCTACACCAGTCCCGAGCATCTCGCGATCAGGGGAGGTAGCAACGGTGGACTCCTGGTGGGCACGGTGTCGAATCAGCGGCCCGACCTGTTCGGCGCCGTCGTCTGCACTTACCCCTTGCTGGACATGGTCCGCTATCACCAGTTCCTCGTCGCCAGCTTTTGGGTGCCCGAGTACGGTTCCAGCGACGACCCCGACCAGTTCGCCTACATCTACGACTATTCGCCGTACCACAACATCGACGCCACCGCCGACTACCCGGCAACCCTATACATCACCGGTGACGGAGACACCCGGGTCGACCCGTTGCACGGCCGAAAGATGGCCGCGCTGATGCAGGCCATCCACGGCCAGTCCACGCCTATGCTCCTCCGCTACCATACCGACGCCGGACACTCCGGTGGACAGCCGGTCTCCCAACAGATCGAACAGATGGTCGACACCGTCAGTTTCCTGCTGTGGCAAGTGAGCCGTTGACTCCGGCGCGGGCCGCGCGCAGTCGAACGACACCCCTGTCACCCACGCATGTCTTCACCTACGGCACGCTCTTGGAGCCGGCGGTGATGGAGGCGGTGACGGGTCGGCGGTTCGTGTCCCAGCCGGCGGTGCTGCGTGGCTATGCCCGATTCCGGGTCCGAGGCGCGGTGTACCCCGGCATCATCGCGACCCCGGGCGCCCTCACCGAGGGCGCCGTCTACTGCGACGTCGATGCCGTGTCACTGGCTCGACTGGACATGTTCGAAGGCGCGCTGTACGACCGCCTCGGGCTCAACGTTGACGTCGAAGCGGGCCCCAGTGCTCGCGGTTCGGTGCGGGCCGAGGTCTACGTCATCCCTCCATCCCAACGTCAACGTCTGTCGTCTGACGCCTGGGACCCGGAGGAGTTTCGGCGCCGGCACCTCGGCACCTATCTAGCTGGTGTCCGTGACCGTGACCACACGCGAAGGCGGTCCGTTATCCGACCCGTCATGCGCCCTGCACTTCCCCGCGCAAACGTTGTGGATCGCACCCGAAGGGTCTCGGTCGCGCGGTGAGCGACGAGTTGATCAGGGTGCCCCAATTCTGATGGCGGACCCCTTGTTGAGCGGGAGAGACCGTCCGGCCGTCACCTCAGAGGCAGCAATCGGCCGCCCCGGCCGCGGTCGTCGTCGTATCTGTAAGCAGGTCAAACGGTTGGCTGAACTCTGCCGTGATCGCTCATTCCGGCAAAGCGAACACGAACAGATTGTTGCCCGAGCTGGGTCGTAGCTCCGGCGTCAACCCCATGAAGTGCGAGGCCGTCCCGCCGCTGCCGGTCCCGACCGCCACATACTGCCGCCCGTCGACCGCGAAGCTGATCGGGAAGCCGCTGACCGGCGAGCCGAGATTGATCTCCCATAACACGTCGCCCGTCTCCTGGTCGAACGCACGGAAGCGTCCGTTGACGTCGCCACCGAACAGCAGCCCACCGCCGGTCGCCACCAGCGACATCGTGGCCGCGCGTTGCTCGTAGAGCCACTCAGTTTTGCCGGTCTCGGCCGAGATCGCCCGCACGGTGCCGACGTTCTCGGTGCCTGGCGCGATCTGATGCCGGTAGGCGATGGCGTAGATGTCCGCGCGGCTCTCGTTGGGATCGTTCGGTCGGGTCCTGTCGAACTCGGTGGTCGCCATCATGCGTGCGCATGTGTTGCGCAACGGCATATACATGGTGTTCGTCAACGGGCTGTAGGCCCCCGCTTCCCAGTCTTTCCCGCCGTTCCATGTCGGACAGGTGAAGACCTCCTGTCCTTGCTGGGTGAAGACCACCTCGGGGTTGGTCGAGACCGCTCCAGTCGCGCCATCGATAGCACTGATCACATTCTGTGTGACTGTCGGCGTCGCCCACAGGAACTCGCCCGTCTCGCGGTCGAGGGTGTAGACCACACCGGTCTTGCCCGGGATGCCGGTCAGGACCTTACGCTCTTCACCCGGCTGCAGCCTCGGATTGATCCAGCTGACCTCAGACGGGTCCGGCGCCACCGCCGTATCGACCAGGATCCGCTCGAAGGGATGGTCGAGATCCCAGTGGTCGTTCAGGTGCTGGTAGTGCCAGCGGATCTCGCCGGTGTCCACATCCAGCGCCAGCGTGGAGTTGTGATACAGGTGCGTGTTCTCCACGCCCCCGAGCAGGAACTTCGGCGCCGGCGACGTCACCGACGTGCCCTGATAGATGAGTCGCAGTTCAGGGTCGTAGCTGGCCGGCATCCAGCTGCCGACATGGATCCGCTGCTCATAGGGCACGCCGCCCCACGTCTCATCGCCGGGCTCGCCCGGGAGCGCCACCGTGCTGCGACGCCAGACTTCTTCACCGGTGCGGGCGTCATGCGCAATCACGACACAGGTCTCCGGCCCACCCTTGGGTCGGCAACTCCGGCCGGAGATCATCTTGCCGTCGGCGATGATCGGCCCGGCGCTGTGGCCGGCCGGGTTCACTTGGTAGTCGAAAATCTCAATTTCCCACACCACCTCTCCGGTCGTGGCATCGAGTCCGATGGCGAAGTCGTCGTCGGTCGTGTTGAGGATGAGCCGGTCATAAATCGCTACATTCCGGTTGGTGCGGGCGTTGCCGCCGACCATGTCGTAGACGTCGTCTGGGAGGTCTCGCCGGTAGGACCACTGCAGGTCCCCGGTCACCGCATCGATCGCCTCGATGACGTCGTCCGACTGCGGCATGTAGAGCACCCCGTCGTAGACCAGCGGTGTCCCCTCCTGCCGTCCCGTCGCCAGTGCCCTGGTCCAGACCATCCGCAGGTCGCCCACGTTCTGACGGTCGATCTGGTCCAGCGGGCTGTATCCCCAGCCATCGGTGGTCCGCCGCCAGGTCAGCCAGTCCTCATCGTCGGGGTTCTCCAGCATCGCGTCGGTGACCGGGACGAAGTCGCCCGCCGGTTGCGCGAGCGCCGGCCATGGACTCGACGCGATCAGGACCGCAAGAGCCAGGAGAACCATGAGATGAGCCAAGCTATCGAATCGCATCTGTTTTACTCCGCTGGAACGGGTGCCATCGGAACTACTGAGTCTGTGGATTATAGCGGCAGCTTCCCCCCTCGCAGGGTGGCCCCGGGGGCAGGACGAGTCGATGACCGCCAGTACTAAGACCTTGCGCCGTGACGGAAGCGCGCTAGAATTCGCTGGAATCCGTACGCGACAGGTTCCAAGGAGAGTGTGATGTTCGAACGAACCACCGCCGTGCTACTGGTCACCGTCGCGGTCGCGGCCCCCGGAGTGACGCAGGCGCAGACGGCGCCACGCACCGAATGGGGTTCACCCGACCTGCGCGGCGTCTGGAACAACTCGACCCTGACGCCGTTTCAGCGGCCAGAAGCGCTCCGAGCACAGGAATTCCTGACCGAGGAAGAAGCGGCCGCGATCGCCCAGCGGAGGGCGGACCAGGACGCTGAACTGGCAGCCCGAAGCGCGTTGCGAACCTCGGCTGACGCGAACGGCAGCGTCGACCGCGGCGTGGACGGCGCTCCCGGGTCCTACAACAACTTCTGGATGGAGCGGGGCACCTCGGTGGTACCCGACCGACGCACCTCCATCATCACCAATCCGCCGAATGGGCGGCTGCCCGATGTCGCGGCCGACATGCGAGCGTGGATGGAATCGGACGACGCGCGCCACCTCGCCGACGTCCGAGGTGGACGTCTGCCGCTGGCGCACTACGACCAGTTGGATCTCGGCGACCGGTGTATCTGGTATCGCGGCGTGCCCTCCTTTCCAACCGCGTACAACAACAACTACCAGATCTTCCAGACCGCAGACGTCGTCGCGATCGTGCAGGAGCACATCCACGATGTGCGCTTCATCCCCCTGGATGGTCGACCCAGCATTCCCGACTCGGTCCGCCAGTACGGTGGCGATGCGCGCGGCCACTGGGAAGGCGACACGCTCGTCGTCGAGACCACGCACTTTAACGAGCACGCCTTCATCCGCAACTTCGCCCCCACCCTGAGCCAGGCGTTGAACGTGGTGGAGCGGTTCACCCGTGTCGACGAGCAGACCCTAGGTTACGAGTTCACCGTTACCGACCCCAACACCTGGACCCGCCCCTGGGGCGGGTCGCTCCCCATGACCAGCAGCAGCGGGCCGATGTTCGAGTACGCCTGCCACGAGGGAAACTACGGCATGACCAACATGCTGGCCGGATCGCGGATGGAAGAAGCGGGCAAGTAGGCCGGCCGCTACAATTGCGCGTTTGACAAGTTGGTGCCCGGCGTCACCGGGGCCACTCCTTCATACGCACAAGGAGGCAGTCTTCGACCGGCTGAAGGTGTTTCTCGGGGGGGCTCGGCGGACGGCTCGCGAGGAGATCGCCCAGGCGGCGCACGAGCGCGAACCGAGGGCAACGGTCGGGCCGGTCGTCATTGTGACGTCGTTCCGGCTAGGGAACCGCAACGTCAGGATCCGTCTCGCGAACACCCTTCGATATTCGAGCGTGGTACGTATCGAAAGGCGTCGGCTCAGCCCGATGTCGAGACCTCCACCCAACTGGGCCGCCGGCGCCGGAATCGTCACGCTGATGTCGGATGCGAACGGGTCGATCGGCGCGGGTGACGTCTCATAGGTGTGACTCCTCTCCCGAATCCGGCCGGCGGAGGCCAGTGCAAAGACGGCGAAACGCTCCGCCAGTTCATGCGACACACTGGCGCCCGCGAGCACGGTGCGAATCGACCGGGTGCTGCGAGTCGGACGATAGGCCGGATTGGATGCCCGCAGTTAACGGAAGATTCATTATCCGACCCGTCATGCGCCCTGCACCTCCCCGCGACAGGCGGATTTGCCCACCCATTGGCGGCGTATTTCGGTCCCGATGCAACTCTTCCGGCTGACAATGCCGCGACCGTCGGCTGCGGTCAAGTTCGGCTGCGTAGCGGAGGCGCACCTCTACCTTGCTGACGTCACAGGCGAAGGAGTCAGGCGGGATCGGCGGCGACGAAGAGGTCGGCGACCTCGGGCGGGGCCGCGCGTGCCGGCCGAGTCCCGGGAACCCCGGTGGGGAGCCCCAGGTGTCGCAAGATGCGGGCAACCACGGCTGGGTTGTCGACCACCGCAATCAACCGAAGTCGCCCGCCACAGCGGGGACAGGCGAGGACATCCAGAGCCAGGCTACGGTGCATCAGGTCCGCCCAGAGATAGTTCCCGCCGGCGCGCGGGTCACGTGGCGCCACCGGCTCCTCGGCGGCCGTGGCGGAGTCCCCGGTCGGCCGCGTCCCGTACTGCACCACGGGCTGCTAGACGCCGTGATACAGAATCAGGTTGACCTTCGGCCGTGGCATCAACGCGGCAAGGCGCTCCAGGAGTTCTACCGGGTCCAAGATCAGATGTGTGGTCCCGTGCGACCAGGGGCGTCGCAGCGCAAGTCTGACCTGGCCGTGTTCGGTCCATTGGAGGCGGTCCTGTGCCACAGGCGGCCGCAAGGTGTAGCGGGCGATCCGCTCCAGCCGGTCTCGCTGGTCGGCGGGCACGCAGACGCCGGCATGCAGGTCGAAGCCTCGGTGCCGGGCCTGGTATGGCCCGAGGGCGGTCGGTGTCGCCGCGGTGGCCACGGGCTGACCCTGGCGAAGCCCGCCCCGAGGGCGCCGCACTGGAGAAACTTGTGAAACTCCTGCTCCACGAAGCCGGGCAGGCCCTCTCCGTCGCGGAGATCCGCCGCCGTCGATG
>Ga0310124_10000809_pt1 | contig 22157 bp, 20 predicted proteins | sample CB11b_AW_Bot5_MG_FD_203507 | JGI IMG/M metagenome (GOLD analysis project Ga0310124, IMG submission 203507) | Marine microbial communities from Western Arctic Ocean, Canada - CB11b_AW_Bot5 | ecosystem: Environmental > Aquatic > Marine > Oceanic | place: Canada: Western Arctic Ocean | collected... | reverse complement strand
GGTTGCGAGCTACAGAAGCGGCAATTAGGAGGACTTAGGCCCAGAGAAGGCCATCAGGACAGAGCGCCGGCCGGGATATCCCGGCTGGCGCTCTTCGTTGTCGAATGGCGCTCGAGGAAGCGGTTGCTCTAGCGCCATCCTGCCGTACCCCCGATGATATCCCGCCTTCCGGGGCAGGCCCGGGAGACGCACAAACGCGAGGCTTGAGGAAACGCGCATGGAGCAGGCTACGGTGACCGCAGGATCCACACTGCTGGAGAAGGTCAACGACGTGGTGCACGACCGGGTCGTGGGCCAGAACGAGGCGGTGGAGGGGCTGCTCGTCGCGCTCCTGACCGGAGGGCACATCCTCCTCGAGGGTTTGCCCGGCCTCGCGAAGACACTGATGGTGCGCACGCTCGCGCAGTCGATCCATACGGGCTTCCGCAGGATTCAGTTCACGCCTGACCTGCTCCCCACCGACATCATCGGGACGCCGATCTTCGACCAGTCGAGCGGTCAGTTCCGGGTCCAGAAGGGGCCCATCTTCTCAAACATCATCCTTGCAGACGAGATCAACCGGGCGCCGCCCAAGGTGCAGGCAGCACTCCTCGAGGCGATGGAGGAGGGCCAGGTCACGATCGCGGGGGACACGTATCCGCTCGACGCGCCCTTCATGGTGCTGGCCACGCAGAACCCGGTCGAGCTGCACGGGACGTATCCGCTCGCAGAGGCGCAGCTCGATCGCTTCGCGCTGAAGCTCGAGATCGGGTATCCGACGAAGGACGAAGAGAAGACCATCGTGCGCCGCGTCGCAGCCGCGGGCCAGAAGCCGATCGAAGCAGTCGCCACGGTGGAGGAGCTGGCCAGCGCGCGCGCGGCTGTCGCGAACGTCCATCTGGAGGAGAAGGTGCTCGACTACATCGTGGAGCTGATCTTCGCGACGCGTGAGCCCAGTGGGGTCGGCCTGGCAGACCTGGAGGACCTGATCGAGTTCGGTACGTCGCCGCGCGCGACGATCTTCCTGACCCGCGTCTCCCGCGCGAGGGCATACCTGCAGGGCCGCGACTACGTCATGCCCGACGACGCGAAGGCGATGGCGCCGGCCGTACTCTGCCACCGGCTGCGCACGACGTACGAGGCCGACGCCCGCGGAATCGACTCAGGCGAGATCGTGCGGCGGGTCCTGGACGCGGTGCCGGCCCCGTAGGCCTGATGAGGCAAAAGCTGCCGGTCGGCGGACAGCACCGCGACGCGACACACGTCTTCTCGAGGGAGATCGCCGCCCAGGTGCGCCGCATCGAGTTGCGTACGAAGGGCCTGGCGGAGTCGCTCTTCAGCGGCGAGTACCGCTCAGTCTTCAAGGGCCGCGGTCTCGAGTTCTCAGACGTGCGGGAGTACCAACCCGGCGACGACGTGCGCGCGATCGACTGGAACGTGACGGCACGCCGCGGTCACCTCTTCCTGAAGGAGTACGTCGAGGAGCGCGAGCTCACCGCTCTGCTGATCGTCGACCTCTCTGCATCCAAGGAGTTCGGCACCGGAGAGAAGTCGAACGCAACAATCGCGTCGGAGATCGCGGCGATCCTCGCCTTCGCAGCGGCGGGGAACAACGACCGCGTTGGTCTCCTGTTGGTCACCGACCACGTGGAGTTGTTCGTGCCGCCCGACTCAGGTCGCCGCCACGTGATGCGACTCGTCCTGGAGCTGCTCTCCTTCCGCCCGAGCGGTCGCGGCACCCGCCTATCGACTGCGCTGGAGTACGCTTCTCAAGTGCTGCACCGGCGCTCGGCAATCTTCCTCGTGAGCGATTTTCTGCTCGACGACGACACCGACCCCGAATTCGCGCGCGCGACCCGACTAGTGAAGCGCGATCACGACCTGGTGCCCATCCGACTCGCAGACCCGGGGGGCGCGGTGCTTCCGAACGTGGGGCTCCTGGCGCTCGTCGATCCGGAGACGGGCGAGCGGCTCATCGTCGATACCGGATCGGCCGCCAAGCGGCGGGGCTACGCCGAAGGAAAGGCGGCACAGCAGGACCGGATGACCGCGCTCTTCCGCGAGCTCCGGATGGATACCGTCGAAGTGAGCACCACTGAGGACTACGTGCCCACCCTCATCCGCTTTTTCCGTCAGCGGGAGCGGGTGTCGCGGTGAGGCTCGTGTGGTGCGTCGCGCTGGTGTGGGCACTCCAACCACTCTCGACAGCGGCGCAGAGCCCAGAACCGGTCGCAGTCCTGTCCGCCGACTCAGTGGAGATGGCTGAGGTCTTCGAGCTCCGCGTGGAGGTGCCGGTCCCAGGTGGAAGCATGGTCTACTTCCCCCCCAACGTGCCCTCCACCAGTGACGTCGAGAGCTTCACCCCGGTCGACTGGCGGGCCCGTCGCGGACCGAACAGCGGCGCGACGATCGAGCTAAGGTACGCGCTGATTCCGTTCGGAATGGGGAACATCGCCCTTCCCCGGGTGGACGTGATCACGATGCCGCTGGAGGACGAAACCGATGGGGAGGACATCCCGGGAGGATCGATCGTCGGCGTGTGGGAGGAGCGCCAGCAGACAATCCGGTATACGCGTAGCATCACGCCTCCGACGATCTGGGTGGAGCCGGTCTATTCGTCGGACGACGTCGTTGCGGGTATGTCGCCGAGGGGGCCTGGGGATGTGTTCGGCTTCAGTTGGAGCTGGCCCTCCATGGCGCTCCTTCTCCTCTTCTCGACGGTCACCGCCAGCGCCGTCGTCACCACGACGCGGGAGTGGCTCGCCCACCGCGCTGAGCCGGCACCGCTACCGCCGCCCGGCCCCACCCCTCTGGAAGAGGCCCGGAAGCAGGCGCTCACTGAGCTCGATCGGCTGTTGGCGACCGGCCCGTACCCGGCCGAGCACGCCCACGAGCTGTACGAGGAGAGCAGCGGCATCGTTCGCGGATACGTCGAGCGGCTCGATCCCGAGTGGGGGCCTGAGCTCACCAGCACAGAGCTCATGGACAGGCTGAAGGGCCGCTCGCCCGAGGGCGGGGTGCTCGCAGCTGAGTTGCGGACCGCCGAGGCCGTGAAGTTCGGGCGGCTGAGGCCCCACGCTGAGCCCACGGCCGAACACCTGACGGTGCTCCGGGCTTGGCTGGCCGGCAGACGGGAGGTCCGTTCGTGAGCTTCGCGTTCGCCCAACCCGGTTGGCTGATCCTCCTCGCGGCCGTCCCGATCTGGGTGTGGTGGATCATCCCGAAAGGGAGTGGGGCCATGCTCGTCGCGCGCGGGACCGAGGCGAGAGCTGTCTCGCTGCGAGCATGGATCGGGCGAGGCCTCGAGCTCGCGCCCCTTGTCCTGCGTGGGCTCGGCGTCACGGCGGTCATTCTCGCGCTCGCCCAGCCACGGATCGTCGAGACGTTCGAGGAACCGGTAGTCGAGGGCGTGGGCATCGCCGTCGCGATCGACCTGTCCACCTCGATGGGCGCCCGCGACTTGTCGCGGCGCGCATCGAGGATGCAGGCCGCTAAGCAGACCATCCTCGACTTCCTCGAGGGCCGCACCGACGACGTCGGCGTCATCTCCTTCGGCGGAGAGGCGCTCACCCGCGTGCCCCTGACGCACGATCACTACGTCGTGCGCGCCGCGATCGAGGACCTGGATTCCCGGCTACTTCTCGACGGAACCGACATCGCGGGTGCCATCGCGGCAGGGGCGGGGCTCCTGCGCGACGCGCCCCACAGCTCGAAGATACTGATCCTGGTGACCGACGGCGCCCACAACGGCGAGGGTCTCGAGCCGTCGCGTGCTGCGCGGGCCGCGGCGGCGTTCGGCGTCCGCATCTACGCGATCGCTATCGGCACCGATTACATGCTGAGGGACCGGCTCGCTGAGATGGAAACGGTCCTCATACAGGCCGCCTCCATTACGGACGGCCGCTACTTCCGCGCGACCGACCTCGACGCCCTGGAGGAGGTCTACGAGGAGATCGACCGCCTGGCCGCCCCCTCGGAGGAGATCGTCGAGCGGACGGAGGCCACCCCGATAGGCCTCTGGGTCCTGCTGGCGTCGCTGCCCATACTCCTTTCGGGGGCGGCGCTGCGCGGCTCGCGCTGGGGGGTGCTCCCGTGATCTTCGAGCGCCCCGAGCTCCTCGCGGTGGCTCCCCTCGCGGCGATCCTCTTCGCGTTCACGGTCGGGGCACACTGGCGTCGGCTCAGGGGGTTGGTGTCGGCCTACGAGCTGCCCGCCCTTCGCCGCCTGTTGCCGACCAGCACCGGACGCTTCCCCACCCAGCGGTTCCTGAGTCTCGTCGGCGCGGGGGCGCTCCTCGGCTTGGCCGCCGCCGGCCCGGTACTTTGGGACCCGGAGCCCCCCGAGCCGGTGCCTCCGCTCGACGTCGCCATCGCGGTCGATCTGTCGCTTTCGATGAACGCTGAGGGTGAAACGGGAAGTCGGATCGAGCGGGCAAGAGAGGCGATATACCGCCTCACGGAGGAGCTGCCTTCCGTCCGCTTCTCCCTCGTCGTCTTCGCCGGGTGGCCGTACGTGCTCGTGCCTCCCACCGACGATCCGGACGTGATCCGATACTTCGTGGACTCTCTCCAGCCCGAGGCGGTCCAGGAGGAGGACTGGGGCAACTCGCTGGGGAGCACCCTGGAGCTCGCCGGCAGCACCCTGGAGACCCGGCCGTCAGAGGATGGGCGTCAAGCCATCCTGGTCATCTCCGACGGCGACGTGTACGAGGACGAGGACGTGCTCGTGCGCGGGGCCGCAGACGCAGCCGCCCGTGGCTTCGAGGTCTGGATGGCCGGGCTGGGCTCTGAGGAGGAATCTGCGATCGCGATCGCAGGAGAGCCCGTTCTCGACGCAGTCGGCAGAGCCGTGGGCACGAGCCAGAACGCGGACGTCCTCAGCGCGATGGCCGAGGCCGGCCAGGGTCGCTACGAGGACATCACGGAGGACGAGGGGCTCGACGCCCTCGTCGACGACCTGCGCGACCTGAGCGGCGACTCACGGGAGGGTCCGGCCGAGCCGTTCGACACAACCGCGCTCTTCGCGATCTTGGCGATCCCGCTCCTGCTGTTGGAGGGCCTCGTCGACGCCCGTCGAGGAATCATCGGGGCCAGCACCAACCAAAGGCTAGACGACGGGCCGGATGCTGTCGGCGGCCACAGCGAAAAGGCCCGGGCCGCATGACCGACTCGATCTTCGGAAGCGGGTGGCGGGCGCTGCTCCTGGTCGGCCTCTCCGTCGTCGGCATCGCGCTCACGGTCAGGGCGGAGCGTGCGAGCGAGTCACGCGCCAACCGACTCCACCGCGCCGACCGGCTCGAGGAGGCCGCAGAGATCTACGTCGATAGGGCCGCGGAGGAGTCGGCCACCGAGCGGCTCCACTACAACCTCGGGACCACGCTGCTCCGAATGGGGAGCCCCGAGGCCGCTCTGGAGCTCACCAGCGCAACTGAGTCGGACAACGAGCGGGTGCGCGTCGGCGCCCACTACAACCTGGGGCTGTGGCGCCTCATCCAGGCGCTCTTGTCACAGAGCAGCGACTCGATCATCTACCAAGCGAGCCAAGCGGTCGAAGAGAACAAGGCCGCGCTTCGCCTGGATCCGAGTCACCCCGATGCGGGATGGAATCTCGCGTTCGCCCAAATTCTCATTGTGGAGGCTTCACCCGATTTCGACGTGGGCAACATAGACGAGCCGAACGGGGCACCCGACCTCGGCGAGATCCAGATCATCGAGGGCCCCTCACCCTTCGGGCAGGACGAAGGGTTTGGCGATCAGCCTTCCGAAGCCGAGGAAGAGGCGATCGCGCAGGAGGACCTCCTGCCGCTCACGCTGTCCGAGGCGAGCGACATCCTCGGGACGGGGCACCTCGACCCGTCCACCATGACGGGCAAGCTGCTGCTGAGGGAGGGACGCGCTCGACGCCGTCGGCAGAACGTCGTCGTGGGTCCGCCCTGGTAAGTTTGGAGCTCCACGCTGGAGCGAACTTCGACGCGTTGTGATGCCCCCGCCCGCGGTGTAGGTTAGGGCGAACTTTTTTCGGGGTGGATTTCTTCACGCCTTCTTCCGCATGGCCCACTTTTCAGGCGCACGGCCCTCTTTCGGACATAGATGAGCAGCGACGGAACCGCGGGCTACAACCCGTCCGAAGTAGAGGCCAAGTGGCAAGGTCGTTGGGATGAGCAAGGCACCAACGCCTTCACCAGCGACGCCCTCCGGACCGCTGAGGACCCGTACTACCAGTTGATGATGTTCCCCTACCCCTCCGCCGAGGGGCTCCACGTGGGCAACATCTATGCGTTCACCGGCGCGGACGTTCACGGACGTTTCCACCGCCTCACCGGTAAGCGAGTCTTCGAACCGATCGGCTTCGATGCGTTCGGTATCCACTCGGAGAACTTCGCGCTGAAGCAGGGCGTTCACCCGATGGACCTCATCCCGTCGAACGTCGCCAACTTCACCAGGCAGCTGCGGCGCATCGGCGGCATGTTCGACTGGGGCCATTCCGTCGACACGACCGATCCCGACTACTACCGCTGGACTCAGTGGATCTTCATTCAGCTGTTCAACGCTGGCTTGGCCGTACGCAAAGAAGCGCCGGTCAACTGGTGCCCCTCGTGCATGACGGTCCTAGCGAACGAGCAGGTGATTTCTGGACGCTGCGAGCGCTGTAATACGCCCGTCGAGCAGCGGCGCATCGCGCAGTGGTTCTTCCGGATCACGGAGTACGCGCAGCGGCTGCTCGACAATCTCGAGGATCTCGACTGGTCTGAGACCACCAAGAAGGCCCAGCAGAACTGGATCGGCCGAAGCGAAGGGGCGATCCTGCGCTTCCCGATCCAGCCTCCGGAGCAAGTGGACGAAGTGGATCCCCCGACCTTGGTTCTGGACCACGGATCCGGAGAGCAGGATCCCAGGGTGGACAAATCCCAGATCGATGTTTTCACCACGCGCCCCGACACGGTGTTCGGCGCGACCTACATGGTGCTCTCGCCCGAGCACCCACTGGTGGACGAAGTCACCGGTGAGGAGCAGGCAGGGGCCGTCGCGGCCTACCGTGAGCAGGCGGCCGCCAAGGATCTCGTGGCTCGCCAGAAGGTCGAGAAGACCAAGACGGGAGTGCATACAGGGGGTTATTGCCTGAATCCGGCCACCGGGCAGCCGATTCCCATCTGGGTGGCCGACTACGTGCTCATGGAATACGGAACCGGAGCCATCATGGCGGTGCCAGGCCACGACGAGCGCGACTTCGACTTCGCCGAGGCCATGGGACTGCCCATCGTGCGTGTGGTGGCGGGGGCGGACGACGATGCGGACACGCCGCTTTCCGAGGCGTATGCGGGCGACGGTGTAATGGTGAATTCGGGGCGTTTCGACGGAATGGCTGTCGCCGACGCCAAGCCGGCTATCGCGGCGTGGTTGGCCGAAAGCGGAAGCGGCGAGACCACGGTGAACTACCGCCTGCACGACTGGTGCATCTCGCGGCAACGTTACTGGGGTCCACCCATCCCGATCATCCACTGCGAAGCGTGCGGACCGGTACCGGTGCCCGAGGCGGATCTGCCGGTGGTGCTGCCAAGGGTCGAGGACTTCAAGCCGGACGATTCCGGCGTGAGCCCACTGGCGCGCGTCGAAGAGTGGTACCGGATCGACTGTCCCCAGTGCGGTGCCCCTGCTCGCAGAGAGACCGACGTCTCGGACACGTTCCTCGACAGTTCCTGGTATTTCCTGCGCTACCCGTCGACGGAGCACGCCGATGTGCCGTTCGACGGCGAGCTGATGCGCCGGTGGCTGCCTGTCGACTGCTACATCGGCGGGAACGAGCACGCCGTGCTCCATCTCCTCTATGCCCGCTTCGTCACGATGGCCCTCCATGACCTGGGCCACCTCGAATTCGATGAGCCGTTCAAGCGCTTCCGCGCCCACGGCATGATCATCCGAGAGGGCGCGAAGATGTCCAAGAGCAAGGGAAACGTGATCGTCCCTGACGAGATCATCGAACAATACGGAGCCGACACCTTCCGCACCTACCTCATGTTTCTGGGTCCGTACGAAGAGGGCGGAGACTATCAGGACGAGGGCATCCAGGGACCCCACGGGTTCCTGCATCGCGTGTACGAGACCGTCACCACCGCGGTCGGCGACGACGGGACCACCGGCGGCATCGGCAGCCCCGACGGGGACGGGGACGGTCGGGTCGCCCCCGACCCGGACGTCGAGCGCAAGCTCCACCAGACGATTCGCCAAGTTACACGGCAGATGCCTGAGCTCGGGTTCAACACGTCCATCGCCGCCATGATGGAGTACCTGAACACCGTTCGCGCCGGCGGCCGCACGGCCACCCCGAGCGAAGCCAAAGCCCTGGTCGTGATGATCGCACCCTTCGCCCCGCACATGGCCGAAGAGCTGTGGGCGCATCTGGGTCACGACAGCAGCATTTTCGAGGGGGCCAACTGGCCCTCATTCGATGAGGACAAGACGCGTGAGACATCCGTGAAGGTGGCCGTCCAGGTGAACGGGAAGCTCCGTGCCACGGTCGAGGGACCGGCCGGGATGGATCAGGATGCGGCCGAGGCCGCCGCGCGCTTCGATGAAAACGTCTCACGCTACCTCGACGGTGGCACCCTGAAGCGCGTCATCTACGTCCCCAACAGACTCCTGAACTTCGTGGTGGAGCAAGCCTAAATGGAGCCAATCCAGGCGGAGCAAACCCAAGTGGAGCAAACCTGATGCCCGAGTCCCCCACCGGCCTCTCACCCGAGCTCGACCAGCTCTGTATCGACGCGATCCGCGTGCTCTCGATGGACGCGGTTCAGCGAGCCAACTGCGGCCATCCGGGCACGCCGATGGCGCTCGCCCCGCTCGGGTACCTGCTCTGGACGCGGCACTTACGGCACAACCCGGCGGACCCGGCCTGGGCCGACAGGGATCGCTTCGTGCTGTCGGTGGGCCACGCATCGATGCTCATCTACTCGCTCCTTCATCTGACGGGCTACGACCTGTCGATGGAGGAGATCGTGAACTTCCGGCAGTGGGGATCGCTCACGCCGGGGCATCCTGAGCTGCGGCACACGCCCGGCGTCGAGACCACGACCGGGCCGCTCGGCCAGGGCGTCGCGAACTCGGTGGGGATGGCGCTTGCCGAACGCTGGCTCGCCGCACGATTCAACCGGCCCGGCCACGACGTGGTGGACCACTACACCTACGCGTTCTGCTCAGACGGAGATCTCATGGAGGGCATCTCCCACGAGGTTGCCGCGATGGCGGGGCACCAGAAGCTCAGCAAGCTCATCTGGGTCTTCGACGACAACCGCATCACCATCGAGGGGGGCACCGACCTGAGTACGGCCACGGACCAGGGCGATCGATTCCTCGGGTATCAGTGGCACGTTCAGCACGTCAACGACGGAACTGATCTCGTCGCCCTCGATCAGGCGCTCATCGCCGCCCGCGCCGCGACCGACCGTCCCTCGTTGATCGTCATGAAGACCCGGATCGGCGAGGGTAGCCCCAACAGGGCGGGTCACCATTCGACCCACGGAGCCCCGCTCGGTGAAGAGGAGATCGCCGCGACCAAGGCCAACCTCGCGTACCCTTCATTAGAGCCCTTCCACGTCGACCCGGACGGGCTCGCCGCGTGGCGCACTACAGCGGACCGTGGTGGCGAGCTCCAGGCCGACTGGAGCACACGTTTCCAGGCGTATCGGGCGGAGCACCCCGAGTTGGCTGAGGAGTTCGGCCGCATGATGGCCGGAGAGCTGGCCACGGGCTGGGACGCTGAGGTCCCCGGATACGAAAACATCGACAAGGCCGACGCCACCCGGTCGTGGTCCGGCAAGGTGCTCCAGGCCGTCGCCGCAGGCGTCCCCAATCTGATCGGTGGATCGGCCGACCTCGGATCGTCGAACAAGACCGACATCGACGACGGCGGGGATCTCTCGGCGAACAATCCGGAGGGCCGAGTGATCCACTTCGGTGTCCGTGAGCACGGCATGGCCGGCGTCATGAACGGCATGGCGCTTCACGGCGGCATCCGCCCGTTCGGCGGGACGTTTTTGATTTTCTCAGACTACATGCGGCCCTCCATCCGTTTGGCGGCGCTCATGGGCCTGCCGGTCACGTACGTGTTCACGCACGACTCGATCGGGCTCGGTGAGGACGGCCCCACACACCAGCCGATCGAACAGCTGATGAGCCTCCGGTCCATGCCGGACCTGTTGGACCTGCGACCCGCCGACGCGGCCGAGACCGCCGTGGCGTGGCGCATCGCGATGGAGCGAACCGAGGGCCCCACCTGGCTGTCGCTTACGCGGCAGAGCGTCCCCCCCTTGGACCGAACCGTGTTCGCCTCAGCTGAGGAGGCCCGCAGAGGGGCCTACGTGCTCGCCGAGGCCTCGAACTCCCCACCCCATGTCGTCCTCATCGCGAGCGGCTCCGAAGTCGGGCTGGCCCTGGAGGCCAAGGAGGCCCTGGAAGCTGAGGGAACCGCCACTCGAGTGGTCAGCATGCCGAGTTGGTGGCTTTTCACACAGCAGGACCCAGCATATCAAGACCTCGTGCTGCCTCCCCAGGTACCCGCCCGTGTGGCGGTCGAGGCGGGATCCACATTCGGATGGGCGCGCTGGGTCGGCGACGCCGGCGCAGCAGTGGGCATAGACCACTTCGGGGCCTCTGCCCCTGCCGAGACGCTCTACGAGCGCTTCGGCTTGACGTCTGAGGACGTCGTGGCGACGGCCCGGGCTTCCCTCGAAAAGATGGCCCGCGCAGGGGCCTAACCAGGAACCCGTTCCTGCTCTCAAGCATTCTGAAGGTGTTCAGGTTTGCTCGAGCGGGGGAATCACATGAAGAACGTCGCGGTCGTGGCTCTATTCACAGTGTCGGCTTGGGGCTGCACGCTCACCGATGCGCAGGCAGGACCTGAGGGAGACACACGTCACCGGACGAAGACGCCTCGCCGGCACCGGCCGTCCATCTAGGTGGCCGTCCGCCCTGATCGGGTTCCCGTCCGCGTGGGCGTCACCGTGTCCATCGACGTCATTTCCCCGGAGATGCCGGTGATGGGCCTCATGCGCTATCCAGGCGAGCCGTCCGGTCCGCATCCTTCAACTCCATGACGGAGAACAGCATCCGGCTTCTGGAGCACTCCCTCAGGGAGGGCGACTTTGCCGATTTCATCCACCGTGCCCAACAGGACCCCTCCACCTTGTCGCCTGGTGAGGTGGTACGCTGGGACGCCTACATGACCGCGGTCTACCGGCACTTCGGAAACCTCGTCTATCGGTACCGTGTCGGAGCTCTGGACCGGCAGATGTGGCAGTCGTACAGAAACACGCTCAAGAAGCACCTGTGCATGCCGTCGTGGCAAGCTTGGTTCGAGGAAAACAAGGTGGCTTTCAGCACGTCTCTGGTGGAGCTCGTGGGACGGATCGTCCGGGAATTGGAGGCTGAAGGGAAGATTGGGGCGCCTCAGTCCGAGCCGTAGTCCGCCAACACCTTATTCCTAGTCCGTCAACGCCTTCTTCAGTAACGCGGTCGACTCCGGCGAAAGCTCCAGGGCGGCCGCGGCCGCGTGGCCACGCTCAGTCATCTTCTTCCATGTCTTGCGGATGATGTCGATGGCCTTGTCCTCTCCGATGTCGTCACGTTTCAGGAAATCGTCGAGATGATGGTCCAGGAAGACCAGCGCCGCGGCGTCCTCGAGGGTCTGCACGTCCGCATCGGTCCGGAGGTTTCGCTTCTGGAGCAATGTCCGGACGCGCTCGATCGTTTCATCGTCGTAATCCGCGGCCCGAAGAAGCTCTGACGCTGTATCCGCGTGGAATGCGTACAGCGTTGTACGCCAACGGAGGTATCCACTCCGATCCATCGGATAAGCGCTACGCGGGATCTCCCACCTGCGGATGTGTTGGCTCCGGGCGGCGATGCGCAATGCTTCGGGGGCGTCCGGATCGAGCGCCTCGACCCATCCCTGCATTCGCATGCCGTACAGCAGTTCTTTGGGTTGGGCCATCCCGTCGTCGTCGAGTTCAGAGCTCAGGTCCTCGCCGTTGGCCTCGTCGATACTCCGGATGACGCGCTGAAATCGATCTGAGTCGCTCATGCTCCACAGAATACAGCCGGCCGTCGGAAACGCTAGCCGGGTACCTCCCCCGATGCAGCTTGCATGGAGCAAGACGCATACACATGGTAGTGGCACGTCCGGGAACGGGGTGAGATTCCCGGTTCCACCATCCACTTGAACGGGCACACGCCATGAAGACGCGTAGGGAGTTCCTGGCTCGGGCCTCGCGAGGCCTGTTGGGGCTCGGCGCGATTCCCGCGCTGGGGGGCACGTCCGCGGCCCGGACCGGCGCGTCATTCCCACAGGTCCGAGGGACCGGGCTGGTTTACGACGCCCGCTACCTCGATCACGTTCTGCCACCAAGCGGAGGAGCACCACACCCCGAGCGCCCGCTCCGGCTGCGTAGAATCAGCGAGGTTTTCGCCGCGCGAGGTCTCGACCGGGAGCTCACGCCCATTCCCCCCTCGTCGGATCCCCTTCCGTCCATTCGGCGGCACCACACCCCGGAGCACATCGAGTCCGTCCGATCGATCCCCGTCACCGGTCCCGTCGCGGAGCTGACCGTAGCCGGTGCCCTCGGGGGCATCGACGCCGTGGCCGGTGGGCAAGTGCGCAACGCGTTCTGTGCCATCCGACCCCCGGGTCACCACGCCAACAACACGGGCCAGGAGGAGGGCTTCTGTTTCTACAGCAACGCTGCGATCGCCGCTCGGTACGCGCAGGAGGTACACGGCTTCGGGAAGATCCTCATCATCGATTGGGACTACCACCACGGGAACGGCACTCAGAACGCGTTCTACAGTGATCCCTCAGTACTCTTTTTCTCAGCCCACGATTTTTTCGCGTACCCGGGCACCGGCCATCCGTCGCTGACGGGCGAGGGGGAGGGAGCGGGGCTCAACATCAACGCGCACCTGGACTGCGGTTCGAGGGACGCCGACATGCTGAGGCACTGGGACACTCAGCTTCTGCCTGCCGTGAGCCGATTTCGGCCCGACTTCATCATCCTGTCCGCCGGCTTCGACAGCCGTCAGGACGACTTACTGGGTTGTTTCGATCTCACCGACGACGTGTTCCGCCGCATGACGCGCATCTCGATGGACCTTGCGGACGACTACTGCGGAGGACGAATCGTGTCGTTGCTCGAAGGCGGGTACAACGTCGATGGGACGGCGCTCGCCACCGCCGCCCACGTGGAGACGCTGCTCGAGGGCGCCTGAGCCCCTTCTAATCACCAACGGATCCCAGAGTACATCGACAGTCTCGGCAACGACCACTCGGTCGAACCCCGGATGGCTTGGGTTGATCACCACGTTCCATCCCCAGGGCTGAGGCCACGAAGGAAGGCACGAGGACCGGCACCGATTCTTCTGAGGCCACCCAAGCGCTGCCGATCTGGCGCAATCGGACTTCGTCACGCCTGCCCGGATGTTCGGCAATATCCAGGGCGGGTACATCTAGGTCGTCGGGGATGACAATCCGCGACGCCACGCGATTTCGTGCAAGTCGGCCGCGCACGGCGTACACGAATTGCTCGAGCAAGGCCCCCTCATACCCACGCGAGGCGTACACCACCGGGGAGACCGACCGGATTCCAACGACCGCCCACCATCCCGGCCCCAAAGCCATCCAGAGGGTCGTAACGGCGGTGGCTGATCCGGAGGACGTCCAAGGCTGGTGCAGTGTCCCCTGATTAGACCGGCAGGCCCAGATCCATGGCCAAAAGGGTGCGCTCTACCTGTCGAGCCCCGATCTCAGAGAGCGCCGGGTCGATGGGCACCGCACCGCCCAACATGGGGTGCGGCGAAGTAAGGAACTCCGCGGCTCCCTCGTCGTTGCCCCACACGTCCGCCGCGGTAGCCAGCAACGAGGCCACGCGCACGATCTGCTCACCCTCCGCAGGCTTGAGCCGATTGCGGCGTTGGAGTGTGGCACGCGAGACGATGGCATCCACGTACTCTGAGGGACGGCGCACACCGAACCGCTTCAGCTCCGCCTGAAGCTCTTTCACGGCCTCGACCGGGAGTCCCTCCTCCACCGCCTTCCGGACCCTCTCCAGTCGTCCGGGAGCCGCGTACCCTGGACGGGTTTCCTTCACGACGAGGGCGCCCATTTGGCGATGCTCGGCGCTCAGTATTCCTTCATCTCAGAACTCCAATTAGTTCATATATATACATGGTTTCGTTCATATGAACCGATCACGCCAAGATCGCCTATCGGGCAAGTGCCAACCACGGCGCGGTTTCTTGTGCCGGCCAACGCCCCCGTGTCATGTTGTCACTGAGAAGCCTGTGGGATTGAGCGCAACAGGAGTGACGAGCCGTGAGCGACCAGATTAACGACACGAAGACTGCCGGTACGGCCGGTGTAGTGACCCGCCGAAGCTTGCTTCTGTCCCTTCCGGGTTTGGCCCTCGCTCGCCGCCGGCTGCTCGCGCAGGAGCAAGCCGCTCCACTTGCCGTTCTGGGGCTGCACCAAGTGACGCTCGCCGTATCCGACCTGGAGCGCTCTCTGGACTTCTATCAGGGACTCTTCGGCATGCCCGTGCAGGCGCGCCATGAAGGGACGATCCTTTTGCGTATTGGGGACGGACCGCACTTCATGGCGCTCACCGAGGCGGGCTCCCAGCCACCCAGTATCTCCCGCTTCGGCTTGGCCGTGGAGGACTACGATGTCGGCCGTATCGTGTCGACCTTGGCCGGTCACGACGTGACGCCAGGGGACTGGATGCAAACCAGTTCAGGGGTGGGGTGGAGCGGTGGTCCGATGCGGATAGGCATGACCAACCGGGGGGGCACACGGGAACTCCACATGGGCGATCCCAATGGTCTTGTGATTCAGTTGCACGATCCCAGCTACTGCGGTGGAGGCGGGTCGCTCGGCGACCGCTGTGGGCCTCCGGAGCCCTCGCCGACCGGGGGGTCGATCGCGCTCAGCGGACTGAGCCACCTCACCATCAACGTCCCCGATCCCGTGGTTACGAACGAGTTTTACCAGCAGACGTTCGGGATGGACATCCAGACCTACCAAGCCGCGTCGCCCCTGATGGGTGTCGGCCCCGGTGTGCACTTCCTGATGTTCACCTCCTCAGGCGGCGGAGGGGCCCGCATCAATCACATTTCCTTGAGCCTCGAGAATTTCGACGTCGAACGTATTCAGGGCGAGTTGGAAGAACACAGCATCATGCCCCGAGGTGAGGACCCGGCCGGTCCGCTTCAGCACCGGGTGTCCATGCGCATGCCGAATCGCGGCGGCGCGCCGGATGGGACGCCGGAACTCTACTTCAGCGATCCCGACGGCCTGTCGATCCAGCTTCAGGACGTGACCTACTGCGGCGGGGGGGGATACCTGGGCGGAGTGTGCCCCTGACATGTTCAATGCCATCGCCCACGCGGCCATGGTCACCATGCGGACGAGCGTCCAGAGAGTGCGGTGGGCCATGTGGGCCGTGCTGCCCTTGGTGGGAGCCTCAGCCTGCTTCAGCTCGTCCGCCAATACGGTCCCTACGGATGTTCAAGTGGGGTTCGGCTCCATCCTGATTCGGGTTGTTACGATGGGCGAGATGTTGGACCCGGATGGGTACACCGTGGCGATCGATGAGGACCGGAGCGACACGGTCAGGGTCAACGGGATGGTCGAGTTCGACCCCCTGCTTGCGGGAAGCTACGAGGTGTTTTTGACCGACTTGGCTGAGAACTGTAGGGTGGCCACCCCAAACCCCGTGTTGGCCACCGTGTTCAAGGACGACGTAAGTGAGATTCTGTTCAGCGTCACGTGCACCGCCACGCCCTAAGGAGGCCTGGTGGAAGAAGCCGTTTGAGTCGGAGCACCGCATGGCCCGGCTGTCGCGCCCTACTCGGCCTTGAGAAGCGCGACGGGATCCGTTAGAGAAGCTCGAAGGGCAGGAAGTAGGCTGGCGAGGACGGCGGTGGACAGAACGAGAGCGATGACCACGACATAGGTTGTGGTGTCGGTGGGGCTGACCCCGAAGACCAGGCCCTGAAGAAGGCGTGACGTGGCGAGAGCCATGGCAGCGCCCAGAGCGACGCCAACCGCGGTCACCCGCTCAGGCGTTTCTCCCTCCGTGACGGTTGCAGCCGTGCCCCGCATGGTCCGATGGCCGAAAGGGTACGCGTGCGCTCCCGGAAGTCCACCACGTCTGGCCAGGAGGCAGGTTCGTGGCTCGTACCACTAGCCCGGTTGGTCTCCCAGACCATGACCAACCGGTCGGGCTCCGGGAACGGAAATGGGCGAAGAAGAACCGTGTCTACGACGCTGAAGATGGCCGTGTTCGCGCCGATGCCGAGCGCAAGGGTGCCAACGATGGCCAGGGCGTGGAGTGGATTCGAGGCGACGCGACGAAGTCCCACGCGCAAATTTCGGGTCGGATCCTCCAGGACCGGCAGGCTCTGAGCCTCGCGGGTCCTCTCCTTGAAGCGCTCCACACCGCCGAATTCGAGGAGTGCCTTTCGACGCGCCTCATCGGGGGGAAGGCTGCCACGCATCAGCTTCTCGGTCGCCATGTCTAGATGGAACCGAATCTCCTCGTCCAGCTCCTGCTCGACCGTCTCCCGAAACAGGAGTGACCACAAGCGGGCCGATAGTCCCTTCAAGATGCTCCTCGTACTGCTCAAGATGCTCATGATCCGGCCCTCCCATCCGCCGCCAAGACAAGGTCAACCGCACCCGAGAAGCGTCTCCAGCACTCCTCCTCAGTTTGGAGCTGGCTGTGGCCGCGATCCGTCAGACGATAGAACTTGGCCCTCCGGTTACGCTCCGATTTCCCCCACTGCGACGTGATCCAACCACGACCGTCAAGTCGGTGAAGGGCCGGATACAGTGACCCTTGATTCACCCGCAAGATGTCCTTCGATATGGCCTGGATCCGCTGGCTGACCCCCCAAGCCGTGCATGGGCTCGGGCAAGAGGGTCTTCAAGATCAGCATGTCCAGCGTTCCCTGGAGCACGTCGGCATTCGACTGGGCCATCGCTTCTTCCTTCAGTGGGTGTGTCCTCCCCTAGGCACTCGACAGGAACATCGTACGGCCCTTCCTGTCGAATGTCAGAGGGAAGGAGGGTGGATCCGCCCGCCACCTTGCGCCGCCCGCCCTGCGCATAGGATGTTGACTCGATCCGATCCGATCCGCTCATACTGAGTGTGCCACGATGCCCAAACGACTGATAGGCCGCCTGGAAGCCGCCCTGAACGGCACCCGGTGGGCCCTCCTGATGAGCGCACTTCTAATCACCACCTGTTCGACGGCAGACACCGATGCGGGAACCGGTGACGACAACCCGTTCTTCACCGAGAGCACGCTTCCGCTCGGGATGCCGGACTTCGACCGCATCGAAGACCGCCACTTCGCGCCCGCCTTCGAGCAAGGCATGGCCGAGGAACGCGCTGAGATCGACAGAATCGCTGAGCAAAGCGAACCGACGACGTTCGAGAACACGCTGATCGCCATGGAGCGCTCAGGCCAGTTGCTGCGGCGTGTCCGCGCCACGTTCTCCAATCTCCGCTCGACTCACACCAACGACGCGCTGGACGCGGTACAGACTGAGATGGCGCCCAAGCTATCCGCTCACAGTGACCAGACGCTGCTCAACAGCACACTGTTCGAGCGCATCCGGGCCCTCTACGACCAGCGCCAGGACCTGGACCTCGATCCTGAGTCCCTCCGTCTGGTGGAGCGCTACCACACGCGCTTCGTGCGGGCCGGTGCCATGCTTTCGGACGCAGACAAGGAGCGCCTCAGAACCCTGAACGGTGAGCTCGCGGAGCTGAGCACCACCTTCAGTCAGAACGTGCTGAAGGAGGTCAACGATCTGGCCATCGTCGTGGACAGCCGCGAGGAATTGCGAGGGCTGTCGGACAACGCCATCGCCGTCGCCGAACAGGCCGCCGCCGCCCGTGGACTCGACGGCAAGTACGTCATCGCGCTCCGAAACACCAGCGGGCAGCCGCCGCTGGCGTCGCTCGAGGATCGTGCGTTACGCCAGCGCATCTTCGAGACGTCGCTGTCGCGTGGCAGCCACGGTGGGGATTTCGACAACCGCGCCGTTGTGGCTCGAGTGATGAAGCTGCGTGCCGAGCGCGCCCAGCTGCTCGAGTATCCCGACCACGCCGCCTACGTCCTGGAGAACCAGACCGCATTGACCAGCGAGGCCGTGAACCAGCGCCTCGCCCAGCTGACACCACCCGCGGTCGCGAACGCGGAGCGCGAGGCCGCGGATCTGCAGGCGCTGATCGACGCCGAAGGCGGGGACTTCAAGCTGGCCGCGTGGGACTGGGCGTACTACACGGAAAAGGTGCGACAAGCCCGCTACGAGTTCGACGAGTCCCAACTGCGCCCGTACTTCGAGATGGACAACGTGTTGCAGAATGGCCTGTTCTTCGCGGCGAACAAGCTCTACGGGCTGAGCTTCGAGGAGCGCACGGACCTGCCCCTCTATCATCCCGCCACGCGAGTGTTCGAGGTCCATGACGAGGACGGCCAACTGCTGGCCCTGTTCATCGCCGACTACTATTCACGTCCCACGAAGCGCGGTGGGGCCTGGTCGAACTCCTATGTCCGACAGGCACATCTGACCGGCACGCGCCCGGTGGTCGCCAATCACTTGAACGTGCCCAAGCCGCCCGAGGGCCAGCCCACGCTGATGACCTTCGACGAAGTGAACACCCTGTTCCACGAGTTCGGCCACGCCTTGCACAACATGTTCTCAGACGTGAACTACCCGTTCTTCTCCGGGAGCTCAGTGCCGCGGGACTTCGTGGAGTTTCCCTCGCAGGTCAACGAGATGTGGGCGACCTGGCCTGAGGTCCTCGAGAACTACGCCGTGCACCATGAGACGGGCGAGGCGATGCCCAGAGAGCTGCTGGACAAGGTTTTGGCTACGCAGTCGTTCAATCAGGGCTTCGCCACCACCGAGTATCTGTCCGCTTCCCTACTGGACATGGCCTGGCACCAGCTGACCCCTGACCAGGTACCCGACGCCGACGGCTTGATGTCGTTCGAGGCCGCAGCGCTCGAGACCGCCGGCGTGGCGCTGGACGCGATCCCGCCGCGCTACCGCACCCCGTACTTCTCGCACATACAGGGCGGCTATGCCGCCGGGTACTACTCCTACATCTGGAGTGAGGTGCTGGACGCCGACGCCGTGGAGTGGTTCAAGGAAAACGGTGGCTTGAGGCGCGAGAACGGCGACCACTTCCGCAGGGCACTCCTGTCACGCGGCGGAAGCGCGGACGCCATGACGCTCTATAGAAACTTCCGCGGCGCAGATCCGGACATCGCACCGCTTCTCGAGCGCCGCGGGCTGAGCCCCGACGACTACCCTGTCGTGTACCCACCGTCGATCAAGTAGACCGCCCCGGTCGTAAACGAGGATTCGTCACTTCCGAGGAATAGAGCCAGGTTCGCGACTTCCTCATCGGTGCCATACCGCTTCATGGGGATCGTTCTTTCTATGGCCTCATGCACCGCGTCGGGATCGTCCGGTGACATCTGTTCTTCCAGGGATTTCATCATCCGGTTGGCGATCGCGCCCGGGGCGATGGCGTTGACCCGAATCCCCGAGTCGGCCAGTTCCAGCGCCGCCGTCTTGACGAAGCCGCACACAGCGTGTTTGCTGGAAATGTAGGGTGTAAGGTTCGCAAACCCGATGACACCCGCCACGGAAGCCGTGGCCATGATCGAACCACCACCCCGCTCCCGCATCGGGGCCACACAATGCTTCACCGAGAGCCAGACGCCGACCACGTTGGTCTGCAGTACGTGGTTGAACTCTTCGAGGGTCAACTGATCCAGCGGCTTTGCGGCACCCGCGGTACCGGCGTTGGCGAACAGGATATCGACGCCCCCGAACGCCTCGACGGTCGCCGCGACGGCGTCTCTCGTCGCGTCCTCGTCCGTCGCGTCCGCGACGAAGTGTGCCACGCTGTCCTCATGCCCCACCCGCCCGAGCGAAGCGCTCAACTTCTCAGCCGAGCGGCCGACGAGCATCACTTTTGCGCCCTCGTTCAAGTAAAGGCGTGCGGTCGCTTCGCCGATGCCGCCGGTGGCTCCGGTGATGATTGCTACTTTGCCATCTAGACGAGCCATTTGAGTCTCTCCAGGTTGGTTCTGTCGCAGGTTGGTTCTGTCCGCAGACCGGGGGTGTTCCGCCGGGGCTAGGACAGCCGTTGACGCCACGATCAGCGTACGCGGGAGGCCGATCCCTCGCCAGAGAAGGGGCGGCCCACGACGCTCCAGACGGAGTCGAACTCCTCGTCGACGCCTGGGGGAGGCTCAGTGACGAGGCTCACTCCGATGGTCACCGCAAAGCCCAGGGCGAAGCCGGGAATCATTTCGTAGAGATCGTAAAACTGGGCCTTGAAGAGGAGTACCCAACCCACCGCACCGGCGAACCCCGCGATCATCCCCGAGATGGCCCCAGCCCTGGTGGTTCCTTTCCAGAAGAGGGCACAGAGAACCACGGGAGTGAAAGCGGACGCGAGCCCGGACCAGGCGAACAACACGAACCAGAAGATCACGCGGACTTCCTGAAGTGCGAGGGCCACGGCCCCGGCGCCGATCAGGACCGTCGTCAGCTTTCCCCAGCGAGAAAAAACCTTGTCGGTCCAAGGTGGATTGAAAGTCTTCTGGATCACGTCCCGAACCACCGCGGACGACGCCAGGATCAGGAGGGAATCCACCGTCGACATGATCGCCGCAAGGACCACCACCAGGAAGATGCCGGTGAAGAAGGCCGGGAACAGCTCAGTCGCCATCACCGGGTAGATCGTCTCGGGATCGTCCAGGCCGGGGAAGACCACCCGCCCGGCCATTCCCGCGAAAATCGCTCCGATGTCGAAAACGATGACGCAGACAACGGCGATGAGGCTCGCGTCGGTGATGGCGTCCTGGTCGCGCCCAGAAATGAAGCGGGTGAGGAGTTGTGGGGACCCTAGAAACGCGAAGCCGATTGCCACAAACCCCACAGCACTTGCGATCCCCGCCACGCTGAGGCCGTACTCGCCCATGGGACGCAGAAGAGCGGGGTCGGTGGCCTGGAGTGCCGCCGTCATCGGAATCCAGCCTCCGGCTGCCACGATTCCTACGATGGGGAGCATCAGGAGGCACAGCACCATGAGTATCCCCTGCAGAAGATCGCTGTAGGCGACGGCCTTGAATCCTCCGATCGTCGTGTAGTAGAGGATGATCGCGGCGCCGATCACGACTCCCATCTCATAGCTGGTGCCCAGGAACGACTCGAAGGCCCGCCCGGAAGCGGTTAGCTGCGCGGCCGTGTAGAACGCGGCCATGCTGAAGATGATGATCGCGCTCACGATCCGGAGGACATGAGCAGAATCGTGGAACCGGTCTTCCAGAAAATCCGGCACCGTGATCGAGTCGTAGCGATCCGTGTACTCCTTGAACGGCCTCGCGACCAGCACCCAGGCCAGGGTGACGCCCAGCACTTCACCGAGGATCACCCAGAAGGCGTGGGCCCCGACCAGATAGCCCATGCCGGTGAGGCCGAGCATGAGCCACGCGCTCTCCCCGGTCGTGTTGGAGCTGAAGGCGATCACCCAAGAAGGAAGCTTCTTTCCGGCGACGTAGTAGCCGGCGATCTCACCGGACTCCTTGCCCCCCCACCAGCCGATGCACAGCAGCACAAGGAGGTACAGAATCAGAACGGCGACCACCGTACCCGACGCCATCATCGGTTCGAACCCTCGCCGCCACCCGTGTCGTCTATGTCGAGACCGCCCCGGTCGAGACGCGCCTTTCCTCCGCCTCTATGAACACGTACGAAGGCGATGACGATGGCCAGCGGGATTCCGACCGACCCGAGCAGGAGAAGCCAGGATTCCCACGGGAGACCGGCAATCACAGAGGTCCGTCCGTTGCCCGCATTGCTCCTCGCTCCCCTATAGTGGCTGGTCGAACCGGATCGATCCGCTGTCCCCGACAGGAGTGCGTGGCGGAGGTCGCCCTGTCAACAACGACGACCCGGCCAGCCGCCGGGGTGAGCCCTCGGAGGTCGATCCGGGGCCGGCTTTCGGAGGCCCATCCGGTGGGTCTATGTTGCCGCCGTGACATGTTGTGCACGAGTCGTCGACCAGGACCTCGGATCACCAGGGCATTGGAGGAGCG
>Ga0310124_10000806_pt1 | contig 22172 bp, 17 predicted proteins | sample CB11b_AW_Bot5_MG_FD_203507 | JGI IMG/M metagenome (GOLD analysis project Ga0310124, IMG submission 203507) | Marine microbial communities from Western Arctic Ocean, Canada - CB11b_AW_Bot5 | ecosystem: Environmental > Aquatic > Marine > Oceanic | place: Canada: Western Arctic Ocean | collected... | reverse complement strand
CCAGGCCCAACTGATGACTCGCCCCCTCCTCATCGATTGCGGTGACCGTGCAACTGTCTAGATCGGCATGCACCACCTGACCCGACACCGTAGCCATAGAGTCCGGCTCGAACAGCACCTCGGTGTTGCCCATGCTCAGGATGACGTCCACCTCTACAGGCGGGTTGACGTTGAAACTGTGGCTGATCGTCCGGCTCTGCTGTCCTGCTGTGTCCTTGGCAGTCACATTGGCGAAGTAGGCGCCGGGGTTGAGGCCGGACATGCGGAACTCCCAGTTTCCTGCCTCGTCTGGACTTACATGGACTGTGCCCCAGGGAATCGAAATGGATACTGTCACCTTGACTTCGGCCGGGTGTTCATCCCCCACCGTTCCAGCGATCAGCGCCGAGCCGCCGAAGTCGATGTCCCCCACTCCTTCGTAGACGAGCGTCGGCGGCTCGTCAATCGCTGGCTCTGCATCCACCGCTTCGTCCTCGAACAATCCGAGGCAACCCGATGCGAGCAGCAACAGCACGAGCAGGGCGACTGAGAGTTGCCTGTATCCGCTCACGAGCAGTGGAGGGCGTGCTACATCATCAAGATTGACGCCCGCTGTCGGTGGCGGTCACGGCCTCGAGTCGGTCGCTCTCGCTCATCAGGACAGGGACGTGGTGACCGGACTCTGCGTCGTCGACCTGTAACGACTCCAGCCAGTATAGGGGTCGGGATCCGTTGCGCTTGATGAACAGCACCAGTTCCCAGTGGATGTTGACCAGCGTACCGTACTCGCTGCCCGGCCACGGTCCCGCGGGAGGTCCGAGATGCGCTTCAACGCCCTGTTCGATCTGCTCGCGCTCCCCGTCAGAGTGCAGCCGCATCGGCTCAGCGAACAGCCGTGCGGGGCCACTCCCGAGCACCATCGGGGTTGATTCGCCCACTCCAGTGACATCATCCGCATCAGACAACCACGCCCCGGGAAGAGGCGTGGACAGTCCGGGAGGGGGTCGAGCGTCGGCGGCCCGGCCGTAGGCGGCCAGCAGGGCGTCATGGTGTGGAGTCAGCAACCCCACCCTGACCCAGGCGCGGATGGAGGTGGCTCCGATTGACTCGTCTGCGGTGACTGTCACGCAGAGCGGTTGGTCGGAAGTGGCGGGGCCGATGACGATTTCAGGGGGTGTGGGTGGGTCTTTCGCGAATGCATGCTGCCAGCGCACGTCGATGACGTTGGCGATGACTCTGATGAGCAGTGGTGCAACGATGAGTGGCGTGGCAGCGATGAACAGCAGAGGGTAGTCGAGCATGCCGATCTTCACGCTCGATGCCAGTGTATCAGGCATCACTCCCCAGCGCAGCAGGACAGGCTCTAGCGCGTGGATCACGATTCCGAGAATCAGCAGGATCACGCCCCAGGGAATGAGTGTGCGTGCCGCCTTGTGCAACGGATGGGGAGAGAGGCACCAACCGGACCGGATGGACTGCCTCGGCAGGCTCTCGTCTTCCGCCTTCGGACTGCTGCTGAGGTGAACACCTCCCTCAGGTGACTCGCTGACCAACTCGCGCTGGATGAACCACCCGGAGTCGTTGCCTAGATTCAATGCTGATGTTGGTGAACTAGGGTCATCTGGCCACGAGACTTCGGCCACCGGCATATGCGCGGGCTCGTGTGCGCTCGCATCGAACGGGGGGAACCGTAGTTGCAGGCGCACCCAGCGTGAGGATGAGGTCATTCAATCACCCACGCAGCAGCGCCCAAGTGGCCCGTGCCGCCATATTGCGGAACTCCGGGACATCCTTGAGCAGACGCAGACCGAGAGGCACCGGTCGCTCGATGTCCCCGAAGTTGTTGATCAAGCGGATCGTCTCCGGCTTGGAGAAGGCGGTGAAGGTGCGTTCCAACTCGTCGTCGTCGGACGACGTCAGGAACAGGTCACGCAGGATACGCGCTCGTTCCTGTTCCTTGCGCATCCTCTTGAGCGGCTTGGCGATGCGCTGCATCGCTGCCTCGTCAAGTTGGTCCTTCTCCACCGCGGCGGCAAGAGCGGGTGCCAGCAGATCGACCTGATCGAAAGCGGGACCGATGCCGCCTCCGGTCGTGGGCTTGCACAGTCCTGCAGCATCGCCGAACAGGGCGAGTCTGGCACGCAGAGGCTTGGCGACCATGCCACACGGGAGCGGCCCACAGTAGCGGGCCACCTCACGCGAACCCTCGAAACGGTGCGCCCACAGGGGATGGGTGCGAAGTCTGTGGATGAGGTCCTCGCAACTGCGACCGTCAAGGTCCCCAGGACGGGACCAGACGCCGACTCGCCAGCCGCGGCCGGCCGGAATGACCCAAGCGAACAGCCCAGGTGCAACCTCGCTGCCAGTGAACATCTCCAGCCGGTCGTCGTAACCGTCGTAGCCGGTGAGTTCCACCTGGAAGCCGATCATAGTCTCCTTTGGCCGCCCCATGCGGAAGGTTCTGCGCACCCACGAATGAGCACCGTCCGCCCCACACAGAAGTTTGCAGCGGATCGAGTGAATCTCTCCCGCACGTGAGACCTTGAGGTCGACACCGTTCTCTGTCACAGAGGCCTCCACGGGCTTGGCACGCAGCCACACCTTGGCGCCAGCGTCAAGCGCCTGACGGACGCACGCCTCGTCGAACAGCTTGCGGCAGACGACGTGAGTGCGGATGCGGTCAGGAGAGCCGACCTCCACGCACCTGCCATTGGGACTGTGGATGCGCGCACCCCATACAGATGACAGGATGGTGCTCTCAAGCCCCACCTGTTCCATCGCATCGGGCGTCACCAACCCTGCACACTGGAACGGGCGGCCCAGTTCGCGGTGTTCTTCGAGCAGCAGTACGCTCATTCCCAAGCGAGACAACTGTCGACCCAGATAGCCGCCGACGGGTCCCGCCCCGACGATGACGACATCCCACTCAGAGTGTACAGCCTCGCTCATCGGCCACTCCTGTGAGTGGAAGCGATATCACAGTTTTCCGCACGCTTTCGCGCAGCAGCGGAAGATAGAGGGATATCGGCGACTACCGTTTGCGACGACGACGCCCCTTGCGTCCCCCGGGGTTGTTGCGCTTCAGCAGGATGGAGATCAACTCGCTGGCGGTTCCACCGCGGCCGCCTGTGAGTTCATCGTAGGCGTTCATTTTCACGAGCGCGCACCCTTCCTGTTCACTCAATTCCGCCTTCCCCACTTCCCTCTCGATCAGTTTGAGTTGTTTCTCACTCGTAGGGCGCGGGAGTTCATCCTGAATCTCGCGCAGTTGGGTGATCAATTCGCTGGCGGTCTCCATGGTCAGATTATCGATGTCATCGAGTTTCACCTTGGTTAGTGCGTCCTTGAGGTCGATTTCGAGTTGCTCGCACAGGCCGATCACGTATTTCGTCTGCTTCTCGGTCGCTGGGGGTGAGCCCTTCTCCAGTTCTTGGCCGATGAGGCTGCTGATCTCGGCGCCACTCAACTCCTCGATTTCCCTCCCACCGAGCAGTTCGCTCACTTCTTCATCCGTGCGTCTGCTGACCACCTGAAGGAATTTGCGCACTTGGTTGGGTGTGGGCCTGCTCCGTTTCTGCTCCAAAGCCAATCCATGCAATTGCCTGAAGTGGGTGACGAAAGCGTGCCACACAGAAGGTCCCGTGCGCCCACCCTCCTCTATGAGGTCAAGGCGTTCCTCCATGTGCGAAGTGAATGCCGCGGAGAACAGGAATGCCACCTTCGCGCCATTTCCGTCGGCTGTTTCGGTGTACATCGTAGCCACTTCAGTCCACAGCAGTCTGCCGGATTCTGTGGGAATGAGAGAACCATCTTTTGTGCTGACGTACTCCCGTTCGAGAAGTTTGGCGATGGTGGTGGCGTAGGTCGACGGTCTGCCGATTCCACGTGCCTTCATCTCCGCCACGAGCGTGTGCTGGCGGAAGCGCCGTGGCGGCTTCGTTTCATCCTCGATTAGTTCGGGATTGTCATCGATGTCATCGAGATCAAACTGCGCGCCCACGCTGGTGTCGAATGTTGGCGGCTGGGTGCGTGGCTGCTGGCGGCTGATGTCTGCGAACGCAGCCTCCCATCCGGTGTGTACACGCCATGAGATGCTGCCTGCCAGCGGGCGGTCGAAGCCGTCGACCGCACATGTCAGGGAGATCCTCTCGTAGCGCGAGTCGGTCATCTGGCTGGCAGCGAAGCGCGCCCAGATGAACTTGTAGAGGCGTGACTGCCGACTGGAGAGATCCTCAGGCTCCACGACATCGGTCCGAGTCGGACGAATCGCCTCGTGCGCATCCTGAACGTTCCCCTTCGCTTTGGGCCCCAGCACCCCGTCACCGACATGGTCGGCGCCCCAGGTGCGCTCGATGTACTCCTTCATGCTCGCTCGAGCAGTTCCGCTGGTGCGTGTGGAATCGGTGCGCATGTAGGTGATGTGACCCGCGTTGTAGAGTTCACCAGCGACGACCATCGTCGCTGCTGGTGTCCAATTCAAACTGCTTCCCGCAGTCTGCAGCAGTGAGTCCGTGGTGAACGGCGGCCTCGGACGCTTCTTCTCCTGCTTCTGTGCGGAAGTGCTCACCGTGAGCACCCTCGCATTGACGAGACAGTCATGGGCGAGGCGGGCCAGGTCTCCATCGAAGGTTCGCCTGGCGTTGAACTTCCCCTTGTCGTCACGCCACCCATCGTCGTCAGCCGGCTCGTGAAAACGTGCACCGAACTCGATTCCCTCCGCAATGGCGTTGACCGCGAAATATGGCGTGGGAACGAATGCTTCACGCTCAATCTCCTTGTCGACCACGAAACCGAGTGTGGGCGTCTGTACGCGCCCCATCGACTTCAACCCCCATGAACGAGAGAACTTCGAGGTGCGGAACCCGACCAGCCTGTCCATGAAGCGGCGTACCTTTGCAGCCTCGACCAATTGCATATTGACCTCGGTCGGGTCTGCCAACGCCTCCTCGACTGCCGTCTTGGTGATCTCGTGGAACACGATTCGATGCACTGGCGCGATGCTTCCGAGCAGTTCTGCCAACCTCCAGGCGATGAATTCTCCCTCGCGGTCAGGGTCAGTGGCGACATGTATCTCGGTGACCTTGGCGTCCTTGGCTCGACGACGCATCTCGGCGACGACCTTCTGTGAGCGTTCGGTCCATTCCCATGGTGGCGAAGGAAGTTCGTCATCACCGGCCGCCCACATCGCCTTGCGTCCATCGGGGTTGTTCTTGTTGTTGGGAAGATCCTGTACATGGCCATTGCTCGCCATCACGATAAACTCGTTTCCGAGGTAGCGTTGGATGGTCTTGGCCTTGGCCTTCGATTCGACGACCACCAACTGCATCAGAGCACCCCCCACGGTACGTCTCGCTCATCCTGCTGTGCTGCAGAACGGGCGTGAACAGGGGGCGTGTCAAGCGGCTCCGATTGAGCCGCTGTGCATACGCGCTCGCGTGCGTGAGTGCATCGATTTCCATCATCAGTGTATGCTGTCATCATTGTAGTCATGCGAAACACGGCCCGTCTATCAGCCCTAGATAAACAATGCCGAGTGTCAGGTCATGAGTCGTTCACTCCGGGGACTACGTCCCCGCGAGGGGGGGTGGTGAATCCGGTCTTTCACCGCCGCCGCCGCGATTGAGTCGCTGGAACCGCTGCACTCGCACGCGTAGCCGTGTGTACGTGCGTGAGGGACCGTGGAGGTGGTCCATGAGAATCGAGATTCAACTCATGTGGAGAACGCACCGCGCCGCGCTCGCTCGTCCCATGGCTCATCTGCCTCCGGACCGGCACACCCCTCACATCCAGGATAGCCCGCCTCGAGCAGCGAGTTGACCAGTCGCGTGAACCTGACCCAGAGGAAGTCGATGTCACTCGGCTCGGGAATCCAGCAAGCCTCCAATCCCGGTTCAGCCCCCCCTAGACGAGCGAGCAGCCCCTCATCTGCACGAATGCATATCCATGTCCAAGCTGAGGGCGCATCGGCATCTGACAGCACAACGGGTTCACGCAGCAGGCTCGGAAGCGCGTCGGATATCGCCAGCGCCAACCGCTCGGCTTCGGGACCCATCCTCGCCGGAACCTCAAGTGTGCATCCGTCAGTGCGCAGGAGTCGCCGAGCCGCTTCAGCGAGCGAGGAGGACTCGGGGGTCATCGTGCGTGCGAGTCGGACGGAACGCTTGAAGAGTACCGGCCGGACGGCAGGGCGAGAAGGATGGCGAATCTCAGGGTGTCACTGCCCGGTCTGGAGATGCTCAATCCGTTGATGTTGGCCAGTGGGATCCAAGGAGGCAACGCGGCAGCCCTGCACAGGGTGGCCGCCACCGCCTGCGGGGGTCTCGTGAGCAAGAGCATCGGGCCTGAACCGCGTGAGATGTATCCCGGGCCAGTATGCGTCGAAGCGGCGGACAGCGTGATACTCAACGCCATGGGACTGCCCAATCCCGGGGCGGATGTGTTCGCCGAACTTCTGCAGGCAGAGACATTCAGCAAGCCGATGCTGGTCTCCATCTTCGGCGGAGATGCAGAGGAGTATGCGCTAGTGGCACAGAAACTCGTGGCTGCCGGAGCAGGCTCTCTGGAACTGAACCTCTCCTGTCCGCACGCTAAGCCGGGCAGCCGTGCGCTGATCATCGGCCAGCAGCCCGAACTCATCCTCGAGGTCGTCTCGGCTGTTCGCGACGCGGTCGATGTGCCGCTCTACGCCAAACTATCACCCAACACGACGAGCATCGTCGATGACGCCACCGCGGCGTTCAAGGGCGGCGCTGATGGCCTGTCGCTGATCAACACCATCTCAGCACTCGAGGTCGACCCGCACGTCGGAAGACCGGTGATCGGCAACCTGCTGTGCGGGATGAGCGGGCCCGCTGTGCGGCCCGTGGCCCAGCGCAAGGTGGCTGAGATATCGCTGGCGATGCAGCGAGGTGAACTGCCTGATGCACCCATCATCGGCATCGGCGGCATCACGACGGCACTCGACGTCGCACGCTTCATCCAACTCGGAGCCAGCGCGGTGCAGATCGGCAGCGCGCTCATCTGGGAGGATGCCGCGGTGTTCGACCGCATCCATGACGAACTCGCCGAGTTCATGGAGATCCAAGGTTACGCCGACCTCGACGCGATGAAGGGAATCGCACTCGACTCGTTGGAGGGACTCTCGTGAGCCGACCCCGAGCCTCCCCCCGGGAGCGGCCACAAGGCTTCGATCTCGACAGACTCGCCAACTCCTGCTGTGCCCGCCTGAGAACCGCTTACAGCCAGCGGGGAATGATCGCCGCACCTACACCAGTGCCTGTGATGGCGGTGGACGCGGAAGCGGAGGCAGTAGTGACGGTGTGGGTGCGCGTGCCTGCTGAATTAGCGCACGACTACCAGCCAGGTCAGTACTGGATGTGCTGGAACCCCTACGACTCTACTGGAGACATGGACCAACCACATCACCACAGCGAGAAGCCGTACAGCGTGGGTGACATTCGCCTCGACCAGACCGGGGTCGACGCCGCCACCGCAGCCGACACAGGCGGTTCAGGGACCGCCCTGCTCGGGTTCACCATCAAGGATCTCGGCAAGCAAAGCGGAGAGTTGACTCGCATTCAGGTGGGTGACTGGCTCGGCCTACGCGGACCGTTCGGCACTACATTCCCACCACTCAGAAGTGGTGAGCGGCTCATCCTGGTGTCAGGAGGAATCGGATCTACTCCCTTGCACATGGCGGCACGGGATGTGCGTATGAAGCACGGGGAGAGTGTGACCATCGACGCGGTGATGGGCTTCCAGAACAAAGCGGAAGCGCACTTCATAGATCGGATGGAAGGGCTGTGTGATAGCCTGACGGTTACGACCGACGATGGCAGTCTCGGTACACAGGGGTTCCCAACCAACGTGCTTCCCGACCTCCTCGGCGGCTGTGATGTCGCCTCTACTCTGCTGTTCACCTGTGGCCCGGAACCGATGATGAGGCCCGTGCTGCAGATGGCCCGAGATGCCGGTATCCGTGGATATGCGGCGATGGAACGCTACCTCCCGTGCAGCATCGCGATGTGCGGACTGTGCATGGTTGGTGACCGCCTGACGTGCACTGAGGGACCGGTCATGGAGGGGGAGTGGTTGCTCGACCAGCCTGACTTCGGACATGCCCATGCCCACTGACATACCCACGAAACTTCTTCATCCACAGCCACACCACCGGATTGAGACACATGGCACTGACTCGCCGCGCCCGTCTGCTCGTCGTGGGCCTGTTCGCCGTGGCGGCGATGGGAATGGTGCTGCTCGGGAATGAGCCGCAGACGCAGTACAGCGTGGATGAACTGATGCAGAGTCCCGCCGACTTCGCCGGCGAGGAGGTGCACATCCGCGGCTCCGTGCTCAACGGTTCCCTGAACGCCGGTGAGCACACCTTCAGCATGGGAGGAGGGGATCACAGCCTGACCATCGACTTCGCCGGAACGGCCGTGCCGCCTGGGTTCGAGGAGGGGCGTGTGGTGGCCATCAAGGGGCTGTTCAGCAACCAAGGCGGAGAATGGAAGCTACACGCTGACGAGATCATCACCGGCTGCCCGTCGAAGTACGAAGCAGCGTCCTGATGAGTGCCGCCTGCTGGTATCGCGAACGGCTGTGACCTGCTTTGTGCACCTGCGTTGGGTTGAAATGGGACAACCGCCGCCTCTGTGGTGGGCTAGGAGGGGCGCTTGGCGTGCCCTGTATCGCAAATCGTCATCATGGCGGTCCGAACGCCCTTGGGCGGCGTAACCGAGCCGTACGCGACGCAACCGTGGACGTTGATATCTCGCCCCCAAGTGACTCAGGTTGGAGTGAACCGTATCCGGAAGGAGACGGCTAGCACCTTCGCCGGGGAATCAGGCCAGGCCAGGAATGGAGCAGCCCAACCCGGGACTTAGGGTGCCTTGGGGTTCCGGGATTGAGAAGACGGGGGCACTCTCGCGTGCGGAGACGAGCGTCCACCAGGGGCCCGCCCACTCCTAACTGATCCAGAGCAGGACCACCTCGAGGCGGATTCCCAGAATCGCCGAGATGACACCAGGCGGCCAACCATTCCGCCTCATTCTGCGGGCCTCCACCTGCATCCTACAGCCCGGGCTGCCATCTGTCCCGTCACGCGTCTTGAAGAACTCACAGAAACTCCTGTCACACTCCTCGTGGCAGCGCAGACAACTCTGCTGGGTCATGGCGACTGGCGTCGCCGCGCGACACACTTAGCCGGACCTAGGGGGGACAGGGGGTGTACGGAAACTGCTCAGATGTCGAAGATGACCTGCGCCATCCATCCGGGACCCTCGAATGAGGGGACGTCGGGGGGTGCACCAGGAACCTCGACCCCCGCTGGCACCTCTTGGAACATCAGTTCGTGGCGAGTCACCGCCTTGATCTCGACCTCGCGCTCGACGGAATCGGCATCGACGAACGAGACCTGGGCCTGAATGCCCACATCGGTGAGCATCACACTGAGGGCGACCAGCCAGCGATTCTCGACCTCAGCCTGATAGAGCACATCCTCGAGCCAGTGCACCAGAATCAGATCGGTTGGTGTGCCCTCGTCCACGGCCACCTGCCATACCCCTTCCTCGACCTTCAGTCCTGGGAGGGAGTTCGCCCCCACCTCCGAAAGGAGAATCGATTGCATGCCGAGCGTGGTTTCCTCGATGAGTCGGCCCGCCGAGGCAGCGAAGGAGCGTAGGCCGATGTCGGCGGTAGTGGGCAGGATCCACCAGGACATCGGCGTCACCGGTCGGATATCTGCAGTTGCCAGGCGAGTTCGTCCAGCCTGGTAGAGAGCCTGCGCCTGTCGAGCACCTCTTCGGACGGTCCGGCGGCGAGCACGCATTCACAGGCGGCGTTGGCTAGTCGGGTCGCATCTTCGAGCGACCTGCCACAACCGAGTGCTGCGGCCAGTCCGGTGGCAGCAGCGTCATGCAGCCCGATCTGCTGCATCTGAACGTCGAGCATGCATGGGATGTTGAGCATGGTTCCGTCCGCCCGGTAGAGTGTGACCCCGGTCTGCCCCCCGAGAACCAGCATGGCGTCCCACGAATGCTCCTCGATGAAGTGGGTGGCGGTATCCTCAACGGTGTCGAAGTTTCCTCGGCGCCTGAGCAGTTCCAGCCCTCGCTTCTCGAACAGGGTGATCGTCGCGCCGTGGGTCCTGTGCAGGCCGGTCAGTTTGGGGTCGCAGATGACCGGGACGTCGTGCTCCTTGGCAAGTCCGATGAACTCAGGCGCGTTCTCGTCACTGACCATCCCCTTTCCGTAATCGCTGAGCACCAGCGCGGCGCTTCCAGGAATCACCTTCTTCACCGCTTCAGCCATGCGCCGAACCGTCTTTGGCGGCACCGGTTCCTGTGGCTCCTCGTCGAACTGCATCAGCAGCTGCTCACGCTCGATGAGACTCTCTCTGCTCCCGAAAATGCGCGTCTTGACCACCGTCTGCATGTGGGCAGCCATGCGAATGTCCGATGTGTCCACACCCTCCTCCTGCAGCAACTGCGCCAGCAGATGGCCGACCCTGTCACCTCCAAGAATGGAGAAGAAGCGGGTCTTGAGTCCGAGTGAGAGAAGCCCGCGGGCGATGTGAGCGGCGGCACCGGCACTCTCAGAGCGGCGAATCACCTTCACAACGGGAACGGGGGCGATGGACATCAGGTGGTTGGCCCAACCGTGGAAATAGCGGTCGAGGATGACATCGCCAACCAGTGTCACCGGCTTCTCAGAAGGTGCATCGAGCAGTTGGCGCAATGAACGGAGAACATCAATCTCCGCTTGCACGATGTCGTCATCTCCGGGCAGAGAAAACCCTCCTAGACGAAGCGGGCGAGTCGCCACCCGCTCATCAATGCGCCGCCTGCCGATAACGGCGTGACGACACGGTCACGAGTGCTCGCTGATCCAGTCTACCTGGACGTCGCGCGCCACCTTCTCGTCGATGCCCAGAGAGGCGGCGAGCGCTGTGAGCATCGCTTGTTCATCATTGGTGATGATGTTGTCCAGCCAGGCTACTTCGAGCACGTCGAGGAATACCGAGACGTGATACTCGCCGGCTTTGTCACGCTCAGATTCGACCTCCTTGTGGATGCGTTCGACGATATCCGGCTCGAGCCCGAGATACATGGCCACCTCGTCGAGCATGCTGTCCTCATCCTCGGTGAGCTTGCCATCTCGCCAGGCGCGATGAAGGATACGTGCGTACAGGGACTCTCCGTCCTGATCATCGCCCTCATCCTCCTCCTCCGCCTCCAGACCATCCGGTAGGAATCTGCCTGCGACGTCGATGCTTGAGAGAACACTGAGCAGCGGCATGTCGTGCCCGGTCAGGTCGGAAATAGGCATCACCTCGCCCTCGACCAGCACCTCGCGGCCGAGCACGTTCGCCCGTACCTGTTCGGCAGCGGCCTTGCCCGAGTCTGTCAGTCCGTAGACCCGGCAACGTTGCCGGGCACCGGGAACATGACGTGTCTCTTGATCGATGTATCCTTGCTCCAGCAGGCGTTTGAGGGTGCGCGGGAGGTGTTTGCGGGCGATGCCGACCTCCTTGCTGATGCCCGCTTGTGTGAGTTCTGGCCTACCCTCCCACTCCGAAGGTGAAAGTGGGTGGTCCCATAGGTGGAAGAAGACCCGCTGCTCAACGGTGAACTCAGAAAGTCTCCCCGGTGCCGGCATGGTGCGTACCCGTAATCCCGTGTACCTGTTGGCTCTTATGAATGATGATTCGCTGACGGGCGGCGATGCTATACGAAAGACGCCGGCACGGGCGCCAACGGTGAGCAGATGGCCGAAGATGAGGAGGGGACAGCAGATGGTGTTCCAACTGATGCTCCTGAGGCCGCGGGGCACGACGAATTCCTCATAGACGGGCCTGCAGCGCAGCGCTTCTGGGACAAATCCGCGCTCGGTGTCCCACAATCGGGCAACAGATTACTGCTCAGCGCGGCGGAAGTGCTGTTCTGCAACCGGCAGCGCAACCTCGCACTGCCCGAAGGGTGGGAGAATGCACGGATGGAACGAGAAGGGATTTCGGACCTGCTGCACGAGGCGGCGGCGTTGGAGGCCATACGCACACCGGGAGAGAAGGTGGTACTGGCACGGAACCTGGAACCTCTGAGTCTTCCGGGCACGGCATCAGAGTCCACCTGGGGGTTGCGCTGGGCGCGGGCGGAACGAGTCAGGAATGGCCCGCCTGAGGGTGAATTGCGCTGGGTGAAGGCATCCGAGGCTATCGACTGGCGGGAACTGCACGATTGGGCCAGCGAGGCTACAGCCGCTGACAGGATTGCCGAGGTGCTCATCGTTGACGACGACCTCGACGTCACCACCTACAGACTCAATCCTTGCGACCCCAACGGGGAAGTGAGTCAGGCAGAGGTCGGTGGGGATGATTCAAGCCCATTCCCAGGTCTGCTGGAAGATATTCTGGGGCGTGGACTGCTGCCACGGTCCGGATTCAAGTATGGCACACGCTGGCGCCTCTACGACCAACCAGTGGGTGTGACTCATGCCCCCTACCTGCTGCAACATGAGGACGAGGCTCCGTCAGACTGGGCTCAGGTGTGCCTCTCCGCACGTATGTCCACAGGGGTGAACAAGACCTGGCTGTGCGGGTTCGAGCAGGCAGGAGTGTGGTGCTACCTCGCCGTGACTCGCCCACCACCCGATGCCCGCTGGAGCGGTGTGCGGCGTTGATTCAAGCGTCATCAGAAACAGGCGCGCTCATCGTTCATCGTCGATGTCTCGTATCGCGTTCGGATCGCTGAACCGCTGGGTTTCCGTCGGAAGACCGCCCGGACGTTTGGGGCCGGAGCGAGCAGGAGGAACCATGGATCCAGCGTCCACGATTGTGGTCACCCCGGTGGTAGCGACCACTTCACCCCCGCTCACCTCTGTGGCCGTCTCGCCAGGGGTCCCACGGAGCGCTGAGACGGTGGAGAACTCCCCGGTGTCACGTTGCTTCTTCTTACGCCTACCCCAACGTCTCTTGGGTTTCTTCTGCTTGTTCTTGCCCGCCTTGGTGATGCTGAGCAGGAAGGAGAACGCCAGCATTCCTGCTGCGATCATGATCAGGTTGCTGGGCTCGGAGAGCAGCCGCACCAACTCCCCGCCGCCTTCGAATCCCTCGGCGATCATTGTGACTGTGAACGACTGCTCAAGCCCATCGGCATCGCGCAACACGACTTCCCCCTTGGCAACCATCCCCGGCATCAGCAAACCGTTGGGGTCGATCGACAGTTCGATCTCCGAGCCGTCGGACAGGACCTGTGTGCCGGCTGGCGGGCTTGCAATGCGCGACAGTGGCCCTTCGATGCGCACGTCGAAATCACCTGACCCGTCGCCCTTGAAGCTGAGCGGTATTGTGACCGTGGAGAGTCCCTCTGCAGGGATGTCATACTCGAACTCCTCCATCTGCAACAGCGCACCGATGACATACCAAGGAATGTCCAACTGAATCGCCGGCCCCTCCGGCGTGCAGGTGGCGTTTCCGACCAGGCGACCAGCCGTGCCCGCAGTCCCTTGACCTTGCCAGTTGATCACGTAACTGGCGCTCGGCTTGTCGAAGGAGAGTGTATCCCCTGAACCATCGAAGGTGACCTGTCGGCCATCGGTCGAGACCAGCGACAGGTCTGGTGAGCAAGAGGATGAACCGGCGAGACTCCAGACCACCGGGATTCCTTCACCGGGAAGCAGTTGGATCGGCTGGTGCGGCGGCAGTACGTCGAACCCGGGGCTTCCGGATGCGCTGAAATTGATCACCAACTGATCGGGATCCACGTCGACGACCTCTGCAATCCACGACACCTTGCGCCCACGGTGGTCGAGGACCGGTCTGCCCTCGGCCCCGAACTTGTCTCCCTCTTGGAAAAGGTCCCCCTCCACACCCTGGTCGTCGCCGGTGAGCAATCCGTCATCGCCATCCGCCTCCAAAACGTAGAGCCAAGGCATCTGCGGGTCGGTGTTCACGAGATTCTGGTCGATGGCGCCGACGGACTCGTCCTGTATCGTCACCAGCAATCCCGCTCCGGGAAGTTTCGAGTCGAATCCATTGTCAGCACGATAACTCATCAGCAGCCGCTCATCCGGGGCGAGCGCTATCTCGAGACCGGTGCCGCGGTTCGAGAGGGGTCTTAGGATGTAGGACTGCGCGGATGTACCCATGACGACCTCGGTGATCCGGTCAGCGCCGATGAGGTCCAGTGAGGCCAGTGAAGGCAGTGCGGGAGTGCGCCCATTCCCGTTCCAGTTCCCGCTAGCCATGATGTCCCAGTCACCTACGCCATTCCAGTCCTCACCGGTTCCCAGGCCGTGGACGTCGTAGAGGTCGATTGCTCCCATCTGGTGCAGCATCTCGTGCATGATGGTGCCCAAGCCCGAGTCGAACGAAGCGATTGTGTAGTGGTCGAAGCGCATGTCACCCACTACCACCGGTACTGGCAGAGCCCCGAAATGACTCCAGATCGTCCCACTTCCGCCAGAATCCTCCTGCGCGTTGGCCGTGTGCAGCAGCAGCACCCGGTCGACCCAGCTGTCTCCATTGAGGTCATACGGCGAGAGGTCAACCCCCTCCAGCGCATTCCTCAGAACATCTGCCGCTAGGCCGGCCGGTCCGTCAGACCCCTGCTCGCCGATATCCCGTTCACCATCTGCGTCAGCACCCCAGTGCTGCACGTTCTTGGAAGCGTGATAGACAGCCGGCAGCACATCTACGGTGAGGCTGGACTGCTCCCCGCTGAGTTGCGAGATGTAGTCATCACCACCGCTGGCGCCGGTGAGAATCGTGTTGGCGCGCTCGACGTTGCGCGTCGGACCCTCTGGAGCGGTTGGGAAATCGATTACGATTACCAACCATCGTTCGTTGGGCTGCAACTGAACGAGTTCCGCATCGTCGACGACTACCCCGACATGTTCCTCGAGTGCATCCCACACCGGTCCGAGGCGGGACGGATCCTGCGCAGCCCACCACCCGCCAATGAGGATGAGCAGTGCCACCGGCACTGCGTAGCGCGCTCGCATGGGAAACCCGTTCCGCGGGTCCGTCTTGAATGATAGCCCGAGTCGAGTGGCTATTCAGCGTGCCTGATAGTGAAGTCCAGTCCTTCGGGAACGAAACCTGTGCCAGCGAGCAGTACCTCGTTCTGGGCGAGTCCCTCACCCCATGGAAGAGCACCGGAGGTGGGTGCGAACACGAGTGTGGGGGGGATGACGCCTGAATCGGCATTGGAGAGAGCCGCCAACTGCGCTCGCCGCATGGCTGCAGGCGACCATGCGCGTCGTGCGCGGGAGAGGTCCACGCGGTCGGCGAACTCAGCGGCCTCCGCATTCATCCCATCCCCTGTACGCGGTCCTGACAGGCGATCGAGCCCGGTCACGTTGACACCTCGGTTGACGAGAGCGCGCTTCAAACGGTAAGGGAGCGGGGTGCCATCGCAGCCGGTGATGCAGATGTCCGTCCATCCTTCTCGTACGGCTCGCTCCACCACCGTCTCCTGCTGTGCGAACGAGAGGCAGAGCGCTGCTGTTGGCAGCAGTCCGACGGTCTCAGGAGCCCGCTCGAGAAGTGGTGGGGGACATGCGCCGGCGCAGCCGCAGCAGACGAGTCCCACCCGGTGGACTCCGCCCTCGGCATCGAGCACCGAGGTCGGTGGCCGCCCGCGGCCGCTCGACGGCACGGGCAACCGGCCGGCTGACCATTCGGTTGTACACACGAGCAGCAGCGAAGTGGGCAGGAACAGCCCGGAGAATACCTCGGGAGTGACCACCCACAACAGCACCACGGAGACGAAGTGGATGCGGATGCGCATGATGTCCAGCGGGTCGTCCCCGACCAGTCCGAGCATGCGAGCGAGGGCAAGCGCCAGCACAGCGAGCGCGACGAGCAACAGCAGCCAACTCATCGCCAAGGCCATCTGGAACAGGGCAACCACGTCGTAGTGCAAGCCGACGCCTTGGATCGTCACTGCAACCTCAGCGGCGGAGATCATCCGCGGAAACACCCAACCCCAGATGAGCAGAATCAGACCGAGGGTGAGCACGCCCCCGACTGCGATGTATGTCGCCAGCCAGGTGCGCTCCGAGGGCAGCAGACCAGGATGGGCGAATCGCCAGGCTTGCCAGCCGAGCACAGGCAACGATGAGAGCAGGGCGAGCAGACCGACGGCCGTCCAGCGAGTGTCCAGCCAGTCATACGGGCTGTAGAGGGTGAGCGTCGTGGCGCCCTCAGCGAGCGGAAGCGTCGCCAGCCAGGCCGCCAGCAGGTCATCCACGACCGTCGCCCACAGCACGGCCATCAACACGACGTAGATCAGGGCGACGCGTAGCCGACCGACTGCTTCATCGGCGTGCGCGGTCAAGGGAAGAGTGCGGTCGCGCGGTGCGAGCGTCTGCTCCATGGCATCTCCACTCCCCCTCGACTCAAGGCTTTGGCGCTGGTGAAATCTCGTCACTCAGGCGATCTCGGGCTCAGTCGGCTCCTGTTGCGTCGCTCTGGCAGTGCGATAGACCCCGTAAGCGGCCCAGAAGCCAACGAAGATGGCTGGCCCGGTCATGTAAGCGGGCTCATCGTTGGACATCCAGTAGAGGCCCAGCAGGAAGAACAGGACGGAAGTCAACCCTCTCCTGAGTCCTTGGGGATAGGCGAGTTCCTTGGGGAGCCACGGCGGACCTTCTCCGCGCTTGCGCTCCATAATCTCCCGCTGGAAAACCGCCCCGACTATCAGCGCCAACAATGACGAGAAGTAGAGCGTGTTTCCGGTCCAGAACACTCCATCGGCAATTTCTGCCTGCCGCTCCCGCTCCAATTGTTCGGGGTCATCCTCGCTCACGAACAGGCTGTCATAGTCCCCTACGCTGTACTCACGTGTGGCTAGACCCTCCTCGGGCTGCGGGTCAGTCGCTCCCGGTTCGTTCACCAGGAAGGAGAGCAGGTTCCAGTGGTCGTTGTCGTCGTTCGCTCCACCCCCATCCACCGAGTTACCCGCCAACCAGAAGGACACGGGGCCCTCATCTGCTGCCGGTGCCGTCCAGGTGAACGTCCATTCCGCCGGGTTTGCCGGACTGGAGTGTGAGATGTTGGCGCTGGTGCTGGTGGAGCTGGTCGGCTCACCGCTTCCGTCTGCCGGGCGGATGTCGAGGTCATCGTCCCAGGAGAAGGTGCCGACGCCGCCCGAGGATAGCAGGAATCCGCCGACCGTGTTCGATGAATGCTGGATCTTGATGGTGAAATCGTAGGCGGTGCCGTTATCGTAGGAGTGAGGAACTCCCGAGATCGAGACGACCACCTCCGTCGAGGGTATGCCAGCCGACGGTGCGCCGGCGCCGTGGCAGGTGCATCCGTATCCAACTGTGGCATCTCCTCCGGCGTTCGATTCCGGTGGGCCGCCTGACGAGGCGAGTGCACCCCCTCCGAGCATCAGCAGCAGTGCGAGCGCGATAGCAGCGTGACCGAGGGAGAAACGCATGGCACCACCTATGGAGAAGTCGACCTACGGTCGACTCATAACGATTGTCGGAGTGACTCCTGCCCCGCTGTAAAGAACGTCAGAGATCCTTGATGGCAGCGTTCAACTCGACCATCATCTTCTTGCCGTCGCCGAACAGCATCATCGTGCTGTCCTCGTAGAACAACGGGTTGTCCACGCCGGCGTAACCGACGCTCAGGCTGCGCTTGATGAACACCACGACCCGTGCCTTGTCGGCATCGATGATCGGCATGCCTCCGAGCGGTCCTTCGCCACTGCGCGCCACCGGGTTCACGGTGTCGTTGGCGCCGAGAACCAGTGCGACATCGCACTCAGCCATCTCCGAGTTGATGTCGTCCATCTCGATGAGCTGCTCGTAGGGGACGTTGGCCTCTGCCAGCAGGACGTTCATGTGGCCGGGCATGCGGCCTGCAACCGGATGGATGCCGTACTTCACCTCGACATCCATCGCCTCCAGCAGGTCTGCGAACTCTTTCACCGCGTGCTGCGCCTGACTGACAGCCATCCCGTATCCGGGCACGATGATGCACTTGGCGATGCCGTCGCAGACCATCGCGACCTCCACGGCGTCGCTGCCGACCTTGGTGCGCGTGCGCTTCTCCCGGCCCCCGCCACCGAATGACTTGAACAGCACAGCCGGCAAGGTGCGGTTCATCGCCTTGCACATGACGAAAGTGAGCACGAGGCCGGCGGCGCCGACCATCGAGCCGGCGATGATGAGCACGTTGTTCCCGATGACAAAGCCGGTGAAGGCGGCTGCGATTCCCGAGAGCGAGTTGAGCAGTGACACCACCACTGGCATGTCGGCGCCGCCGATGGGCATCACGAACAGGATTCCGAGCAGGCAGGAGACGGCGACGAGGGCGTAGATCCAGTCTGTGTTGTTCGGCTCCTGGATGGTGAGCACGACCAGTGCCAGACCGCCGATTAGGAGCAGCGCCTTGACGAAGTTGAGCCACGGTGGCCCCCAGGTGGGGAAGTTGACCCATTTGCGCCGACCGCGGTCGTCCTTCTTGGTGAGCGGGATGTAGAATCCGCCCTTGAGTTTCATCATCGCAACCAGGCTGCCGGTCAGTGTGATCCAACCGACGAGCGCCGTCATTCCGATGGCCACCCATGTCCCGTAGAGCCCAATCCCCGCTTCCGGAATATCCCCGACCTGCAGACGCCCCAGGACTTCTGAAAGTCCCACCAGCGCAGATGCGCCTCCGCCGAATCCGTTGAACAGCGCCACCATCTCCGGCATTCCTGTCATCTGCACCTTGGTTGCCATGATGGCGCCGATGACGGCACCGAGAGCGAGGCCACCGACGACCAACTCCCAACCTATGATTCCTGGAGATTCAGTCTCCATGCGCACGAGGGTGACGGTCACGGCCAGCATCATGCCGTAGGCGCCGAGGCGGTTGCCGCTGGGCGCCGTCTTCGGGCTGGACAGTCGCTTGATGCCGAAGATGAACAGCGCCGCGGACAGCAGGTATCCGATGTCCCAGACCACCGGGTCGACCATCTCAGTCACCTCCCTTCTTACGCCGTTTGCCGGCGATCATCTCGAGCATCCGATTGGTGACCATGAAGCCACCAACACAGTTGATGGTCGCCATCACCAGTGCGATGAAGGCGAGCGTGGCGGCTCTGCCCGGGTCACCGTCATTGAAGGCGGAGTTGGAGAGGATCAGCGCGCCGACGATGGTGATTCCCGAGATGGCGTTTGCACCGGACATCAGCGGTGTGTGCAGTGTCGGTGGAACCTTGCTGATGAGTTCGAATCCGAGGAAGATGGCGAGCACGAACACGGTGATGCTGGCGATGAGCGCAGCCAGAGTCAACACCATCAAATCGCCTCCTTGATTCTTGATTGGTTGGAATCGATTTCCCCACCTGAGCAGATGAGGACGCCTCCCATGCCAGGGACGTGGAAGTCATCCCCCTCAGGTGAGCCGTAGAGGATGTCGTCGTCGGGGTTGAGGGATAGTTCGCCCTCCTTGACGAGGGTTGTGACGAAGGTGGTGAGGTTGTTGGAATAGAGCATCGAAGCCGTGCTGGAGAGCAGACCCGGCAAATTGGTCGTGCCGATGATGGTCACGCCGTTCTCCGTGGTGATGACCTCCCCGGGCTGTGTCAGTTCGCAGTTGCCCCCCACATCCGCGTTCATGTCGACGATGACCGAGCCCGGCTTGAACGACGCCACAGCGCTCGCAGGCACCGTAATCGGTGCCGGCCGTCCGAAGATCCTGGCCGTTGTGACTATGACATCGGCTTCGGCGGCTACCTCGCAGACCGTGTCGTTCACCTTCTGGATGAATTCTGGTGTCAACGGCTTGGCGTATCCTGATTCATCCTCGAAGTCGTCCATTCCTTCAACCTCGATGAAGCGGCCGCCCACCGATTCGATCTGTTCGGCGGCAGACTTGCGCACATCAGATGCGTAGACGACTGCCCCGAGACGCTTGGCGGTGGCGATCGCCTGCAATCCGGCGACGCCACTGCCCATGATGACAAACTTGGCAGGGCGGACGGTGCCGGCGCTGGTAGTCATCATCGGGATTCCCTTGGAGATCGCATCAGCGCCCATCAGCACGGCCTTGTAGCCGGCGAGATTGTCCTGGCTCGAGTTGACGTCCATCGCTTGGGCGCGAGAGATGCGCCGTGGAATCATGTCCATGCTGAACAGGGTGATTCCTGCGGAGAGAGCGGCTGAGATGTGCTCAGGGCAGCGGAACGGGTCGGTGATGCAAGCGAGCATCTGACCGGATACCATCTCGGAGACATCGGGCATTCCGATGGCGATCACGATATCCGCGGACAGTGCGGTCGCTCGGTCGCAGATGGTAGCCCCCTTCGCTTCGTATTCGGAATCCGAGTGATGGGCTGCGTCGCCCGCACCCGACTCTACGACGACCTCGAATCCGAGTTTGGAGAGCTTGGGTACCGAGTTAGGCACGATTGCCACGCGGGTCTCTGCTTCCGCTTCCGCAACCACTCCCAAACGCATTCACTCACCCCTCCACCCGGTGGCGCGCGCACGCACGAGCGCTCCCTCGGTATTCATGTCGAATCGGGCACCGGTGAGCGGTTCTTGAATCTGTGGCATACGCTTCTTGGACGCAACCGGTGCAATTGGCACACCGCAGCCTTCAGCCATTCAACAGACTGAAGCGGTGGTTATTTGGGACTCGCCATGCCCGCTCGGCTCGACAGAGGTGGCTAGCATGGGAGAAGGGCGAGCGAAGATCGCCGTAATCGGAGCGGGCAACGTCGGGGCGACCTGCGCGTTCGTGTTGGCACAGATGAAGCTCGGAGACATCGTGCTGCTCGACATCTACGAGGGCGTCGCCAAGGGCAAGGCGCTCGACATGAGCCAAGGTGGACAGGTGCTCAACTACGATGGGTCACTCACCGGAACCTCGGATTACGCAGACATCGCTGGTGCTGACGTAGTGGTGGTCACCTCGGGATTCCCGCGCAAGCCGGGGATGAGCCGCGAGGATCTCATCGGCAAGAACGCCGACATCATCTCTCAGGTGGGTGCCGGAATCAAAGAGCACGCTCCCGATTCACGTATCGTGATGGTGACCAACCCACTCGACCTGATGACCTACCACATGCAGAGGGTCACCGGCTTCCCACACAACCGGGTGGTCGGACAAGCAGGCATTCTCGATTCCGCCCGCATGACCCACTTCATCGCGCAGGAGGTCGGCTGCTCCAACGAGGACGTGCAGGCGATGGTTCTCGGTGGTCATGGAGACACGATGGTGCCCCTTCCCCGCTACACCACGGTCGCTGGCATCCCGATCACACAGATTCTCGATAAAGAGACGATCTCCGCCATTTCGGCACGCACTGCCGGTGGTGGCGGTGAGATTGTCAAATTGCTCGGAACGGGCAGTGCTTTCTACGCGCCAGGCGCCGCTGCGGCCGTCATGGCCGAAGCGATTCTCACTGATCGCAAGCGGATGCTGCCCTGCAGTGCCCACTTGACGGGGCAGTACGGAATGGATGACATCTACATCGGCGTGCCAGTGGTTCTGGGCGCCGACGGAGTCGAGCAGATCATCGAGTTGGAACTCACGGATGCCGAAATGGAGTCCTTGCAGGGCTCGGGCGCCTTCTACAAGGAACAACTCTCCGAACTGCTCGGATACTGAAGCGGCGCATTGATGACCGCTCAACCGGTCGTGTGACTCATGGAGAGCGACCAGTTCGAGGGACCGAGTGCTGGCGAGCAGGTCTCTCGCCACCTCTATCTCGAGCACGATGGCAAACTGCTGCTCGTCGATGCTGACGGAAACGGGCCGCAGAAGCCCGTCCGCGGACGGGAGAGCAAGGATGGCTGGCTGCTACGTCTGCCCACAGAGGCGGAGGCGACCGCAATGGGCATCCCGTGGACGGTCAAGCGCACGAATCGCTTCCGTCTGGGAGACGACTGGCATGAGGTGACACACGCTCTCCCGGACATCGAATGGCCGAAGGAGTGGGCGTGGAAGGACAACGTGATCTCGGATTCAGCCGTGCATCCGGTGGTGCGCGACTCGGTCTACCGGACTCTGCACAGAATCGTCGCCAAGGTGGTTCTGCGGAACCCCGGCGGTGAGGTGCTGCTACAGAAAGTGAAGCGGGGTTTCTTCACCGGCCAGTGGTCCCTTCCAGGAGGCTTCGTCGACTATGGTGAACACCCGCGCGAGGGGGCAGCGCGCGAGTTGGCGGAAGAACTCGGGCTTGACC
>Ga0310124_10000805_pt1 | contig 22174 bp, 23 predicted proteins | sample CB11b_AW_Bot5_MG_FD_203507 | JGI IMG/M metagenome (GOLD analysis project Ga0310124, IMG submission 203507) | Marine microbial communities from Western Arctic Ocean, Canada - CB11b_AW_Bot5 | ecosystem: Environmental > Aquatic > Marine > Oceanic | place: Canada: Western Arctic Ocean | collected... | reverse complement strand
CGACAGAGAAACACAATACTCCATGTTTTATTGGAGTTTTGTGTATTTTCGGGGGGATTTTATGGTCGGGGCGACTGGATTCGAACCAGCGACCTTCTGAACCCCATTCAGACGCTCTACCAGGCTGAGCCACGCCCCGGACCATGGGTTGGAAGATACAGGAGGCGGGTTGGGTCCGCAATAGTTAAGATATGAACCAGCTTATTCTTGATGGAGAACAAATACCCGCAAAGCAAGATCCAATCGAAAATCAAAAATAGCCACCTGTGATCTCGCAGGATTTACGAAAGTTTCAAATGCGCCGCGTATCGGTCACTGATTCGGGTTAACTGGCAGCGGAGTTGCGGCGTTCACGCCGACGCTGAGATCTTCGCCGATGGTGGGGGTTGAGGTTCCCCGGAAATTGCCTTCCGCGCTGATCGTGTAGTCACCTGAATTGATGTTGTTCAGATCGAGTCCTCCGTTGTCGAAGAAGGAGTTCAATCCGAGGTTTGAGTTTCCGAAATCGACGTCGACCGTTCCGCCTGCGGTGGCGTCGACGAGGACCCCATCCTGGGTGTCATCGTGCACCCTGTTCCGCCGCCCCGTGACGAAGATGTCGCCTTCATATTGATCCCGTCATCCCCGCTGTTGCTGGCGACTACGTCCTGCAGGTCGACATTGACGTCGCCCCCCTCCGAGATATCGAGCCCAAACCCGTCGATCCCACTTTCGGTTGAAGTCACATTTAGCAGATCGACGTCCACGTCCCCACCGGTGTTGATGTCGAGATCAAAGCCTTCGTCGTCGTTGTCATTTGCCCCTACGTCTCGCACAGTGATGGACGCATTATTTTTCGTATTCAAGTCAACCTTGATCCCGTGAAACTCGTTGTCATTGGTATTTGTGTCTTCGATCAATACGGTCGCGGTGTCGCGCCCAGTCCATGCAATTGGCGAACAGTTTGATGGTGGTGGAGTCCACTACATGCACGGTGCGCTTGAATCGGCGCGGGAGTCGACCGAACTTCACCCCGCCAAAGCCAGGACGTTGCCCTTGCAGATGATCGAGCATACTCCAGAACAACTCCTCGGCCATCTTAGGGCTCAAATTTTTGTTCGCGTGCGACAAGCCGTTGCAGCTCGGCGGCTGTGCTCCGCGAATACTGGCCATCGAAGAACGGTTCGCACGCAGCGCGTCGCACACGTCATTGAGTTCGATCGCGTTCGTGAACTGCGCATAGAGCAGGCTCCCCGTATGGCTCCATGGCGTAATCCCTCGGGACTTCACACCGTGCTTGCGCGCAAGCTTCGACACCATGCGCGACGGAATCAATTCACAAACCGGGCGAGATATGACACTCTTTTTCCCGGCCAGTGACCTCACTGGCATTGTCCAATCTCCTTTTTTGTGGTGATTAAGAAGATTGTAGCCGGTTGGGCAGCCATTACAAAGCCCGTCGGTTTTCTGTGGGACGCCAGTGTAAGCAATTTATATTTCTGGTATTAAATTTGCGGTATTGCTTTTAAGGAATTAAGGAGGATATTGACGGTTTGATGGGAATCGCCTCCCGCTTCGGTGGAGGTCAGGGAAACGTAATGGTCTACATCTTACGGTCAGCAAGTTCATGAATAATCAACTCTCAGATACTGTCCACAATTTTGTCCTGCGAAAGTTCGAGGAAAATACGGATCCCGGCGCCGCGGAGGTTTCGAAAGATTCCGTATGGCAGGCAATCAAGGATACGGGAACGCGCCTCTGGCTCGATACCGGAGATATGGAGGTGGCCGAATCACTTTGGACGGAGGAGTTCACTGCTCTCACCACCAACAATTCGCTTCTGAATAACGAGATTCAAAAAGGGATTTACGACGGGTTGATCGAGGAAGCGATCGCCGAATTGCAAAAGGCGAATCCGGAAATCGATGATAAGACCCTGGTCCTTGAGATCGCCTTCGTATTGAATGCCTATCATGGTCTCCGACTGGTGAAGCGTTTTGACTCCTTCGTCAGCGTGGAGTTGCACACGGACCTGGCGAATGATGTTGAACGCTCGGTTGCCTACGGGCGGCGCTACTACAAACTGTGCCCGGAAAGATTCATCGTCAAAGTGCCCCTTACGCCCGCGGGATTCCTCGCCGCGCGCACTCTCCGGTCTGACGGGATTCCGCTGAACTTCACCCTAGGGTTTTCAGCCCGGCAGAATTATGTGGCAGCCCGGCTTACGAAACCGACGTATGTGAATGTATTCATGGGTCGCCTGAATTCTTTCGTGACGAACCATCACCTGGGCGACGGACTGAACGTGGGCGAGAAAGCGACCCTGGCCACGCAGCGTGAGTTGATCGCCCTGCGTGACGCGGGGGAAACGGACACCCTCCTCATTGGCGCCAGCATCCGGAGTGGCGATCAGATTGGGGATCTTGCGGGGGTGGACGTATTCACCATGCCGCCCAAAGCCGCGGCCGGGTACCGGGCCGACCCGCTCGAGGCGCCGGTTTCCAGGGTTGCCGACGATCCTGACATTCAACTCGCCGCGGGCGTCGAACTGGACGATTTTTATGGAAACTGCCTCTGGGAGGTGCCGCCCGAGTTCAAGTCGGCCGTAGATTCGCTGTTGCAGAAAGATGTGGATCGCCTGTCCGCGGATGACGTTCAGCAACATTTTCATTCCGAAGGCCACCAGGATTTTCTGCCGAAATGGTCGGCGGAAGACACCCGCACGGCCTCGGAAGAGGGCAAGATACCAAGCTTCGCGACCTGGAAGTCCCGCCTCGCCACAAAAGAGGTGGGACTCGATGCCCTGATGAATCTCGGTGCGTTTTACGCATTTTCATCGGACCAGAAGGCGCTCGACGATCGAATCCGATCTTTTTTGCCGGTCAATCGAGCATAATCGTTAGCGCCGTGTCGAATTCTGAAGGCAAGGAGGAGAAATTCTCAATTCATGATTAATCCAGTCGAAAAATCGCCCGCCTGGGGCGCCGTCTTATCTGATTTACACCTATTTACCAACCGCAGTACCGCCCATCGCCACCTGGAAGAAATCCACGAAACTGCGGCCGCCTCGGATCTCTTTATATTTAATGGCGATACCTTCGATTTTACCTGGTCGAAGCACCCTGGGTTCGAAAAGTCGGTGGCTGCCGCGATCGAGTGGATCACGGAGCTGGCTTCGGCCCATTCCCACTGCTCGTTCGTCTTCCTGCTCGGCAACCACGACGGCATCGCACTCTTCAAGGAGGCACTGGCCCAGCTCGCCGAAACGCTCCCGAATCTGCACTGGGAACCCTACCACGTGCAACTGGGCGAAAAAGTATTCCTGCATGGCGACGTATTTCATGCCGGCACCACGCCAGGGCATCTCGAAACCTATCGGGAGCAATGGGACAAGCCTCACCGGAAACATCGCAGATTCGCGGGCCGCGTTTACTGGATGGCCGCGCACGCGGGCATTCCGAACGTGTTGATTCGTCTCATTACCAAACGACGGTGCGCCCGAAAAATATTATCCTATCTCCGCGATACGCTTGGCGGCTCGGCGCACGAAATTCGAGAGATCTATTTTGGACACACCCACCGGTGCTTCGAGGACTACGAGTATCGGGACAGGACGTTCCACAACACCGGCGCAGCGCTCACTCGAATCCGCCTGAGCATTCTCCAGTTCGAAGTGGACGACGGGGAACCCTTACAGTTCTCCAATGGATACGAGCTGAAGGTTTAGCCCGCATATTTCAGGCTTTTTCGTCACCAGCGGATGGAGGTTGCACCAAATCAAGGAGTTAGCCCGGGAATCCGAATTCAGCTACTTCCTGGTCGGCCTCGTGCGCGATGAGAATGTAGGCGTTGTCGTCGTCGTGCCAGGAGACCGTGTTCCGGTTTGATATCGCCTTTGATTCGCAGCACTCATCTACCCCCGCTGGATTGAACCCGGACATATTCGTCACAAAAAGATGTACCATCCCATGCTCCTCGGAATCGAAGCAGATCAAGGACAGTTGATGGCCCTGGAAATCGCAAATCTTACATCCCATGGCAGGAATATCGGCAAGACGGCTATCAAGTTTTTCAACCGTGGGAGCATCGCGGTTCTTTAGCCAGGCGACGAGCGCGCCGGACGACTCTTTTTCATAATCGAGATCCCTGATTCATTCAGCCACCTGTACTGCCGCGAATTTCTGCATCAGTTCAAAACTTTCCGCGGGAGCCTCGACAACCGTGATCGAGGTTGGGTTAAAATTCAGGACGACCCCGATGACGCCGACCAGGGCCACGAGAGCAGCGGCGTAGGCGAGCGGGCGCCACTGAAACTCGATTAATTCATTCTTTTCAGTGATTTCCCCATCGTTTTTCCTAAGCGCCTGAACGATCCGAGTGCGTGCATCATCCGGAAGACGCACTCCGGAAAGCAGGTCTTCATGTCCGTCGAAATAGGCGATTTCCGCCGCAAGTTCCTCCTGCAGGGATTCGCTGGCATCCAGCTCAGCTTTTGCTTCCAGATACTCAGGCTTATCCTTAACGGCGGACTCGTGACGAGCGGCAAGCATCAGGGCAACGACGTCGATCTTGTCCACGAGAAATACTTCCTTTCGTTCAACGGTTAAGACTAAACGACAACCTAAACGGCCTTTAGTCAAGTATGTCTCATTTTCAGGACCCTATTTTTGGCAAAAAAAAGCCTGACCATGTGAGCCGGTAGGCCTACCGGCCTCCGTGCTTCTTCACCAGGGCAAAAAAGCGGTCCTGATAATCGTGGAAAACGCTCGCGTTTTGGAGCTTTTCGTATAGTCCCTGCATCCTTGAGGGGTCGCGGTCGGCTTGTTGGAAGGTCTGCTCGATGTCCGATTTCTGGTCGGCGAAGGAGAGATCCTCAGCGGAAAAGATTCCGTGGCTGTGAAAATCCTGGATATTCGGCCCGCTGGACTTCTGCACGACATCGATCATGAGCTTGAGCAAACAGACTTCCCAGGGCTTTTCGACACCTACGACAACGGCGGCGAGCGGATCTGCGCATTTCGAGACTGATTCTTTCACTTCCTCCGCAATTTGATCGAGGGTCCCGGTTACGATTTCCTCGCTGATATGCTCCTTGGCAATCTTGAAACCATATTTCAGGAGGCAAATCTCCTTTTCGTGTTTTCGAAGCCAGTCTCCGTAGGCGTTTGCCTCCTCCCCAAATCATAATCTCAGGCCTGAATGCCTTTACCCTGCCCTCGCGGATACGAATTTTTTGTGCCGTATCCATCTGCTCGGTCACCAAGTGGTAATTCAAGGTGGTAGAGCCAAACGTCTCCAGGCTCGAAGTGGGTGACAAAAGGATGTGGGTATTATGGACCGCGTACCAAAAATCAAAATTTGCGTCGTGCGTCATGGATTACGAAAGGAAGTGCGAGTCAGTACTACGAGAGGACCGGGAGTGTACGTCATCAGCGATTCAGGTCAATCCCGCTGATGCGGAGGCTCCGGCAGTCAAATCCCACGGATGGCAAGCGTAACCGCGGATGCAGAGGCCCCGTGGTGAGATCCCGCGTCTTGAGGTGCCCACCAGTCGGCAACACTCAGATTTGTAGAACGCAAGGCCTCCCATCCGTGGGATCTCACTGCAGAGCACAAGGCATCCGCGGGATTTTGCTCTGCAACGCCTACCCTTCGGAGCCTCGCGGTTCGGCCCGGGTAGCATCTGTGGCATCGGCGCCGAACCTTGCGATGAGGGCGGTACAGAGAAATCCGGCTACGATACAGCCGGCAGCTCCTGCTGTCTGACCCGCGGTCGGCCTGAAAAACTCCGTGGGATAATCCTCGGGGGCCAATTCGGAGAGCACCGCCTCGGTGACCACCTGCCCTTTCCACTGCGATCCAAGCTCCGGCTCCACGCCTTCCTGGAACGGCCACAGTCCGACAACCGCGCCCACGAGCAATCCGAGGAGCGCCCCCAGCGTCACGGCTTCCGCTTTTCTCAGGAGCAAGCGAAGCAGATTGCTGACGCCGACGATTCCAATGACAATGCCGAGCCCGACCGGTAGCCCCACCCCAAGGCCCAGTTCGAATATCAGGGGGAAATTCATGTCCCGCACCGCATCCTTGAAGCGGTCTATCGCGGTCAGGATGGGAACGTACTGGCCCAGCACCAGGAGCAGGTATCCTCCACTTACGCCGGGGAGAATCATTGCGCTCGCTCCCGCGGTTCCGGCGACCAGCAACATGAACCAACCGGAAGTGCTGCCACCGCCCGCGGCGGCACCGCGTAGCTGGAACCAGGCGAGCCCGGCCATTGCGGCAAACCCAATTGCGGCGCCGACCCACACCGGGGGTGATGGCTTCTTCACCATCTTCCACACCACGGGTATGCCGCCAATGGTCAGGCCAATGAACCCGCTGTACATAATCCATCGATATTCGACGACAAGCCCCTTAACCGCCCCAGCCAGCAGCAGGATGGCCAGTGCCGCGGCCGCCGCCACCGCGCCGAGAAGCACCACCGATTGAAGCCGGAACCGGAACGTCGTAATTTCGGCAATGGCATTAATAAACGCGGGGTAAACACCTGCGGCCAGCAGCATGGTGCCCCCGCTGATTCCCGGCACCAGGTTGGCGAGCCCCATCAGGACCCCGCCGATAACTCCTCGAATAACCAGGAGGGATAGTGGTGTGCGGGATTGGATGGAAGAGTCAGATTTCATTTTGTCAGGTGCGGCGCTTCGCGGCCTTGTATCGTCTCAGCATTTTAAAAAAGCACACCGTATCACGAACCGGACGAATCTTGCTGCGTTCATCCCCATAGACCGTTTGGACCGGCACGGAGTGGATCGGGATCCCAAGGCCTGCGATTTCGAGCAGGATCTCCGACTCAGCGGCGAATCGGCTCGCCTCAACATTCACTTGTTGCAGGACCTCGATGCCGTAGAGACGGTATCCGTTCTGGGTATCCGGCACCTCCTGTCCCATGGCGCGAGTCAGCAGGCCACTCATGAATCGGTTCGTCCATCGGCGGATCGGCCGCATCTCCCCGACATCGCGCATCCGGTTTCCGACGACCACGCGGTGCCCAACCGCATGGGCCTCAATGAAATTCGGAAGATCTTCCGACCGATGCTGTCCATCGGAATCCATCGTGATTACGGCATCGAATTCCTTCTCCGCGGCGTAGGAGAATCCGCGGGCCAAGGCGGCGCCCTTGCCCTGGTTCGGCTCCAGGCGAATGACTTCCGCACCCGCGGATCGGGCGATCTCCGTGGTCCTGTCTTCAGATCCGTCGTCCACCACCAGCACTGCCGGACAGAACGGCAGGACATTCCCGATGACGGCGGCAATTCGACTTTCCTCGTTGAATGCCGGCAGAATGACAAGCAGGTCGCGGGATTGGCTCATCAAGCTACGCGTGAATTCGCGTTCCCCGCCGCTGCATTGCCTGGGCGAGAAGCTCTTCTGCTTTGTAGGACGAACGAACCATGGGTCCGGAGGCCACGCCGGCAAATCCCATTTCCAGGGCGACATCCCTGAGCCGGTCGAATTCCTCTGGAGGCGCGTATCGGCGGACCGCCGCGTGATTTCGGGTGGGTTGAAGATACTGTCCAAGCGTCAACAATTCGCACCCCACCTTGAGCAAATCGCGAAAGGTCGCAATCAGCTCCGGCTCGGACTCTCCGAGCCCCAGCATGACGCCGCTCTTGACCGCCGGCGCGGGATCCCATCGTGACGCTGCGCGCAGAACCCCGAGAGATCGTCCATAGGCCGCTTGAGGCCGGATGACCGATTGCAGGCGGCGCACGGTCTCAACATTGTGATTGTAAACGTCGGGGCCGGCTTCCAAAACCTTCCGAATCGAGTCCTCATCCCCGCCGAAATCGGGCGTCAATACCTCGATGGTGGCGTCTGGAAGAATTTCCTGAATCGACCGGATGGTCGCGGCAAAAATCGAGGACCCCCCATCGTCAAGGTCGTCACGGGCCACGCTGGTTAGAACAACGTGCGAAAGGTTCATCTTGGCTGCGGCCTCGGCGACCCGCGACGGCTCCCCAGCGTCCAGCTCGACCGGCCGGCCCGCCTTGATTGCGCAAAAAGCGCAGTCCCGGGTACAGATATCGCCAAGAAGCATGAGGGTTGCGGTTCCCTGCCCCCAACACTCGTGAATGTTAGGGCAGCGAGCGCTTTGGCAAACCGTATGGAGCGACAAATCGCCGACCAGATCGTGAACGGCGGAAAAATCGCCATCGGTACGCATCTGTAAACGGATCCATGGGGGAAGTCGGGCCACGGATGAAATGTATGGAAGTAGCGGGACTTGTCAATCATTCGGGTCAGGAGGGAATGGCTCTAAGATAAGCTCGTATGGATGGCAGCAGGCGATCCACGTGATCGCTGGCGTGTGAATGACGAATTTTCAACCTGATTCTATTCATTTTGAAAATTTCCCAATGATCTTTAGTCATTGGGAATTCGGATTTCATTGGGTATTGAGTATTCCCACATTCGTCATTCTCGCATCCGAAAGGGACCTTCTCTCAGCGCAATTTGGGTCAGGGGGCCTTGTCCGGGCGGGCTACCTTATCTTTATCGACAAAGTCCACCTACAAGGCGTACATCCTGAATCGAGCCAATGAGCACGACAAACCTGGACGCATTTCAACCTGATGAGCGATACATGCGGCTTGCCCTCCGGCAGGCGGCGGAGGCAGCGGAGGCCGGAGAAGTGCCCGTAGGCGCCGTGATCGTTCAAACCACGTCCCTGATCGCGAAGGCACACAACCAGGTTGAACTACTGAAAGATCCTACCGCGCACGCGGAGATCATCGCGATTACCCAGGCTGCGTCGGCTCTTGGAGACTGGCGACTGGCAGATACGGTTCTGTACGTTACGAAGGAGCCCTGCCCCATGTGCGCAGGAGCGATTGTGCAGGCTCGAATTCCTATCGTGGTCTGGGGAATGACCGACCCGAACAGGGGAGGCGCCCGGTCGCTATTTCGGATCTTCGACCACCCGAATCTCACTCACCGCGTCACCTGGTTCGAGGGAGTTCTAGAGGAGGAAAGCAAGGCGCTGGTGCAGGGTTTTTTTAAGCAACGAAGAGGAGGCGAAGAGTAGCGGGTTGGGATTGGGTCGAGTCCTGATTTCGAGTTGTCACTTTTGGCTGGTTATTGCTGTTAGTTTGCATGCTTGCTCGAAGGGGGCTCCGCCCCCTTTGCCCCTCCTCCGGAGGAGCGGCGAAATTTTTCAAAATCTGAGGTTTGAAGCTCCCGGGTGATTGCCGGCTCAGATACGACGCGCCAGGATCGCGTACCATCGATTTGTTTGGCTCGACCCATGCTATGTGACCCTCGGGGGTTTCCCTCACGCGGCCACCCCATGTGCCTGCTCGGGAATGCGAAGATTAAGGGATCGATGCGGTCTGCGTGTGTTGTACAAATGCACGGCCTCATCGACAGCCCTGCGGGCCTGCGTCACCGTCCTGAACTCGTGATTCAGAAAGTATTCCTGCTTGAGGATCCCATTCATACGCTCCGCCATAGCATTCTCAGCGCAATGGTCTTCTTCGGTCATACTGATCGGCAAGCCCGCCTGCTCCAACCGATCCACGTACTCATGAGAGCAATATTGGCAGCCACGATCGGAATGGTGGATCATCGGCCCGAGCGCCCTGGGGCAGGGCATCCAAGGCCATGGTGAGCGCCTTGAGCGTATCCTTGGCGCATAGCGTGCGGCCCACATGGTAGCCGACTACCTTTCGAGAGTACTTGTCTGTGATCAAACTCAAGTACACGAACTCTTCACGAGTTCGAATGTAGGTGATGTCACTAACCCACGCCTGGTTGGGGCCGCTCAGTTCCAGCTCTTTGACCAAATTGCTGCACACAGGCAGGCCATGCCTACTATTTGTCGTTCGGGGAGCCTTCGGAAGCGCTTCGAGCAGAAGTGCCTGGTTCCTGAGCACCTCAAAAAAAACAGATCGCGGCCAAGGTACACCTCCTCAGGCTCCAGTTTCTTGCGAAGCATGCTGTGCAGTTTCAACCCGCCAACTCGCGGCTGCCCCTCCCGTTCGGCCTCTACAAGCCGTTTTACCAGCATTTCATCAAATTTCTTGCGCTCGCGAACCTTGCGGCTCTTGTCGTAGTTTTGCGGACTCATCCCGACTCACACACACAGCGTCACTACCGGCAGCTTTACTGCTTCTTCCCCGGCTTTCGCGTGTCGGACAGCGTCATAGCGTTGTTTTTTTTAAGTCCTCAGGATCAACACCCCATACGCTCACGGGCGACATGAAAGTAGGCCTTCACCAGGCAGTGATCGATATGCGTATCGGCTACCGCTGTCTCAAGCTCTCGAATCCGTCTGCGGGCCTCCGCCAGTTCATTTCGTTCCTTCAAACTCTCTATCCTCACCCTCTTTGGAAGCAAATCTTCCCGCCCATCCTGGCGGGCGCTCCACGCTCTCGCGACGAAAAAGCATGAGATATGCGGGCTAGCTCATCGACTACCTGACGCTTGAATGCCTCACTATATCTTGCCGATTCTCTCACTATGACCGACTCCTTTCATCAGTCAAAGTGACAACCTATTTCAGGACGGGACCCGGTCCTCGCACCCCGCATCCACCATCAGGTTCCTTCCTCAATCGGCTCCTCTCTCGGTGGCGGTTTCAGCAGGCGGATTCGCCGCTCGTCGAGAGGCAGGAAGATGGAGACCGTGGTGCCGACGCCGGGTTCGCTGAGCACTTCCACTTCGCCGCCGTGATCGCGGACGATGCGCTGGACGATCATGAGTCCCAGACCCGTCCCGTCCGGCTTGGTGGTGTGATATGGCTCGAAGAGATGTCCGATGTCATCAGGCGAGATACCGCGACCGCTATCGGTGAACGCGATCCCAACGAACCGATCGTTGTTTGAAAACCGGATTTTCAACAGGCCGCCGTTTGCCATGGCCTGCATTGCGTTGCGGATGATGTTGTAAAAGGCCTGCTTTATTTGTTGGGGATCGATGTGAGCATCCGGAAGTTCGTCCGGCTTGTCAACCTCCACCAGCACATCCCGGCCCTTGATCTCCGGCCCCAGGAATTTAAGCGTTTCTGTCAGCACGTTGGTCAGGGGAACTCGCTGGAAAGTCGGTTCCGTTGGGCGTATGGCGCGTAGGAACTGATTAATGATTTGATCAAGGCGGCTCACTTCCTCGTGAGTTACGGAGACCAAATCCCGCAGGTGGTCCCTGGTCTCGGCCGGCAGACCGTCCAGTTCCTGATCCAACAGTTGCAGGTGAATGGTCAAAGAATTCAGCGGATTTCCGATTTCGTGGGCCACGCCTGCCGCAAGAAGCGTCAGTGCGCTGAGTCGTTCCGACTCCACGGTGCTCGCTTGGTCCTCACGGTCCCGTGTTACGTCCCGCAGAATCAGTACCGCGCCTTCTTCATCCGCGTCCTCAGCCGACAGAGGCACCAGGTAGAAATTAAGGAAGCGGTGGCGGGGATGTGTGATTTCGATTTCGCGGTTCACGAGCCTCGACCACTCCTTCTCGTCGAGTTCCATGATTTGGTCCCAGTCCACATCGCTGAGGTAAGACTCGATGGACAGGCCTTCAGCGTCTTCCGGGCGAAATCCCAACAGCGAACCGGCGGATCGGTTTGCGTACAGAATGGTCCCTTTTGCGCTCAGAACGACGATCCCCTCCTGAATCGCGTTGAAGATGGTCTCCATCAACCCCTTCTCACGCGCAAGGCGGAGGAAGTGGGTCTGCAATCGACCCGGATCGATTCGATCGAGCCTATCGATCAGCTTGTCAAGAAACCCTGATTTCATGGATGCGGCTCACTGGAGATCGCTTCATCCTGAAGCATAAACTTTGCGCCGCGTTTTGTCGAGTTTCTCATCAGTGAGATCCCTGGGTCCGTGAAAAGAACCGGCAAGAGGTTGCCTACCGTATCTGCTTATGATAGGCTAAACCTACATGATTGACGCCGCCCGCAAGGCCCACGGCACGGTTCATCGAAATGGGGTCCCGCTGAACCAACCCGTGCTCGTCCTAAACCGGTTATGGCAGGCGGTCAACGTCTGCACGGTCCGGCGCGCAGTTTCTCTTCTTTGCTGTGGTCACGCGCAGGTCGTTGATGAAAACGAGGGCGACTTTGCCACCTACGGGTTTTCGGACTGGTGCGACGTGCCGGTCCGGAACGTCGACCCGATGATTCATTCCGTTTCCATATCGGTGCGGTGCCCGGCAATCATTGTGCTGACCGTTTTCGACCGGTTACCGATGAAAGAAGTCAGATTTTCGCGAACGCATGTTTTCGCGCGCGACCATCATATGTGCCAGTACTGCCGGAAGCGGCAGGATCGGAAAAACCTGACGATCGATCACGTCGTGCCGCGGCACCGAAAGGGAAAGACCGTGTGGACGAACGTAGTTTGCTGCTGCGTCGATTGCAACCGGGTCAAGGGAAACCGTACCCCGGAAGAAGCCGGGATGCGATTGATGACAGAGCCGCGAAAACCGCGTTGGCAACCGTTCCTCGAGACCCAGTTCACCAAGTCCTACGATGACCGGTGGCATCACTTCCTCGACGTCTCGTCGTGGAAAGTGGAGATGGGCGCGTAAATCAGACGTTACACCTACCCGCGGGCAGAGGTATACGCGGTCGGTCGGCCTTTCTTGACCAACTGGATCCGCTCGTCAGGGTCCACCGGAAATTGGATTTGGCATCCCCCGGCGATCGGGGGGATCATGGTGCGCATGCCCGAGTTGCCGGATATCACTGAATCCCTCCGTGGGTTGGAATCCAGGATCCTTCATCGTCCGCTGGAGAGAGTGCAGATCGTCAGCCCTTTTTTTCTAGGTACCGCAAACCCACCCATCGAGTCGGTGGTGGGAATGGAAGTGACGGGGCTTCGTCGATTGGGCAAACGAGTCGTGCTCGAATTGAGCGGCGAAGCATTCCTCGTGTTTCACCTCATGATTGCCGGCCGATTCCGGTGGAGCGTGAAGAGAGGCGCGAAGCCCCGGAAATGTTCCAGAAAGTCGGCCATGGACCAGTCGAAGAGAAGGCTCCGGGCTTCCGGATCACCGTGGAGCCGCCGCTCGATTTCCTCTCGTGTGGGCTCCGGATTCAGCCAGAGATCATCCTGATTGGGGGGACGAAGGGCATCCCGGGTTCTACCGATGACGCGAGACATGGCCCGCCATCCGGCCACGTCGCCGGAGGCGAATCTCTGGATTTCAGTTTCGCACCGGGAGGAATCCTCCCAGAGTTGTATCGCATCCCCATCCTCAAAGGGGACAAACAGGCCGGCCTCGGCGGCCGTCCATTCGAATCCGCGCTCGATGAGTCCAAGTTCCGAAACCACAACCGGATGGAGAAGCCCGCACAAGTAGGCGCAGGGCGAGACGTGGACGCCAGGCCAGGGTTCTTCGAGCGTACAGGCGCCTCCGATCCGTTCGCTCGACTCCAGCACGATAACGTCAGGGCCCGCGCGCGCCAGGTTCGGCCGCGCACGCCAGCCCGTTGTGGCCGGCGCCGACGATCACGGCGTCCCAGTCCCGGGCCGCGAGCTTCCGTAGGGGCTCCGGCAGCCCAATCCGGCCCAGCAAGTCAGCGGCTCGCAGAGGGTTTGCGTCGTCTCTCAAAACTTCATGTCCAATTCACTTCATTTTCCCGGGCGGAATTGTATAATATGGGTGGAAGGTCAGGCGAATCGTAACCCTCACAATTGCCCGGCACAGATGGAAAGAGGATTCTCCATGCGGATTTTACAACTCGTTTACGTGACTACGGCGCTTTCGCTGTGCGCTTCCTGCGCGAGCATGAAGGTGACGACACATCACAATCCGGGGGTCGACTTCAAGAACCTCACGAGATATGCGTGGCAGAAAGGTCATCAGACCCACAAAGCGGATCTGCGGATCGAAAGCGCCGTGCTGGAAGACAGGGTGATGACTGCCGTGGACGATGCACTGGCGAAAAAGGGGTTCAGGAAGGTCGAAAAGGAGTCCGCAGACTTCCTGGTGCTATACAACGCAGACTTGGAAACCCGGGTGGACGTGAAGGTGATCGGCGTAGACAATACCGATCTGGCAGAGGACGGGTATTTCGAGGGTGGCTGGTCGATCGATCCGGAAGAGGTGGAACGGGTCTACGATGAAGGCACGCTGGTCGTTGATTTTATCCACCCCGACACCCACGTGCCCCTATGGACCGGCACCGTGCGCGCGGAAATTAATGTTCGCGCCAGTAGGGAGAAGAAGGACAAAAAGATTACCCGGGCAATTCAACGCGTGATGTCTCGATTTCCTCCCACACCGATCTGAGCGCGAATGGAAACGGTTACTCCTCCAGACGTCCGTGCAGAATTGCTGACCGACAACGGCCGGATTCCAAATCACCCCGAGTTTCCGGTTTTGATTTACCGCAAGTCGATTCGAGGAATGTCCCGCGGCGCCGCGAAGCTGGTCGAGCGGACTTTCAGCACGAACTGGTGGTTTTATGCGTGGCGGAGCGGGGTGTACGACGGCGAGGCGTCGATTCAGCTTGGCGGTGAGCCGGGAATCAAAGTCGACGTTTCGCCGGGCGACGTTCTGATCATTCCCGCCGGCGTGGGTCACAGAAATCTCGGCAGCACCGATGACTTCGCCGTGGTCGGCGCTTATCCGCGCGGTCAGCGATGGGATTTGTGCTACGGCGAAGAGGCCGAGCGTATCGGAATCGTTGATCGTATTGCCTGCGTTACTTCCCCTGAAACCGATCCGGTTTATGGCGAAGAAGGTCCGCTGAAGACGTATTGGAAGATGGATTGCTGAAGGACTGAATTTGCCCAGGGAGCATATTGTTGTCGAGGGAGCCCGTCAGAACAATCTGAAGGAGCTCAATCTGAAGTTGCCTCTCCACGAGCTGATCGTGGTGACGGGTGTCAGCGGCTCAGGAAAATCTTCCCTCGCATTCGACACCATTTACGCCGAGGGCCAGCGGCGGTATGTCGAGACCTTTTCGCCCTACGCACGGCAGTTCCTCGACCGGATGGATAAGCCCCAGGCCGACCGAATCGACGGAATCCCTCCTGCGATCGCAATCGATCAAACCAACCCGGTGCGAACGTCCCGCTCTACCGTCGGTACCATGACGGAGCTGAACGATCACTTGAAGCTGTTGTTTGCACGGTGTGCGCAACTCTATTGCAAAGGCTGCGGCGCCCTGGTCCGTCGCGATACGCCCGATACAATTTCCCGCGCGATTGCCCGCCCGCCGAGTGAGAGAAAGAAGCGCGGGACCTCCCTGGGGCTGATTACGTTTCCGGTTCGGGTTCCGGAAAACTTTTCGGAGAAGGAGGTTCGGGCACTTCTGAACAAGCAGGGATACACACGCATACACCGGAAGCAGGGCCGATTGCTCGAGGTGATCCAGGACCGCACCGAGCTCGAACCGGGCCGGCGCGCCCGACTCGTCGAGAGCCTGGAGGCCGCGTTAAGGCACGGCCAGGGCCACGTCACCGTGTACGAACTCAACACGGAGCGAGAGGCGCATTCGCCGCGCAAATTCTCTTCCTCGCTGCATTGCCCAGCCTGCGATATTCACTACGCCGATCCGATTCCCAGTCACTTTTCGTTCAATTCGCCGGTCGGCGCCTGCGACGCATGCCGGGGTTTCGGACGAACCATGGGCATCGACTACGGGCTGGTGGTTCCGGATGTTACGCTGAGCATTGCAGACGGGGCGATCAGGCCGTGGCAAACCGGCACCTACCGGGAGTGCCTGGGCGACCTGAAGCGACACGCGAAGTTGAATGGGGTTCCGATCGATGTTCCCTGGAAACGACTGGCCGCCAAGCAGCGTAAATGGGTACTCGAAGGGGAAGGCCCCGAATCGGAAGGGCGCTGGTACGGCGTGAAGCGATTTTTCGAGTACCTCGAAACGAAGAGCTACAAGATGCATGTGCGGGTTCTGCTGTCAAAGTACCGATCCTATGACGTATGCACCGCATGTGCCGGCGCCCGCTTGAAACAGGAATCACTCTTGTGGAGGGCCGGCGCCCGCAAAAACGCAGACAAGGTGTTGCCATCCGCCTCCCGGTTTCATCCCGAGGGCGTGTCGATGAGTACCGAGACGCTGCGCGCGTTGCCGGGCCTGACGATTCACGACGTCGTGTCGCTTCCAATTTCATCCTGCCGGACCTTCATGGAGGACTTGCAGTTGCCCGGCGCGCTGGACGAGGCCTCGGAGCTTCTCCTCACGGAGATCCGGTCTCGCCTGCGATACCTGGTGGACGTCGGGGTAGGGTACTTGACCCTCGACCGCCAGTCCCGGACGCTTAGCGGCGGTGAAGTTCAGCGCATCAATCTAACCACCGCCCTGGGCACATCACTCGTCAACTCCCTCTTCGTCCTGGATGAACCGAGCATCGGGCTGCACTCGCGGGACATGGGCCGGGTTGTCGACGTGCTGCACAAGCTCCGTGACGCCGGGAACTCTCTTCTGGTTGTGGAGCACGACCCGCAGGTCATGATGTCGGCGGACCGGATCCTCGATTTGGGTCCCGGTCCCGGTGAACGGGGGGGGCGCCGCGTATTTTTCGGCACCCCGCGGGAATTGCTGAAGTCAAAGCGGTCGCTGACTGCCTCCTACCTTCGCGGCGACCGCCAGGTCACGAACACATCGAAGTCGACACGTGAAACGACGAAGGAAACGTGGATCGAGATTCTGGGCGCCGAGCAACATAACCTCAAGGGGATCGACGTCAAAATTCCCCTGAACCGGCTGGTGTGCGTGACCGGGGTCAGCGGTTCCGGAAAGTCCACGCTTATTCAGAACATCTGCTACCGTGGATTGCGAAAACTGAAGCAAAACCCAACGGACCCGCCGGGGCGGCACCGCGCGATTCGCGGCCACGAGCGCGTTGAGGATGTCGTGATGGTGGACCAATCGCCAATAGGGAAGTCGGCCCGCTCGAATCCCGCCAGCTACGTAGGTGCACTGACATCGATCCGAAAAATATTCGCGACACAACCGCTGGCGAAACAACGCGGCTATCGCGACAGCACGTTCAGCTTCAATTCCGGCATGCGGTGCCCGGCGTGCGGCGGAAACGGGTTCGAACATGTCGAAATGCAGTTTCTAAGTGACGTCTACATTCGATGCGCGGACTGCGACGGTTCAAGGTTTCGCCCCGAGGTACTCGATGTGCGGGTTTACCCTGCGGAAAACCGGGAGACTTCGGCGGGCGCGGGAGGGCGATCGATTGCGGATGTGCTCGACATGACCGTCGCTGAGGCGGCACCTTTTTTCGCACGTGACCGGGCAGTGCAGACCGCACTGCAGCCACTCCAGGCGGTGGGGCTGGGTTATCTGAAGCTGGGTCAGCCGGTACCCACGCTGAGCGGGGGCGAAGCGCAGCGACTGAAGCTGGCGGGCCACCTTGCGAAGGCGGCCAAAAAGCGCAGTGAATTGACTTGCGTACTTTTTCTCTTTGATGAACCGACCACCGGCCTTCATTTCGACGACGTAGCGGTGTTGTTGGCTGCGTTTCGCGAGCTGTTGTCGAAAGGGCATTCGATCGTTGTGATTGAACATCACCTGGATGTCATTCGGGCGGCGGACTGGGTGATAGATCTGGGACCTGAAGGAGGTGAGGAAGGGGGGTACGTCGTCTGCGAGGGCCCGCCGGAAAAGATCCGGAAGCACCGGACAAGCCATACCGCGCGCGCCTTGCGGCTGGAAAAGGCCGACAACAGAGTCCCGGCCGCGGCACGTCCTCGGAGAAAGCAGGGCGGAGGAGCCAACGGTTCAGGAACCGGCGCGATTTGCATTCACAAAGCGCGCGAGCACAACCTCCAGAACATAGACCTGAAAATACCTCGAAACGAATTCACTGTAATTACCGGGATCAGCGGCAGCGGAAAAAGTACCCTCGCCTTCGACATTCTTTTCGCGGAGGGCCAGCGGCGTTACCTCGATTCGCTGAATGCGTATGCACGGCAGTTCGTGCAGCCGGCGGCCCGGCCGGATGTCGATGCGATCTACGGCATCCCCCCGACCGTTGCCATAGAGCAGCGGACAAGCCGGGGAGGGCGAAAGAGCACGGTGGGAACGCTGACGGAGGGCTACCACTTCCTTCGCCTGCTTTTCGTAAAGCTTGGCGTTCAACATTGCCCGGATTGCGACCTGGTAATCCAGCCGCAGACGCCGGAATCGATTCGGGCCCGGATTCAAAAGCGATACCGGGATCGGCGGGTGGCGGTTCTCTCTCCTCTCGTGGTCGCACGAAAAGGATACTATACCGACCTAGCGAAATGGGCCGCGGGGAAAGGGTACAAACATTTGCGGGTAGACGGTGAGCTGATCGCCACGGACCCGTGGCCGCGGCTTGACCGATTCAAAGAGCACGACATCGAATTGCCGGTCGGCGAATTGGTCGTTCGACCGTCGCAGGAAGACCGGCTCGCCACCCTGATCGGCGTCGGCCTGGACCTGGGCAACGGCGTGGTGCAAGTCGTGCCTGTAAAAGGCCCGGCGCGCACCCGGCGTGGAGAGGTGTTCTCCACCTTACGCGCATGCCCGGGGTGCGGCAGGAGTTTTGACGATCCGGACCCCCGCATGTTTTCCTACAATTCCCGGCACGGATGGTGTTCCGCCTGCTATGGGACGGGCCTGAAGATGTCGGGGTTCGATGAGGAACAGACGGGGGAAGAGGCGTATTGGAACGAGTCGTGGGAAGAAGACGCGTCTGTCTGCCGCGCTTGCCGCGGCACGCGTTTGCGGCCGGAAGCACGCGCCGTGCGATTCAGGAACCGCACGATCTCCGACCTGAACGCATTGTCCGTCGAGGCGGCATTGAAGTTTTTTTCCGGATTGAAAATAACCGGACGAGACGCAGAGATCGCGCGGGACATTTTGCCCGAACTTAAATCGCGGCTGAAGTTTCTCGTCAGCGTGGGGCTGACCTACCTGACGTTGGATCGATCTGCGCCTACCCTGAGCGGCGGCGAGGCGCAACGAATCCGGCTGGCGTCTCAGTTGGGGTCCAACCTTCGTGGCGTTTGTTACATCCTGGACGAGCCGACAATCGGACTCCATGCCCGCGACAACCTGATGCTGCTCGATACGCTGCAGGCCCTTGAAAAAAAGGGCAACACGGTGGTGGTGGTTGAGCATGATGAAGAGACGATTCGCCGTGCCGGCCATGTGATTGACCTGGGGCCCGGCGCGGGGATCAACGGTGGCAACGTCGTGGCAGAGGGCACCGCGGATCAGTTAATGCGAAACAATCGGTCGATTACCGGGCGGTACCTGAAAGATCCGTTACTTCATCCTTTGCTTGAGAACGTACGCGAGTTGCCGGGCAAGAAAGACGGCGGTTGGATTGTTGTCGAGGGGGCTACGCTCCACAATTTGCGAAATGTGGACGCCCGATTTCCACTCGAGCGGCTGATCTGTGTGAGCGGTGTGAGCGGCAGCGGCAAGAGCACCCTGGTTCGGGATGTCCTGCACGCGAATCTTGTGCGGCAAGCGGGCCGGCGCCGGCGGGCCGGCGCAAACCCCGGCACGTGGTCCGGATGCAGGGAGTTGCGGGGAGCGGAAGAAGTCCAGCGTGTGCTCGAGGTAGACCAATCCCCGATTGGGAAAACGCCGCGGTCCTGTCCCGCCACCTATGTGGGCGTATGGGACCGTATTCGCAGGGTCTATGCGGAGTCCACGGAATCGAAAATCCGCGGGTTCGGGCCCGGCCGGTTCTCCTTTAATGTCCGTGGGGGCCGATGCGCGGAATGCGAGGGGCAGGGGATGAAGAAAATCGAAATGAATTTTCTTCCTGATGTGAAAATCCCTTGTGACGTTTGCGGCGGCGCCCGGTTCAACCCGGAGACGCTGGATGTCCTTTACCGGGGTAAGAGCATCGGAGATCTGCTGGCAATGAGTATCGACGAGGCCGTCGAATTCTTTTCGGCCCACGTATCGATACATCACACGCTCCAGCTATTGCAGGACGTGGGGCTGGGATATCTAACGCTTGGACAGCAGAGTCCAACCCTGAGCGGCGGCGAGGCGCAGCGGGTCAAACTGGTTACGGAGCTTGCAAAGGCAGGCTCGGGCAAACTCCGGGCCCGGGGAGCGACCAAGACGCTCTATTTACTGGACGAGCCGACGGTCGGATTGCACATGGCCGACGTAGAAAGATTGATCCAGGTGATTCACCGTTTGGTCGACGCGGGGAATACGGTCGTGGTCATCGAGCACCATATGGATATCATCGCGGAAGCGGACTGGATCATCGATCTCGGACCGGAAGGCGGAACCGGCGGGGGGCGCGTCGTGGCGCAGGGACCCCCCGCGCGGGTGGCGTCTGCCTCCGGGAAGCGGTCGCACACCGGACCGATTCTTTCGGCGTTTCTTGCGGAGCGCAGCAGAGAGGATTGACGAAGCTCTATCCTTCAGAGAAAATGAGGTCACCATGAAGTTCTCACACGATTCGGAAAGTGTCGCGGGAAAAATGCTGGCTGCTGATCCGGGATTGATGGATCCGAATTTTATGCAGACCCTCGTTTTCGTCGCCGAACACAATGAACAGGGCGCATTCGGATTGGTGATGAATCGCCCCACGGGAAAGAAAGTCGGCGAAATCACGAAAATTCCCGAAATGACCGATGAGCTTTTGGAAATCGGAGTCATGATCGGCGGGCCGGTGCGGCCGGACAATCTTCTTGTAGCCCTGTTTTTCAAGGGAAGCTCGTCGCACGAAATCGAGTGCAAGGTGGACGCGCCGCTGGATGAGGCGGTGGCAGTCCTGCGATCGGGCGACGGCTGGGTGCGAGCGTTTTCCGGATATACCGGGTGGGGGGAAGGGCAATTGGACGGTGAGTTGAAGCAGAAGGCCTGGAAGATCTGCCCCGTTGATCCAGTCGTGTTTGAAGAAAAGTATGCGGGCGGAATCTGGTCGGTCTTCGTAAATGATGACGAACGCTGGCGAACGCTCATCAACTATCTACCGAAAGACCCCAGTTCGAACTGATCCCGCTACGCGGTGCTTTGAAAATCTTCCCCGTCCCGGTACTGTTCGAGTTCGAGTTCCAATTCCCGTGAGCGGCAGGTTGCTTTCACGACTTCGAGACCCAGATCATACACCTGCTGCTCTAACTCGGATATTTTCGCCGCGATCTGAGCGACGTCTTTCAGCGCGTCGCGCGCCTGCCTTAGCTCATCGTGCAGGCGGACCGTTCCTTCACTGTCCGGATCGACGTGTACTCTTGTTTTCGGCGTCGTTGACACCCGCATTACGTCGAGATGGTGAGCCTGTTCGCCCATCTTTCCCAGTAGATCCGTGCGCTCCGCCTGCAGTCCTTCAACAACCGCGCGCAAGGATGTGTTTTCCGTCGTCACGATTTCCATGTCCGTGGTCATCTCCGCCATTTTGTTCTGTTGGTGGGCGAGGGCTTCAAGCTTTTCTTGTAGTGAGGCGATATCTTCGGCGGTGTGTCCGGCGGAGTCCGGCTGATTTTCCGGCGTGGGGGACACCGTGGTCAGGCACTTCGGACATTGAAAACCGTCCGTACTTGTACCCCGCTGGACGGTGAGTCGTCGTTGGCAGGTCGGGCACACCACGTGGGAACGGCGCTCGTTATTTTCGTTGCCTGACGAACCGTGATTCATACAGGGGATGGGGCGGGCGGTGTTCGCGCCTCGTCGCTGAGGGGAGTCATCAAGAACGCTACCTCCTCCTCCGTGAGATTCGGCGCGGAGGCCGTCCGTGAGTCTCCAACGATCTGCTGCAGGGTGTGGTTGATTTCAGGTACCCGAATCGTCGCATTGCAATGAGGACAATCCAGCACAATGCCCGAGACCCTCACGTCCACCTGGATCTTGCGACTGCATTCGGCGCAAAGGAATCGCAGGTCTTCGGATAGGACTCCCTCAGGGTAAATCATGTCTGGTTTATTCCTTTTATTCACAGTTTCTTCCTGCCGTTCCCTCCGGCCCGATCCGGGCCGTTCAAGGAGACGTTCCAGAATCCGGCCGCCGTTGATATCCACGCCCAGCAAACCCCGAATTCCTCGAAAATCCGTTGCTGCCAAGTCTTGACTAGAAGGATAATTCACACTAGATGTTGGTGTCAACATATCCAGACCACAATATATTGAGGTGATTGTGGGTATTTCGGAGTTTTCGAATGCAGGGATAAGAGAGGCTTTGAGGGTATCTTGAGGAATCACGACGTAGCACAGAGTCGATTGG
>Ga0310124_10000802_pt1 | contig 22239 bp, 22 predicted proteins | sample CB11b_AW_Bot5_MG_FD_203507 | JGI IMG/M metagenome (GOLD analysis project Ga0310124, IMG submission 203507) | Marine microbial communities from Western Arctic Ocean, Canada - CB11b_AW_Bot5 | ecosystem: Environmental > Aquatic > Marine > Oceanic | place: Canada: Western Arctic Ocean | collected... | reverse complement strand
CTAAACATCCTAAAGAAACTCTAAAAATATGGAATAAAGAAGATATACTGTCTCAAATAGTTTATATAATCAGAAAATTTAAACCAGATGTAATTATTAATAGATTTAATCACAAAACTCCTGGTTTAACTCATGGACATCATACTAGCTCAGCTCTATTAAGTATCGAAGCTAATGAAATTGCAAACAATAAAAATTTTTTTACAGAACATTTAAAGTTTTTTAAACCGTGGAAAGCAAAAAGAATTTTCTATAACACTTCCTGGAGAGCGTATAAGAGCAAAAAAAACTTTGAAGAAATAGATAAATCTCATATGATTTCAATAAGTACAAATTTATATGACCCTATTTTAGGTAAAAATAATTCAAAAATAGCTTCAATTAGTAGAAGTCAGCACAAATCGCAAGGATTTGGAAGCTCTCCCAGCCTAAACAATAATATAGAATATTTAGAATTAATAGATGGTGAAAAAACAAGAACTAATAATGTTTTTGAAAACATTGATACTTCATGGAAAAAAATTAGTGGTGGTAAAGAAATTCAAGAATTAGTTGATATTATTATTAAAAATTTTAATTTTAAGAAACCCTATAAAAATTTAAACAATCTTTTAAAAATTTACAAAAAAGTTAAAAATATTGAAGACTCACATCTAAAAAAAATAAAAATTGATGAGTTATCAGAAATTATAATTAATTGTTTAGGTGTTAAAATTCAATTCAATGCAAAAAGCAGTTACGGAGTTCCTGAATCTTTAGTTGATGTAGAATTTAAAATTCTTAATCCAAGTCCGATTAATATATTTTTAAACAAAATTGAAACTGACAATTCAATAATAAACACTGATTTTTTTATAAACAATAAAGTTTACTCACTAAAAAGAAAAATAAAAATACCAAATAAATTTAGTTCTCCATTTTGGTTAATTAAAAAAGGTACGATTGGAAATTATTCTGTTAATGATATTCAAATTAAAGGAAACCCTGAAACATCAAATCCATTAAAATGTTTTTTTAATTTTAAAATTAATGATGTTATTATTAAAATAGAGAAATCATTATTATATAGATTTACAGACCCTGTTAAAGGAGAAATAATAGAAAAATTTGAGGTTTATCCTAAAGCTACAGTCAAGCTTGATAAAAAACTTTATGCATTTGTTAATTCAAATAAAAAAGAAATAAAAGCTATTGTAACAAATAATGATAATAGCTTTGAAGGTTTTGTTAAACTAAATTTACCCGAAAATTGGACAAGTTATCCTTTGAAACATCAAGTATTAATTAAAGGTAAAGGAGAATCTAAATCCTATAGTTTTTTAGTTACAAGTTCTCAAAAAGAATCACTAAACGAAATTTCTGCTACTGCATATTCAGGACAAAAAAAATACAACTATGATTTAATAAAACTAAATTATCCTCATATCCCCAAACAAAATATTCTCTCGCTAAACAAATCAATAGCTTCAAAATTAAATCTTAAAACTAAAATAAAAGAAATAGGTTATATAAAAGGTGCAGGAGATAATATTCCTGAATCTTTAAAAGCTATAGGAATCTCTATTTTAAAACTTAATCTTTCAGATCTAGAAAATTATGACTTGGAAAATTTTCCAGCAATTATTATGGGAATTAGAGCTTATAATATAAATTCACTAATCAAATCTAAAAATAATATTCTATGGGATTATGTTAAAAATGGTGGTAATCTTATAATTCAATATAATACGTTAAGAGGATTAAAAACTGACAAGATCACACCTTATGAACTTAAAATTTCTAGAGATCGTGTTGCTGAAGAAAATTCAATAGTAAAATTTTTAAATCCAAATCATGAAATACTAAATTATCCTAATAAAATTGAGATTAATGATTTTAATTTATGGATCCAAGAAAGAGGATTGTATTTTCCAAATAAATGGGGTAAAGAATTTAATTCAATTTTAATTATGAACGATGAGGGTGAAAAGGAGAAAAAAGGAGCTTTACTTATAGCAAAATATGGAAAAGGAAATTTTATTTATACTGGGTTAAGTTTTTTTAGACAACTTCCTAAAGGAATACCAGGGGCATATAAATTATTTATAAATTTAATATCATACCAAAAATGAATACTTCAATTTATATTCTACTTGCATTAATAAATGTTATTTACTGGATAGTTTTCTATTTTATAATGAATAATTCATATTAATGTCTGGGATAGATTGGATAATTCTAAGTACAACTATATCATTTATAGTTTTATATGGTATATGGAAAAACAAAAATCATAAAAATATAAATGAATATCTTAAAGGATCAAATACATCAAGATGGTGGACTGTAGGTTTGTCTGTAATGGCAACACAAGCAAGCGCAATCACTTTTTTGTCTACACCTGGACAAGCTTTTCATGATGGAATGGGTTTCGTTCAATTTTATTTTGGATTACCATTTGCAATGATTATAATTTGTGTTTTTTTTATACCAGTTTATAATAAACTTAAGGTATTCACAGCTTATCAATTTCTTGAAAATCGATTTGATAATAGGACAAGAAAATTAACTGCAATTTTGTTTCTAATACAAAGAGGTCTGGCCGCTGGTATTACTATTTATGCTCCAGCAATTATATTAAGCATAGTTCTTGATTGGAATTTAAAATTAATAATAATTATTATAGGAATTATTGTTACCGCATACACACTAATAGGAGGAACAAGGGCTGTAAATATAACTCAAAAACAACAGATGGTAGTTATTTTTTCAGGATTAATTATTACTTTTTTTTATATTATAAGTAGTTTTCCTAATAAAATAGATTTTATTGAATCACTAAAAATTGCAAAATCCTTTAATAAACTCAACATAATTGATTTCAGCATTGACCCTAGTAATAGATACACTTTTTGGAGTGGATTAACAGGAGGTTTATTTCTAGCTCTATCCTATTTTGGAGCTGACCAAAGTCAAGTTCAAAGATATTTATCTGCAAAATCTCTTAAAGAGAGTCAAATGGGTTTAATTATGAATGGATTTTTAAAAGTACCAATGCAGTTTTTTATTTTATTAATTGGTGTCATGATTTTTATTTTTTATCAATTTGAAACAGCTCCATTAAATTTTAATCCAAGTGTTATAAAAACTCTAAAAATGAGTTCAAAAAGTAAATCGTTTGATATACTTGAAAAAGAAAATGTAAAAACTCAAAATCACATAAAAGACTATCTCTTAGGAAAACATGAAACTAATAAAATAAGCTATTATAACATTGATTCTCTCTATGGTGTAGAACAATCTCAAAGGAAAAAAACTAATAATCTAATTAAATCAATTAATCCTTCAATAGAAACTAATGATAAAGATTTTGTTTTTATATCTTATATCTTAAAATATTTTCCAAAAGGACTAATAGGTCTATTAATAGCTGTTATTCTTTGTGCATCTATGAGTTCAACGGCCTCTGAACTTAATGCTTTAGCAGCTACCACTGTAATTGATATATACAAAAATGATAAACAAAAATCAGATTTACACTATGTTAAAGCATCTCAGTTATTTACTTTATTCTGGGGAATAATTGCTGTATTTTATGCCTCGATTGGAACTCTATTTGAAAACTTAATTCAATTAGTAAATATCATAGGATCAATATTCTATGGGACAATCCTTGGTGTGTTTATTTGTGCCTTTTTTATAAAAAAAATTAAATCAAAAGCTGTTTTTTATTCAGCTATAATTTCTGAAATAATTATAATAATTATTTATTTCATAGATTTCATAAGCTTTTTATGGCTAAATGTTATTGGTGCTATTATTACAATCTTTCTATCTTTTTTAATTCAATCAACATTAAAAAAATCAAAATAAGCTAATGATTTGTAGCGAGGGGGAGACTTGAACTCCCGACCTCCGGGTTATGAATCCGACGCTCTGACCACCTGAGCTACCTCGCCATATTTTGGAAAACAAATATAATGACATAATTATTCCATACAATTAATTTAGATTACAAAAATTTACAAAATTAATATGGTCAATTAAGTTTTTTCAATATATTGGGGTTTGAAAAAAATACTAATGAGTAAAAAAATTTCTTTTACAATAGAATACGACATTCATGCCTCTCCACAACTATTATATCAATATTTGTCTACCCCTTCAGGTCTTTCGGAATGGTTTGCAGATAATGTCAATTCAAGAGGAGAATTATATACTTTTATATGGAATGATTCTGAAGAAACTGCTAAATTGATTCAAAGTAAAACAAACGAAAAAATTAGATTTCAGTGGCAAACAGAAGAACCAGATGACGATAAATATTTTTTTGAATTTATACTTCAATTAGATGAAATCACTAAAGATGTCTCCTTGATTATTACAGATTTTTCAAAAGAAGAAGAATTAGATGAATCTAAAATGCTTTGGAATAACCTAATCCAAGATTTAAAACATGTTTTAGGCTCTAGTTAGAAATAAATTCATGATAAATATTAATGGTAATTTTTTTTCTAATCTTGATTCATTAGATATTAAAAAACACATTTTTATTATTAATAACACAAATTTCTGTGAAGAAATTCATTTTGAAAATGGTTTATTATTCTTCTGGGAATATCATTTTTTTAGGATTATGGCTTCTCTTAGAAGGTTAAGGTTTGAAATCCCAGTTTCTTTTAATAAAGATTTTTTAGAAAAAGAAGTAATTAGAACTATAAATACTAACAATCTTAATAAAAAAAGTATAAATGTTAAATTTAATTTTTATTCAAACCTATATAAAAAAAATGTTGACTATATTATTTATATTAATGAATCTAAATCATATGATAAAATAATTTCAACCCATTCACATCTATCCGATATTTATAATGAAGAATTAATAAATCCTGGATTATTATCTAATCTCTCTATAACAAACAAAGTAATTAGAGAAATAGCTAATATTTACGCCATTGAAAATGGAATTGATAGTTGTATAATATTAAACAATAAAAAAAATATAGTGGAAAGTACAAGAGGGACAATTTATCTAATAAAGAAAAATAAAATAATTACTCCAAACTTGTTATCAGGATGTCAAAACACAGCTATCCGTTCATCTTTTAATGACTGGATAAACAAACAAAAAACTAACTTTATTTTAGAGGAAATTAACATTAATGTTTATGAACTTCAACAATGCAATGAACTATTTTTATTATCTATAAATCAAGGTTATACTAGTGTTAGTAAATACAGAAAAACATTTTTTTTAAATAATAAAGGGGAAAAAATATTTAAAGATTTTATTTCTTCAATTTAAATAAGGATTGTTTGGAGAATTTGCCCAAATTAAATTATCTCCACCAAAAGATATCATATAATCTTTCCACAATGACTTCTTATTTTTTGTTATAATTTTATTTTTATAAGAATTATCTTTTAATACCCAAGTATTGTTTTTCATTTCCAAATCTAACTGACCAGAAGACCATCCAGTATATCCTAAATAAAAACAAATATTTTTATTATTAATTGTTTTATTATTAATTAAACTAATAGCCATTTTAAAATCGCCTCCCCAAAATAAATTATAATCTATATATATACTGTTAGGAATTAATTCATTACAATTATGAATAAAAAATAAATTATCCTGATCTACAGGACCTCCTAAATAAACAGGAAGAGAAATATCAACATTGTCAAGAATATCATTTAAAGTATAATTTAATTTCTTATTTAAAATAAAGCCTAAACTACCAGACTTTTTATGATCAACTACAATAACAACAGATCTATTAAAAAAAATATCATCCGTTACAATTTTAGGAGAAATTAAAAGCTTTCCTTTAAACATTATCAAAATAATTAAAAAAAGCTCCACATTGGGAGCTTTTTTATCATAATAAATTAAAAAATTTAATTTACTGAACTTGATAATTCAGCACCCGCCTTAAACTTTACAACATTTTTAGCAACAATCTTAATTGTAGCACCAGTTTGAGGATTTCTTCCATCTCTAGCAGCTCTTCTTGTTACTGACCAAGAACCAAAACCGACTAATGATACTCTTTTACCCCCTTTTAATGCTCCACCAACACTTCCTAATAAAGATTCTAATGCTTTTTTTGCAGCTGCTTTTGATATTCCAGCGCCAGCTGCCATCGCGTCAATTAATTGTGATTTATTCATAATTTATGTATTATTGTTATTCTAACAAATTTATATGGTTTATCAAAAAAGAAAAGAAAATCTTAAAGAAATCACTGTATTTGTTGATAAATCAACCATTTTGTTAATAATCAAGCTCAAAATAATTAAAAAACAAATGAATTTTTTGAAAATTCATAGCCATTTAAGAGAGATTTTGCACTCATTATTATCTTATTTTCCAATTGAATCTCACTACAATTTAAATAACCATCCTTAAGACAAACAAATAAACTACCTTCTTTTATCACTATTTTATTTAAATTAATTCTATGATTTTCATAAATAATTGAAGAGTCAATAATTTTCATTCTACTTTTAAGATTATCATTTTGAAAATAGGTCCATGCTCCTGGAGAAGGGCTAAGCCCTCTAATCTTTCTTTCAATAGAATCTATTGATTCAGACCAATCAATTTTTATATTTTCAGATATTAATTTTGGAGCTGTTCTTTCAAATCCAGAAAGAAGCTGTTTTTTAGGTCTCAATTTACCTAAAAAATAAAAATTTATAGTCTTTACAATTAGTTGCCCTGATTTATTTATTAATTTATTTGTAAGTGTATAAGCAGTTTCTCTAGGATTTATCTCAATTTTTTCTTTCAATAAAATAAAACCTGTATCAATATTATCATCAATTATAAAAGTCGTTAAACCTGTTTCCTTCTCTCCATTTATAATAACCCAATTAATAGGAGCTGCTCCTCTATAGTTTGGTAAAAGAGAAGCATGTAAATTAAAGGTAAATATCTTCGAAATAGACCAAACTACTTTTGGCAACATTCTAAATGCAACTACAATTTGAAAATCAGGGTCTATTTTCTTTATTTCTGTTATAAATAAAGAATCATTTAAATTAGCTGGTTGAAAAATTTTAATATTATTTATTATGGCAAACTCTTTAACAGAAGAATATCTTATTTTTTTACCTCTTCCAAAAAATTTATCAGGAGCAGTTACGACTGCTGAAATTTCTTCACCATTCTTTATTAAATATTCAAGACAGTTCCTTGCAAAACCAGGTGTTCCATAAAAAATAATTTTTTTTTGAACTTTTTTCATCTATAATTAAATTTTATTGAGTTATTATAAACATATTTTTTATTTATTCATTAAATAAAATATTTTATTAATTTTTTTTCATATAATTGATAATAAAATTCACTCTATTTTTAATCGTATCGTTAGGAACAATTTTAGTTTTTATTTTTGCTTCTTTATAAACTAATTCTATATAATTAAAAAACTTTTTTGACTCAGAAAATGATTCTATCCTTTCATTGTCATGGCAATAAATTTTTTCCCAAGGCTTAAGTAAAAAAACTAAATCATAAGAATAAGAAAAAATAATATTCTTAAAATCATTTTTTTTTTTTATGGCACATAAATAAGCATAAATATCATGAATACCCCTATCAAAAAAAACACAAGGTTTAGACAAATTATATTTTAAATCAGAAGCAGATTTAAACTGTTTTATTCTAACATCCAATAGTGAATTACTAAACTTTAATGGATCATCCTTAAAAGCATCCTTAACACCTTTCTTTTTTGCTTCTTTAAATAATAGTCTTGAATACTCATGCATGACATAAAAACCTTGTTTTTCCAATTCATAAATAATTTCAGTTTTACCAGAACCTGGACCACCAGTTATTACAATTTTTATATTATTCAATTTTAGTGTTTATTAAAACTAAGGTTATTTTTTTGTTTTATAAATTTACTTAATGAAAACTAATAATGATCAAGATCAATATTATGAAAGATTTAAAAAAAATTTATTTAAATCTCAAAAATGGCCTGGAACATATCTGTTTAAATTTATTGTTATATCAAAAGCTATTAAACCTCAATTTTTCAAGCAATATTTCGCAAATAATGATTTTAAAATTTTTGTAAAAAATTCCTCAAATAAAAAATTCAAAAGCATTACTATAAAGTCTAAAATAAATTCTCCTGAAGAAGTAATTCATATTTACAAGGAAATAAGTAAAATTGATAAAATAATAATTTTATGATTTTTTTTTAATAAATTTATAGTGCTTTTACATATTTTAATTATTTTGCAATTAATACTTAGCAAAGCTTAAACCATTTTTCTTATGGAAATATTACAGTACAACACTAATCGTAAACCCCTTATTATACCAGAATATGGAAGATACATCCACCTGATGATTAAGCAAATCATGGGAAAAAAAGATAGAAAAGAAAGAAATGAATTAGCTAAAGCTGTTATTGGAGTAATGGGTAATCTTAATCCTCATTTGAGAGATGTCCCGGATTTTCAACACAAATTATGGGATCAATTATTTATTATGTCCAATTTTGAATTAGATGTTGACTCCCCTTTTGAAAAACCAGAAGCAGAAGTTTTATCTGCTAAGCCTAAAAAACTTCCATATCCTCAAAATCATCCTAAATATAGATTTTATGGGAATAATATAAAAAAAATGATTGACATTGCTATTAAATGGGAAGATGGAGAACTAAAAAATACATTAGTTTACACAATTGCTAATCATATGAAAAAGTGTTTTTTAAACTGGAATAAAGATACTGTTGAAGATATAGTTATTCACTCACACTTAGGAGAACTTTCAAATGGAAAATTAAAAGTACATAAAGATCAATTACCATTATCCAGTTCAAGTGATCTGTTAAAAATCAAAACTAAAAATGGAAATGGCCCGAAGAGCAATCAAAATAACAGTAAACGAAAAAACAGAAAAAGATATTAATTTAATTATTAATGAGTAGTTTACAGATTGAAGGAGGTCATAAATTAAAAGGAACTATAAGTCCTCAAGGATCAAAAAATGAAGCTTTACAGGTCATATGTTCAGTTTTACTAACTGATCAAAAAATTCTAATTGAGAATATTCCAAATATAATCGATGTCAATAAATTAATTGATTTATTAAAAAATTTAGGAGTAAAAATTAAATCAATAAAAGAAAACACATATTCTTTTCAAGCAGATAAAATAAATTTAAACTACATTAAGTCAGATCAATTTAGATCAAATTCGAAATCTTTGAGAGGATCAGTAATGATAGTTGGTCCTCTATTAGCTAGATATGGAAAAGCAAGTATTCCTAGACCTGGAGGTGATAAAATTGGAAGAAGAAGATTAGATACACATTTTAATGCTCTAATTAAATTAGGTGCTAAATTTAAATATGATAATGAAAATTATTTTTATAATGTTCATTCAAATCAATTAATAGGAAATAAAATATTGCTTGATGAAGCCTCAGTTACTGGAACTGCAAATATCTTAATGGCAGCAGTACTTGCTAAAGGAAAAACAAAATTATATAATGCCGCATGCGAACCTTATATTCAACAATTATGTTCTTTACTTAATAAAATGGGTGCAAAAATTAGTGGAATTAGTTCTAATTTACTTATAATTGAAGGAGTTGAAAAATTAAATGGAGTTGAACACAAAATACTCCCTGACATGATAGAAATTGGCAGTTGGATAGGACTTGCAGCTATGACTAAAAGTGAAATAACAATTAAAAATGTTAATTGGGAATTTCTTGGACAAATTCCTAATGTTTTTAAAAAACTAGGAATAAAAGTTAAAAAAATTAATGATGACATTTTTATCCCTTCTCATAAAAATGGATATATTATACAAAATTATATAGATGATTCGATCTTAACTATTTCTGATGCTCCTTGGCCTGGGTTTACTCCTGATTTATTAAGTATTGTCCTAGTAGTTGCAACTCAAGCAAATGGCAGTGTTCTAATTCATCAAAAAATGTTTGAAAGTAGACTTTTCTTTGTAGATAAATTAATTGATATGGGAGCAAAAATAATACTATGTGATCCTCATAGAGCTACGGTAATTGGTCACAATTTTAAATCTAATTTGAAGGCAACAACTTTAATATCCCCTGATATTAGGGCAGGTATCTCTCTTTTAATTGCTGCCTTATCTGCAAAAGGAACAAGTATTATCCATAATATAGAGCAGATTGATAGAGGATATGAAAATATTGTTGAAAAATTAAATGCTCTTGGAGCTAAAATCAAACGTATTTAGTCTAAATATCAATTTAATGCTTTTTTATTTATTTATTTTTATTTATCTATATAACATCTAAAAATATTTTCTAAAGCTTTTCTTCTATAATCAAAAATCTTTTTCAATTTTGGAAAAATAATAATGGAATGAATCATTTGCCATAAAATTCCAAAAAGCAATTTATAATCGACTATGTCCTCCATTTCAACTCCTCCTGGTATTGATCTAAGAAAATGTTTATGATGCCAAAAGGTATACGGACCAAACCTTTGTTTATCAGTAAAAAACTTATTTTTTTCTAAGTGAGTTATTTCAGTTACCCAATTAATAGGTATCCCTAATAAAGGAGTTACTTCATATTGAATTATTTGACCAACAAACATTTTCCCTGTCTGAATCTGAAACAATATTAAAACCCATGTAATAAGAAGTTATTTTCTTTAAATTGTTTGGATTAGACAAAAATTTCACACAATTTCATTTGAAACTGGAAAATTCTACTTTGTTTCTAATCTATATATTTTCATTTTATTATGGCTGCAAAAATATAAAATAAGACTAATAAAAAAATTTAATTTTTAATAATAAAAATCATTTGTAAATTGCAATAAAAAATGAAAATTATAAACCTGTTTTTCCTATTATCTTTTTTTATGTCTTTTTCTCAAGTAAAAATGCCTCAAGCTAGCCCTAAATCAAAAATAATTCAAACTGTTGGACTTACTGAATTTACCATTGAGTATTCTCGCCCATCAATTAAAGGAAGAAAAATCATGGGAGATCTTGTCGCTTATGGAGAAATTTGGAGAACTGGAGCAAATAATATTACAACTATTTCATTTAATGACGAAATAATTATAAATGATATATTAATTCCTGAGGGAAGTTATTCATTGCTTACAAAACCTAATACTAAATCTTGGGATATTTATTTTTTAAAAAATATAAAAAACCAAAGTGTATTAAACATTATAAATAATTGGAATAATGAAATGGTAGTTGTAGAAATAAATGTTCCAATTAATCATTTAGATAATAAAATAGAAACTTTTACAATTGATATTAACGACATTAAAAATGATAGAGCCAACATAACTTTAAAATGGGAAAATACTTTAATTAAAATTCCTGTAAATGTTCTTTCCGAAAAAAAAGTAATGGCCTCTATTAAAAAAACTTTAAAAGATAGTCCTAGTGCTAATGATTTATATAGTGCAGCATCATATTATCTTCAAGAAGATAAAGATTTAAATAAAGCAAAAGAATGGATTAATAAAGCAGTTAAAATTGACTCTTCAAAGTACTGGATGTATAGGCAACAATCAATAATTTTAAACAAACTAAATGAAAATAATAAAGCAATTTTAGCTGCAAGAAAAAGTTTAGAATTAGCTAAAAAAGCTGGGAATAAGGACTATGTTAGAATGAATTTAAATTCGATTAATGAATGGGAGAAACTAATCTCGTCTAATTGACTAATACATTAAAATTTAAATTCTTTTAACCTTAGCAATAATTTTAAAATGCTTTTAGATTTCAATTTCTACAGCTTTCCTTTTTTAATTGCTACTTTATCTGCCTTTTTATTAGGAATTGCAAAAGCTGGGGTAAAAGGAATCTCTGCTCTTATCGTTACTGGTCTAGCTATTGTTTATGGAGCAAAAGAATCAACTGGGATACTAATGCCTCTTCTTATATGTGGAGATATATTTGCTGTTTCATATTATAAAAAATTTGTAAAATGGAGATATATTATAAAATTAATCCCATGGATGATTTTTGGAGTTTTAATTGGAGTAATAACTGGAAATAACATTTCAGAAAAAATTTTTCAATATGGAATGGCTTTAATAATTATTTTCAGTGTATCTCTTATGTATTATTGGGATACTAGAAAAAATAATGAGATCCCTAACAATCTTATTTTTGCGTCATCCATGGGAGTTCTTGCTGGATTCACAACAATGATAGGTAATTTAGCTGGAGCTTTTTTAAATATATATTTTTTAGCAATTAGGCTTCCAAAAAATGAATTCATTGGAACTTCCGCATGGCTTTTTTTTATAATAAATGTTTTTAAAATACCATTTCATATATTTTTCTGGGAGACTATTACAATAAGATCCTTCTTAATTAGTGTAAAACTTGTCCCTTTTGTAATTATTGGTTTATTAGTTGGAGTATTTACTGTAAAAAAAATAAGGAATGACAATTATAGAAAACTAATATTGATTCTTACTGCAATTGGAGGATTTGCAATATTATTTAAATAAAATTTATTTATTAATTTTTGAAATTATATCTTTAATTGTTTTTTCATCTGAATGACCAATTTTAAAGTCAAAAGCTTTAATATTATCAGATTTTCCTGTAAAATTAATTTTTGAATAAGGTTTCCATGCTGATAAGTGTATAGCTTCAAATTTTTCTTTTGTAAAAACTAAACAATTTTTAATATTTATTCCTGCTCCTGGCATAATAGTGATTTGATCAATACTTTTATTTTTTAATTCTTTGAGTAAATCTATTCCAAGTTCAGCAGAATTTTTTTGTCCGGATGATAAAATTCTATTAAAACCTAATTTAATTAATTCAGATAGAGCTTTAAAAGGGTCTCTAACTAAATCAAATGCTCTATGAAAAGTAATTTCCATAGGTTGCGCTAAATCAATAAATTTTTGCAAAACTTTTGTATTTAAATTATAATCTTTATCTAAACACCCAACTACAACTCCATTACATCCCAATTCTTTAGCCATAATAATATCATTATTGATTATTTTAATTTCATTTGAATCATATACAAAATTACCTTCTCTAGGTCTTATTAAACAATGAATTGGAATTTCACCTAATTTAACTGACTCTTTAATTAAACCTGAGGAAGGTGTTATACCACCTAATCCATATGCAGAACATAATTCTACTCTATCTGCTCTTGCATAAATAGCATTTTCTACAGAAATTAACGATGAAGCTGCAATTTCAATCTTCATTATTTTAAAATTTTAATTATTTCAATAATTGTATTCTATTCAATAATATAGTATTTTACATTTTAAATTATAAATTCAATCTAAAAAATACTATTTTATATAAAGTCATTATTAAATGGAAATTATAAAAAATAATAAAAGTTATGATGTTGTAATAGTAGGCTCAGGTGCTGGAGGTGGTATGGCTACCAAAATTCTTACTGATAATGGTCTTAAAGTTGCACTTATGGAAGCAGGTCCTTTTTTTGATCCAGCAAATCCAGAACAAAGACTACATTTAAAATGGCCATATGAGTCGCCCAGAAGAGGAAGAGGGACTACCAGAGCTTTTGGAGATTTCCATGCATCTTATGGAGATTGGAATCTTGATGGAGAACCATATAAAATGGTAAATGATACAAAATTTTATTGGTGGAGAAGTAGAATGTTAGGTGGTAGAACAAACCATTGGGGAAGAATTTCTCTTAGATTTGGCCCAAATGATTTTAAAAGAAAAAGTATTGATGGTTTAGGAGATGACTGGCCTATAGAATATAAAGACATAAAACCTTATTATGATAAAGTCGATAAACTAATTGGAGTAACTGGATCAAAAGAAAATATTTATAATGAACCTGATGGTTTTTTCTTACCCCCAGTTAAACCCAGACTTCATGAACTTTACTATAAAAAGGGAGCTGAAAAAGCAGGTATTAAAGTTATTCCCTCAAGGCTCTCAATGCTTACCAAACGAATAAATAATGATAGAGGTGTTTGTTATTATTGTGGACAATGTGGAAGATCATGTGGTATTTACGCTGATTTTTCAGCAAGTTCTTGCCTTGTTTTCCCAGCTCAAAGATCTTCAAAAGGCAAATTAGATGTATACGTAAACAGTATGGTCAGAGAGATTCGAGTAAACAAAAAAGGAATACCTACTGGAATAATCTATATAAATAAAGATGACAAAAAAGAATATAACATCTCAGCTAAAATCATTATTCTAGCTGCTTCAGCATGTGAAAGTGCACGTATTCTATTAAATTCAAAAAGCACATATCACCCTAATGGTCTTGGAAACAGTAGCAATATGGTTGGAAAATATTTACACGACTCAACTGGAGCTGACAGGATGGGTTTTATTCCTGATTTAATGAATAGAAAAACATACAACGAAGATGGATTAGGAGGTATGCACCTCTACTCTCCCTGGTGGTTAGATAATAAAAAACTTGATTTTCCAAGAGGTTACCATATAGAAATAGGTGGTGGCTTAGGTGTACCAATGTACGGTTTTGGATTTAACTTTAACACCTTAAATAAGTATCTTGGTCTTGAAATTGGAGGGTATGGAGACAATATTCGAAAAGATGTGAAAAAATTTTATGGATCAACCCTTTATTTGGCTGGTAGAGGTGAATCAATTGCTAAAGTTGATAACTACTGTGAAATTGATCCTAATACTAAGGATAAATATGGAATACCTGTATTAAGATTTAATTATAAATGGTCAGATTACGAACGAAATCAGGCTAAACATATGAATGAAACTTTTGAGGAAATAATTCATAATATAGGTGGGCATATGCTTGGGGATGCCCCAGGTCAAGATAAGGATTATGGTCTAAAAGCACCTGGAGAAATAATCCATGAAGTTGGTACGACAAGAATGGGAAATAATCCTAAAAAATCCGTAGTTAATAAATTTGAGCAACTTCATGATGCCAAAAATGTATTTATTGTTGATGGTGGTCCATTTATTTCTCAAGCAGATAAAAATCCTACTTGGACAATTATGGCGCTATCGTGGAGAACATCTGAATATATTGTTAAAGAATTAAAAAAACAAAATATATAAAAATGAATAGAAGAAATAGCATTAAAACACTTTTAGTTACATCATTAGCAAGTGGATTAATACTAGAGGGATGTCTTCCTAAAGAAAAAGAAATTATTTATGAAAAAATATGGAAATACCAATATGGAAGAACCCCTGAGGAAAAGAAAAGAGATTTAGAACTGTTAAATAAAACTTTTTTTAATAAAAATGAATTGAGCAAAATAAAAATACTTGCCAATTTAATCCTACCCCCTTCCCCTATTGGTAATATAGAAAAAGCGGAAATTCTCAAATTTATAGAATTTATAGTAAAAGATGTCCCCTCATACCAAACAACTTTAAGAGATGGTTTAATTTGGTTAGATGATTATAGTAAAAATACTTTCGTTAAAAAATTTATTGAATGCAATAAGGGTGAACAAACAAGAGTTTTAGATCTAATTGCTTACCCGAATAAAAACAAAACAAAAGAAGAAATGTTTTTTTCAACTCTTAGAAATCTTGTTGTTACAGGTTATTTTACATCCGAAGTTGGTATAAAAGATCTAGGTTATAAAGGAAATCAACCAAACGTGTGGGATGGTGTTCCTGAAGAAATTTTAAAAGAGCATGACCTTTCATACGACAAATCATGGATGTCAAAATTTATTGATCAATCTAAAAGAAATGAAATTGCAGTTTGGGATAATAAAGGAAATTTAATCTCTTAGATTTAATATTAATGGAAAAATTTATACTTGCTTTAGATGCTGGTACAACTAGTTCAAGAGCTGTTATTTTTAATAAAAAAGGAACAATTGTTGCTATTTCGCAATATGAGTTTACTCAGTATTTTCCAAAAAAAAATTGGGTTGAACATGATCCAATTGAAATTTGGGAAACACAACTTAAGTCTATTAAAGAAGTTATAAATAAGGCTCGTATTGAAATAGATCAAATTCATTCTATTGGAATAACAAATCAAAGAGAAACAACTGTAATCTGGGATAAAAAAACTGGAAAACCAGTATATAATGCAATTGTTTGGCAAGATAGAAGAACATCTGATTTTTGTTTAGAACTTGAAAAAAAAGGGGCAAAAGACATTTTTTATAATAAAACAGGTTTAGTTTTAGACTCTTATTTTTCAGGAACAAAAATAAAATGGATTTTAGATCAAAATGATATAAAATCTCAGGCTATTGAAGGTAAACTAGCCTTTGGAACAATTGACAGTTGGCTTATTTGGAATTTAACAAATGGAAAACATCATGTAACTGACATTACCAATGCTAGTAGAACTTTAATTTATAATATTCATAATTTAAATTGGGATTCTGAACTTCTTGAAATTCTTGATATACCTGAATCACTGCTTCCTAAAGTTGTGTCATGTTCTGAATTTGTAGGAAATACTAATTCTACTTTACTAGGAAAACCAATTCCAATAACTGGAATTGCAGGAGACCAACAAGCTTCATTATTTGGTCAAATGTGTATTAACCCTGGAGATATTAAAAATACATACGGAACTGGATGTTTCTGTATAATGAATACAGGCAATAAACCTGTACCATCCTCAAATAAAATGCTAACAACTATAGGTTACCAATTAAATAATGAAGTAACATATGCTTTAGAAGGAAGTGTTTTTATTGCTGGTGCTTTAATTCAGTGGATTAGAGATCAAATTAATCTTATTAATGAATCACCGGAAATTGAAAAATTAGCATTAACTGTTGAAGATAACGGAGGAATAACATTTATACCTGCTCTATCTGGTCTTGGTGCTCCATATTGGAATCCCAAAGCAACAGGAGCTATACTAGGAATAACTAGAGGAACAAAAAAAGGTCATATTGCTAGAGCCGCACTAGAAGCAATTGCGTTAAGAAGTAGAGAGATAATCAAAGAAATGCAGAAAGATGCAAAAACTAATTTTAAATCATTAAAAGTTGATGGAGGAGCAAGTACTAATAATTTACTAATGCAAATTCAATCTGATATACTAGGAAAAAAAGTTGTAAGACCTAAAACCACAGAAACAACTGCTTTGGGAGCTGCTTTTTTTTCTGGGCTAGCTTCTAATTTTTGGTCCTCTTTAGATTCTCTTAAAAATATTTGGGAAATAGATAAAGAATTTAATCCATCAAATGATTCTAAAAGTGCTTCAATAATAAATTTATGGGAAAAAAGAATATCTAAGGTATTATAATTTGAATCGAGATTTAAACATAAAAAAACTTTCTGAAAAAGAAATAAAGTGGGACATAATAATTATTGGAGGAGGTGCATCTGGATTAGGTGCTGCAGTTGATTCAGCTAGTAGAGGATTTAAAACTTTATTGGTTGAAAAAAGTGATTTTGCTAAAGGAACCTCTTCAAGAAGCACAAAGCTTATTCATGGAGGGGTAAGATATATGCAAAATGGAGATATATCTTTGGTTATTGAAGCTTTAAAAGAAAGAGGTGTTTTAAAAAAAAATGCTCCTCACCTAATAAAAAAAATAAGTTTTATAATTCCTTCCTATAATTGGTGGAGCAATTCTTTTTATGGAATTGGATTAAAGATATATGATATGATGGCTGGTAAACTTAGTCTTGGTAAATCTACAATTCTTAATAAAGAAGAAACTTTAAAATTAATTCCAAATGTTAAAAAAAAAGATTTAATTGGTGGTGTAATATATCACGATGGTCAATTTGATGATTCAAGAATGGCAATAAGTCTTGCAATTACAGCAGAAAAAAAAGGAGCTACTCTTTTAAATTATTTTGAAGTAACGAATATTAAGAAAAAAAATAAGCTGATTAATGGAATAATTGTCAGGAATAAAATCAATAATAAAATTTATGAAATCGAAGGAAAAGTTATAATAAATGCTACAGGTGTGTTTTCTGATGAAATAATTAAAATGGATTCAGTTAATAGAAAAAAAATGATTAAACCAAGCCAGGGTGTTCATATAGTTCTAGACCAAAAATTTTTAAAAAGTCAACATGCAATTTTAATTCCTCACACTTCCGATGGAAGAGTTTTATTCGCCGTACCCTGGAACAACTACGTTATACTTGGAACGACCGAGACTCAACTTAATCAGATTATAGATGAACCAGTTGCCCTAAAAGAGGAAATTGAATTTATTTTAAAAAATGCTAGAAAATTTATGGCAGACAAACCAACCAAAGAAGATATAAAAAGTGTGTTTGCAGGATTAAGACCTCTTGCAGCTGATAGCGATGAAAAAAATACCAAAGAAATTTCTAGACATCATAAAATATATGTTAGTGAATCTGGCTTAGTTAGTATTTTAGGTGGAAAATGGACAACTTACAGAAAAATTGCTGAAGATGCAATTAACACTTCCATATCAATTGGTGGATTTGAAGAAATAAAATGTATAACTGAAAATCTTCAAATTCATGGACATGAATCAACTCCAGATTGGGATGATCCTCTTCATGTATATGGTAAAGATGCAAAATCGATAAGAAAATTAAATTTAAAAAAAGGAAATAAATCCTTATCTAATCATTTATATATAAGTCCAAATCAAATAATATGGAGTTTAAAAAATGAAATGGCTATTAAATTAGAGGATATTTTAGCTAGAAGAACTAGATGTTTATTTTTAAATGTTAAAGAAACAATTAAAATTGCTCCTAAAGTTCTTGATATAATGACAAAATATTTAAAAAAAGACAATAATTGGAAGAAAAGAGAATTTTCTAACTTTATGAAAATTTCCAAAAGTTACATTTCATGACTATGCATCCTTTTTTAGCTGAATTTATCGGAACTTCAATACTTCTTTTACTTGGAGCTGGTGTTGTCGCAAATGTAAAATTAAAAAATACAAATGCTGAAAATCAAAATCCTTGGATATTAATTACTAGTGCTTGGGGATTTGCGGTATTTGTTTCAGTTTTTATTTCAACTCAATATAGTGGAGCGCATTTAAATCCTGCTGTTACAATTGGACTTGCAGTAGCAAAAAAATTCTCATGGTCATTAGTGCCACAATACCTTATAGCACAGTTACTAGGTGCAATGCTAGGTAGTTGGTTAGCATATCTAACATATATAGATCATTATAGAGAAACTAAAGACGAAGATGCAGTTAGAGCGACTTTTTGTACAGGTCCAGCCATAAAAAACAAAAAAAATAATCTTTTCAGTGAAATAATTGGAACTTTTATTTTAGTTTTTGGAGTTTTATTTATTGTAGGTCCAAATATTCAAATTGATAACCATAATATTCAGAACTTTGGACTAGGTTCAGTTGATGCACTTCCTGTTGGTATATTAGTATGGGTTATTGGAATTGCATTAGGAGGGACAACTGGTTACGCAATTAATCCAGCCAGAGATTTAGGACCAAGATTAGTTCATCAATTAATTCCTAGAAAAAATAAAAAAACTGAATGGGATTATGCTTGGATACCTGTCATTGGACCGTCCATTGGAGGAATTATTGCAGGTCTAATTTATACATTGATTTTAAATTAAATCTTATTTTTTAATAATTCCTAATTTAATTTATTGACAAAAAAACCTGTATTAGAAATAATTTTGTATAAACTCCTAAAAATCATTTATAAGGCTACACAACTGATCAAGGATCTATAAATTATAGCATGCTTTTACAATTGAAACTCACCTTTCATAATTAAAAGCTCGTTGAGTTTATCCAAAAAGACTAATACAGGTAATACAATCTTTATAAATGAACTTAATATGTATTTAAATGTACATCAATCATGTTTATTAATTCCAATACTTTTTCATCATATGATTTATCAAATGATGAAAAAGTATTTTGATTTTGTTCTAATTTTGCAGCATATTGAAGAGAACACATTGCAAGAACATCTTGCTTATCTCTTACAGCATAGTTTTGCTCCAATTTTTTCATTGTAGCGTTAATTTTAGTTGCAGAAGATCTTAATGAAGCCTCCTGAGTTGATGAAACAGACATAGGATAAACCCTATCTGCAATAGTAACTTTTATTTTTAATAAATCATCCATTTTATTTTATCTCTGTAATTAAATTAATACAAGAATCTACTTCTTTGATAATACTATTTATTTTATTCTTAGTAATAATGCTACCTTCTTTACTACCAAGCAAATTATTTGCAATTTTTAAAGATTTATTATCCTCTTTCAAAACAATTAACTCTTCGTCAAGTTTCTTTTTTGTTAATGATAAACTTTCCAACTCATCAGAAAGATTTTTTATATCTAGGTGATTTTTCTTTAACCTATTAATTAAAGCAACAATCTTTTCTTCTAACAATCCAATATTATCTATTCTTTCAGACATTTAAGACTTAATAAACATGTTTTTCAAAAGTAAATTTAAATAATCAAATTATAAAAAGTTAATAACTAATAATATTGTTTTTAAAAAATTTACCGAATTTTGTAATATCAAATTAATTTAACTTTAAATAAAAGAGTTTCTTTGAAAACCAAATTATCAATTTTATTAACACTGTTTCTTGTAAGTTTTAATTCAATTAGTCAAAATAATTTAATAAAAAAATCCTATCCTTTAAATATACCTTTAATCATTTCAGGAACTTTTGGAGAATTAAGATCCAACCATTTTCACGGAGGTTTGGATATTAAAACTAATAGAAAAGAAGGGTATCAAGTTAAAAGCATTTATAAGGGATTCATTGATAGAATAAATGTAAGCACTGATGGATATGGTAAGACCATATATGTTAAACATCCTAATGGTCTAACATCTGTATATGCGCATCTTTCAAAATTTACATCTAAAATTCAAAGATTTGTAAAATCTAAACAATATAAAAAACAAACTTTTGAAATTCAATTATTTCCCAAAGACAACGAAATAAAAGTAAAATCTGGAGAAATTATTGGTTTTTCTGGGAATACTGGTACTTCCTTTGCCCCTCATTTACATTTTGAATTAAGAAATTCAAAAACTCAAAATACTATCAACCCAATGAGTTTTCTGGACAAAATAAAAGACGATAGAAGACCCTCTATAAGATCACTTTATATCTTTAATAAAATTCTAGATAAAAATCCAGAGTTAATTACTAAATATGGGATAAAAAAGATTAACGACAGTATCTATAAAACTGAAAATATTCCAACAAGTGGAAAAATAAGTTTTGGTTTAAACATGTTTGATAGACAATCACTTAGTTATAATAAAAATGGAATTTATAAAGTGTCTATCTATCTAAATGATTCCTTAAAATTTGAATATAGTTTTGATGAATTAGATTTTGAAGATTCAAAGTTTATAAATTTGCTTACACATTATAAAACTAAGAAACAAGAAGGAAAAACTATACACAGAATAATTAAACATCCTGAATCAAAAAAATCATTTTTAATAAATAAAAAAAATAATGGCTACTTTAATATAAAAGCTAATACTAAATACAATTTTATCATAAAAGTGTCAGATTATAAAGGAAATAATTCTTTCCTTAAAATAAATCTAATTGGAAAAAATATTAAAAAAAAGTTTTTAACTAATGAAAATAAATTAATAAAAACAGATATAGATTATTTGTTCGAATTTGAAGACAAAGAAATTTTATTTAAAAAAAATACATTCTATGAAAATATTCATATAGATATAAAAGAAAAAAATGACACTCTATACATTGATAAAGATATTCATGCTATAAAAAACCCATTTGAAATATCATTCAAAACAAGAAATAATGATTCATCAAAAAGGCGTCAATCTTTCATTTCAAAATTAAATTCTAAAGGAAAGTCTGTTTTTATTAAAACTCAAAAAAAAGATGATAAAATTCTAATAAAATCAAATTCACTAGGAGTTTTTTTCAAATCAAGAGACTCTATTTCTCCTAAAATTAAGCCAATAAACTTTTATGAAGGTCAATGGGTCTCAAAATTAAAATATTTAAAACTTAGACTTGAAGATGACTATTCTGGTGTTAAATCCTATAAAGGATTTTTAAATAATAAATGGATTTTATTAGAATATGAACCTAAAAATAAAACCTTAACTTATAATTTTTCTGATATTAATTTTAAAAATACAAAACATAATCTTAAAATATATATTGAAGATAATGTAGGAAATAAAAAAATATACAAAACAATGTTTTACAGAAAATATTAATTTTTTTATTTAAATTTTCTCAAAACGTTTATAACATAATCAACTTCTTTTTTTGTATTGTCATTACAAAATGAAAAT
>Ga0310124_10000801_pt1:5000-22247 | contig 22247 bp, 18 predicted proteins | sample CB11b_AW_Bot5_MG_FD_203507 | JGI IMG/M metagenome (GOLD analysis project Ga0310124, IMG submission 203507) | Marine microbial communities from Western Arctic Ocean, Canada - CB11b_AW_Bot5 | ecosystem: Environmental > Aquatic > Marine > Oceanic | place: Canada: Western Arctic Ocean... | reverse complement strand
CTCTTAATTGACATTCCCTTACATTAAATTCTGGCTCTTCTAGTCTGTAACTTATAAATTCCAACCTTGCATTTTTAGAAAAACTTTCAATCGGAAACAGATTATTAAATGCAGCCTGTAAGCCTATAGTTTTCCTTTTATCAGGGTCTATGTCATTTTGAAGGAATTTATTGTATGACTCTACTTGTAGAGTTAATAAATTTGGTACATCCAAAGCAGCCTTTTGCTTGCCAAAATCTTTTCTAATTCTTTTCTTTTCAGTGAATGAGAATGTCATATATTGAAAACCTATAAACGCAGCACGATCTCCTAAAAGAGCGCGCAGTTATATTACTTATATTCCTAGTATCAAGTCTTGAAACAAAATCAAACTATTTAAGTTCAACTGAAGCTCCAGCTTCTTCAAGCTGTTTCTTCATTTCGCCTGCTTCATCTTTTGATACTGACTCTTTTAGTGACTTTGGTGCAGCTTCTACTAGATCTTTTGCATCTTTTAGACCTAAACCTGTTAATGATCTTACGGCTTTAATCACTGCAATTTTATTATCGCCCATACCTTGAAGAATAACCTCGAATTCAGTTTGCTCTTCCCCTGCAGCATCATCGCCTGAATCCCCTGCTACTGGTGCAGCTGCCACAGCTACTGGTGCAGCAGCAGTTACGCCGAATTTCTCTTCCATTTCAGAAATTAATTCCACCAAATCCATCACAGACATTTGCGAAATTGCTTCTAAAACCTTTTCCTTACTTGATACAGTAGCTTTTGCCATTTTTATCTCCTATTCCAACCCAAAAAAAGATTGGGAAGTTTATACAATTAATTAAATTTAAGAAACCTCTTCTTGTTTATCTTTCACAGCATTTGTCAATCTGACAAACTTTGTAGGTAATTCGTTCAATAATCTCACTACTTTTTCTATTGGGGCTTTCATCAAACCAAGTAGCGTGGAATACGCTTCATCCTTAGTAGGTAATTCTGCAATTCTATCCAAATCTGATACAGGGAAAGACGCTCCATTGATAGCTAATCCAATGGTTTTAAGCTGATCATAATCTTTTCCAAAATCTTTAAATAATCTCGCCGGTGAAGCTAAATCCTCTTTAGATAAAGCAATAATGATTGGTCCATTTAAATCATCGATAAGACATTCAAAACCAGTGTCATTGAATGCTCTTTTAGATAAAGAATTTTTGACTACTTTTAGATAAACACCTGATTCTCTAGCTTTAGTGCGCAAAAGAGTTATGTCTTGAACATTAAGACCATTATATTCTGCAATAGCTCCAGCAACAGAATTTGTAGCTTCGCTATTTAGCTCTTTAACAACTTGTTTTTTTTCTTCTATATTAAGTGGCATATTTTACCTTTTTTAAATCTGTAGTTAATATCAAGACTCTTTTAGCTTTATTCCAGGGCCCATTGTTGAACTAAGAGTAACTGCTTTAATAAAAACCCCTTTTGCAGATGGTGGCTTACTTTTGTTAACTTGCTCTAAGAGGGATGAAAAATTTTCTTTAATTGCTTTGTCCTCAAAACTTAATTTACCTATTGAGCAATGAATGATCCCAGACTTATCGTTCCTAAACATCGCTTGTCCTTTTTTTGCATTGAGAACAGCATCCTTAATATTCTTTGTTACTGTTCCATCTTTAGGGTTAGGCATTAAGCCTTTAGGCCCTAAAACTTGTCCTAATTGCCCAACTATCTTCATACTTGATGGTGTGGCAATTACCAGTTCAAAATCTAGAAAGCCTGACTTTATTTTTTCAGCTAAGTCATCCATACCAACTTCGTCTGCTCCTGCCTCTTTAGCTTTATCAGCTTCATCTCCTTCAGCAAACACAATGACTCGCAAAGTTTTACCTGTGCCGTTGGGTAATAATGCAGAGCCTCTAACATTCTGATCACTTTGCTGAGAATCAACTCCTAGGTTGATTGCAACATCAACGCTTTCATTAAATTTGACATTAACTGAGTTCTTTAAAATTGAAATAGCTTCTTGCAATTCATACCTATTTTCAGGATCAACTAAAACTTTATTCTCATGATGTCTTTTTGAAATTTTTGTCATAATATTTCTTTTCTTTTTTTATTCAACATCCAGACCCATGCTTCGAGCAGTGCCTGCAATGATCTTGAATGCAGCCTCACTATCAATCGCATTAAGATCTTTGCTTTTGATTTCTATAATTTCTTCAATTTGTTTTTTTGTGACTTTTCCAACTTTTTCAGTATTTGGAGTGCCGCTACCCTTATTAACACCAGCAGCTTTTTTTAATAATGTTGAAGCTGGTGGAGATTTGGTTACAAATGTATATGATTTATCACTGTAAACTGAAATCACAACTGGAATTAGAACACCGGGTTCTGAATTTGCTGTTTGAGAGTTAAAGGCATTACAGAATTCCATAATATTCAAACCAGCTTGACCTAAAGCTGGCCCTACCGGTGGGCTGGGATTAGCTTGCCCTGCTGGTATTTGTAGCTTAACTTGGTTTACTACCTTTTTTTCTTTCTTTCTTTTCTTTGCCATTTTTCTACTTTAAGATTTTTCAACTTGACTAAAATTTAAATCAACTGGTGTTGGCCTACCCAATATTTGAACGGCAACACTAAGTTTACTTTTTTCATAATTAACATTTTCTACAACCCCATTAAAATCATTAAAAGGTCCATCAATAACTCTTACAACTTCACCAGGTTGATAGGTAATCTTATGTCTTGGCATCTCAATAGAATCTTCAACTCTATGTAAAATATTCAAAGCTTCATTCTCAGAAATAGGGCTTGGTTTTTCAGTTGTTCCGCCTATAAATCCCATGACATTAGGGATAGATTTAATAAAGTGCCATGTATCATCATTCATGATCATTTTTATTAATACATACCCTGGGAAAAATTTTCTTTCGGTGGTTTTCTTCTCACCACCCTTGAGTTCTACTACTTCCTCCATAGGAACAACAATATCAATAATTGCCTTTTCTAAACCAACGATCTTGATCCTCTCTTGCAGCATTCTCATAACTTTATTTTCATAGTTAGAAAAGACCTGAAGTACATACCATTGATGTTCCATAAAAATGTGACCTTATGATGTTATTGACGTTGTTATATAGAGCAGTACGAAATCAAGAAGCCAAAAAAAGGTCCCTAAAATCAAAACAAAAATAAAAACTGTTAGTGTTGTTTGCATAGTTTCTTGTTTAGTTGGCCAAACAACTTTTCTCATTTCTACCTTTGAACCTTGAAAGAATTCCCAAAGGATTAATCCTCTCTGTGTCCTAAAGAATATTAACAACGATACTACTAAAGAGAAAATGATCACCAAGGCTCTGATCAAAACAGATATTTCTGAAAAGTAATAGAATGAGACAATAGAAGCAAACAGTATTGAAACTGATGCCATCAATTTTAATGTGTCTACAACCGTACTACTTTCTCTATTACTTTCACTCATATATTATTTTATCTAGTGGCAGGCCAGGAGGGACTTGAACCCCCAACCTGCGGTTTTGGAGACCGCCGCTCTACCAATTGAGCTACTGGCCTAAAAGTTACCTTACTCTATAATTTTTGTTACAACTCCAGATCCAACAGTTCTGCCACCCTCTCGTATTGAAAATCTTACAGCTTCTTCCATAGCAATAGGCGCTATCAATTCAACTGTTATGTGCGTGTCATCACCTGGCATAACCATTTCAGATCCTTCTGCAAGTGTCACAGCACCAGTCACATCAGTTGTCCTGAAATAAAACTGTGGCCTATATCCATTAAAGAATGGCTTATGTCTACCGCCTTCTTCTTTTGTTAAGGCATAGACATTAGCTTCAAACTTTGTATGCGGATTGATACTCTTTGGTTTCGCAAGAACTTGACCACGTTCAACTTCTTCTCGTTTGGTGCCCCTTAGAAGTACACCAACATTATCACCAGCTTGACCCTGATCTAAAAGCTTTCTAAACATTTCCACGCCTGTACAGATGGTTGTTTGAGTGTCTTTAATACCAACAATTTCAATTTCATCATTGACCTTAACGACTCCTCTTTCAACTCTACCAGTGACCACTGTACCGCGTCCTGAAATTGAGAAAACATCCTCAATAGGCATTAAGAAGTCACCATCAATCTCTCTTTCTGGTTCAGGGAAATATTCATCCATTGTTGCAACTAGTTTCTCTATAGCTTCTGATCCTACTTCACTTGTATCACCTTCAAGTGCTTTCAAAGCACTTCCTGAGATAATAGGAATATTATCACCATCAAAGTCGTATTCAGAGAGCAGCTCTCTGACTTCCATCTCAACAAGTTCAACAAGTTCAGCATCATCAACCTGGTCTGCCTTATTAAGAAAAACTACAATATTAGGTACGCCAACGTTTCTTGCTAAAAGTATATGTTCTCTTGTTTGAGGCATAGGACCATCTGCTGCCGAGACAACTAGGATTGCTCCGTCCATTTGTGCAGCACCAGTAATCATATTTTTTACATAGTCTGCATGACCTGGACAGTCAACATGGGCATAATGTCTTGCCTCACTTTCATACTCAACATGAGCTGTGGCAATAGTAATTCCTCTTTCTTTTTCTTCAGGAGCATTATCAATCTCCTCAAAAGCAGAAGCATTACCACCGTACTTTTCAGCCATAGTTTTTGTAAGCGCTGCTGTTAAGGTAGTTTTACCATGGTCAACATGTCCAATGGTACCTACATTAATATGCGGTTTAGTACGTTCAAATTTTTCTTTAGCCATAATTATTAACTCCTGATTTAACTAAATTTAAATTAATACAATAAAATTCTCTGAGCCCACAACCGGAATTGAACCGGTGACCTCTTCCTTACCATGGAAGTGCTCTACCTGCTGAGCTATGTGGGCAAACACACTTCCAAAATAACTTGGAGCGGGCGATGGGGATCGAACCCACATCATCAGCTTGGAAGGCTGAGGTTCTACCATTGAACTACGCCCGCGCAAGAAAGATGCGATCATACCCGACAATTTTTTAATAAAATTAATCATCCTCTCTCAATTTTCTCCATTCCACTTAGCCTTTATCCACCTTCATAACCCTATGTTATATATGGTGGAGGGGGTAGGATTCGAACCTACGAAGGCTAAGCCAGCAGATTTACAGTCTGCCCCCGTTGACCGCTTGGGTACCCCTCCGCGGACATAACCCACTATTTTCATTCTAAGGATTATAGCTGTCAACAATATTATTAATTATTTTCTTTATAAGGTGGTGCCGGAAGAGGGAATTGAACCCCCAACCTACTGATTACAAATCAGTTGCTCTGCCAATTGAGCTATTCCGGCAAAAACAATAACCTATCAATCTCACCTAATTTTTCGTGATTATAATCATTTTGAAGCTGATTGAAAGTTATTCTAGTGAACAATATGGCCTGAAATAATCTTCCTTAGATTTGATCCTTGTTCTATAAGCAATGATCCATCAATATCTATCCCTCTGTTATAACCATGAATGATCTCATTATCACTCTCAACACTGATATTTTGATCATGAAAATAGTCGAGTTCATTCCAATGGTCCCTTATTTCTTTTACAGAATCAGGAGTAAATTCATGAATGCTAACAATGATTGTTTTAAGTATATAGCCAGTAATTTCATTTCTAGATAAAAGATTTCCATTCTTTACACTTTTTAAATCTATTGGTTTATTGTTAGTTATATTTAGATTTCTAAACTCATTTGGCAAAGCATAATTAATTCCAAAACCAAAATTTACAATTAATTCACTATTTTTATTTTGTGATAACTCTATCAAAATACCACCTAACTTTTGTTCATTGAAAAAGATATCATTTGGCCATTTCAATTGAAGCCCAATAAAACCAATGCTTTCAAGAAGATTAACCAACTGAACACCCATGAACACACTCAGACCAAGTGGAGCTGATTTAATATGAAGCTGAGTGTATACAGAACAACAAATTCCTGATGAAAACGGAGACAACCATTCTCGTTTTCCTCTACCTCTCCCTTGTGTCTGGAATTCAGCTAAACAAATTTTTACTTTATTATTGAAAATTTCTGAGGGAGAAAATGCCTTACTTGTGGTCTCAATAATATCCTCAATCATCAATTGAATTTGAAAACTATTCTCAAGAGGGCTTAAAATTTCTGCAATTAATGATTTATCTAACAACTCTATTTTTTCAATAGAATATATATCATTTTTTATTTGAGGATAAATCCCCAATACATTAAGTTCATCCAGATAATGATCTATATTTTTACCTCTACCTAGAAAAGATTCTATAGCTCTTTTGTCCTTAGAGCCTTCATTTAAGAAATGTATTAGTGATACCAAGATCTTTTCTTGAGTCATATTAAAAAGATATCTTATGCTCTGATTTATTAAGCATCGATGCAATATTGTCCCTGTGAGCATAGAGTATGAATAAAAACAGTGAGAATAAATAGGTTAAGAACTTAATATCCTCAATGCCTATATAAAAATAGGCAAAAAGTGAAAGTGAAAAAAAGGCAAGAATTGTTGATAATCCAACATATCTCGATAATACAAGTGTAGCTATAAACACCAACAAAGGACCAATCGTAAGGTCTGGATATATGTATAAAATATTACCCAGTCCTGTAGCTGCTCCCTTACCCCCCCTAAAACTAAACCAAACAGGATAAGAGTGCCCAATAACAGATGCTAAGCTCGCAATATAAAAATAGATTTCTTTAGTAAAGATCAAGCTCTGATCAGTGTTACTTAATAATAATGCAGTCCCATAAATTGCAAGCACTCCTTTAAGACAATCAATAATAAAGACCGTGATGCCAGATTTTATTCCTATCACTCTCAAAACATTAGTAGCACCAGCATTACCGCTGCCCTTAGTTCTTATATCTAAGCCTTGTAGGTAACTTAAGATTAATCCTGCATTGATTGAACCAACCACATAAGCAAATAAAATTATTATTCCAAGTAATAACATTATTCGATCTGATTAATTCCTGATTGATTCATTACCTGCTCCTCTGATTTAATACAAATAATCATAGCTAAAAGAACGATCAAAATGCCAAATATTTCCATTTGAGCAATTATTCTATTAAATAACAAAACATCCCATAAAAAAGAAAAAACTGGTTGAGAAATTAAAATAATCCCAACTGATACCATTGATATTTTTTGAATTCCTGAAATTATAAAATACCAACCAAGTACATGTGAAACAGTTCCATAAGCCACCATTAACCATAAATTTTCACTGTTACCAAAGGCAAGGCTATTACCTTCAGTAAAAACAACGATAAACAATATAAAGGATGCAATCAAAGACACTATCATTAAATTATAAAAAGGGTCCGTTTGCTCATTTTTATAAAAATTGGCTCTCTTTAAAGAGATTAGATAACAGCTATAAGCAAAAGCACATAAGATTCCTAGTAATATTCCAAGTTGGTAATCCGATCCAAATATTTTTAAATTATTATCTAAACACAAAAACAGTCCAGAGAAACTAAGAATCAAAGAAAATTTTTGCCCCCTTTTAGGTAGATCTCCAAATAAAAAATAAGCAATAAAAGGAACAATTAAAACTTGTAGATTAGATAAAAGAGTAGCTAGACCTGGCCCTACAAATTCAATTGACCTATGAAAGAACCATAAATTTATAGAAAAGAAAACACCAGCTAAGAGAAGAAACTTAGAAACTTTTTTTAGATTTATCCTTATCTTTCTTTTAAAAACTAAAATAAAAATAAGGACTATAGATCCAAAAAAAACCCTATAAAAAGCACTAACTGAGGGCTCCAATGTTACTAAACCAACAAACACTGGTGAAAAACTAATTAAAAAAGCCCCCAAAAGAACACTTAATGAACCCTTTGCTGAATCACTCATAGATTACAAAACATAATTAAGATTTTTGTAAAAAAATTTCAGCAATCATGCATCTAGCACTTCCACCACCATACTTTTCAATTGTATCCAGCGGTATTGGGATAATCTTTGATGACTTACTTATTGATTGAATTTGAGGAGCTTCTAAAGATTGATATGCCTTTTCAGACATAATTAAATGTGCTTGACCTTTTGTATTCTCAACTTCCAAAACATTTCCAGCAAACTGAATCATCTGAGCTATTGATAGCTCAATAATTTTTCTTTCTGAGGTTCCAAAGAGTTTATGTATGTGTTTAATATCTTTTTGATCCTTAATTGACTCACTACAAATAAAGGCTGTTTCCTGACCCAAACTCATCATCACGTTAGTATGATAAATTGGAAGATCATCATTTACCGCTTCAAAAACTACTGAAGAGTAATTTAATTTTTTACAAAATACTTCTAAGGCATTGATTGATGTTCTAGAAGATTCGCAAGCAAAAACAATTTTGTTAATTCGATCTAGTACCATGCTGCCAGTACCTTCAAGAAAAAAACCATCTTTTTCAAGATAACTAAGGTCAACAACCTTTTCTATCCTAAAAGATTCAAATTCTTCTAGGTATTTTAGAATGTCATTTCTTTTTTCTTTTCTTCGTGATTTAGCCATCATTGGGTAAATAACAGCAGTATTGTCCTGATGAAAGGTTACCCAGTTATTAGGAAATAAAGCGTCGGTGTTGTTTAGTTCTTTAATGTCATCCAAATCAAAAATAGTGATTTGGTGGTCTCTCAAAAGATTGACCATATTATCAAACTCCTCAATAGCAAGAGATTGGATCGATTCCTGAGAGTCATTTATATTTAGACCAGATTGAAATTTATTGGTCTCTAAAGTTTCTGTATTGCTTGAGAAGTTAGCTGGCCTGACCATCAATAATTGAGATGTAACTTGTTTATGCATAAAAACGGATTATAAGTTATTTATTTTATAGCTTTACACTATCAATCAGACGATCTTGTTTTTAACTTAGCCCAGTAAGCATCTAATTCTCGTTTCACATTTGGCCCGAGCAAATACAACGCTAACATATTGGCAAGCGCCATCGCAAAGATCATAGCATCTGAAAAATCCAGGACAGCATCAAGCTGCACAGTGCAGCCCACAACTACAAACAAACAAAATACTGTATTGAAAATTATTTTTGTTCGGCGTTTTTTCCCAAACATATAAACAAAGCCCTCTAGCCCATAATAAGACCAAGAGATCATGGTCGAGTATGCAAATAACATCACTACAACAGCAAGAACATTTGGAAACCAAGGGATAACGCTGGCAAATGCACTTGATGTCAGTTCAACACCGCGGATCGTTCCATCATTCAGCATTGCAGGATCGTAGACGGTGAGAATAATAACTAGTGCAGTAATTGTGCAAATACAAACAGTGTCGATAAATGGCTCCAACATTGCTACAAACCCTTGCGTCAAAGGCTCATCAGTTTTAACCGTTGCATGAGCGATTGCTGAAGATCCAATCCCTGCTTCATTGGAGAAGGCCGCGCGACGAAACCCTAAAATAAGGACAGCGATCATACCACCAGTGACTCCCTCAGGACTAAAAGCGTTGGTGATGATTGAAGAGATAGCTGAGGGAATTGCAGAAAAATTAGCCCCAATTACTACTAGCGCAGTACCGACGTACAGGAGCGCCATAAAAGGCACAAGTTTTGATGTGACTCTAGCAATACTTTTAATCCCTCCAATGATGACAAGTCCAGTTAGCAAAGCCAATATTGAACCAAATAACCACCCGCGACTGGCGAAAAAACCCTCGGTACCTCCAGTGACATTTACAAATTGAACATACGCTTGGTTGGCTTGGAACATGCACCCCACTCCAAGACAACCAATAACAATACAAATGGCATAATACCAGGCCATTATCTTGCCTAAACGTGGCATATTTCTCTCAGCAAGACCTTTGTCCATATAATACATAGGCCCACCTGAGACAGACCCGTCTGCATTGACTTGGCGATACTTAACCCCCAAAGTACACTCAACAAATTTAGATGCCATGCCCAGGAAACCAGCCACAATGAGCCAAAAAGTAGCTCCCGGGCCACCAATGGATATGGCAACGGCAACATGTGTGATGTTGCCAACACCTACAGTGCCGGACACAGCAGTTGTTAGTGCTTGAAAATGAGAGACCTCCCCAAGTGCCGTATTTGTCTTATCTTCTTTTCCGAGAACAATTCGAATCGCGTGTGTAAAACCGCGGATGTTAATAAGTCGTAAATAAAACGTAAAATACAAAGCGCCTGCAATAAGCCAAACCACAATCAAAGGAAGTTGTGACTCCCCGATTGAAATTGAATAAAAAACCAAATCATTAAACGCTGATGCTATCGGTTTAAATGCTTCGTTAATTGTTTCATCAATGGTTGCCATAAAAGTAGTCTCAAGAATTCATTATTATCTTTTAAAAACAGATTGTCCCCGAGCAAATGTTTCCATAATTGCAATATCTTTTATTGTATCGGGATTTGACAACAATGGGTTACGCTCCAAGATCACTAAATCGGCTTGTTTACCTGGGGTGATCGATCCTTTTTTATCTTCTTCGAAGTATTGATATGCAGCACCGAGTGTAATGGCATGCAAGGCTTGCATCGGTGTTAGGCGCTGATCAGGTCCTAAAACAAAGTCACTGCGTGTTTTTCTATTAACCGCTACCCACATTAAACGCATCATATCCGGTGGCACTATCGGTGCATCATTGTGAATGGTAAATGGTATTTGCATACGTGCAGTTTCTGCCGCAGGACTTATAAATGCTGCTCGTTCTTCACCAAAACTCTGTCGATGCCAATCCCCCCAAAAGAAAGGGTGTGCTGAAAAATAAGAAGGGATCAGTCCTAGCTTTTTAGTTTTTTCAAGTTGATCTCTGCGCATGAGTTGTGCATGAATAATTACCGTACGATGATCTGACATCTCTCTATTTTTAAGAGCTGCAGCTACGCCATCAATTAACATATCAATGGCACCGTCACCGTTTGCATGCACCAGTGTAGGGGTTCCTCGTTCAAGTAATTGAGCAATTTTGTGGTTAAATTGTTCTGCTGGATAAATCGGATAAGCTCGATAGTCAGAAGTGGCTCCAGGTGGACCCTCATTGTAAGGCTCTGAAAGAAAAGCTGTACGTCCTTGGGGTGAGCCATCCAAGCCAAATTTCACACCCCCCAATCGTAAACCATCCGTATATGATGATTCTGTTTCAATAGATGCCAACTGATTGTCATCAAAATAGTTTGACCAAGGAAACACCACAACATCAGCAATATAAGGTTTATTTTTTGCGGCCACACGTAATTTTTCAATGTCTAACATATTGGCGCCGCCGTCTTGTATGGTGGTGATGCCATAACTTACGTAGCGTTGTATTGCCTGTCTGACTAAAATTTCAAACTTGTCATTTTCAATAGGAGCCAGTATGTTTCTTGGAAATAAACCCATTGCTGTTTCTTCCATCACTCCGTTGGGTTCATCAGTACCAGAGATACGACGAATCACCCCTCCAGGTGGGTTTTTTGTATATTTGTCAATATTTCTTTCCTTAAGAGCTGCTGAATTTACAGTAGCCAAATGTCCAGAAGCATGCGTCAACATAATCGGGTGATCAAGTGAAGCTTGATCTAGGTCATTGCGATTTGGGTGTCGCCTTTCCTTAAGTAAAGAGTCGTCATAACCAAATCCCAATACCCAAGTTCCAGGTGGGAGTTGCTGTTGTTCAATTGAAGCTTCAACTAAAGCAACGATATCATCAATACTCTTTACATGACCAACTGGCGGAGGAGCAAGATCAATTACTTCTGTTAATTTAGCAACAGCTGTCATATGACCGTGGGCATCAATAAATCCTGGGACTAATGCATTTTCTCCAAGCTCAATAACACGAGTAGAACTCTTTTTTAATTTTAAAATTTCTTCAGCAGAACCTGTTGCAATAATCTCTTGGCCAGCCACAGCCACAGCAGTTACATTTATAGATGCTGAATCTACCGTAATAATATGATCCCCTATAAAAATAACATCTGCAGATTGGTCTTCCGTAATTGAACTTTTTGCTTCTAACTCTAAGCCTGCAGCTAGCACCATAAAGCAAACTAAAGCGACTGATCTTTTTATCGGCTTAATCATTGTTGTCATGACTCCCTGTGAGCAGCATAAACGGACGCTATTGCTGCAGAAGCAAGTCTTGCCTCTGGGGGATCTGCACGTGACGTTAGCATTATAGGCACTTTCATGCCAAGCACTAAACCGGCAGCTGTAGCGCTCATAGAATAAACCATCTGCTTAAATAAAATATTTCCAGCCTCTAAATTTGGCATCAATAAAATATCTGCCTTGCCTGCAACCTTATTGTTTATGCCCTTAATTGTCGCCGCCTTTTCAGAAATTGCCACGTCCAAAGCCATTGGTCCTGCGATTTCTGCACCAGGTAATGCCCCATTTTTAGCTGCTTTAACGATCTCAACAGCATCTCTACTTGAAGGCATTTCAGGTGTGGGTACTTCAGTTCCAGAAATCAGTGCAACACGTGGATTTGGATGACCAAGTGCGTGCATAAGCTCTATAGCATTCCGAGTAATTTCAATTTTTTGTTTCACCCGAGGTAAAATATTTATAACAGCATCAGTGATACATATACCAGATTGATCACCTGGTACTGTCATATAAAAAGCATGACTAGGGCGTCGCTTTAAACGAATACCTTGCTTTCGTTGAAGAGCTTCCTGCATCAGAGTCTCTGAGTGAATATGGCCTTTCATTAATGCAGAAACCTCATCTGAGTGTGCTAGTGCTACACTGAGTTTCGCTGCTTTAAGGTCACTCTCAGCATCAATCACAGTGAGTGCTCTTATGTCCCAATTGATAGCAGCTGCCGTAGAGTTGATGGCGTCAGAATCACCAACCAATATGGGTTCAATTAAATTATGTTCTGTTGCTAGTTTGACGCTTGTCATCACTGTTTCTGTTATTGCATTAACGACGGCGGTTTTTAATGGTGGATGTTGCTGAGCATGAACCAGTAAATTTGGTGGACATTCAAATGGTGCAGCGCTCAACATAAAACGTTCCTAGATTCAGACGTATTGTTTGTATTTGTCCAAGTGGCGAACCGGTTTCGATAATGCATCACGCCGAAATGGATCACCTAACTCTTGAGTGCACATAATCTCAATCACTGTGGTCTTATGCTCATTCATCTGTGCACCGATGGCAGTTCTTAGAGCCGTCCCAACATCTTCAAGTCGATTAACAGTAATCCCTTCAGCTCCCATGGCACGAGCAATGTTGGCAAAACTTTGATTATCAAGTTCTCCAGCCACAAATCGCTGGTCGTAAAAGTCCACCTGATTTTTTTTCTCTGCCCCCCACTGACCGTTATTGAAGACAACGGCTGTAGTAGGTATATTTTCACGCACACAGGTCATTACCTCGCCCATGCTCATACCCCAAGCTCCATCTCCAGCATAGGCAATAGCAGGTCGATCTGGTGCTGCAACCTTGGCGCCAATAATTGTTGGGAAAGCATAACCACAGTTACCAAAACTCATTGCAGCAAAGAAGCTGCGTGGTTTTTCAAAACGTAAATAACTATTGGCAACTGAATTAATATTACCGATATCAGTTGAGACCATAACATCTTCTGGCATTGCTTTTTCAAGTTCACGCAAGACTTGGCGTGGATGCAGAAAATCTGGTCCAGCTTTTTTTATGGCTGCTTCACTGAAGGCATCTTTCTCATGAAGCCATTCATCGAGTTCCTGTTCCCATTCCTTCTTAGCGGTTGCAATTTTTGCTGCCCGCTCTTCCTTATTTTTATCACTTGCCAGGCTAATCCCTTCAAGTCTATAAAGCATAGCTTCGGCAGATGCTTTAGCGTCACCACAAATACCAACGGAGATTTTCTTTACCAACCCCAGCATTTTATGATCGGCGTCCACCTGGATAATTTTGGCATTGCTTGGCCAATAGTCCAGGCCGTATTGTGGCAATGTTCCAAATGGACCCAATCGAGTACCCAGTGCCAACACAACATCAGCTTGGCTGATCAGGTGCATACCTGCTTTTGAACCCTGGTAACCAAGTGGTCCGCACCAAAGAGGATGACTTGCAGGAAAAGAATCATTATGTAAATAACTGTTGACTACTGGTGAACCCAGACGCTCTGCTAATAACTTACAAGCATCCACACCACCAGCATTGACAACACCACCCCCAGAAACAATAACTGGGAATTTAGCATCGGCTAGCAAAGTTGTTGCCTCATCTAGTGTTTGTTCTCCTCCAGGACCTCGGTCAAGATGCATAGGCTCAGGAATGTCGACATCAATTTCACCATAAAATAAATCTCTGGGAATATTGATTTGAGTCGGTCCCATTTCTGAAAGCGCTCGGTCAAAACATCTTCCGGTAAATTCTGCCATCCGATTTGAGTTGTTTAGATGCACTTGGTATTTGGTAAATTCCTGAAACATTGGTAACTGGTTTGCTTCCTGAAAGCCCCCTAAACCAATTCCCATGGTTCCTGTTTCCGGGGTAATAATAACAACCGGTGAATGCGCCCAAAATGCTGCAGCAATACCTGTAACACAATTGCTAATACCAGGACCATTTTGCCCTATACAAACACCCTGTTTTCCACTAACACGAGAGTAACCATCTGCCATATGTGCAGCACCTTGTTCGTGTACAACAGAAATAAAACGAATGCCAGCAGGCTCAAAAATATCCATGGCATCCATGAACGCTGAGCCCATAATGCCGAAAATTTCTGTAACCCCATGAGTAGCCATGGTTTCAACAAAAGCCTCGCTTGGAGTCATGCGAGCCAAATTTTTTTCCTTACTAATATAGGGATGACATTTTTCATTTATTAACTATAACAAACCTAAAAAAAAACGAAGATGATATGATTATAAATCATCTTCGTTTTAAAAGTAGTCCTGGCAATGTCCTACTCTCACATGGGGAAACCCCATAATACCATCGGCGCTGTGCATCTTCACTTCCGAGTTCGAAATGGGATCGGGTGGTACCTACACGCTATGTTCACCAGGAAAAAAGAATTTAGCTTAAACTGTGCACTGTGTAAAGTTATTTGATTGTTATAAGACCAAGCCTCACGGGTAATTAGTATCGGTTAGCTTCACTCATTACTGAGCTTCCACACCCGACCTATCAACATCGTAGTCTTCGATGACCCTTCAGGGATCTCTAGGATCCAGGGAAACCTTATCTCAGGGTGGGCTTCCCGCTTAGATGCTTTCAGCGGTTATCCCTTCCGTACATAGCTACCCGGCAATGCCACTGGCGTGACAACCGGAACACCAGGGGTACGTCCACTCCGGTCCTCTCGTACTAGGAGCAGCTCCCTTCAAGTTTCCAACGAACGCACCAGATAGGGACCGAACTGTCTCACGACGTTCTAAACCCAGCTCGCGTACCACTTTAAACGGCGAACAGCCGTACCCTTGGGACCTGCTACAGCCCCAGGATGTGATGAGCCGACATCGAGGTGCCAAACTCCCCCGTCGATGTGAACTCTTGGGGGGAATCAGCCTGTTATCCCCGGCGTACCTTTTATCCGTTGAGCGATGGCCCTTCCATTCAGAACCACCGGATCACTAAGACCAACTTTCGTTCCTGCTCGACGTGTCTGTCTCGCAGTCAAGCTACCTTATGCCTTTGCACTCATAACTCGATGGCCGACCGAGTTGAGGTAACCTTTGTACTCCTCCGTTACTCTTTAGGAGGAGACCGCCCCAGTCAAACTACCCACCATACAATGTCCCTGGCCCGGATAACGGGTCTAGGTTAGAACTCAAATCATGCGAGGGTGGTATCTCAAGGTTGGCTCCACATACACTAACGTGTATGCTTCAATGCCTCCCACCTATCCTGCACAAACAGGATCAAAGTCCAATGTAAAGCTATAGTAAAGGTGCACGGGGTCTTTCCGTCTTGGTGCGTTTAAACTGCATCTTCACAGCTATTTCAATTTCACTGAGTCTCTGGTGGAGACAGTGTGGCCATCGTTACGCCATTCGTGCAGGTCGGAACTTACCCGACAAGGAATTTCGCTACCTTAGGACCGTTATAGTTACGGCCGCCGTTCACCGGGGCTTCGATCACGAGCTTCGCATAAATGCTAACCCGATCAATTAACCTTCCGGCACCGGGCAGGCGTCACACCCTATACTTCCTCTTACGAGTTTGCAGAGTGCTGTGTTTTTATTAAACAGTCGCAGCCACCTAGTTTCTGAGACCTTCATCAGCTTAGGAAGCAAGTTCCATCACCGACAAAGGTGTACCTTCTCCCGAAGTTACGGTACCAATTTGCCTAGTTCCTTCACCAGAGTTTTCTCAAGCGCCTTAGAATTCTCATCCCACCCACCTGTGTCGGTTTGGGGTACGGTCACGTTTTACCTGAAGCTTAGAGGCTTTTCTTGGGAGCATGGCATCAGCTACTTCTCGATTAAAAAATCGATGGTCTCGTACCTCAGTAATAGAAACCCAGATTTACTAAAGTTTCCTACCTACATACTTTTCCCGGGATAACCAACACCCGGTAAGCTTAGCCTTCTCCGTCCCCCCATAGCAGTAAACGCGGTACAGGAATATTAACCTGTTGTCCATCGACTACACCTTTCGGTCTCGCCTTAGGAACCGACTAACCCTGCGACGATTAACGTTGCGCAGGAACCCTTGGGTTTTCGGCGTGCGGGTTTTTCACCCGCATTATCGTTACTCATGTCAGCATTCTCACTTCTGATACCTCCAGCATACCTCACAGTATGCCTTCACAGGCTTACAGAACGCTCCCCTACCACGCTTATCAAAAGATAAGCATTCGCAACTTCGGTACACAATTTTAGCCCCGTTAAATCTTCCGCGCAAGTCGACTTGACCAGTGAGCTGTTACGCTTTCTTTAAAGGATGGCTGCTTCTAAGCCAACCTCCTGGCTGTCTTTGACTTCTCACTTCGTTTCCCACTTAACTGTGATTTTGGGACCTTAGTTGGCGATCTGGGTTGTTTCCCTCTCCACAACGGACGTTAGCACCCGCTGTGTGTCTCCCATGCTCTACTTCTCGGTATTCGGAGTTTGCATCGGTTTGGTAGGACGGGATGTCCCCCTAGCCGAAACAGTGCTCTACCCCCGAGAGTAATACATGAGGCACTACCTAAATAGTTTTCGGGGAGAACCAGCTATCTCCAGACTTGATTAGCCTTTCACTCCTATCCACAGCTCATCCCCCCATTTTTCAACATAGGTGGGTTCGGGCCTCCAGTAGGTATTAC
>Ga0310124_10000800_pt1 | contig 22266 bp, 20 predicted proteins | sample CB11b_AW_Bot5_MG_FD_203507 | JGI IMG/M metagenome (GOLD analysis project Ga0310124, IMG submission 203507) | Marine microbial communities from Western Arctic Ocean, Canada - CB11b_AW_Bot5 | ecosystem: Environmental > Aquatic > Marine > Oceanic | place: Canada: Western Arctic Ocean | collected... | reverse complement strand
AAATCCATAACACTCTCCCGCTCGCTTGATGTTTTCAAGTTACCCTGCCCGCGACCATGGTCGGAAAGATGGCAGGGTCAAGTCAACATTGAATTTGGTCTCACAGGAAAATTATTCTGTAATCAGCGCCCATTCGGACTATGACTGCGCCATGCGGGCGATTATTTTTTACCATTTGCAACAGGCCGAATGTGCGCTGGCGGCGGCGGCGGCGTTGCACCGGCCCCTAACCCTGCTGACCGCGCCGGGGGCGGCGGCCTATGGCGGACCGGGGTTCTATTTGGCTATGGTAGAACAGGCCCGGGCGCGGCATCCGGGTGGCCTGGCGAAGGCGATCCTGGATTGTGGCGATGATGGCACCATGGCGCAAATGGCCCTGGCCCTGGGCTGGCGCTGCCTAGTGCTACGGGGCAGGGCGGCGGTCCGCGACAAGGTCAGCCAAATTGCCGCCGCCTACGAAGCCGAAGTCCTACCACGGGCGCCTAAGGCTCTGGATCCGGGCGCCGAGGCCGCGGATATCACCGGCCAATGTCGAGCCTTGCTGGAAACCCGTTAATTGATCCTTATTAACCGTTTATTGCCGGCAACCCGCTAAGTTGCGTTGCCAGCGCTTGTGGCCTTTGGTATTTAGGCGGTGAGGGCTGATGGCCAGTCGGACGAGGAGCTTCAGAATGACGAAATTGGATATTGTCGCCAACGCCACGCGCATGGTCGCACCGGGCAAGGGTATTCTGGCGGCGGATGAAAGCACGGGCACCATTAAAATTCGCCTGGACAGTATTGACGTTCCCTGCACCGAGGATAATCGCCGCGATTACCGCCAGTTGCTATTCACCACGCCGGGTGCGGGGGACTATATTTCCGGCGTCATTCTATTTGACGAAACTCTGCGGCAGTCGGGCACCGATGGGGTACCTTTTCCCAAGCTGTTGTGGGACAATGGCATCCTTCCGGGCATCAAAGTCGATGTCGGTGCCAAGGCGCTGGCCGGTTCGCCCGGCGAAAAGGTTACCGAGGGGCTGGACGGCCTGCGCGAACGGCTGGCCGAATATGTCGAACTGGGCGCCGCTTTCACCAAATGGCGGGCGGTGATTGATGTCGGCAGCAGCATTCCCAGCCGCGCCTGCCTGGAGGCCAATGCCCACGCCCTGGCCCGTTTTGCCGCCCTGTCACAGGAAGCCGGCCTCGTGCCGATCGTGGAGCCCGAGGTGCTGATGGATGGCAGTCACGATATGGAACGCTGCCGGGAAGTGACCGAAGCCGCACTGCAATTGACCTTCAGGGAATTATTCAATCATAACGTCCTGTTGGAAGGCATGGTCCTGAAGCCCAACATGGTGCTGCCAGGCAAAAAATGTAGTGGACAAAATTCGGTCCAGGAAGTCGCCGAAATGACCGTCAAGGTTCTGCGCCGCCAAGTGCCGGGCGCAGTGCCGGGTATTGCCTTCCTCTCGGGCGGGCAGTCGGAAGAAGAGGCCACGGCCCACCTCAATGCCATGAACAAGCTCGGCCCGCTGCCATGGGAGTTGAGCTTCTCCTACGGCCGTGCCTTGCAGGCCTCGGCGCTGCAGGCCTGGCGCGGCAAGGTGGATAATGTGCCTGCCGCCCAGGCCGCCCTGGCTCATCGTGCCAAGATGAACAGTCTGGCCCGCAGCGGTGACTATCAGAGCAAAATGGAAAAGGGCGCCGCTTAGTGGCAGCAGGCGCGAACGGTAGCGCGGACCGCTGCCGCCTGTACCTGATCACGCCGCCCATCTTCGAACCCGCTGCCCTCGCCGAAGATTTGCGCGCGGCCCTGGATGGCGGCGATGTGGCCTGTTTACAACTGCGCCTGAAAGACGTGGACGACGATGCGGTACACCGGGCGACGGAGGTATTGATGCCCGTGGCCCAGGCATATGACGTCGCATTCCTGATCAATGACCGCCCCGACCTGGCCTCGGAATTGCACGCCGACGGCTGTCATGTGGGCCAGGAAGACACCCCCTATGGCGCCGCGCGCGCGACCCTGGGCGCCGATCATATTGTCGGCGTTACCTGTCATGCCTCCCGCCATCTAGCCATGGCGGCGGCCGAAGCCGGTGCCGACTATGTCGCCTTTGGCGCTTTCTTCGCGACCGGAACCAAGCAGGCCAAGGCCTCGGCGGATCTAGAAATTCTGCAGTGGTGGTCGGGCTTGTTCGAAGTGCCCTGTGTCGCCATCGGCGGCATCACGGTGGATAATTGTTTGCCTCTAGTCGTGGCGGGGGCCAATTTTCTTGCCGTGGTGGCCGGTGTATGGAACCATCCCGATGGCCCCGGTGCCGCCGTGCGAGAATTTAACGAAACCATCGCCGCAGCGGAACGCGGAGTGTCCGGCGGGGCCTGATGAACGCCGGGATGCAAATTCAGAAACTAGCCCTTGGCTTGATCGAGGGCGGCTTGACCCTGTCCGGTGTCACCGCCGCCATCACACCTCTGGCTCTGTGGGTGTCCTGGTCCGAATTCGTCTTCTATTTGATTCTGGTGGTTGGTTGCGGCGCCTTTCTGGTCTTTATGGGGCTAGCCCGGCTGCGGGGCTATCTGGTCCCCGAGTACGGGCCGGAGGGCACGGCCGTGGGTATCAAAAGCCTGCGCCAACGGCGAATAGATTGGGAACATTTGCAAGGGGACGACAGGGATATCCGCCAGCGCCAGCGGTCCATCAAGGGCGATGCCCGGCGCGAATTCGGCTATATGATGCGCATTACCTCCATGCTGATCCTGGTCGCCGCGCTGCTGTTCCTGGCCGTTTGGGCGATCATGGAATTCCGTTACAGCTAAGGGTCTTCCCGATTAAAACGGAAACATTGACAGCGCGCGCCATCTGCGCCGCAATAGGCGATGGACCAGAATATGCAACCGGAGGCCCCTGATTGTCTAACCCGCGCGCGCCGGCTGGGCGATGCCCTCACGGCGGCGGCGGAAGCGGTTGAACAAACCCGGCGCATACCCGAGCCACTGTTGACGATGCTGCACGAGGCGCGCCTGTTTCGCATGTTTCTGCCGCATGAGTTTGATGGCGATGAGGTGCCGCCCGATCACTTCCTTCTGACCATGGAGGAAATCGCGCGCCATGACGCCTCCGTGGCCTGGAACATATTCGTCGGCAATAGCGCTGCCCTGATCGCGCCTTTCTTGCCGGAGGAAACAGCGCGAACCATCTACGCAGATACCCGGACCGTCATCGCCTGGGGCCCGCCCCATGCCGGTACAGCGGATGCCGATTCGGGCGGCTACAGGGTCAGCGGCACCTGGGATTTTGCCTCCGGCTGCAGGCAGGCTAACTGGATAGGCGTGCATTGCCGGGTACGGGAGACCGACGGCGGCCTGCGTTTGAACGGCGCCGGGCGGCCTACTATCCGCACCTTATTGTTTCCCAGGGAGCAGGCCACCTTGCACGATACCTGGAACACCATCGGCCTGCGCGGCACGGCCTCCGACTCCTATAGCGTGAGCAACCTATTTGTCTCCGAAGCCTTCTCCGCCACCCGCGAGGACCCCTCGCTACGGCGCAAGAGCGGCCCGCTTTACGCCTTTCCTATGCAGGGTCTGTACGCCGTGGGCGTAGCGGGTGTCGCCTTGGGCACCGCACGGGCCATGTTGTCCGCCCTGGTCGCGCTGGCCGGCGAAAAAACCCCTCGCGGGCTGCCCCGCATGGCGGATACACCGGCCGTGCAATCCGGCGTCGGCCATAACGAGGCCACCCTGGGATCGGCGCGGGCTTACCTGCTGGAGGCCTTGCGGGACATCTATCTAGGCGCCGGCGAGACCGATCCCATAGATATACCCGACCGGGCCCGCGTGCGCCTGGCCGCGACCCATGCCATTCATAGCGCCATCGCGGTGGCCGATTGGGTTTACAAGGAAGCCGGCGTCAGCGCCATCTTCCCCGGCACGCCGTTCGAGCGGCGCTTCCGGGACATGCATACCCTGTCGCAACAGATCCAATCCCGTGGCTCCCATTACGAAGCAGCCGGCCAGGTTCTGTTGGGTATTCCACCCGAAGTTTATTTCTGAGATGAGCCTGGCCGCGTTCGCCTCGCCAACCTGGCGCGATAATTTTATCGGTTTGCTGCTGGTCCTATTAGGGGGCGTTTTTATCACCTCTCTAACCTGGATCGTGCGCGCCGTGGCCGATGACATCCACCCCCTGCAGGCCGGCTTCATGCGCTACGGCTTTGGCACCCTGTTGCTGCTGCCGCTAATCATGAAGTTCGAACGGTCTGACTTTGATCTGAAGTTAATCGGCGGGCATATGTTGCGCGGTATGGTTCATGCCTTCAGTGTGCTGCTGTGGTTTTACGCGGTAACCAAGATGACCCTGGCCGACCTGACCGCGTTGAGCTTTACCGCCCCGGTCTTCATAACCATCGGGGCGTTCGTATTTCTAGGCGAAACCTTCAGCCACCGCCGGCTAGGCGGCATCTTTTTCGCCTTCGTGGGCGCGGTGGTCATCATACGGCCCGGCATCGAAACCATTTCCGTCGGTGCCATCGCCATTCTCGCCGCCTCGCCGTTTCAGGCCGCCTCAACCTTGATCGGCAAGCATCTAGTGCGGCGCACCTCCCTCTACGCCATGGTTTTCTATCTCTCCCTGTTCGTCACCATCGCCAGCTTTATCCCCACATGGTTGGTCTGGTCGACGCCGTCGTTGCGCACCTGTGTCTTGACCTTTGCCGCCGGTGTGATGGCGACGTTGGCGCATTTTTGCTGGAGCAAGAGTTTTCAGATCGCCGATCTGTCGTTTACCCAGCCGGGCTTTTATTTCACCCTAATCTGGGCCGCCGGCATTGGCTATTTTTCCTTCGGTGAGCAGCCCGACTTCTGGTCAGGGCTCGGCGCCGCGATTATTATCGCCGCGACGGCCTATATCACGGCCCGCGAGCGGCAGGTCCGCGCCCGCGCCAATGTGGTGGGAGAGAAAACATGAACCTGCCCCTGGTGGTGGCGATCACGGGCGCCAGCGGCGTCATCTATGGTATCGAAATTCTGCGTGTCCTGCGCCAGCTCAAAATTCCGACGCACCTGATTATCAGCGAGGCAGGCGCGCGGACCCTGCTGCTGGAAACCGATATCCCGCTGGCCGAGGTCCGCGCCCTGGCCGACGTGGTGCATGCCAACAAGGATATTGCAGCCTCTATCGCGTCGGGTTCGTTTCTCACCCGGGGCATGATCGTCGCGCCTTGTTCCATCAAGAATCTGTCGGCCATTGCCAATTCATACGATGCCGACCTAGTCGCGCGCGCGGCGGATGTGACCTTGAAGGAACGCCGCCCCCTGGTCTTGATGGTGCGCGAGACGCCGTTGCATAAAGGCCATCTTAACTTGATGGCCCGTGCCGCTGATTACGGCGCCATCATCCTGCCCCCCATGCCGGCCTTTTATCACAAGCCCGAAAGCATCCAGGATATTATCGACCAGGGCGTTGGCCGCGCCCTGGACCAGTTAGGCGTCACCCACGCCTTGTTCCCCCGCTGGGATGACGACCAGAGTTAGACGGTGGAGCTCCGTTATTGATAGGCGCGCTTTAGCATCTCATGGCGCTCGTGGTCCGAGAGGGATTCCTCAATCACTTCGTAGTAATCCAACGCCGCTTCGGAAGCCGCGCCAAATCCCAGCTTTTCCAAGGCATCAGCCACGTCCTCTCCGCGCCCCTTATTGGTGGCGCCGCCGGGCCAGTGAAAACAGTAAAGTGTCGTGGTGTCCGCCATTGTGGAATTCCTTGTTGAGCCGCGTCTTAGGTTGCTATCCCGCCTTGGTGCCCACGGCACAGTGCATCCAGCGGGCCAGCAGGATGGAGCCTTCGGCGATGGCCCGGGCCTTGGCGTCGTGCCATTGGGTAACTTCCGCCTCGTCCAGTATGGAAAAGATGAACGGCTCGTAATATTTCCAGGTATAGCCGTCTGGATCGCGCACGGTCATGGCGGTGGGGAACAGCTTCAGTTCGGTCAGGCCGCTTCGCCCAAAACGGCTGTACAGAGAGGCGTCGGCACAGCCTTTCTCGCCCACCGAAGGCACCGGCGCCTCCACCTTGTCCTTGATCGCCGACGACAGGGGTAGGTTCCACAGGCTACGCATATCCACCGCGCGTACCATGACCGCAACGCGGCCCCCCGGTTTGGCTACCCGGATCATTTCGCCCAGCATCAGATCGGCGTCGCACTCCTCCATCACTGTGTGGGACATCACCACGTCAAAGCTGTTATCGGGGAATGGCAACGCTTCCGCATTGCCGGGACCGAAGGTGATGATATCGTCCAGGCCTTCCGCCGCCGCGATTGCCGCGGCCTCGCGGAGAAAATAGCCGTTGATGTCCACCGAAGTTATGGTATTGGCGCCCTTGGTATAACGCGCAAGCCAGCGGTCCAAAGAGCCGGGGCCGCAGCCCACATCCAGCACCGTCTCGCCGGGCTGTATGCCTATCTCGTCAACATGCATGCGCACGGCGCGCAGATAACCGGGATCCCGGCCCCGGCCATCGATAAAGGCGACACCGCCCAAATGCCGCCCGCCCAGGGAGATAACACAGTACCGCTCCGCGAGGCGTTCAATAATCGGGTCCCATTGCGAGGCGGCCAGCAGCATCGGCAACAGCACCAACGCCGGGCCGTTACCGTGCAGGCGGTAGGTGATGCCGGCGACCTCTCCCTCGCGCCGCTCCGCTGGCGGGCGGCTAGCGGGACGTTCCAACTCGGCCCGGTCGAGGAAATCCAGCCAGAGCGGGACAATTTCGTCACCACGGTCCGCTGTGACATCGGTCCAAGTCAGGACGGTATAGTCCGCGAAACAATGGGCCTCGGCCGCGGGCAACGCAGGCAAGGCCAACGCGGCCACGTCGGCGCCCGCGCCGCCGTCGCCATACATCAACAACAGCCGGTCTGCGACGGGCGCAACCGTAATGGCTTGCAGACGGTTCAACCCGGCCATGGCCAAGGAGGAAATCCAGGCCGGCCGGCCAGCGATGATGGGGTCTAGCTCCGCGCTATTCTGCACCCCGAAATGGGCTCGCTCCAACCCCAGATGATTAAACAGCGCGGCCAGGCGTTGTTCCACTGTCAGCTCGTCCGCTTGTGCGTTCTGATCCATCATGTCTAAACCAGATTGACCCGCACGCCACACAGAATGATTTGGCCGTCCCCTTGCCACAGCCCGCGTTTTTCGGCCATGGCCAGGATATAGCCTCGGTCGGCGGGCACTACATCGATAGCGGCGATGCCCAGGCCACGGCCTTCGCTATCGGGGGCAAAACGAATATGGGCATTATCAAGCTTGACCACCGGCATACCCTCGACCTTGTCCAGGGGCCGGTCCAGAACCCCCGCCCAGCGCGCGGCCTCCGCGTCCGGATTGTCGGCTTGGATTTCAACCCCGGTCAGCGCCTTAGTGACGTTGGTTTGGACGAAGGCCTGCCATTTCGGACCGGCCCATTTCCAGCGAGACAGCTCCACCGCCGGATCGCCGTCGGGGCCCATGTCATCGATGGAAAGGATGGCGCCTGGCACGTCGGCGGGATGAAAATGGGTGGCGTGACAATCGTCGCCGTCATGGCGCCAGATATCCCGGACGCCCAGGGCGGCGATCCGATGCCTCTCCGCCAAGGCATCATTGCATTCCAGGATGATCATGTAACCGCCAATGCCTTGCCGGCGTTCCAGATAGCGCCCGGCCGTGGTGCCTTCCTGAATGGGGGCGACGACTTCGATCAGATCGCCGCCGATGGGGAGCAGGGCATTGTGCAGGCCAAAGGCCCCAACATTGGGGTCGTTGTAGCAAACCGACAGGCCCAAGGTTGCGCCGATATCGACAACGGCTGATTTCGAATCCTCGGCCACGAAGACAAACTGCCGGAAGCGCATGTTATTCCTCCAATTCAATCACTTCGACCAGGCGGCATCAATTCCACCCGCCCAGCAGGCCGCCGTGACCGTATTGACCATCAGACAGGCGATGGTCATGGGGCCGACGCCACCGGGTACCGGGGTGATGGCGGCTGCGATCCCCTTGGCTGCCTCGAAATCCACATCGCCCGCCAAACGGGTCTTGCCGCCACTAGTATCGATCCGGTTCATGCCCACATCGATCACCACCGCGCCCGGCTTGATACACTCGGCGCCCAGCATTTCCGGCCGGCCCACGGCAGTGACCAGAATATCCGCCTGGCGGCAAATTTCGGGTAAGTCCCTGGTGCGGGAATGGGCGATGGTGACCGTGCAATGTTCCGCCAACAGCAATTGTGCCATGGGCTTGCCCACCAGGTTGGAGCGGCCCACCATCACGGCGCGCAATCCGACCATGCCGCCGGAGCCGAAACGGTCTGCCAACAACATGGAACAGCCCAGGGGCGTGCAAGGCACCATGGCGTTCTGGCTGCTGGCCAGGCGTCCGGCGTTAATGGGATGCAGGCCATCCACATCCTTGTTCGGATCGAGGGCCAGGATAATGGCGCCTTCGTCAATTTGCCTGGGCAATGGCAGTTGCACCAGAATGCCATGCACGGTCGGGTCCCCGTTCAGGCCGGCTATCACCTCCAGCAGATGTTCCTGTCCGGTATCCAATGGCAGCCGAATGGTATCAGACAGAAAGCCCATCTCGGTCGCGACCCTGCCCTTGTTGCGGACATAGATCTGGCTAGTCGGTTCCTCACCGACGATGACCACCGTCAATCCCGGCACCAGGCCATGGCGCGCCTTCAATTGGCTGGTTTGCTGGGCAACCATGTCCCGCAATCCCGCCGCAAAGGCTTTGCCGTCGATAATATCTGCTGTCATGAAATGCGCGCCTATTTGCCGAAACTAAATCTATAGGTTGCTGACTATACAGCCCAAGGCCTAGGCTGTCAGGGCGGCGCGCAGCAAGGGCATGCGGTCGTTGCCGAAGTACATATCATCGTCATCGACGAAAAATGTCGGTGTGCCGAAACCCCCGCGCCGGGCCAGTTTCTCGGTGTTTTCCCGCAATTCCCCCTTGATTTTGTCCGAGGCCATGGCGGTGGCGGTCTGGTCCGGGTCCAGGCCGGCGACCGTAGCGATCTCCGCCAATATGGCATCCTGGGTAATATCCCGGTCTTGGCCCCAATAGGCCTCGAACACGCCCTGGGCATAAGGCACCAGCTTGCCCTGGTGGCTGGCGGCAATACAGCCGCGCATGGCCTTGACGCTATTTATGGGGAAAATCGTCATGGGCCAGGAAATTGTAATGCCTGCCAGGCGGGCCCAATCCTGCAGATCCTTCAGCATATGGGCCTGCTTTGCGGGGACCGGAAATTCCCGGTCGTGATAGACCGATGGATTGATGGTATTGAACAAGCCGCCAACCAGGATCGGCCGCCAGGTTATATCGGCACCCATTTCCGCCGCCAGGGGCTGGATATTGTGAAAACCCAGATAGGTCCAGGGGCTGGAGCAATCAAAATAGCATTCTAATTGGGGTACGATGAATATCCTCACATCAAATTGGCGCGTCTGATGCCGCTATAGTGTGCCTGAAATAGCAAGAGCTGAAAAGGTACGGCCTCAATGGATCGCAGGTGGAGAGGGAATTCGATGATACAATGCACCAAACTTGGGCCAGCGTCATTCATACCTCTTGCATGGCTAAATTTAGGCATTGGATCCTGCCCGAACAATGACCGCTTACCTCTGGGAACCGTTGTAGAATGGGATAGCGGCCGCTGAGATGCAATAGCTCAATCATATTCGACGTAGTCCAGTCTATCCGCCGCGAGGTGTTATCAAAAATGACAACAAAATCTCTCGCGCCTGGGGTATATGCAGGACCTTATGCCCCACACTTTGCAGGCGGAGCAGACGGGACGAACTAACGTGATACCGTGAATCGCAATAAAATCCGTATCGTGAAGACTATTCGTCCTTGTTGCCATATATCACCAACACCGGCACACGGTCCGGTGCCGTGATGTTTTAGGGTTGTGCTACTCCTTTCACAATCAGCCAACCATCTCCCCATTTTGACCATGATCCCGCAACAATCTTAACGAAGCGCTTAAAGTTATTAAATATCAAAGGTTTGTGTCTTACCTTTCTGGATGGCTAACAATTTTCGCCCTAAAAAACAAAAGTAAGTACTTGCAGTGGGGCGGCGGCACGCCTAAATGTCTGGCACTCGCCTCCATAGAGTGCTAGCAAGCGCTCTGGGTGGCTGATTTTAACAGAAACCAGATGAGTGAAACCCTTTCCATGAAACCTACAGTGATTGTGAGGACACCATGAAGCTTCGTCCGCTGAACGACCGCGTGCTGATCAAGCGCGCCGAAGAAGATACCAAAAGCGCCGGCGGTATTATCATTCCTGACACGGCGCAGGAAAAACCAATGCAGGGCATTGTCATGGGCGTCGGCCCTGGCGCCCGCGATGAGAATGGTGAACGGGTGGCTCCTGCGGTACAGACAGGCGACCGGGTGCTATTCGGCAAATGGTCCGGTACCGAGGTCACATTAGATGGCCAGGAATTGTTGATCATGAACGAATCCGACATCATGGCCGTGCTTGAAGACCAGCCGGCGAAAAAGGCGAAAACGGCGAAAAAGGCGGCCTAACGGACGCTTTCCCTTGTTCCCTTTACCTGACACCAAGATAGAAGGAGGCCAATAAGCATGGCTGCCAAAGAAGTTATATTCGATACTGAGGCGCGTGACCGCATGTTGCGCGGAGTTGATGTCCTTGCGAATGCCGTCAAAGTGACCTTAGGCCCCAAGGGCCGTAACGTGCTGTTGGACAAATCCTTCGGCGCGCCACGTATCACCAAGGACGGCGTGACCGTGGCCAAGGAAATCGAGCTGAAAGATAAGTTCGAGAATATGGGCGCGCAGATGGTCCGGGAAGTTGCGTCCAAGACCAACGAAATAGCCGGCGACGGCACCACCACGGCAACGGTACTGGCCCAGGCCATTGTGCGCGAAGGCGCCAAGTCGGTCGCAGCCGGCATGAACCCCATGGATTTGCGCCGTGGCATCGACCTGGCCGTTAGCACGGTGGTCGCAGCCCTTGAAAAGAGCTCTAGAAAGATCTCCGGCCGCAAGGAAATTGCCCAGGTCGGCTCCATTTCCGCCAACGGCGAAGCCGAGGTTGGTGAGATGATCGCCACGGCCATGGAAAAGGTCGGCAACGAAGGCGTCATCACGGTGGAAGAGGCGCAAAGCCTGGATACCGAACTGGAAGTCGTCGAGGGCATGCAGTTCGACCGCGGCTATCTTTCGCCCTATTTCATCACCAACGCCGATAAAATGGTTTCCGAACAGGAAAACCCCTACATCCTGTTGCACGAATCCAAGCTTACTTCGTTGCAGCCCATGCTGCCGATCCTAGAAGCCGTGGTGCAATCGGGCCGGCCGCTGCTGATTGTCGCCGAGGATGTCGAGGGCGAAGCCCTTGCCACACTAGTGGTGAATAAACTGCGTGGCGGCCTGAAGGTCTCCGCGGTTAAGGCCCCGGGCTTTGGCGACCGGCGAAAGGCCATGTTGGAAGACATCGCCATTCTAACTGGTGGCCAGGTGATCTCAGAAGATCTGGGCATCAAGCTGGAAAGCGTCACGCTGGATATGCTGGGCACCGCCAAACGGGTCTCCATGACCAAGGATGACACCACCGTCGTCAACGGCGCCGGCAAAAAGACTGCCATCGCGGCCCGCTGCACGCAGATCCGCGCCCAGGCGGATGACACCAGTTCTGAATACGACAAGGAAAAACTGCAAGAGCGTCTGGCCAAGCTGGCCGGCGGCGTTGCCGTCATCAAAGTTGGCGGCGCGACCGAGGTTGAGGTGAAGGAGCGCAAGGACCGCGTTGACGACGCCTTGAATTCGACCCGGGCCGCGGTTGAAGAAGGCATCGTGCCGGGTGGCGGGGCCGCTCTGCTCTATGCCGGCCGCGCCCTGGACAAGCTGAAGCTCAAGAACCATGACCAGCAGGCTGGTGTCGACATCATTCGCCGCGCCTTACAGACCCCGATCCGGCAAATCGCCGAGAATGCGGGTGTGGATGGTTCCGTGGTCGCTTCCAAGTTGATGGAGAGCAAGGACACCAACTGGGGCTTCAATGCGCAGACTGAAAAGTATGTGGATATGATCAAGGACGGCATCGTCGATCCGGCAAAGGTGGTGCGTATCGCCTTGCAGGACGCGGCGTCCGTCGCCGGTCTGCTGGTCACCACCGAGGCCATGGTCGCTGACAAGCCGGCCAAAAAAGGCGCCGGTGGCGCCGGTGGCGCCGGTGGCGGCATGCCCGATATGGGCGGCATGGGCGGCGGCATGGGCGGCGGCATGGGTGGCATGGGTGGCATGGGCGACATGGGTTTCTAACGCCCCTCATCCAAGCACCTATAATACCGCTGTATTTTGGAGGCCACGCCAGTCTGGCGTGGCCTCCATTATTTTTGCGCTCGAGCATTTCCATTCCAGAAATTCTTGGGTCTTCGGAATTAGAGGGATTTCCCAATCACTTAGAATTGCTTCGCGATTCTCATTAATTCGGAATTTCTCTAGGTCGCCGCCTTGACCCGGACCCGGCGGCGGCGCGGCTCAGGGGAGCTTGCATCCGCTCCGGGCAGGTTGCGGGCGTTGGGCACCAGGTGCACCGCCATCACCTCGGTCCGGCCGCGCACGAATACCTCGCGCATCTCAAAGACGGTAAAATCGGCGCCCGCGCGCTCGGCCACGAAGCTAGAGATCACGGCCTGAACCGTGAATTCCTTGGTCATGGCTTCCAGGCGCGAGGCCGTATTGACGATATCGCCGATAGCGGTGACCGAGGTCGCCCGTCCATAACCCATTTCCCCGACGATGGCCGCGCCGGCATGCACACCGATGCCCATGCGCAATGGCTCGTCCAGGTCGTGACGCAGCTGATGGTTCAAATCCTCCAGAGCCTGGGCCATGCCCGCCACCGCCGCCAGGGCCTGGCGGCAACCCTGTTCCAGGCCGGACTCCACGCCGAACAATGCCATAACGCCATCACCGATAAACTTGTCCAGTTGGCCCCCCGCCGCCTCCACCGCCTGGCCCATGCCACGGAAATACTGGTTCAGGGCAAAGACCACGTCGTAGGGCAGCTTAGCCTCTGCGAATTGCGTGAAGGAACGCAGATCGGCGAACAGCACTGCGATCTCCCGCTCGCTGCCCTGCAGATAGTTGGGCTGGGGCCCGCCACTTTGCAAGCTCACGTTGGACGGCAACAGAGGGACGACGGCAACATCGGCAACAGGGCGTAATTGACAGGCCAGGCGCACACTATTGGGCGCCCCGACCCGGGCCAGCACTTTCAATTCAGCTTCACCGGCCGCCGGCAGGTCGGATGCGCCGGCGGCGATCCGCACCCGGCAGGTGGAACAGCGCCCCCGCCCGCCGCAGATCGATGCATGAGGAATACCGGCCAGGCGGGAGGCGTCCAGCACGCTCAGGCCCGGTTCTATGGCAACCTCGTGGCCATCGGGGTAGGCGATGATGACCCGGACGCTGCGCCGTGCCCACAGACTGCGGGCCCATCTTCCCACCACGATCAGGGTCAGGACAATGATCGTGCCAAGCATGATGTAGTCTAGTGTGCCATAGACGAATTCCACCAACGCCGGTAGGGCGTCGCCAAGCTTGAAAGAGGCCTTAGCCGCGGCTAGCCAGGCCCTGTCCCCGGCCCAAAGGGCTACCTGCTTGCCGACGCCGGCAAAACCCGACAGGGCCAGGCCGGGCAGCAGCAGGGCCGCGGCCAGCAGCCAGGGCCGGGGCCAGCCGTACCAGGGCTTTAGCCGTAACCATTGATGCAGGCCAATACAGCCATGGCTCCAAACCACCAGGACCGCGGCGGCGAGTAACCAGCCATTCTGCGGCGCCAGCACCCAGACGCTAAGGATTTCGTACAGATAGCTGTCATTTAACCCGAAGAATTCATGCCCACCGCGTGTCGCCAGGACATGGGCTGGCAGCAGAAAGGGGATGCACAGGGCCAGCACTACCTGAAAACCTTCGAGCGGGGACATGCGTAGTGTCCGCCGCCGCCACAGGGCAAGAATGGCCATCGAGACATGCAGGGTGATCGCGCCATATAACAGAATGGTGGCAGGCCAGGTGCGCCAGACGGCTATGAACACCGCCCGTCCGGCTTCCATGGCCTCAAGCGATAGATTGCCCAAGGCATGGTTCATGAAATGGGTTGTCACATACACGAACAGCACCAGGCCGCTGCTTAAACTCAGTTTTCGCGGCCAACCCATTATTTAGCGCGCTTCATTTAGTGCGCGGCGGCCCAGCTATCCCCGACCCCGGCATCCACGACCAGGGGGACGGAAAGATGGGCCGCGCCTTCCATCGCCTGCTTGACCACAACGACGGTTGCTTCGATCTCGGCCTCGGGCACTTCAAAGATCAGTTCGTCATGCACTTGCAAGAGCATGGGCGCGCCAAGGCCGGCCTTGGCCATGGCGCCGGGAATGTTCACCATGGCGCGGCGGATCACGTCCGCCGCCGAACCCTGGACCGGAGCGTTGATGGCGGCCCGTTCGTGGAAGCCGCGGCGGGCCGGGTTCTTGTCATTAATGCCGGGCATATGGATCCGGCGGCCATGGATGGTTTCCACATAGCCCAACGCCCGGCAGCTTTCCTTGGTCCGCTCCATATAATCGCGAATGCCTGGATAGCGCTCGAAATAGGCATTGATATAGTTCTGCGCCTCGCCCCGCGCGATGCCCAGATTGTTGGCCAGGCCGAAGGCGGAAATACCATAGATGATGCCGAAATTGATGGCCTTGGCCCGGCGCCGGATCATTGGGTCCATGCCTTCCATGGGCAGGCCGAACACCTGGGCAGCGGTCATGGCGTGAATGTCCTGGCCAGCGTGAAAGGCCTCCCGCAGGGCGGAAATATCTGCGATATGGGCCAGGATGCGCAATTCAATCTGGGAATAATCCGCGCTCAGCAATTTGTGCCCCGGCGCGGCGATGAACGCCCTACGGATACGCCGGCCCTCTTCTGTGCGAACGGGTATGTTCTGCAGGTTCGGATCAGTTGATGCCAGGCGCCCGGTCGACGTGGCGGCCATCGCGTATGAGGTATGGACCCGGCCTGTAACGCTATTAATCTGATTTTGCAGGGCATCGGTATAAGTGCTTTTCAACTTCGCTAGCTGGCGGTATTCCAGCACCCGCACGGGCAAATCATGGCCCTGGGCGGCCAGCCCTTCCAGGACGTCGGCGCCGGTTGCGTAGGCCCCGGTCTTGGTTGCCTTGCCGCCCGGTATGGCCATTTTGTCAAACAGTATCTCGCCCAGTTGTTTTGGCGAATTGACGTTGAATGCCTCGCCCGCCAGCTCGTGGATTTCCCCTTCCAGGGCCGCGATCCGGATGGCGAAGTCGGCGGACAGGCGAGCCAGTTCAGCCCGGTCCACCAGGATACCGGCCGCTTCCATGGCGACCAGAACCGGTACCAGGGGCCGCTCCAGGGTTTCGTAGACCGCATGCTTGTGCGTCGCCTGCAGCTGTGGTTTCAAATATTGGTACAGGCGCAGGGTTAGATCAGCATCCTCGGCCGCGTATTCAGTGGCCTTGTCCAGGGGCACCTGGTCAAAGGTGATCTTGGACTTGCCGCTGCCGGCAACCGCCTTGAACGGGATTGGTTCAATATCCAGATGCAGCTTGGACAATTCATCCATGCCGTGGCCGTGCAGGCCACCTTCGGTCACATAGGACAGCAACATGGTGTCATCGAACGGCGTGATCTCGATGTCATGGCGCCGCAGCACCAGCATGTCGTATTTCAGGTTTTGCCCCACCTTCAGGACCGCTGGGTCTGCCAGCAGCGGCCGCAGCAGATCCAAGGCCTGGGCAAAGGGAATTTGCGCCGGCGCATCCGAGGACCCGCTGTCCAGGTCCAGTTCCCCCGCGGGCACCGGGCCCTTGTGGCCCAGGGGGATGTAACAAGCCTGTCCCGGATGCACGGATAAGGAGACGCCGACCAGCTCCGCCACCATGGCATCCAGCGAGGTGGTCTCCGTATCCACCGCCACCAGGCCAGCGGTCCGGGCCTGATCAATCCAGCCCTGTAACGCGGCCAGGGTCTGAACGCATTGGTAATCCAGGGCCATCGCTGCATCCGGCGTTGTGTCGGGCACCATATTTGGCGCCCCATTGGATGCCGTACCGATGGTCGGGACAGCCGCCCCACGGGACGACAGGCGTTGGGCGATGCGCCCGGCCAGACGTTCCAGGCCCATCTCCGCCATGAAGCTCAGCAACACGCCCGCCTCCGGATCATGCAGATGCAATGCCTCCAGAGGCAGCTGCACCGGCACATCGTCTTTCAAGGTTACCAGTTGCCGGCTGATCCGGGCCTGGTCCGCATGCTCGATAAGGCTCTGCCGCCGTTTCGGCTGCTTGATTTCCCCGGCCCGTCGTAGCACGCCGTCCAGATCGCCGTATTCGTTAATCAACAACGCAGCGGTCTTGACGCCGATACCGGGCACGCCGGGCACGTTATCGGTGGCATCGCCGCATAGGGCTTGGACATCGATCACCCGGTCCGGTCCGACACCGAATTTTTCCTGCACCTGGTCCGGCCCGATATCGCGCTGTTTCATGGGGTCACGCATGCCAACGCCGCCGCCGATCAGCTGCATTAAATCCTTGTCGGAACTAACGATGGTGACTAGCATGCCGGCTTCACGGGCCAGGCGGGCATAGGTGGCGATGATATCATCGGCTTCGAAGCCAGGCATTTCGATAGTGGCCAGGTTGAACGCCTCGCTAGCCCGCTTGACCAGGGGGAATTGTGGCACCAGATCTTCCGGCGCCGGCGGCCGGTGGGCCTTGTATTCGGGATAGATATCGTTTCGGAAGGTTTTGCGCGCGGCATCAAATATCACCGCGAAGTAGTCAGCCTCGCCGGCGTCGCGCACATCATCCACCAGCTTTGAAAGCATATTGCAAAAGCCTGAGACGGCGCCGATGGGCAGGCCATCGCTTTTGCGGGTCAGCGGAGGCAGGGCATGGTAGGCGCGAAAGATATAAGCGGAGCCATCAATCAGAAAAAGATGCCTGGGCTGGCCGCCAGGCGCACTTGGGGGCGTCTCGGGAGGTGCCGCAGCGTCGGAATCGGTTTTCGGGTTTTTCTCGTTCATGGCGCTACTATGCCACGGCCTGGCCAAAGGTGGAATGATGACAATGATGACACCGGTGACAATGCGCGGCCCGCCGTTTTAGAGAAGTTCCGAATTAATGAGAATTGCGAAGCGGTTCTAGGTAATTTGTGCGGTTATGTCGTGAGATCAAATATTATATCTATAAGACAATATTTCATTAAGGGATTTTACTAGCCTCCTAATCAGTTCGCTGCGCATCGCGCGAGCACTAATAGCACCGGTCGTATCCGTCCGTACTGGTGTTGCTGGTCCGGTTCCCCCTCCTCGTCCAGCAAGGGATTTGGTAGGGCGCCGTGGCTATATGTCGCAGCACCCTACCTTTTTTCCGATTTGCTTTAGGAAAGCTCAATAACCTGGCCGTCATGGGCCGGCTCTACCCCGGCCGGCAACTCACGGCAAAGGCTCCGATAGTCCATATCCGAGGTCATGTGGGTCAGGAATGCCCGTTTTGGCCGCAACCGGTCAATCCATTTCAGGGTCTGTTCCAGATGGGTATGGGTGGGATGGGGTTTCGGGCGCAAGGCATCGACGATCCAGACGTCCAGATCCTGCAGCAGTTCCATCGAGTCTTCGGGTAAGCCGTTCAAATCCGTGGAATAGGCGATGGCGCCAAAGCGAAAGCCCAGACTTTCCATAGAGCCATGGATCTGCCGAAACGGCACGACGTCAATATCACCCACGGTGAAGGGTCCCTTGATGGCATGGGCTGCGGCGATCGAAGGATAGTTCGCGGCGTTGGCAAAAATATAGCCAAAGCGTTGTTGCAGGCTATGGATAGTATCGGCGTCTCCATAAACTGGGATGCGCTGGCCCTGCAACAGAGTAAAGCCACGTAAATCGTCGATCCCGTTTACATGATCGGCGTGGTCATGGGTGTAAAGGGCACCATCCAGACGCTGAAGATTGATATCTAGGCATTGTTCCCGCATGTCTGGCGTGGTGTCGACGATCAGGTTGGTGCTGGCGCTTTGCACCAGGATAGAGGACCGGCGGCGGCGGTTTCTCGGCTCTGACGGATCGCACACCCCCCAGACATTGCCGATCCGCGGCACTCCGCCCGAGGTGCCGCAACCCAGAACGGTTACCCGCATTACCCGATCTCCGCCGCGGTATGCGCGGGCCCGGAGGCCTTGGCAAACAGCCGGAAAAAATTATCCGTCGTCAACGCCGCCAACGCCGCGCCGCTGACGCCGCGAAGTTCGGCGAGTTTGGCGGCGGTATTGGCGACAAACGCCGGCTCGTTAGTTTTTCCGCGATGGGGCACGGGCGCCAAATAGGGTGCGTCGGTTTCCACTAAAAGACGGTCCAGCGGGGTCTCCGCCGCCACGGCGCGGACCTCGTCCGCCTTTTTGAAAGTCACGATGCCGCTAAAGGAGATATAGAAATCCAGGGCCAGGGCCGCCCGGGCTAGTTCCGGGCTGGCGGAGAAACAATGCAGCACCCCGGGGAATGGCCCCTTTTCCGTCTCGTCCCGCAGGATCGCGATCATCTCGTCATCCGCGGCCCGGCTATGCACGATCAGGGGCAGCCCGGTTTGCCGCGCGGCGGCGATATGACGGCGGAACAAATTCGCCTGCAGCGCGCGAGGACTGTGATCGTAATGAAAATCTAGGCCGGTCTCGCCGATGCCGACGACTTTGTCGTGAGCCGCCAGTTCGACCAAATGGGCCGTGGTCAGGTCCGGCTCCAACCCCGCGTCATGGGGATGCAAGCCGACAGAGCAGAAGACATTATCGAAACGTTCGGCGATGGCCAGGACGCTTGCGAAGTGATCGACCCGGGTGCAAATGGTCACCATTGTACCGACGCCTGCCGCCTTTGCCCGCACCAACACGCCGTCCAGGTCTTCCTGCAAGCCGGGAAAATCCAGATGGCAGTGGCTATCTACCAGCAGGCTCAAGCATCCTCCTCCGGCCCGGCATAGCGGGGGAAGACGCCTTGGGGTTTGGGCAGCGCCGTACCGGGCGACAGCATGCCTGCGACGTCCAAGGCGGCAAAGCCGCGTTGATCGGCCGCTACCGCCAATTGATCCAGCATCCTTGCCGCCGCATCGGGCACCACGGGCTGGGCTAGAATTGCTAGATGACGGATGACCTCGGCCAGCACGTACAGCACAGTGGCCATGCGCTCGGGGTCGGTCTTCTTCAGGGCCCAAGGGGCCTGGGCGTCCACATAGCGGTTGGCATCGCCCACCACCTCCCACAGCGCGGCCAGCGCCTGGTGGATAACCTGTTCCCCAATCGCGGTGCGCATAATGTCCAACAGCGCGCGGGCCGCGCGGAGCAGGCCGGCGTCCTCTATACTCAACGATCCGGGCGTCGGCACCGCCGCCGCGCAATTCTTGTTAATCATGGACAGTACCCGCTGGGCCAGATTACCGAAGTCGTTCGCCAGGTCGCTGTTCATACGGTTGACCATTGCCGTATGGGAGAAATTACCGTCATTGCCGAAGGGCAACTCCCGCATCATGAAATAACGCGTCTGATCCAGGCCATATTGATCCACGACCTGCTGGGGCGGGATAAAATTGCCCACTGATTTAGACATCTTTTGCCCTTCCACGGTCCACCAGCCATGGGCGAAAATCCGCTTTGGCGGCGCCAGACCGGCGGACATCAGAAAGGCTGGCCAATAGACCGCATGAAAGCGCAGAATATCCTTGCCGACCATGTGCACATCCGTCGGCCAGTAGGTCTTGAAACTTTCTGCTTCCGTATTGGGATAGCCGACGGCGGTGATATAATTTGTCAAGGCATCGACCCAGACGTACATGATGTGGGCATCGTTGCCCGGTACCGGCACACCCCACTTGAACGAAGTTCGGGAAATGGATAAATCCCGCAGGCCGCTTTTGACGAAGCTGATGACTTCATTGCGCCGGCTTTGGGGCAGGACGCGGTTGGGATCTTCTTCGTAATAGGCCAGCAGGCGGTCCTGCCATTGCGAAAGGCGGAAGAAATAGCTGGGCTCCTCAACCCATTCCACCGGGGCGCCAAAGGGCGATAGTTTTTCGCCCCGGGCACCATCCTGTAATTCGTCTTCGGCGTAATAGGCCTCGTCCCGGACAGAATACCAGCCGGCATAGCTGTCCAAATAAATATCGCCATTCGCCTCCATGGCCTGCCAGATAGCCTGCGAGGCCTCGGTGTGCCGATCCTCGGTAGTGCGAATGAAGCCGTCATTGCTAAAATTCATCAACGGGGTCAGATCCCGAAAGTTCTGGCTGACGCCATCGCAAAAGGCCAGGGCGTCCATGCCCGCCGCCTGGGCCGATTTTTCCACCTTCTGGCCATGCTCGTCGGTGCCGGTCATGAACATCACGTCACGACCATCCAGGCGCATGAAACGGGCGATCACGTCACAGGCCAGGGTGGTGTAGGCATGGCCGATATGGGGCTTGTCATTGACGTAATAGATCGGCGTCGTGATGTAATAGGCTTTGGCCTCAGCCATCGCTGTCACCTTTTCCAACAAAAATTTGACTCAATTCGACTTTTATTGAGTGGTTCAGCCGGTTTAGCATACATACTAATGACGCGCGGTACCCTGCAACGCCATGAAGGCGTTCAATACCACTTGCTTTCGATCCAGATTGACCCGCTCGGCCCGCATGGCCAGGCCGCCGATCTTTTCCCATAGCTCGACCCAGCGATCAAGGCCAACCGCCTCCGTTAGGCGGTCAGCCAGGGCAACCTCGCCCGACACCGCATCGCGCATTTGCTCCAGGCCGGCGCCGCCACGGGCCAGGCGCGACAGCCACAGACGCAACAAATCGACCCAGACCTGATAGGCTGCCTCGTCTTTGGCCCTGGCCAGACGATCGCCCAGGGCATGTACCGCCGCATAATCCAGATCGGGCAGATCCCGCACCATGGAGATCAATTCACCGTAAGTTTGCAAACCTCCGGCGTCCGCCATCGCCATGGCCCGGCCGGGGCTGCCTTCCGCTAACCGGACCAGACCCAGACATTCGCTCTGGTCCAGGTCCGGCGTTTGTTGGGTCAGCACGGCAAGGGCGTCCGCTTCATCCAGGGCGCGCAGGGCCAGGTGGCGGCAGCGCGAGCGGATGGTCGGCAGTAGCCGGCCTGGTGCATGGCTGACCAGCAACAGCAGGCATTTTTGGGGCGGTTCCTCCAACAGCTTCAACAAGGCATTTGCGGCATTCGGGTTCATTTCCTCCGCGCCATCGATTATGGCGATACGCCACCCCCCCTCGGCCGAGGTCATGGAGAAAAAACGGCCCAGGCCGCGAATTTGATCGACCACGACTTCGCCGCGCAGCTTTTTGGTGGCCGGGTTCACGATCCGCTCGATTATCCGCAGATCGCCGTGCCCTCCAGCCAGGATGCGGCGGAACAGTTCCCTTTCAGGGGGCATTTGCAGGCTGCTAGGGCCGCCAAAAAGGTCACCGCCGCCGTTACCCTGGGACAGCTGAAAACGGGCCATGCGGTAAGCCAGGGTCATCTTGCCAATACCCCTGGGGCCAGACAACAGCCAGGCGTGTGGCAGGCGCTGGGCCGCCGCCGTCTCCAGAAAGGCCAGTTCCGCCGCCCCATGACCCGTCAACATTGCGGTCGCGATGGGTCCCGTGGCCCGCTCCGGTTGCTCCACCATAGCCGTTACCTAGTCAGAGACACTGCCAAACAGCAGGTGCTCCAGGGCTGCGCCCATCCGGCCAAAAAAACCTTTGCGGGCGACATCGGCACCGGCAATCAATGGTCGTTCGATGGTCGTCATGTTGGGCGCTTCAATTCGCAGCGTCGCCACCGCCTGCCCTTTCGCGATGGGCGTGGTCAGGGGACCCGGATAATTGACACTGACCTTCATGACCCGGCGGGCCTTGTGCGGGATGATGATGGTCAGCGGTTCCTCTATCAACAATGGCACTTTCGCGGTGTCACCCATCCAGACCGGCGCATCCGTTACCTCTTCGCGGGCCTTGAATAGGGCATAGTTGCCGAATTCCCGAAAGCCCCAGGTCAATAGGCGTTGCGCTTCCCTGCTTCTTTGATTGACACTCGTCAGACCGTTGACCACGAGAGTAAGGCGTCGTCCATCGCGTTCGGCGGAGGCGACCAGACCATAACCGGCAGATTTCGTATGGCCGGTT
>Ga0310124_10000799_pt1 | contig 22271 bp, 21 predicted proteins | sample CB11b_AW_Bot5_MG_FD_203507 | JGI IMG/M metagenome (GOLD analysis project Ga0310124, IMG submission 203507) | Marine microbial communities from Western Arctic Ocean, Canada - CB11b_AW_Bot5 | ecosystem: Environmental > Aquatic > Marine > Oceanic | place: Canada: Western Arctic Ocean | collected... | reverse complement strand
GACCGGCGGCATGCTGCTGCTCGGCCAGCCATGGCAAATTGCCGGGTTGCTGGGCGCCATCGCCATTGCCACGGCTCCGGCATCGACGCTCATGGTCATCAGGGAGGTCGACAGCGAGGGCCCGCTTACTGATACCTTGCTCGGCATCATCGCGGTCAATAACCTCTTTTGCATCACGGCCTACAGTCTGGTGGCGGCACTCATCGACCTGACGACCGGGTTGGGAGGAGCGTTTCTCCCGACCCTGTACCGGTCGGTGTTTCCCCTTGTGTGGCAACTGTTCGGTTCCGCTGCGCTCGGGTTTCTGGTCGGACTCATGCTGGCTGGATGGTCACGTCATGTGCGCGAGACGGGAGAGATGCTCATTCTGCTGGCCGGTTCCATCTTGTTCTGTGTCGGCCTGTCTCGCGCGCTCGATCTCTCACCCCTCGTCGCCAGCCTCGCGGTCGGGGCCACGATGGTCAACCTCACGACCGAGAGTCGCCGCTTGTTTGCGGCGCTCGCAGACTCGGACCCTCCGTTCTATGCGATCTTCTTCGTCATTGCGGGCGCCGACCTGGACGTGGCGCTGGTCCAGACGATGGGGTCGGCCGGCCTGCTCTACATCGGGGCCCGTGCGCTCGGGAAACTGGTGGGGGCGCGGTTTGGCGCGCAGTGGTTGGGCATGGACCCCGTCGTGTGCCGATATCTCGGTCTGGCCCTGATGGCGCAGGCTGGTCTGGCCGTCGGGTTGACCCTGGCGATAGACGACCGCTATGTGGCGTTTGCGCCGCCGGTCTCAACCATCGTATTGGCGTCCGTGGTGGTCTACGAAATGGTGGGGCCGATCGCGGCGCGGTTTGCCCTGGTGCAAAGTGGAGAGTCCGCGGCGAGTCGCGGGCGCGCACAAGCGACGCCCCGTCGGCAGAGCGTTGGCGCCGGCGGATTGGAGACGTGATGTGACCGTGACCGGCAAGAACGCGCTGCGGCGGATGGCCGACTTCGATCTCACGGACACTCAGCGCCAGGTGCGGGCGGCGGTGCGCGAGTTTGCCGAGCGTGAGATCTTGCCGACCGTTGAGCAACATGAACGTGAGGGGCGATATCCCAGGGAGATCATCGCGAAGCTGGCGCCGCTCGGCTTTCTGGCTCCGATGATTCCGGAGTCCTACGGTGGCTCGTTCATCGACGTCGTGACCTACGGCATCGTGTGCGAGGAACTGGCGCGCGTTGATTGGGTGGTCGCCTCCGCCGTATCAGTGGCCAACTCCCTCGTTGGGAGCTCGATTCTTCGGTTTGGCACGGCCGAGCAGCGCCAGCGGTGGCTTCCCCCTCTCGCGAGCGGGGACATCCTGGCCTCAGCTTGCCTGACGGAGCCTGGCGGCGGCACGGATCTGGCCGCGATGAAGACTCGGGCGACACAGGTCGACGGGGGATGGCGCCTGAGCGGGAGCAAGGTCTTCATCTCGCACGCGGCCGAGGCTGGGGTGTTTCTCGTCGCGGCTACCGTCGACCCGTCCCAAGCGCACCGGGGGGTCACTATGTTTGTGCTGGACCCGTCGGTCGCCGGCATCACCAGTCGCCCGCTCGCGATGCGAACGTTGCAGCGCGACAACGTGGCCGAAGTGCACTTCGATGACGTCGTCGTGCCCGACGAGGCGGTGTTGGGCGAGGTGGGGCGCGGCTTTCCGATCCTGGGCGCCGCGCTCGACACCGGTCGGTTCTCCGTGGCCGCCCGGTGCGTCGGTCAGGCCCAGCGCGCCGTCGACCTGACCCTCCCCTACGCCGCCGAGCGCCGCGCGTTCGGACAGGCCATCGGGGAATTCCAGATGGTGCAGCAGAAGATCGCAGACATGATCTGTCGGACCGAAGCGGCCCGCGCGCTCGTCTATCGTCTGGGACGGATGAAGGACGCCGGCGTCGAGCGGTGCTCGATGGAAGCCTCCATGGCCAAGTTGATGGCCAGCGAGGCGGCCACGCAGAACGCGCTCGAGGCGATTCAGATACATGGCGGGTACGGCTTTTCGTCCGAGTACGAAGTGGGTCGATTGTTGCTCGAAGCGAAGACACTCGAGGTCGGCGAGGGGACCAGCGAGCTGCATCGAAAGCTGATTGCCGAATTCAGTCTCGAACTACGGTAGTGGTCGGTGGCGACAGGCTCTACGAAGCACCGAGGGGGCGTCGAAATATCGTGGTGTCACGGATGGACGTTGACTGGGAGTCGGCCGAATTGATCACCGACGCGTCGAGACGACGCCCCTGCACTCGTGAGTCGTGCGGCGTCGCGTCTATGACGGGCCACGCCGGCACGGAATAAGGGCCCGTCACGAAATAACAGCGTCATTCTGGCCGCCGATGCAGCCCGCGCGACTGTGTTGCTCGTCGCTTGCATACTCCCGGTATGCGCACTCCTCGCGCTTGGTCGGGCGCGTGCCTCGACACCCAGAAATGCCGCTGTTATTTCGTGACGAGCCCTAACGGTGCGACTTCCGAGAGAGACGACTACTCCACCGACACCGTGCGCAGAAAGGCTGCGAAGCCGTTGTCCCAGCGCGCCACGCTCCGGGCCGGACCGGTCAACTTGAAAAAATACGGGCCCGCGGGGGTTTCCACCACCGCCGCCAGCAAGCGGAAATCGGTCTTGTTGAGCAGACTGGCCGAGCCAGGTCTGACCGCGGCCACGTAGGTGCCGGGGACATCAAGCACCGTGACGGCAAGGCCGTCGGCGTCGAACCCGGTGGTCGACGCGACTTCAAACGACGAGCGCCCATCCGGCTGCTTCATCTGGCCGACCCACCGCTCCAGGTTGGCCTCGACGCTCCCGCCGGCACCGCCAAAGTAGAACACCACCAACTCAACGTCCTCCGCATCGCCGGCGACCCGCGGAAGCCGGAACTCGGTGACCCGCATCGGTGATGTCGACGGCTGCTCGTCCCAGTCGTCCGGCGCCTCGTAGCGCAACGTTTGCGCACTCGTCGCGGCGGCACACAGGAGCAGCGCGGTCACGGCGAGAGCGGTTCGAATCATGCCGCGTCCATCGTACCACGCGGCCGTCGGCCACCCGCCGGGGCGAGTGGGCCACGACACGAGAGGTACCGGTTGATGGCAGTATGATGACGTGGCGGTCTACACACCGTCTGCGGTCTTGTTAGTAGGCAATGAATGCTGGATTTTACGAAATACACATTGGACAACGGACTGGACGTGATCGTGCACGAGGATCATCGGTGCCCGATCGCTGCGGTCAATCTCTGGTATCACGTCGGATCGAAGAACGAGCGGGCCGGACGCACCGGATTGGCCCATCTGTTCGAGCACCTCATGTTCGAAGGGTCGGCCCACCATGACAGCGGCTACTTCGCGCCGTTGCAAAAGGCGGGGGCCTCGCTCAACGGGTCCACCAACTGCGATCGCACGAACTATTGGGAGGTCGTCCCGACCAACGCGCTGGAACTGGCGCTGTGGTTGGAGTCGGATCGTTTGGGGTACCTCCTGCCGGCGCTGACGGCCGCCAAGTTCGAGAACCAACGCGAGGTCGTGCTGAACGAGCGACGCCAGTCCTATGAAAACCGTCCGTACGGCTTGGCACTGATGGCGTTGATGTCCGCGCTGTTTCCGCCCGACCACCCCTACCACTGGACTACCATCGGGCACGCCGAGGACATCCGGGCCGCGACACTTGAGGACGCGCACGCGTTCTTCCAGACCTACTATCACCCGGGCAATGCGTCGCTCACCGTGGCCGGTGATGTGGACACGGAGCCGGTGCTCGAGTTGGTGCGTCGCCACTTCGAGGAGATCCCCGCCGGCTCTCCAGTCCCCGCCGTGGCCACCGGCGATGAGCCGCAGCGGGGCCCCACGCCCGCCGTAGTAGACACGCGCCTCCTGCTCGAGGATCGGGTGGAGTTGCCGCGTCTCTATCTCGCCTGGCGCTCCCCGCGCCTGTTCTCAGACGGCGATGCCGACATGGACTTGTTGGCTGAGCTACTGGCCGGGGGGAAGACCTCCCGTTTGTATCGAACATTGGTCTACGAGCGGCGTCTTGCCACCGACGTCAGTGCGGCGCAGGGCTCGCGCGAGATCGACGGCTGGTTCTGTCTGATCGCGACCGCGGCTCCGGAGAGCGAATTGACGGAGCTCGAGCAGGTGATCGGCGACGAGCTGGTGGCCTTGGCCGATGCCGGTCCGAGTGAGGAGGAACTGCAAAGAGGGCTGACGCAGGTCGAGGTCCAGTTTGTGTATCGTCTGCAGACCGTCGGTGGGTTCAACGGGCGGTCGGACCAATTGAACGCGTACAACGTGTATGCCGGTGATCCCGGATTCATGGCCAGGGACCGGGCGCGGTATCGCAGTGCGACCGCCGAGCGAGTGCGCGGCGCGGTCCGGCGGTTGCAGGAGCCGGGTCGTATCGCTCTGAGCGTCGTGCCGGACGGCGCGGTCCAACGGGCGCTACCCGGTTCGCGTCCGGCGGTCGTCTCATGACCGGCCGTGTGGACCGTTCGCACATGCCGGAGCCCGGTCGGGTGCCGCCGACGCGGTTCCCGGTCGTGCGTACCAGTCGGTTGTCCAACGGGTTGGCGTTGAAGACCGTCGAGCATCCTGGACCGCCGGTGGTCACCTTTCGGTTGACGATGCCGGTCGGGTCCGCCTCCGATCCAGAGGATGCCCACGGCTTGGCGGCGTTGACCGCCGACCTGCTGGACGAGGGCAGTACCGAACGTACTGCGCTCGAATTGCACGCGGCGCTCGACGGTATCGGCGCCCGGCTCGGGACCGAGGTGGGGGCAGACTCCACGACGGTCACGCTTACCACGGTGGCGCGGCACGCGTTGCAGGGAGCAGGTCTGCTGGCCGAAATCGTCGCCACGCCTCGGTTCGATACGTCTGACGTTGGCCGGGTGCGAGACCTCCGGCGGAGCCGCGTACGGCAGTTGCGAGCCGTGTCGAGTGCCGTGGCGGACCGGGTATTTCTGGGCACGCTGTTTCCTGGCCATCCCTACGGCCATCTCGGAATTGGGACCGACACGTCCCTGGCGAGCCTCACGCCAGCTCAGGTGACCGCGTTTCATCGTGATGCCTATCAGCTGGAGTCGGCCACCCTGATTGGCGTCGGGGCGCTGACACACGGGGAGATTGGCGACGTCGCGGAGCGGACGTTCGGCGCCCTGCCCGTGCGGTCGCCGGCATCAGGGGCGGTGGTCGCACCAGCCGTTCTCGAAGCGGCCGGATCGCCGTCGGCACGTCTGGTGCTCGTCGATCGTCCGGCCGCCGTGCAGAGCGAGCTGCGTGTCGGCCACGTGGCCGTGGCTCGCGCTACGCCCGACTACCATGCGCTGCAAGTATTGAACGTGGTGCTGGGCGGGCAGTTCGTCAGTCGGCTCAACCAGCGCTTGCGTGAGGAGAAGGGGTACACCTATGGTGTTCGGACGGGGTTCGATTGCGGCCGGGCGCCGGGCCCGTTCGCGATGCAGGGCAGTGTGCAGACTGACGCGACCGTCGAGTGCGTCCAGGAAGTCCTGTCGCAGATGGCGGCGATCGGGGGCGATCGTCCCGTAACGCCGACGGAGCTGGAGATGGCGCGCGCCGCGCTGACGCGCGGGTTTGCCCGCGGGTTCGAGACGGCAAGTCAGGTGGCACGCGGCGTCGCGTCACTGGTACTCCACGAGTTGCCGGCGAACTACTACGACACCTTTGTTCGCGAGGTCGAGGCAGTCGATGCCGATGCCGTCACCGCCGCGGCGACGGCTCACCTTCGGGCCGGTGACGCGGTCGCGGTGATCGTGGGACCGGCCGACCAGCTTGCATCCGACCTCACGGCGCTGGGCCTTGGCGAGCCGGTGCGTGTCGACCCGTGATACCGGTGTCGTGCACCAGTGAATCACTGACGCACGACATTGGCAGGTTGCTGAGTGCGCTGACAGGTGGTTTCCGGGCGAGGCGTTCGTCTGGCCAGGCGCAACGAGGGAGCAGCCAGGCGGGCTGTGACCGACGCAGCAACGCCGCCAGGCGGACGCCTCGCTCGGAAACCTAGGCGTTGAGAGATGAAAGCCGTGCGGTTTCACGAACACGGTGGGCTCGACGTCCTGCGGCAGGAAGACGTTCCGGAGCCCGGGCCGGGCGACGTGGTGCGCGCCTCGGCCGGCGGCGTCGGCGAGGGCCAGCGGGTGCTGGTGCAGCCGGGGCTGAGCTGCGGACGGTGCGCCGCCTGTCTCGGCGGTCAGGACAACCTCTGTCGGAGCTATGGGCTGGTCGGCTATCAGTCGGAGGGCGGGTATGCCGAATTGGTGACGGTGCCGGTGGAGAACATCGTGCCGATTCCGGATCATATCGGCTTTCGCGAAGCGGCCGCCTTCCCGTTCACGTTCCTGAGCGCGTGGCACATGCTCGTCACGAAAGCGGCCCTGCGACTTGGCGAAACGGTCCTGATTCTGGCTGCCGGCAGCGGTCTCGGGCAGGCGGCGATCCAGGTGGCCCTGGCGCAGGGCGCACGGGTGATCGTGACGGCCGGGTCGGACGAGAAGCTGGCCCGCGCGCGTGAGTTGGGAGCGCACGAGGGCATCGATCATTACCGAGACGACATCGCGAAGGAAGTCCGGCGGTTCACCGACCGCGGCGGCGTCGACGTGGTGTTCGAGCACGTCGGGCAGGCGACCTGGGAGCCGTCGATGAAGAGTCTCAAGCGAGGCGGACGGTTGGTGACCTGTGGTGCGACAACCGGGCCGAGCGTCTCGATGGATATCCGCCATCTGTTCTCCCGGCAGATCTCGCTGATCGGCTCCTACATGGGGTCCAAGGGAGAACTGCTTCGGGCCGCCGAACTGTTCTTCGACGGTCGATTCACCCCGGTCGTCGATAGCAGCTTCCCGCTCGCGGCTGCGGTGGACGCCCAGCGCCGGCTCGAAGACAAATCTCAGTTCGGCAAGGTCGTCCTCGACGTCTGATCCCACGGTTTCGAAAACTTGTGGGGCGCCGCATCCGTCCTATGTAAGGACGACCGGCAGAGAGTAATCGGTGATGAGCCTCGTACGGATTGGCATGAGCGTCGCCGGCGTGGTCGGCCTGCTGGCCGCGGCGCTGGCGGGCGCCACGATCTGGCTCCTGCTGACCGATCCGGTGACGGTGGCCGACGCGGTGAGCGAGCAAGACGTCACGCCGTTCATCCGCCAGCTCGCCGACGTGCTCTACCAGGCGATTCGGCAGCTCGCCCGATACCTTTGATTGAACGGGGCTTCGCCCCGCGCCCCCCGCGCCCCCCCGGGGGACCCCGAAGGACCCATGTCTTGGTCCGGGTCCTCAGCCCCACTCCGCGGCCGTGGCGCAGGCCTTCAGGCCTGCGATCGCACGGCTCAAGCCGTGCGCCACCACCGGATCCAGTGCTTTCCGGAGTGGCCATTCCGCGGTCGCCGCGCGCGACAAGCGAACAGCGGTCAGGCGCTCGCGTCCGGATAGAGATGCTCGCCGCAGTAATTGCAGCAGACGGCGTCGGCATCATGGCCCTCGGCGCTGCAGGCGGGACAGGCCTGCGTCGACACCGGTTGATGGCCGGCGGCCTGCACCAGATCCGCCGACACAATACCGGTCGGGACCGCGATGATGGCGTAGCCGAGCACCATTAGCCCAGCGGCCGAGATCTGGCCGAGCACCGTAGTCGGTGCGATGTCTCCGTAACCAACCGTGGTCATGGTGACCACTGCCCATTACATCCCCCGCGGAATGCTGGTGAACCCGTTGGCCTCCCCCTCGATGAGATACAGCAACGCGCCCATGACGACCGCGATCGACATCACGAGCGTCAAGAAGACAGTGATCTTGGCCCGGCTAGCCTGCATTGCGGTCTTGAGTACCCGGGCCTCGCTCAGGTAGTACCCAAGCTTGAACACGCGAAACACTCGCAACAACCGCAGGATTCGAATGACTAGTAGCGACTGGGTGCCCGCGACGACCAGGCTGAGGTAGGTGGGGATGATAGCGAGCAGGTCAATCACGCCGAAGAAGCTCAGAGCGTAACCCTATGGTTTGCGGACGCTGGCCAGGCGGACCAGATACTCGACGGTGAAGAGGATGGTGAACGTCCACTCCAGCCGCGTGAGCCACGCTCTGGAGCGGGCATGGATCGTCTCGACGCTGTCGAGCATCACGACAATCACGCTGCCGAGAACCGAGAGGATCAACAGGACGTCGAACGCCTTACCGGCTGGTGTGTCGGCCTCGAAAACGATTTCATGTAGCCGGTCCCGCACGGAGGGACCAGACGGGTTGAGGTGGTGGTTGGCCATAGCTCTATGATCCCATCAACGGACGCGCTCGGATGACCCCGGTTGTGCTAGTGTCGTGTCCCCAGGACACGAGGAGGAGTCAGATGCGCCGTCGAAGTCTCGCGGTGGCGGTGGCGTTGGCCATCGCGGTGATCTGTCTGTCGCCGGGCACGGGCGTTGGCCAGACCCCGGTCGCCGGTGATGCCACGTTCCGTACGCCGTGGGGTGACCCGGACCTGCAGGGCATCTGGTCCTACGCCACGATTACTCCGTTGCAGCGACCTGGCGACCTGGTCGGACGGGAGTTCTTGACCGCAGAGGAGGTGGCTGAGCAGAACCGAGACGAAGCCGTCCGGGCCTCGTCCGAACGCCGCGGCGAACTCACGGCCGAACGTGACCTCGCGCTCGCCTACAACCAGGTCTGGTGGGACCGGGGTACCTCGACCGGACGCACCGCGCTCATTGTTGACCCGACGGACGGCCGACTGCCGTCGCTGACCCCCGAGGCCGAGCAGCGCCAGGCGGAGGGACAGGCGTATCGCCGCGAGCACGCCTATGACTCGTGGGCCGACCGTCCCCTGCAGGAGCGCTGTATGACCTACCAGCGGGTGCCGCCGGTACCGTCTGGATACAGCAACACGTATCAGATCGTCCAGTCGCCCGGATACGTCGCGATTCTCAACGAGATGATCCACGACGTGCGTGTGGTCCCCCTGGATGAGCGCTCGCCCCTGGACCAGCGCATCCGACAGTGGAATGGCGACTCGCGTGGCTACTGGGACCACGACACGCTAGTGGTGGAGACCACCAATTACCGCGACACGACCACCTGGAGATTCCCGGGGAGTCGGGCCCTGCGCGCCGTCGAGCGGTTTACCCGCGTCGACACCGACAATATCGACTACCGATTCACCATCCACGACGATACGACCTATACGCGACCGTGGACCGTCGAGCTCCCGCTGACTAGCCCTCCGGGATATGTCATCTACGAGTACGCGTGTCACGAAGGCAATATCTCGATTGCCCACGTGCTCGCCGGTGCGCGCGCCCAGGAGCTGGCCGCTCCGTGATGGCGCGTTGATCACAAACATGTGGGTGGTGTTCGGCGCATGTGGCGCGTGCAGAATACGCACGTCCAAGCGAGGTGGCGCGATGCAGAAACGGCACATAGGGTTAGACGTCGTGGCCCAGTGGACCACGCTGGCGGTCCTGCTCGCGTCATGCTTCATGGTTACGGGCCTGGCCAGGGCTCAATCAATCCCTCGCGGCGGCGCACGGGCTGAGGTCGCACTTGCTGGCCAGGTGACTTCGACGGTGGAAGGTGCCATGGAGGGGGTCGTCGTCACCGCGAAGCGAGACGCGTCGACCATCGCCTTGAGCGTGATCAGCGATGCGGAGGGCCGGTATCGCTTTCCCGCGGACAGACTCGAGGCGGGTCGCCATGCGCTCAGCATCCGCGCGATCGGCTATGACCTGGACGGTCCCCGCGCCGTGGAGGTAGGGGCGTCAGGAACGACAACCCTCGATCTGACCCTCCGCCCGACTCTGGATGTCGAAACGCAGCTAACGAACGCCGAATGGCTCGAGAGCATTCCCGGGACAGAGACACAGAAGAGGATGTTCGAGTCCTGCGTGCGCTGCCACACGCTCGAACGCGTACTACGGTCGCGCCACGATGCCGAGGCGTGGCTGCCCGTCCTGGAGCGGATGGGCGGGTATGTGACGTCGGCGTTTCCGGGTAATCCGCAGCGGCTTCCCGCGGGCCGGGTCACGCCGTTTGCCGAGCGGAGCGAGTCGCGGCAGGTGGCGAGGCGTCGGCAGGCGGCCTACCTGGCCAGCGTCAATTTGAGTTCCGGCCCGCGCACGCACGCCTTGCAGGCCTTCTCCCGGCCGACGAGCCGCGCCACCCGGGTCGTCATCACGGAGTACGACCTTCCAGACCAGTCGAGAGCGCCGCACGACGCGGAAGTCGGTCCAGACGGCATGGTCTGGTACCCCGACTTTGGCCAGCAGTACTTGGGACGGCTCGATCCACACACCGGCGAGGTCACCGAATACCAGGTGCCCGAGGCGAGACCCGGCAACCCGACCGGCATCCTGGCGTTACGGTTGGACCGGGATGGCAACCCCTGGGGCGGCAACATGTTCCAGGGGTCCATTTTCAAGTTTGACCGCCAGACGGAGACGTTCCAGGTGTGGAAGGTGCCTGACGAGTTGGAGGAGCCGAAAGGGGCGCACGGGACCCGGATCCTCCAAGTGAATCACGCGGCGCCCGAGAGTTCCCACGTCGATGGCAAGGTGTGGCTGCAGAACAGGTCGATCGCCGGCGTGCACCGTCTCGATCTGGCGACCGGCGAACTCGAGACGTTCGAGCCGTTTCTTGATTCGCCCCGTCCGTCACACAACCTCTACGGGATCAGCCCGGACTCGCGGAACAACCTATGGTTCATGGACTTCACGAATGAGCACATCGGCCGGATCGATGCGCGGACGGGGGATATCACGTTGCACGAGACACCCACTCGTGGGTCTCGTCCACGTCGGGGCACCGTCGACGCGCACGATCGCGTGTGGTACGCCGGTTTCGGCGCGAGCGTGATCGGGATGTTCGACCCCACGACCGAAGAGTTCCAGGAGTGGTTTCCGCCCACGCCCCGCACGAAACCGTACGACGTGACTGTTGACAGGAACGGCGACGCCTGGACCGGATCGATGTTCACCGATCGGGTGGTTCGGCTCATCCCTGACACGGGCGAGTTCATCGAGTATCTCCTGCCTCGGCTGGGGGTGAACATTCGACGGGTGTTCGTGGACGATTCGACGACCCCGGTGACCCTCTGGATCGGCAGCAACCACGGAGCCTCGATCATCGCGCTTCAGGCTCTAGACTGAACTCGGGCGACGAGCGATTTCATGCGAACTGTTTCAGTTGCCGTGCTGCTGTGTCTGGTGTCGGCACCGGTCGTGGCTCAGGGCCACGCCGAAGAGTCCCTCAACACCCGTCTGGTCGGGACAGACGACCTGCAAGCCAGGTCGGCCTATCAGCCGCTCCTGGTCACGCAAGACGGGCGCCGTATCCTGTATGTGGGTCATCACGCCGGCGAGGCGCGTAACCCGCTGACCGGCGCGATCGAGGTCAACGGGACCTCCATCGTCGACGTGACCGACCCGGGCCGGCCCGTCTATCTGCATCACATCCCCGCCACCGGGGGCGCGCAGGGCGCCCAGATGGTGCAGGTGTGCTCAGGCGCCGACCTGCCGGGTGCGGCGGCCGAAGACGCCTACCTCCTGCGGGCCAACGGGAACCAGAGCCACGAAGTCTGGGCGGTGTCCGACCCGTCGAACCCGACGTTCGTCACCACTGTGGCCCGTATGGGCCGGACGCCCGATGGCCAGCAGAACACCCACAAGACCTGGTGGGAATGCGACACCGGTCTGGCCTACCTGATCGGCACGGTCGACGGCTGGCGAGCCCCGCGCATCGTCCAGGCCTTCGACCTGGCCAATCCGGCCGCGCCGCGACGAGTCCGCGATTTCAGCCTCGACGGCGTGCAGCCGGACAGTACCGGGCCGATACCTGGTGGTTCCGGTGTCCACGAGGTCGTGCGGGCTGGGAACCGGCTCTATCTCAGCTACGGGACGTCGCGATACGGCGTCCTGCAGATCGTCGATCGCGAGCGGTTTCTGACTGGCGATCCCCGCGCGGCGGCCCCGCTCGCGCCGAGTCCGGCCGGTCTCCGATTCCCGCAGGTCGGCCGTCTCGACCTGCCCACCTTCTGGGGCGGCCACACGGCGTATCCGCTCCTCGGCGTAGAGATTACCGACTATGCGCAGAACCGGGACCAGCGAGTTCGCGACGTCCTGGTGCTGGTGTCGGAGTCGGTCGCGAATCAGTGTCAGGAGCCGCGCCACGTCGTGTCCTTCGTCGACATCACGGATGAAGCGCATCCGTGGCCGGTCTCGACGTTCCAGGTGTCGGAGGCCGACGGTGGATTTTGCGGACGGGGCGGGCGCTTCGGCCCCCACGGGACGCAGTGGTACATGGGGCCACCGTTCTACAACCGGATCCAGGTGTTCTCCTGGTTCAATGCCGGTATGCGCGTGGTCGACGTGCGGAATCCGTTCGATCCGGTTGAAGTGGGGTATTACATTCCGGCGACGACGCCGAACACCGACCAACGCTGCGTCATGATCGACGGCGTCGAAAGCTGCAAGACGGCGATTCAAACCAACAACGTCGAGGTGGATGATCGGGGGCTGGTCTATCTGGTCGACCGCGCCAACACCGGGCTACATATCGTCGAGCTGACCGGTGCGGCCGCCGCTATTCTCGACCGATGAGGCGACCGGACGCAGGCGCCCGGCGGATCTGGCCCGCCGGGCCGTCCGTCTCGTGGCGCGGATACGTCCCGCTGACCGCGGTCCCCGGCGACAAGGGCGACCGCGGTCTGTCGATTCGACGCGAGCGAGGCTATTGGTCCGGCCGCCGTTCGTAGCGTTTGAGATCGCGTGGGCCCACTTCGGCCCCGTAGATGTTGCCCGCCGCGTCCACCGCGACGCCTTCCGAGAAGCTGGTGCCACGCAGCGGTCCGTCGTTCGCGTCGGCCGGGTCGGGGATGAAATACATCACCTCACCCGTGCGCGCGCTCCCGATCCGAATGCCGCGTTTCCACTCCCCGTGATTGCGGGAGTCGGACGATTCCGAGTCGGTGGCATAGAGCATGTCGTCGGCGTCGATAAAGATCCCGCTGTTCCGGCTGAACTGATACCAGGTGTCGAGCAGGGTGCCTTCCTGGTCGTAGATCAGGATGCGGTTGTTGGAGCGGTCGGCCACGAACAATCGGCCCTGGGAGTCAAACGCTAGCGCATGCGGCACGCCCATCTGGTCGGGGCCGGTGCCGGTCTCACCCCAGTCCTTGATGAAGTTGCCGTTGGCGTCGAATTTCACGACGCGCTGGCGCGATCGCGTGCCGCCGTGCCCGTCGCCGACGTAGATCGACCCGTCGGGTCCGACGACGACATCGGACGGTTGGTTGAAGTGGGTCGCGTCGTTGCCCGCCTCGCCAGCGGTACCCAGGCTCAGCAACACGTCGCCGTCCGGGCTGAATTTGTGGACCTGGTGGCCTTTGCCATTGCCGCCACGCGCATCGGTCACCCAGACGTTGCCCTCCGTGTCGACATGGATGCCGTGCGGCCAGTTCATCTTGCCCGCGCCGAAGCTCTTGACGAGCTGTCCCGAGCTGTCGAACTTGAGGACGGTGTCGAGAGTCGAGCCTTCACAGGCGTTCTGGCCACACCGCTCGGCCACCCAGATGTGCACGCCGTCTGGGTCGATATCGACCGCACTGGTCGAGCCCCAGTGGCGGGCGCCTGGCATCTTGGCCCATCCGCTGACCGCCTGGTAGGGATTCGGCAGGTCGTTGCCGGTGTCTTGCGCGATCGCCGTCGAGGGCAGGCCGGCCAGTGGGACCAGAACGGCTGCCACGATGAATACTTGTCGAATGGAATAGAACACGGATGTCCTCCTGAGCCATATCAGAGAATGGACACGAGTCCGGCTCGTGCCGCGAAGCGGTCGTGCGAAGGGCGCCCGAAACCCACGGCCAGTGTTGGCCGACGGACGCCTGCACCCCGCACCGCATTCTGCCCCGTTCGGGCCCCGATTGCCAGCGCAGCGGGACGAGACGCGTATACTCTGGCCGTCGTCGAGACACTCGGACAGCCGACCTTCTTTCACGTAGACGCGGGGCCATGATGCATTCCGTTCAGCCGGGCCAACGGCTTCGTCACTATCAGGTGCTCAACCCCCCCCCGACCGGCCCAAGTGAGGCCCGCCGATGTCACAGGTGACGTCGGAGAAACTGCACGAGCGTGTAGCCGTCGAGCCATTTGAACGGCGTCTTGCCGATGGTGTAGTGGCCGCAGGGCATCACGGTGACCTGGTGTGGAATCTCGTGCGTCCTGAAGTCGCGAACCAGTTGGCGCGAGAGCCTGACCGGGAAGGACAGGTCGTAGCGGGCATAGACGAGGAGTGTCGGCGTCTTCCGCATGCGTTCGACGAAGGGCTGTGGGCTGATTGGTAGCCAGCATCGTCGTAGCTGGTCGAGCTCGATCGAGCCGTCGAGTCCATCTCGTACATGCTTCGTCGAGATCCCCTCCCACACGACATCGGCGAAGTAGGGCGAGATGTGGTTGAGCGCCGCCGCCTTGACCAGCGGCTCATGCGCGGCCGTGAGCATCGCGAGACAGGACCCGAGGCTCGTGCCCAGAATCCCGATTCGTTCGTAGCCTGTCGCGGCCAGCCAGGCGATGGCCCGGCGCGCATCGAGCACGGCCTGTCGGTTGGCGTGTAGCGTGCGACCGATGTTCGGGCTCACGATGTAGTCGGCACGCTCCAGTTCGGGCGGCATCCGGTCGTCGTGGTACGGCAGGCTCAGCCGCAGCGCGCTGATGCCGACTCGGGCGAGCAATTGGCACAGGCCGACATGGGCCTCAGGGTCCGAATTCCACTGTGGCAGCACCAGGGTGGCCCGACGCCGGTTTGGTTTCTGTTCGGCTGGGAAGTAGCGCAGGCGAACCGTGTTGTTTTCGGGATGCGGCGTCGTCTCCGCGCTCGGAAATGTCAGTGCGTCGCCCTGCAAGCTGTAGTCCTGACACGGGGCCGCCGTGAACCAGTCGGGATCCGACATCGCGCGGTCCGCGAACCGTTCGAATCGGCGCCCGGAGGTCTCGTCGGGGCCAGGTTCAGCGTCGATCCAGTCCAGTCCCCACTCGAACGGACGCACGAGTCTGTTCGTATCGACCGCCACCAGGCGGCGTTCCCAGGCGTGGAAGAATTGGCTGATCATGAAGCACGGGGAGTGGGACGACAGCGACGATGAGCGCTGGTTGGTCAGTAGGCGGTCATTCAGCGCCAGAAGCCGTGTCGGACTCGGGTGCCGACCCTGCAGTGTAGTATGACGAGAAGGAGTGTTTTCATGAGCGTCACACATGTTGGGGTCCAAGAGGCGCATCGGTTGCAGACCGACGACGGGTATACCTACGTCGACGTGCGGTCGGTGCCAGAGTATGAAAGAGGGCATCCGGACGGCGCCCACAACGTGCCGTTGCTGCATTTCGACCAGCAGACGGGGCAGATGACGCCGAATCCGGACTTTCTCGCGGTGATGCAGGCCAACTATCCCAGTGATGCCAAGCTGTTGGTCGGATGCCAGGTGGGCGGGCGCTCGGGCAAGGCGGCGCTGGTGCTGGCCGAGTCAGGCTACGCGCCGGTGAATGTGAAGGGAGGGTTCGGTGGCCGCATGGACCCCGCCACCGGGCAGGTCATCGACGAAGGCTGGTCTCAAGCCGGATTGCCCGTGGCGACCGGTGCTTCGGAAGACGGCAGCTACGACGTGTTGCAGAAAAAAAGAGACTAACAGCCCCGCGCGAAAACCTGAGAGGGTGCTGACAACGATCCGGGGCGGTTTCCTGGGATCGCCAGGAAACCTAAGCGAGCGACTGCTCGACGGCTTGGGCGACATCCAGGAGCTGGGCTGTGTGAGATCGGCGACCGACCAACTGCAACCCAACTGGTAACCCGCTCGCGGTCGCTCCACACGGAATCGACACGGCTGGGTGGCCGGTCGCGTTGAAGAGTTGCGTCAGTCGTAGCGTCACGTTCCGGACCGAGACCGGCCGGCCGTCGATCTCGACGGTGTCGGTCCCCAGCCGTGGCGCGGGAATCGCAAGAGACGGCAGCACTAGGGCGTCGTGGTCCCCGAGTGCGTCGTCGACCGCCTGCGTCAGAACCGCTCGGCCCCGCTGTGCGCGGACGTAGTCTTCGGCTAACACATACCGCCCCATTTCCAGCCGCAGCCGCACGCCTTGCGTGTACGCCGCTCCCTGGCGATCCAATGACGACGCGTGCACTGCCGCCGCTTCGGGCAACAGGAGATGCAGACAGACCGTGGCCGTGTCACGCGCATGGCGTATGGGGGACGTGCTGACGGTCCAGGCGTCGTCGAGCAACCGTTCCAGCGCCCGTTCGAACGTTGCCCGTACGCCGTCGTCGAGCTGGTCGAGAAAGTACGGTCGGGGGCAGCCCAGTCGGCGCGTCAGCGGCGTGGTCCCCCCAGAGCCGGCGCTGAGGCTGACCCCACCCATCGCGGTGAACATGAGTCGAGCGTCGGCCACACAACGAGTCAGGGGACCGACATGATCGAGACTCGGCCCCAACGGCACGATGCCGTCGCAGGGCAGCTCGCCGAACGTCGGTTTCAGGCCGACCAATCCGCAGGCGGCGGCCGGAATTCGGATGGAGCCTCCGGTGTCTGTGCCGACCGACGCCGTGACCATCCTCGCCGCTACGGACACCGCCGACCCACTGCTCGAACCGCCGGGTGACCGGTCGGCATCGAGAGGGTGTCGAGTCGGGCCGAACGCCGAGTCTGCGCCGGTGGTCCCGAACGCGAACTCGTGGAGGTTGCACTTCCCGATGAGGATGGCGCCCGCGTCTCTCAGGCGAGCCACGACCGGAGCGTCGGCGCCGGCCGGCGACCGGTCGGTGACCTGAGACGCCGCCGTCGTTGGCACGCCGGCCACGTCGATTAGGTCTTTGATCGAAATCGGGATGCCGTGGAGCGGGCCACGATACCGCCCGGCCGCAATCTCAGTGTCGGCGTGCGCGGCCGCCAGCCGGGCGCTGTCGTGCATGACGAGCGTGAAGGCGTTCAGCCCGGCGTCAAGAGTCTCGATACGGTGGAGCGCGGTCTCGACGACGTCTCGAACCGACACCTCGCCGGATTCGATGGCGGCCGCCATCCGGTGCAGGGGCGTTTCAGGTGGCAGGGGTGTCATCAGGCTGGTCGGCGTCGTGCGCCGGTCGGCTTGCCGCGCTGAGATTCCACTCCGCCGCGCGGAGTCGGCGGGTGGCCCTGGCCAGTGCCTCCAGCAGTGGCTCGAGGGCTGGAAGCTGCCGCCGTTGAGCGTCCGCTTTCGCGGCGTCGAGCCAGTCGTCACCTGTCATCAGATCCTCCTCCGCACCGACACCGCCAGACCGTCACGAACCGGCAGGAAGCTGGTGACGAGGCGCTCGTCAGCCGCCAGCCGCCGGTTGTACTCCGCGATCGCCGCCGTGTCGTCGGGCGCCTGTCGTGGCGGTGTCACCAGCCCAGGCACCACCTCGCCGTTCCAGAGGACGTTGTCGGTGACCAGGACGCCGCCCGGACGGAGCAGAGACACCAACCGATCGAGGAGCGGCCCGTATTGCCGTTTGTCGCCGTCGTTGAAGATCAGATCGAACGGGCCCGCCACCTTGTACACCATCCGAGCCGCGTCACCCACGATCACATCGACCCGATCGGCGAGTCCCGACTCCTCGAAATTGCGCCGTGCCACGGCCGCTCGTTCCGGGTCGATTTCCAAGGTGAGAATCTGGCCGTCGGGGGGAAGCGATCGCGCCAGCCAGAGGGCCGAATACCCGTTGGCGGTCCCGATCTCCAGCACCCGGCGGGTCCCGGTCGCCACGACGAGGGCTTCCAGAAACTGACCCACCGCGGGGTTGATAATCGGGAGCGAGAGCACCTCCCCTTCGGCGGCCACCCGCGCGAGTGCCGGATCACCCACGTCGAGCGACGCGAGATAGCCTTCAATCTCCGGAGCCACAATCTGCATCTGACCGAAGTATATCGGCGTGTTGGTGGTCAGGGCGCGCGACAATGCGCGCCCCGCGGCGGCGGAGTGGGGCATTCAGGGGCCCCGCGTAGCCGTCGCGTGGGGTCCGGGGCGCAGCCCCGTCTAAGTACTAGATCATAGCCTCGTCATCAACCAGCTCGTTGCGGTCGAACCGACCAGGGTCGAGGGTGCTGACATCGACCGTGTCGGAGCGACCGGTTCGGATCAGTTCTGACATCACCTTGCCAACCGCCGGGGCGATCATGAGTCCGTGTCCGCTGAATCCGTTGGCGAGAAAGAACCCGGGTGCGTCCGGATGTTCACCAAGAATCGGATTGTGGTCCGGGGTCATGGCGTACAGACCGGCCCAGCCGTCAACCAGCACCAGATCGGCGGAGTCGAGTTCCGGGACGCGCCGGACCAGTGGCGGTCGGAAATCCGACTCCCATCGTGAGAAATCGCACTCGAAGTTCTCGCCCGGTGGCTCATCGAGTCGTGTGCAGGCGACGACGAGTCGATCGGGGTCCGATTCGGTGGCCGGGTCATCGTGACGCCAGTGGACGCCGGTTGGGTCGATCAGGACAGGGAACCGATACGGCCACCGTATCGGCAATGCGCATCGGAACAGGTGCTGGCGCACTGGCTGCACCGGGAGCTCGAGACCGGCCATGGCTCCCAGGCGGGCCGCGAACGGGCCGGCCGCGTTGACCACCCCGTCGCCGCTCAGCCGCGTGCCGTCCGCCAGCTCGACTCCCACGATGCGGTCCGACCGGCGGAGGAGATCGGTCACCTCCGCCTGGACGAACTCCGCGCCGAGAGCCATGGCCGCGGCCCGAAAACCGCTGAGCACTTCGCGCGGCTCCAGGTACCCGTCATCCGCGCCAAAGACCCCGAAGCGGATGTCGTCCAACCGAACCCCCGGCAGGCGGTCGGCCAGCGTATCGAGGTCCAGACGTTCCACCTGGGCTCCCAGCGCCCGCTGTCGTTCGACCCGGGCCTCGAAGCGTTCGGACGACGCCTCATCCACGAGAAACAGATATCCGCGCGAGCGGAAATTGACACGGGGCCGATGCCCCGGCACACGCATCGCGTCATCAAACTCGGAGTAGAACCGTCGGCCATACCGAGCCAGCTGGATGTTGACGGCCGAGCTGAACTGCTGGCGCACACCGCCCATCGCCAGCGACGACGAGGCGCGCGCGTAGGTGGGATCCCGCTCGACGACCAGGAGCGGGCCGTCGTGTCCATCGCGGCGCAGATGGTAGGCGATGCTCGAACCGACAACGCCTCCACCGACGATGATGATGATGGTGCCGCTTGTCGTCATGGGAGTCACCGGGCCGGTGCGCCGCGCCACTTGGGCGCTCGTGGTTGATTCCGTGAAAGAACGTATTACTCGGATCGCAGCGGTCAAGCCGTCCTGGCCGATACGTTACGTCTTGACCTCAGGGCTCAAGCCGAACTTGCCACAGAGCTGCTCGGAAGCCTCGACGGTCCTGCAGACCTCGATGCTGAAGACGCCTGCGCCGCGATAAGATCGTGATTGTCACCCAACAATAGGACCAATACATTGCCGGCCGGGTAACGGATACAACGACGGGGTGTGGTGCGCCGGGGGGATTGCTCCCCGTTCACCATGCGCGGAGCCGTCGTGTCGCGGAACCCGATCAACTCTCGGCGGCCAGCGGCAGGCGGAATACCGCGGCTTCCCGCGCGTTGCGCACGGCGAGATACGGACCATACAGAGCGAAATTGTTCCACGTGGTGCCTTCGATCGCCTGAAAGCGCCCCAGCACGTTGTCTGGTCGTTCCGGACTCGCCTCCACCAGCAGCACCTCGCCGTCCTGCATCGTCACCTGGCTGAACTTCGTCTGCAACACGCGGGCATTCTGCCAGCCGGCTCGACACTGAATCGACCGCGGCCGGACGGGGTCAGCTCCATCAACATTGCCCCTCCGCCATAGCCGCTCGATACCCACACCCGGTTCGGCGGTACTCCGACCGCCTGTGACGCGTGAGGAAAACCCAGGCCCGAGGGCCACGGGAACTCCCACAGTACTGTCCCACGCGTCGGGTCGTGTCCCGTCACGACGTCGGCGTTGACCGTGAGCACCTGCTCCACCCCCGCGAGCGTGGCAACCGCCGGAGAGTTCATTGAGATGGCGTGGTTCCCACCGTCCCACACGGGCGCACCAGTCTTCTTATCGAACGCCGCGAGCGAGACGAACCCGCGCGCCTCGCTCCCTCCCGCCGGCACGATCACGAGCGTACCGAGGATGAGTGGCGAGTGGGACCGGCCGTACTGCAGCACATCCAGATCATCGCCGAGTGAGCCCGCGTATCGCCCAATCAGGTCCTGCTGCCAGACGGGCGTGCCGTTGCTGCCGTCGAGGGTAACCAGGATCCCGTTGTTGGTCAGGGCATAGACGATGCCCTCGTCCACCGTGGGCGTCGCGCGTGGACCGACCCCCGCCATCACGGTGTCGTACCGGTTGGCGACCGCCCAGCTCCAGACCAGTGCGCCGGTGTCGAGGTCGTAGCACGTGACCGTCTCCCGGTCTCCCCGCTGCTCCCTCGTCACCGCGTAGCCATTCACCACGGAGAACTCGACCACCCTTCGCCGATCGGCTGCCGCCAGACCAGCTCCGGCGGTATCGTCTCCCAGTCGCGGCCGAGACTGACGGCCGACACGAGACGTTGCGCTCGGGGCCCAGGAACTGCGGAAAGCCCCAGCGGGTGGTGGTCATCAGGTCGGCCCCAGCCGCTGCCGCGCTCGGTGACGCGGACAGCGTGTCTCCCTCCGCGGCGAATCGGAACACCCAGATCGGGGCAAAATCGCCGGTCACGCTGTCGAGGCGAAAGAACGTGCCCCACAGAAGCGGAACCGCTACCATCACCGCAACCAGCCCGTACTTGATGCGCCGCGGCGCCCAGCCATACTGAAGGAACCAGCCCAGCGCGGTGAGTCCTGCTAGCACCCACAGCGAGGGCACCATGATGTTGTCGAGCGAGGGAGAGGTGACGTAGAGCCACGCGCTGAGCGACAGCGAGACGATGATGACGACCCAGACGCCGCGAGGAAAGTAGTAGCGATGTTGCTTTATGCACGCCCCCCATCTGCCGCCGTCACGGTGACGTCAGCCGATCATGCCGCGATGACCACGTCGTGCCGAGAATGTCCGTTCGAAGGCCCGAGGTCAAGGTCCAGCCGATAGCAACAGGCGGCCAACCTTTGTTCCCCGAGCTTGGTTCCGCGCATAATACAGCCCTGTCACCCCTACCCCTGGACCGCCGCTAGTTCGTCAGGACAGCAGGTGTCGCGCGCGCGGTCCTCGCTGGGTCGATATCGCGGTAGAACACGGGGTCAATTTGCTGGCGGCCGAATCGTCGGTTTCGAGGAGGTTGGGACATGAAGGAACGACTGCTCGAGTCGCTCGGCGTGGTCATGATGCTCGCCACCCTCGTGGCGCTGCTCCAGTTCACGACCGTCCCGGTCGGGGGCCAGGCCGAGGGCACGACCGCGTGGGGACATCCGAACTTGGAGGGCATCTGGCTCGACGTCTACGCGACGCCCTTTGAACGGGCGCCAGAGTTGGGTGATCGAGAGTTTGCGACCCCTGAGGAGCGGGCCACACGGGATCAGGCCGGCAGGGGAAACGCCGGGCGTGACCGGCGCGGTCCGGCCGGGAGTCCGCAAGACGTATCTGGCGCATACAACGCCGTCTACACCTCGGTGAAGCCGGCGGGTCCGCGCACCTCGCTCGTCGTCGGTCCCCCGAATGGGAGAATTCCCGCCCTGACGCCAGCGGCCAGGCGCGAGGACGAGGTCCGGCGCGAGTGGCGGGTCATGCTCATGAGGAACACCCCGACCTGTGCCCAAGACGCACCCGGCTGTGAGGGTGGGCAATATGGACCACTCTCGCCGCGGCGGTTCGATGTCGCGCCCTTCTACAACACGTTACGCATGAACCGCCACGACGGCCCCGAGGATCAGAGCTTGGGTGATCGGTGCATGCTTGGCGCCACACCAGATTTCAACGGCTTCCGGCGTATCGTGCAGGGCGGGGACTCGATCGCCATCGGCTATGACACCGGACAGGGCCAGGGGTTCCAGCGCATCGTCTCACTGGGCGGGAACCACCCGCCGAGTCCGATCCGTCTCCGCCACGGCGACTCACGAGGTCAGTGGGAGGGCGACACCCTGGTCGTCGATACGACGAATTTCTCCCCCATGTTCCCGTTTCGTGGCTCGGGTGCGAATCTCCATCTCATCGAACGCTACAGGCGCGTGGACGCGGACACGCTCGAGTACGAGGTAACACTCGAGGATCCGACCGTGTGGGTGGCGGCGTGGACTGTCCGGCAGCAACTAAAGCGACA
>Ga0310124_10000798_pt1 | contig 22277 bp, 19 predicted proteins | sample CB11b_AW_Bot5_MG_FD_203507 | JGI IMG/M metagenome (GOLD analysis project Ga0310124, IMG submission 203507) | Marine microbial communities from Western Arctic Ocean, Canada - CB11b_AW_Bot5 | ecosystem: Environmental > Aquatic > Marine > Oceanic | place: Canada: Western Arctic Ocean | collected... | reverse complement strand
TGTTGCTACTTCTACCGGATCAATTAATAAAATACTCAAGTTTGATTCGGATATAAAATCTACAGCCTTATTTATGCTTACTTTTTCGATCTTATCATTTATTTTTCCACGTCTTCTTATTCCTGGAGTATCTATAATATTAAACATTTGATCAGAAATATTTAAATCAAAATCGATACTATCTCTTGTGGTGCCGGGTATATTACTTGTAATAGATCTTTTGGAACCGTGTAATTGATTGAATAGAGTTGATTTCCCAGTATTTGGGCGGCCTACAATAGATATTGTTATAGTATTACTTTTATGTTCCGCATTAATTATATTCTTTTCATTTATAGGTAGTAAATTTGATATTTTGTCAGTCAGTAGGTCTATATTAATATTATGATATGCACTTATACTTACAATGTCTCTTAAACCAAGTTCATAAAATTCATTAGTATAAGTTTCCTTTTTCTTATTATCCACTTTGTTAACTACAAGTATTGTTTTTTTCTCAGAATTTCTTACGATTTGAGCTACTTTTTTATCAATGACAGTTATTCCGTCGTTAACATCTGTAATCATAATGATTAAATCGGATATTTTAAGTGCTTTTTCAATTTGTTCTTTGATTTCATTAGAAAAATCTTCATATTGATCGTCTGAAAATCCTCCTACATCAGTGAGAATATATATTTGATTATTTATTGTGATTTCTGAATTTATCCTGTCCCTTGTGGTGCCCGGGATAGTACTGACAATTGCTTTTTTTTTGCCAATCAGACGATTAAAGAGTGTAGATTTACCTACATTTGGTCTTCCGATTAGAGCTATATTATGCTTGTTCAATGTATTTTATCTTTATGAATACAATTTATATAACAGAGCAGCCTGTGAATGCATTCTATTTTCTGCTTGTTCAAATGCTAAAGATATTGATGAATCTAATATCCCAGTTTCAATTTCTTCGCCTTCCTTGGCAGGCATATCATGCATTATAAAGACTTCGTTTTTGGCTAAGGAGATTAATTTTTTATTGACTTGATAATTTTTAAAATCCTTTATTCTAATTTCTGATTCATCTTCCATTCCCATGCTTACCCATTTATCAGTGTAAATTATGTCAGCATTTTTTACAGCTAAATCTGGATTTTCTTCCCAATTCATTCTAGATTCTTTTTTTTCAGACAAATTTCTTGATTGATCAAAAATAAATTGGGGTATTTGGTATTTTGGAGGAGAGGAATAAGTGAAATTTATTCCCAAATGTCCACAAAGTAAACTTAAGCTAGAAGCAACATTATTCCCATCGCCAATATAGCAAAAATTAATATTATTTAATGTTCCAAATTTTTTATAAATTGTATATATATCAGCAAGAGCTTGGCACGGATGTTCTAAATCAGATAATGCATTAATAATATTTATATTTGTATTTTTTGTAAAATTAATTAATGTTGAATGCTGATAAACTCTTGCGATAATACCATCAACCCATCTATCTAAATTTTTTGCAACGTGTGTAATACTCTCTCTTTTACCTAGCCCAATATCATTTTCACTCAGGTATATAGCATTTCCACCAAATTTTTTTATTGCAACTTCAAAAGACACCCTTGTTCTTAGTGAAGCTTTTTCAAAAACTAAAGCAAAATTTTTATTTTTTAATATTGAATTATAATTTCCTTGTTTAATAGTGTCAGTTAAAAATAAGAAATCTTCATGTTCTGTTGAATTCCAATCATTTACTGATAAGAAATTATTAGGCAATGTTTCCTCCGATTATGTAATCTTTATTCTTGTATTTTTTATTAAGAAAATTTTTTATTGTTAATTTATACATCATATTAATATCTTGATAATTTTATACTGAATTGTGGATAAGTAGTTAAAATTCGTGGATAAAATAACATGTAAGTGGATAAATAGTAAATTAATTTCATTATAATCTCAAGCTGATTGATGTTATTTGGTTATATAATATTAATAATATAAATTTAATATCTCTTTAGTTAATTTGAAAAATAATAGAACTCAATTATTAGATAATAATTCAAATTCTTTTTTTGTAAATTATTTCTCTAAATTTTTATATTTAGGGGTTTTTGCAATATTGTGCGTGCCATTTGTTGTTTACTTTCAGGTTTTTTATCCTTATACAGTTCCCAAAGCTTTGTGGGTCCAAACATTAAATTGGATAATTTTAGGTATATATTTATGTGGAATAATTTTAAATAAAGAATTGTATGCTAGATATAAACCTAAATTAAATTTTATTTTTTATCTGTATGTAATATATATACTGATTTATTTAATAAGCTCAATCTTTGGAGATGACTTTAATTTTAGTTTTTTTGGTGAATTCCAGAGAATGAATGGAATTTATTGGCATATACATACTCTGATTTTTTTATTTATATTATCCGCATGTTCTAATATAAATAAATTTTTCTATAATTTATTTTCTTTTCTTTTTTTTATAGGTTTAATAGTTTCAATATTTTATATTTTAGAATATTACAAAATATTTTCTTTTGATATGCCAGGGTACAGTGATCAGGGGCGAGCTGTATTTACTATAGGTAACCCTGGTTTTGTAGGATTATATTTGATGCTTATTTTCTTTATTGGTTTGGGGTTATTTAAGGTTAATTTTGTCAATATTCCATTTTTATTATTAAGGTTAGATAAAATTAAATATTTATATAAATATTATATCTATTACTTTTATGTATCTATTACTATGTTTTTATTGCTATATGCTACAATTCTTACAGCGTCTAGATCAGTTATACCAGGATTACTTTCTGGTATTATTATGTATTTTTTTCTACTTCTCTTTTCTTCTAGAAATCAGATTAGTCAAAGAAAATTAATTAATTTAATTTGTGTAATTATTTTTATTTTCACCTCACTTGTTTTATTATTTTTTGTTCTTGGTGTTTTTGATACTTTAATTGATCGATTTGTAAATATTTTAAATAATCAAAGAGAAAGTGGAGATATGGGATTATCTTCTCGATTAAGTAACGTTGATGTCTCGATTAAAGCATTTTTTGAAAGACCATTATTTGGATATGGAATGAATAATTTTTTAATTCCATATAATAAATTTGTTATACCATCTCAGATTACTACATGGGAAATGGATAATGCTCATAATATTTTTTTACATATTTTAACTACTGGAGGTATATTAGCATTACTAACATATATGTATCTGATGTTTCTGATTATGTTAAATTCAATTAAAGAAGGTAGATTTATTTTTTCTGATAAAGATTATGGATTGTCAGGGATAATCTTTGTAATTCCAATTTTCTTCATTGGATATTTTGTTCATCAGTTGTTTTGGTTTGATATACACGAATCATATTTATTAATAATGATTATGTTAGCAATTATGAATATGACTGTTAAAACTCCGGAATTTGTAATGAAAAAACTACGCAAAACACAAAAATTTATTAGCACTGTATTTGGATCCATTATTTCTAGAAATACTAGATTTATTAGTATTTCAATAATAATTACTATATTCTTAATATTTATAAATATCGAAGTGAAAATGTATCAAACTACATCTGATATTTATAAATATTCTCAAATAACTAGTTCTGAAACTAAACAAGAAGGATATATACAAAGTAAAGTTATTCAAATTATAAAGGCAATAAATAGATTTCCTCCTATGTCAAATGAGGCCACCGCTTTTTTGATTAATGATTCTATTACCTTGGCACCAAACTTGAAAGAGCCTTCAAGAAGTCAATTATTAAATGTTGCTTTTGTAGAAGGTCAAAATGCTATTGACAGGCATCCTAGTTATTGGAAACTACATGCTAGATTAGGGGTTTTATATTTTGAAGCTGCAAAATTATCTGAAAATGAAGATGATATTATAAAATATAGAATAACTGCTGAAAAATTATTTAAAGATGCAATTGAACTAGGACCTAGCAGAGTTGATATTTATAAAATGATTATGAGTTTATATTTATATTATGACGAATATGAAAAAGCTGCATTGATAGTAGAAAAATACAAGAATTTCTTAGATTCCATCGATGTTGATTTAGATTCAAGTTATTATCAAATGAATTCAATAATTGAATATGAAAATTGTATAAGTAAAACTAAAGACTATTTTGTTATAAAAAATTGTATTAAAGAGATAGAATAATATGGTTAATTCAGTAGAAATAATAAATTCAGGTAAAGAAATAAAAATTGATTTTGGAGATAGCATTAAAGTTCTAAGTGCAAGAGATTTAAGATTAAATTGCGGTTGTGCTAATTGTGAAGAAGAATGGTCTGGGAAAAGAATTTTAGAACCTACATCCATACCTTCTGATATAGTTATCGAAGATTTTATGTATATAGGGAAATATGCGTTGCAATTTTTATGGAATGATGAACATTTTACCGGGATTTTTCCATTTGAAGTTTTGAAAAATTTAGAATAAATTTATACTGGTTTAAATTTAGGTAGCGCAATTTTGTCATTAATGTGTTCAAATTCTACAACTAATGGCATACCTATTTTTAATTTTTCAGGGGTTGGTTCATCCATAATGATGTTTGTGGGCATTAAAGGTCCTTCTTCTAGTTCTACAATAGCTGTAACAAAAGGTACATCATCAACAAATCCGGGAAGAGGAGCTCTATGTACAATAGAGTATGTAAATAACGTTGCTTTCCCACTAGCTTTTATCCATTTAGTATCTTTTCTAAGAGCACCTGGGGATATATCTCTTGGATAAAAGTATGGACCATTTACAGGGCATTCTCTCAACCATAGTTCTTCTTGTTTTGCTTTTTCCCAATAAAAATCAGATTCTCCCTGAGGGCTTGGTATAGGTTTTTTGTATTCTTCAGACATTGTTTCTCCTTTAATTAATCTATAGCCAGAACAATGGTTCCGGTGGATGATAAGGCTCCCCCTGTACCATTTATAAGACAGGTTTTAGGATCATCCAATTGTCTCTCACCTGTTTCGCCTCTTAACTGCCTTACAGCTTCAAGTACTAAAAACATTCCATACATCCCTGTGTGGCAATAAGATAGGCCTCCGCCATTTGTATTCATAGGAAAATCACCGCCAGGTGCTGTTCGTTGATTGGCAACAAAATCAGGCCCCTCACCAGGTTTGCAGAAACCTAAGCTTTCAAGAGTAGCTAAAACTGTGTATGTAAATGAATCATATATCATTGCAAGATCAATATCATCATGAGTTAATCCCGCCATTTTTAATGCTTCTGGTCCAGTATGCTTTGCCCAAGTCCGTGTCAAATCTGGCATTTGAGATATTATACCATGGTCATGTCCTTCTGATACGCCAAGCACCCAAACAGGTTTTTTAGGAAGAGAATTAGCTATTTCTTTTTTTGTTACTATATAAGCTCCACCACCATCAGTTACTATACAGCAGTCAAATAAATGAAAAGGCCAAGATATCCATCTTGATTCATGATAATCATCAAATGTCATTGGGTCTTTCATATATGCTTTTGGATTTTTCAGTGCCCATTTCCTGGTTGATACAGCTATTTCTGCTAAAGCTTGTCGAGTTCTTTCCTCCCCATATAAATGCATATATCTTCTGCATGCCATAGAATAATTAATTGGCATTCCAATGAATCCGTATGGTATTTCATATTGACTAGCCGGATCTGATAAATTTGGTCCGGGTCTATTCCTTGCGCTTCTCCCAGCTTCCCCATGGGTAACTAAAACTGTTTCGCAATAACCTGCATTAATTGCAGCCATAGCATGAGCTATGTGTATTTCAAAAGATGATCCTCCAACAGAAGTGGAGTCTGTATATTTTATTTTATTTAATCCCAAAAATTCAGCTGTATTCAAAGTTGATGTTCCAGCAGTAACTATTCCGTCAATATCGCTAGGCTTCATGCCCGCATCTTTTATAGCATTGTAAGCTGCTTCAGCATGGAATTGTAAATTTGATTTGTTTTCAATTTTTCCCACTTCATCTGATTCAGCAACCCCAACAATTGCCACAGATCTAGATAAATCAGACATCTTTATTCTCCGTTTAAGATTCGTATTTTTGTATTAAATTATATAGATCTTACAACTTATATATTTACTGTTCAACAAATTTAATAGGTATTTGTATAAGACATAAGATTTTTAGATTTAAAGCTAAGTATTATTGAAATGATGATTCCTGAAATACTTATAATTTGAATAGATGAAATTATACCTATTTTATCAATCATATAACCACTGACAATCAACCCGATTGGTAATGTAAATATAGCAAGTTGTCTAATTCCGATTATTTTACCTATCATATTTTTATTAGTGATACTAAGAATTAGCATGGACATATTGACCATTGTTACTGAACCTGAAATTCCAAATAAAATTAATATACATATAATTATTATTTTCATTGTAAATAAGCTTGTTCCCAACATTAAGATATGCCAAATAAAGATGAATATTATCAAAAGATTCCCAGGTTTATTAGAAAAATTATTTGCTGATATCATGATAGAACCTGCCAGTGCACCTATTGATGTAAAGGAACTTAATAGAGCCAAATCATTAGCGTTACCATTTAGAATATTTTTACTTATAAATGGCAGGTAAGCATTAGCCATTGTAAATACTGTAAAATTTACTAAAGCAGCAAAAGATATTAGAGAAATTAAAGTTTTATTGTTAGTCAAATATGTTATTCCACTTAATAATTCTTTGTAAAAAATTATGTTTTGTTGATTAGTGGTAGCAATGTTAATTGGATAAATAGTTAATAAAGCTCCAATATACAATATACATATTATTACGTATGAGAATTCTATTCCGAGATTGGTATATAGCATTGCACCAATTAGTGGGCTTATAATTTTTGTAAAATCAATTGTTGCCCTAGTTATCCCTGATGCATTACGTAAATCCTTTTTCTTTATTAATATTTGTGTTAATGCTTCTCTAGATATTCTGTCTGAAGTTCTTGCGATCCCATAAAAAAAAGTTATAAATATTATATTGAATGTAGTTAAAATGTTTTGGAGTGAAAATACTAAAAATATTATTGAATGAATTAACATATAAGATCTTGATAGAGATAATGTAGTTTTTTTATTAAAACGATCAATGATGCTTCCAAATAATGGTGCAAAAAATGTACTACAAAACCTGATTGCGCCATATGTTCCGAGCATTATCCCGGAGTTTGTTTTAGTTATAATTACCCAGGATATAATTAACATTTCCATATTGTCAGCTGACCCTGTTAAAATATCGGAAAACCAAAGCTTTCTGAAATAAGTGTTTTTTAATTGGCCTGGATATTTCATTTAATCTTGAGTTTCATTCAATTTGAATGCAAACAATATTCCAGTTAAGCATAAAAGTGAACTAAATAAGAAACCTATTTGATGTGAATTGGTAATATCTCTCATAAAACCTATTATAAATGGTCCGCTAAATCCTCCAATTTCTGCTGATGCAAAAAACATCCCTGCTGCAGTCCCTATTTTTTGAGGGCCTATATCTTTGTGTTCCATTAGAATTAGTGTGGATAATGGCATTAACGCTCTTTTTACAGAGAATATTAAAAAGATAGAAAAAATTAATTTAAATCCAGAAAAAAATGCAATTCCTAAAGATGCTACTGAACTTATTAGAAGTATATATATAATTGCATGTTTTCTTTTACCTTTTTTAAATACTGAAGTAATAATTATTAAAGATATTAAGCTTATAATAGTACTTATTGAAGTTATATATCCTGAGTTGGTTATACTGAAATTTTTATCAATTAAGACTGATGGTGTCCATGCACCTAAAGAATGACTTATAAAGAAGAAAATTACTGATAAAATCATAATTATTTTTACAGTGTTTATTTTAATTAATTCTTTATAAGAAACTTTTTGTATATTTATTTCTTGTTTGTTATTGGATTTATTTTTTGCAAATAATAACCATATGATTAAGACTATAATTAAAATTATTCCGTAAATTATTGAGATTCCTCTCCAGTTGTCAAAAATATTAATTGCTATAATTGGAGCAGAAGCAAATGCTATAGCATTGCCAATAACAGGCCCTGTAGCATATATTCCTGATGCTATACCCCTATCTTTCTTTTTGAACCATGTAGCAACAAGTTTTGGAGATCCAGAAGAAGCTATAGGGCCCCCAAAACTAAACAAACCTACAGATAGCAGTAAAGACATAAAGTTAATTGATAGACCTCTTAAGATCATTGAAGCTAGCATTACAATAATTCCTATTGTAATAGATTTTTTTAGCTGCCATTTATCAATAATATTTCCAGTTGGCATAGCTGTAAAAATATAGATAAATTGCCAAAAACCTAATATTATGCCCATTTGTGTATAAGTAAGATTAAGCTCTTTAATCAATAATGGTGAGATAGGTGCTAAAGATCCGCTAACAATCCCAAAGCAAGAGTAAACACTCCATATTAATAGTAACATTATCCAATGATAATTTTTGGTTAGAAACTTTAGCATATTTTATTTTTCATCTTTATCTGCCGGGCTTCCAGCTGGGCAAAATACACCCAGTAATTGTAATTCTATATCTTTATTTTTATTTTCCAATCTGTGAATTGTTCCTGGAGGAAGGTATACACTTGATCCTTTTTTTATTTGTGTTTTAGAATTATTGTGATGTATTATTCCTTCACCTTCTAAAATATAAATAACTTCATCATAAGTATGATCATGGAACGGTGCTTTTATTTTTTTAATATATCCGAGAAATTGTGTTACGTATTTTGACCCAAAATATGGATCAATCATAAGTTTGAAGTATCTGTCTTCACCTGCGGGTAAATTTTGTTGATCATCTTTATTTACAATTAAAAATTTTGCATTAAAATTATCTATTTTGGCCTTTTTAAGTTTTGCAAACTCATCTTGAGGGCTTTTTACAAGTAGTATCATAGAATAATTATTATCAATATTATCTAATGTAGACTTAGTTCTTTCTGGGATTAAAAAACTTGTACCAGCCCCAAGAGTAAATGTTTTATTAATAGTTTGATTTAAATAAACACCTTCGTATTTAATTTTAATTTTACCTGATATTACATAACCTATTTTTTGAGATATTTTAGTTTTATCAAATATAACAGGTGTATTTTTTACATATAAAATACTTTGGATTAAATTTTTACATCCTTGTTTTTTATCTATAGCAATTGATTCATAAGATTTTTCAGGATTATTATTTAATTTATTGTGATGTATATAAGCAGACATGATTATTCATAATTTCCTTAAATGTTATCTAAATCCTTAATTTCTCTAGTCATTCCTTCAATTGAATCTCTAGCATCTCCAAACAATATACTGGTTTTGTCTAAAAAGAATAACTCATTTTCAATTCCAGCAAAACCTGAAGCCATCGAACGTTTCAATACAATAATTGATTTCGCTTTATCTACATTTAATATTGGCATACCATATATCGGAGAATTTGGGTCTGTACGAGCAACTGGGTTGGTAACATCATTTGCTCCGACAACAACTGCAACGTCAGTGCTATCAAATTCAGAATTTATTTCATCCAGATCTTTTAATTCATTATAAGGAATATTTGCTTCTGCTAATAAAACATTCATATGTCCAGGCATTCTTCCTGCTACAGGGTGTATCGCATATTTTATGTTTGCTCCTTTATTTTTTAACATATTTGCTAATTCATTTATTTGATGTTGAGCTTGAGCTACCGCTAGGCCATACCCCGGAACAAAAATAACACTTTGAGCATACCTTAAAATCATTGCAGCATCCTCAGTATTTATAGATTTTACAAGTTTGTTTTCGTTTGTAGTTGTTTGTTTAGAATCATCCTCAGAACCTAATCCTCCAAGTATTACATTAGCTAGAGATCTATTCATTGCCTTAGTCATAATTCTAGTTAATATTAATCCTGATGCTCCAACTAAAGATCCAGCAATAATAAGAACGGGATTATTCAGTACAAATCCTGCACCTGCTCCAGCTATTCCAGAATATGAATTTAACAATGCAATTATTACAGGCATATCTGCACCACCGATAGGTATTACTATTAAAATTCCGGCAAGCAATGACAAAACAATTAAAATATAGATAATATTTAGAGAGCTAAAATTCGGAATAGTCATTACTATAGCGAAGAAAATAATTAATATTAATAAAAGAAAATTCAAATAATTTCTTAAAGGGAATAGAATTGGTCTAGTTGAAACTATTCCTTGTAATTTTCCAAAAGCAATGGAAGAACCGGTTAAGGTCATGGATCCAAGTACCGTAGAAAATGCTATAGCTCCCAATACAAAAATACTGGTTACTACTTCTCTTGGAAAAAGTATTTCATATATAGCAACAAGTGCACTTGCTCCTCCTCCAAATCCATTGAAAATGGCTACTAATTGAGGTATTGCTGTCATTTGAACATATTTAGAAAGTACTATTCCTAATAACCCTCCTATTAAAATTCCAATTATTATCCACTCAAAGTTATTATGGGTATATTTTAAAAGTGTTAGTACTATTGCAATGAGCATACCTAAAAATGCCAATCTGTTACCATTTCTAGCAGTAGTAGGAGATGCCAATCTTTTTAGTCCAATAATGAATAAAGAAGCAGAAAAAAGATAAACAATATTTTCTATGTTTGATGAAATTTCTATCAAAATTAATCCTTATTTCTACTTTTCTTAAACATTGCTAGCATACGATCAGTTACCATAAATCCACCAATAACGTTAATAGTTGCTAATATTATGGCAACGACAGATAATATTATTGCCATAATATTATCAGCATTTGATGCGATAATGATTGCTCCAACTATTACTATTCCTGATATAGCATTTGAACCAGACATCAAAGGAGTATGCAAGGTTGAAGGAACTTTTGTAATAACTTCATAACCTATAAATAATGCTAAAGCAAAAATTATAATTAATGATAATAAATCCAATTTTACACTCTTATTCTTTTTTTACCTTTTTCAATGACTAACATTGCATCAATGATTTCATCTTTAAGGTTAATTTCCATTTTTTTGTCTTTAATAAGTAATTCTATAAGGCTAAAGATATTTTTTGAATAAACAGTTGATGCGTCATAGGGCATTTCTGAAGGTAAATTTGAAGGTCCAAAAATTTTAATATTATTAATAATAATCATTTCTCCCAATTTTGTACATTCGCAATTTCCTCCTAAAGGAGCTGAAACATCCACTATAACACTTCCAGGCTTCATTAATTGAATAGTTTTTTTCCTAATTAATTTTGGAGCAGGACGACCTGGGATTGATGCTGTTGATATAACTGCATCAGCCTTAATAATATATTCTTCTAAAAACTCTAATTGTGATTTTTGATTTTCTTTATTTTGCTCTTTAGCATATCCACCGTCAGTTTCTGAATCTTTTAAGATTTCGTTAGAAATAAATTTAGCACCTAAAGATTTAATTTCTTCACCGGCAGCTAGCCTAATATCATAACCTGTAACGTCTGCACCTAATCTTTTGAGGGTAGCAATAGCTTGTAATCCAGCTACTCCAGCTCCCAAAACCAATACATTGGCTGGAAGTATTGTTCCAGCAGCAGTCATCATTAGAGATATATATTTGTTTAAAGAATTAGCTACTATAAGTCCCGCTTTATACCCCGCTATGGAAGCTTGTGAAGAAAGAGAATCAAGTTTTTGAGCTCTGGCAATTCTTGGAACAAATTCCATTGCCATAACAGATAAATTGTTTTTCTTACATATTTCGATAATTTTATTATCATTTCTTAAATTAGTTGTACTAATTATTAACGAATTTTTCACATATGGATTATCTTGAGAAGAAAATGCATTTACGGAAGTTATTATATTAATTTTATCGGATAATTTTTTAGATACTTTTGCTCCAACATTTTCATAATGTTTATTTGCAAAACCTGCTTTCTCTCCGGCTCCATTTTCTAATTCTACTGACAAACCCATTTTTGTTAATAAATTAACATCTTTAGGAACTAATGATACTCTGTTTTCTGATCTGTCTCTTTCTTTTAATATTCCAACAGTTATTTTTTCAGACAAAATTTCTCCACAGGTTTTTTTAGTTTATGATTTGATTTATTATGATGTATATAAGATGCCATGATTATTACTTAGTTTTAATTAATTTAATATAATATTATTAATAATTAAATTCATAATATTATATTTTAGTATATTAATCTTTTATTACTAAAGATTAATAAATGTTGTATTATGTACCTTTAAAAACATTAGGGGTTTTATTGAACGATTTTCAGGTAACAGTCATAGGAGGGGGACCAGGTGGATATGTTTCAGCAATTAGAGCAGCACAACTAGGTTTAAAAACTGCATTAATTGAAAAAGAAATAGTAGGAGGATTGTGTCTAAATTGGGGTTGTATTCCATCTAAAGCATTATTGAGAAATTCCGAAGTACTGAATTTAATTAAGAAATCTGATGAATTTGGTATAAAAATAGATAATTTTACACCTGATTTTTCTCAGGCAGTAAAAAGAAGCAGAAAAGTAGTTAGAAAACTTACAACAGGTGTTTCTTATTTATTAAAGAAAAATAAAGTTCAAGTATTTGAAGATACAGCTGAATTAATAAGCTCTAATGAGATTAATTTGAAAAGTGCTAATACTAATATTACTTCTGACAATATTGTTTTAGCAACAGGTTCAATATTTATGGAATTTCCAAATATGCCAATCGATGAATCTAAAGTAATAACAAGCAGGCAGGCATTAGAATTAAAAGATGTTCCTAAGAAAGTAATAGTAGTTGGTGGTGGAGCTACAGGAGTAGAATTCAGTTATATATTTAATGCTTACGGAAGTGAAGTAACAATAGTTGAATTAGCCGACAGAATACTAAATAAAGAAGATAAAAGCATAAGTGATGAATTATCGAAAATATATAAAAAGAAAGGTATAAATATAATTACAGATGCTCTAATAGAAACTTTGGATGTCTCTGAAAAAAATGTTGTTGCTCATTTGAAAGTAAAAGATGAGCAAATGGATTTAGAAGTTGATACTGTATTAGTTGCAGTTGGAGCTGAAGGTAATATTAATGGTTTAGGTCTTGAAAAGATTGGAGTTAAAACAGATCGTAGTTGGATTAATATAGATAATTTCATGAAAACAAATATAGATAATATATATGCAATAGGAGATGTCACAGGAAAACTTTTACAGGCTCATGTCGCTTCTCATCAAGGAGTTGTTGTAGCAGAAAAAATTGCCGGATTAAATCCAGAACCAATAAATGATTATATTGATATGCCAAGAGCAATTTATTGCGAACCACAAATAGCGAGTATAGGATTAACAGAGGAAGAGGCAAATGAAAAGGGTTATAAGATAACAACAGGCGTTTTCCCTCTTTCAGCTAGCGGGAAAGCTTTAGGATTGGGAGATTCAGAAGGATTTTCCAAATTGATTTTTGATAAAGAAACCGGAGAATTATTAGGTGCTCATTTAATTGGTGCTAATGTTTCAGAATTACTTGGTGAAATTGGAATTTTAAAATTATTAGAGGGCTCTTCAAAAGAAATTGGAGATTTAGTACATCCACATCCTACAATTTCAGAAGTATTAAAAGAATCATCTCTTGGTGCATTAGGGAGTGCTATACATATTTAATTTATGTCGAATATAGATAAAGAAACTGCCAGAAGTTATTTATTAGAAATGTCTAAAATAAGGCATTTTGAAGAAGCTTGTGGAAGAATGTATATGCAAGGGAAAATAAAAGGGTTTTTACATCTTTATATTGGTGAAGAAGCTATTGCTGTTGGTGCTATATCCCAACTAACTAATCAAGATTATGTGATAACACATTATAGAGATCATGGGCACGCACTTGCTAGAGGCATGGATCCGAATAAGATTATGGCAGAATTATATGGTAAAAAAGGGGGAAGTAGCAGAGGTAAAGGTGGATCTATGCATTTATTTGATAAGAAATTAAATTTTATGGGTGGATATGCTATAGTTGGGGGCCATTTACCTATTGCTAGCGGAATTGGCTTAGCTTTGAAAAAGCAAAAAAAAGATGGAATAGTTCTATGCTTTTTTGGAGATGGTGCGGTAAATGAAGGTGAATTTCATGAATCTATGAATTTGGCGGCTTTATGGAATCTTCCTGTTTTGTTTTATCTTGAAAACAATCAATACGGAATGGGAACTCATGTTAAAAAATCATCTGCAGCAGCAGATATTTTATATAAATTTGCAGATCTTTATGGAATGCCGGCAACACGTATAGATGGTATGGATGTTCTTACAGTTAAAGATTCAGCAAAGGAAGCTATCAATAAGATTCGCACAAATGGCGGACCTGTATTAATAGAAGCTATGACATATAGATTTAGAGGGCATTCTATGTCTGACCCTTCTGCATATAGAGAAGATTCAGAAATTGAAGAATGGAAAGATAAGGATCCTATTTTATTATTCAAAGAATATGTTAAAGAAAATAATTTACTTACAGAGATTGATATAAGTAATATAGAAAATGAAGTAAAGGTAATAATTGAAAATTGCCTGAAATTTGCAGAGAACAGTCCATTACCAGATATGTCTGTAGCAATGGATAAAATCTATAATTCAGATAATTAGGAATAAATGGCAGAATTAACTATTAGAGAATCTTTGAACAAAGCTTTGAAAGAAGCTTTAGATAATAACGAAAATGTTTTTATAATGGGAGAAGACATTGGAATGTACGGAGGTCCTTATGCAGTAACAAAAGGATTGCTCGAAGAATATGGAAGTGAAAAAATTATGGATACTCCAATATCAGAATCAGGTTTTGTAGGTGCTGCTATTGGAGCTTCTATGGTGGGCATGAAACCAATAGTAGAAATTATGACAATAAATTTTTCGTTATTAGCTATGGATCAAATAGTAAATCATGCGGCTAAAATTCATTATATGTCTGATGGACAACTAAGTGTTCCAATTATAATACGAACAGTTACTGGAGCGGGAGGTAGATTGGCCGCCACTCATTCACAGAGCTTTGAAGGATGGTATGCTTCAGTACCAGGATTAAAAGTTGTTTCTCCTTCGAACGCTGTAGATGCTTTAGGTTTATTTAGATCTGCTATTAATGAAAATAATCCAGTGATTTTCGTAGAACATTCAATGTTATATGGTGTTAAAAATGAAATTCCTGATCAATATTACGAAACACCAATTGGCATTCCTAAAGTTTTAGAAAAAGGCGATGATTTATCTGTGATAGCATGGTCAGGTATGATTCCACTTGCAAAATTAGTTTCTTCTGAATTAAATAAAAGTAATATTAATACTGAAATAATTGATTTGAGATCCTTAAACCCTATTGATTTTGATTTAATATTTGAATCTGTTAAAAAAACAAATAAAGTTGTAATATTAGATGAGTATTGGGAAACTGGTTCTTTTGGTTCATACATTAGTTCAGTAATACAAGAAAAATGTTTTGATTATCTTGATGGCCCTGTTGGTGTAATAAATAGTTTGAATGTCCCAATGCCATATAGTGCCGAATTAGAGGATAAGGTTATTCCAAATATAGATAGAGCATTAAGTAAAATTAAAGAACTTTTTGGTTTTTAGGAGGTATTAATTGTCTGAAGAACTTAATATGCCACAAATGGGCTATGATATGAAAGAAGGTGTTGTGATTAAATGGTTGAAAGAGGAGGGTTCTGAAGTAAGGATTGGTGAACCAGTTGCAGAAATAGAAACTGATAAAGCTGTTGTTGAATTTGAATCCTATGCAGAAGGGACTTTGGAGAAAATTTTAGTTGAAGAGGGATCAAAAGTAAATGTTGGAGAGCCAATTGCAATTGTTGGTGATGGTAGTAATATAACGGAGGAGGCAGAACCACAAGAAGAAGCAGAAGAAGAAATAGTTGAAGAAGAAGAGGAAGAAATAGTTGAGGAGCCTGTGGTTGCAGAAGCAGAAATTAGTATTGATCAAAAAATAAAAGCTTCTCCTTTGGCTAAAACACTTGCTAATGATAATAATATTAATTTAAACAATGTTATTGGAACTGGTCCTGGCGGAAGGATTGTAAAATTAGATATTTTGAAATTAATTGATAATGTTGAAACAACAGAAACAATTAAAGTTGATTTGACATCAGAAACAATTAAAGTTGATTTGACATCAGAAACAAATAAAGTTGAATCACAAATTCTTGATTCTAATATCCCTGTGAAAGAAGAAAATAAAATGAGAGCACAGATAGCTAGAGTTACTCAAAGAAGTAAACAAGAAGTACCTCATTATTATTTGAGTACTGACATTAATATGGATAAAGCTTTAGAAATTAGATCTCAAATAAATTCCAAACTAGCAAACCAAAATATTAAAATTAGTATAAATGACATGATAATGAAATCTGTTATAGATACACTTAAAAAATTCCCTGTATTTAATAGCAGATATGAAAATGGTACAGTTAATATGAATGAAGAGATCAATGTTTCTATTGCTATAGCTTTGGAAGATGGTTTGATAATGCCTTCAATAATTAATTGTAATGATATGGATATCAAGCAATTATCAATTGCATCTAAAGACTTGGTTGACAGAACTAAGAATGGTAAATTAACAGGTGCAGAATATACAAAAGGTACATTTTCGATTAGTAATTTAGGAATGTTTGATGTTAATAGCTTCTTAGCTATTATTTTGCCACCTCAAACTGCAATGTTAGCTGTGGGATCAGTGAAAAAAATACCAATTGTTAGTTCTGAAGAACATATAATGATTTCTAATATTATGAATGCTAGTTTGTCCGGAGACCATAGGGTTACTGACGGTGCTGAAGGGGCCAAATTTTTAGCAGAAATTAAAAATAATTTAGAAAACCCAGTAAATTTGATTATTTAGATTAAAAAACTATGAATAAAGTAAAATTAGTGTCTATCACACCTGATGCTGAAGAAACTATTGCTTATATAGCTAGAGTTAGTAATCCAAAAAATCAGGATAATGAAAATTATGAAGGTTTGTTAAAATATATGATCAAACATGGTCATTGGTCTCCTTTTGAACAGGCTTATATGACTATAGAAATACAAACTTCTTTAGCAATTGCAACACAGATACTTAGACACAGGTCATTTACCTATCAGCAATTTAGTCAAAGATATGCTGAGAAAAATTTAATTAATGAATCTATAGAGCTTCCAGAATTAAGAAGACAGGATACTAAAAATAGACAAAATTCAATTGATGATATCTCCGAGGATATTAAAAGTGGATTTCATAAAAAGATTAAGAAACATTTTGATGAAGCAACAGAATTATATAATGATATGTTAAATGCAGGAATAGCTAAAGAGTCAGCTAGATTTATTTTGCCACAGGCAACTACAACAAGGATGTATATGACTGGTACTATTAGAAGTTGGATGCATTATATAGAGCTAAGATCTAGTTATGGGACACAAAAAGAACATATGGATATTGCTAATCAAATCAAATCAATTTTTAATGAAAATTGCCCTACAATAAAATTTGCAATGAATTGGGAATAAAAAAAGGGCTAGATAAAATCCAGACCTTTTTTTAGATTCTCTTATTTTAAAAAATTATTTTTTCTTATTAATTGCTAACCTTGTAATGCCTGAACCGGTAAGCAGGAATAATCCAAAAGTAAGTAGCAGATATGAATAGTTTTCTAAGTTGTAGGTATGAGCGCCAACACTAGGAAGGCCAGGGAAAGGGCCTCTTCTCCCGATTACTGTATCTACTAAGTGGATAATACCATTACTTGCTTCTATATCAGTTGCAGTGTATTTAGCTTTATTACTATTAAGTATTCTGATATCAATCTTACTGTCGCCGGATAATATATGACTGTCTAAAACATGCACTTCTAATGCTCTTTTTAGATTTGCTGAATTTGTAGACAAGGTTGTCCATTTATCATCACCATATGCAGTTATTGCTGTATCAGTTGGAGCAAGTAAAGTCATAGGCCCCGATCCTGATAAAGTGGCTTGCAGTCCAGCTGTAGTAATAGCTTTAGAGAGCTTTGTTAATCTAGTATCATTTTGTACAGTTGTATGAATATCATCTAATTTTGATAATTTAAATGATCCCATTTTATAAGCATTTGTTGTTGCAGTAACTGTACCACTGCTCTTTGCTCTAAGTAGTTGGTTTAAAGCATCATTCATTAGGATAGCTCCGGTTTCATGATTAGAAAATGTTTGTGCCTGTGTTGCTGAAACAACTCCTGCATCCACATTAGCCTGAATAAGATCTAATGCGGTATTTGCTGATGTTCCATAATCATAAGCATAAGCACCGGTAAGATTTGTGCCGATAGCTGCAGTGACAGCTGCTTTTGCTGATGTGATATGTTTAGAAATACCATCCACGTCACTGATCATAGCTTTTGCGTTTGTGACAAGATCTGCGGTTGCACTAGCATTTTTTCCGGCTGTAGCATTTGTAATTGCTTTATCTAGCACTGCTTCTAAACTAGAAATAGCAGAGCTTGAACCAATGAGTGCTCTTATGTCTTGAATATTTTGACCTGGGATAGTATTTGCAAATATAATTCTTGATGACGAACCAGATTCTTCTCGAACTTCTAATCTTCTAAAGCTTGTTAATATATCTCCGGCATCTGAAGTATAGGATAGTTTAGCTGCTCCATCTTCATCTACTGATAAGGATCCAATACTTGTTTTAGCCATACTATCAGTAAGTAAGTAAGCATTATATTTCATTGAGCCTTTTGGTGAAGTAACACCTGTCATTGAAATTGTTAGAGTGTTACCTGCAGAAGCACCAGTAGAAATCATTGCAGAGCCGCTACCACTGATAGTAGCTGCATGTATTAATTTGGCCGGCAAAGCAACAAAAGCAAATGCCATAATTAAAGCTGTGTATTTTAATATATTTTTCTTAGGCATGATCTTAGCACCTTTATTTTAAATATTTAAATCAAATTCAGTAAAGTATTTTAACATATTCAGATACTTCTTCCTATATATTTTATAGGTATTTTTTTACAAATTATTGTTTAAGAATACTTATATTTATCGTAGTATGCAACAAGAATGTATTGAAAATAATTATTATTAATTGAAAATATATACAGATTTTATGAGATTACATATAGGTTTAGATGTCTTTTTTTATTAATTTTGTAGTTTAAGAAGGAAATTTTGAAAATTAGTGTATATTCTGGTAGTTTTGATAGCGAAATAGAATTTTTTGATAGAATTAATTATTTTAAAGCATTAGAAGCTAAAGGATTTAAAAGCCTCTGGATTGCACATGCGAATAGTTACGACGCTTTGAATCTTGCTTTGTATTTAAGTACTCAAACTAGCTTTATGGAATTGGGAACTGCTGTTATACCTGTTTTTTCTAAACATCCTGTTGACTTAGCTCAACAGATACTGACTACAGCATTGATTTCAAATAATAGATTAAATATCGGACTAGGCGTGTCTCATAAACACCGTGTTGAAAACGAATTAGGTCTTAAATATATTACTCCAGTGAATTATATGAAGGAATTTTTAATAATATTGAAAGATATTTTGCATAGAGGGCACTCAAAATTTAAAGGAAATATCTTTAATGTTGATGTATCCATAGATACTGAAATTTGTAACGATGTAGATATTTACTTAGCGGCTTTAGGTCCTAAAATGTTAGGCCTTTCAAGGGAATATACAGAAGGTACTATAACCTGGATGACAGGTTATAAAACTATTAAGAATAAAATTTCACCTACTTTAAACCCAACATCAGATAATTTTAGAAGTATTGCTTCAGCAATTCCTATATGCATTACAGATGATGTAGAAACAATTACCGATGAAGCCAAATCTGTTTTTCAATTTTATGACAATTATCCTAATTATAGGAAAATGATTATTCAAGAAGGTGTAAAAGATCCAAGTGATTTAGCTATAATTGGTGATGAAGATTATGCTTATAATATATTACAGGAATATGCTAATTCAGGTGTTACAGAAATATTGGCTGTAGTGTTTGGTGAAGATATTAATGAAAGAATAAATTTGCAATCGAGAACATTAGACTTTTTATTATCAGTAAATAATAAATTTTAAAAAGGATATCTTTGTAATGAATAAAAATTCAGCAAATAATATGAGTAATTTTGATATTACTATCATTGGCGGAGGTGCCATAGGAGTGAGTATTGCTTACAAATTATCTAAAAGTAAATTCAGATGTGTAGTTGTGGAAAAAAACACTATTGGTTCTGGTGCTACTCAAGCTGCGGCTGGAATTATTTCACCATTATTTTATGGAGATATAAATCTATCAGATAATACGAATACTCCAATGTATAAATTAAGGAAATTAAGTTTTGACTCTTTTTTGACTTTAGAAGAAGAATTAGCTGAGTTGGATATCAGCTCGCCATACCATAAAACAGGTATATTAAGAGTTGCATTTAATCAAGATGAATTGAAAACATTGGATAATTTGTCTGAAAATTTAAGTAATTTAAATATAGGTTCAACAGATGTTGATAAAAATCAGATTGATACAGAATTAAGTTTTTTGAGTAATAAAATTGTAGGTGGAAAATATTTTCATGACGACGGATATGTTGATGGTTTAGACTATGTGAACAAATTGAAAATTGCTCTTTATAAAATGGGTTGCGAAATATTTGAGAATGAGTCATTTGTCAAAATTAAAGAAAAAAATAATGATCAGATTGAAATATTAACATCAAATCGTATGATTAAGTCAAAGTATATTATTTTTTGCACAGGATTTTGGAATATTTTAGAAGATTTTGATCTTCCTTCTGAATATAAAATCATCCCTGTCAAAGGGCAATATATTCTGGTTAGATCCAATGAAATAGAATTACCTTATGCTATAGGTGACGTTGCTGACGGATCAAATTATTCAGGTTACTTAGTTCCTAGAGATAACAATGTTATTTATATAGGTGCATCTATACACCCTGAGAATAATGATTACTCAGTAAGTTTGGAAGGTTTGAATTTTTGTTATCAAATTGCAAGAAAATATGTTAAAGATGCAGATAAATTGGAATTTCTAAGTGCTGGAGCAGGAATAAGGCCTCAATCTAAAAGTGGTGTACCAATTATTTCTAATTTATACAATTTTGAAAATATACTTTATATTTCTGGCCATTATACCCAAGGCATGATGTTGTCATTAGGCACTGCTGAGGTAGTTAAAAATTATATAAATAAAAGTGATATTAATTTATTCAGAACTTTTAGTGAAAATTGATTTATGAGTAAAATTCTTTATTCTAATATAAATATTTTTGATATTGATAAATTTGGATCTTATGAATCAAATTTGCTTGCAGAAGATGGTGTGGTTACTAATATTGGTAATAAAAAAAATTATGATAAAAAAACTGAAGTTATAGATTGTAGTAATTTATTTATGTTACCAGGGTTAGTAGATAGCCATGGACACATGACTCATTTAGGTAAGAATCAATATGAAGTCGATTTGAGGGATTGCAAGTCTGAATATGAAGTTGTACAGAAAATTAAAAATTTTCTTGATTTGAATAATAATTTGTCTTGGATAAATGGAGGAGGATGGAATCAGGAAAATTTTGATATTAAGTCCTTGCCCGATAATAAGTATTTAAGTGTAAATTTCCCTGATATTCCTGTTACTTTAACAAGAATAGATGGGCATGCAATATGGTGTAATAAAAAAGCTTTAGATATGGCTAATATTCAAGAATATACGCTTGTACCTGATGGCGGAGAAATCTTGAAAAAAGATGGATTATTAACAGGTATATTAGTCGATAAAGCTCAACAATTAATTCGCAATATAATACCTACTGATAATATCAATGATGTTAAAAGATGGATATTAAGAGCACAGAAAATATGTTTGTCGAAAGGATTAACTGAAGTGCATGATGCTGGTATTTCTTCTATACAATTTGATGCGTATAAAGAACTTATAAATGAAGGAAAACTAAAGATCAGGGTTTATGCAATGGCTAATCAGGAATTATTTGAGAATAATGTATCTAAATATAAATCTGAGTTATTTGAATTAAGGAGTGTTAAATTAATTGCTGATGGGGCATTGGGTTCTAACGGAGCCGCATTAATTGAGAAATATCAGGATTTAGATACATCTGGTATTTTGATTTTAGAAAAAAATAAATTAAAAACTTTATTTTTAAAAGCATTTAAAGACGATTTTCAGGTTTGTATACATGCAATAGGTGATAAAGCAAAT
>Ga0310124_10000797_pt1 | contig 22281 bp, 21 predicted proteins | sample CB11b_AW_Bot5_MG_FD_203507 | JGI IMG/M metagenome (GOLD analysis project Ga0310124, IMG submission 203507) | Marine microbial communities from Western Arctic Ocean, Canada - CB11b_AW_Bot5 | ecosystem: Environmental > Aquatic > Marine > Oceanic | place: Canada: Western Arctic Ocean | collected... | reverse complement strand
AGACCCCCGTAAATCGCCTTCTTGCGGTACTTCGGGATGAACACGACCAGATACTGACAGCGCCATCTCGTATGATTGAGCCTTCGGTAGTGCGTCATGAGGACTCCCTTTCGTGATGCTTGACCGGCTCACGAGGGGGAGTTCCTCATACGACTCCCGGAAACGTCAAACTCCGCTGGCCGCCCCGGCAAAGCCGGGGGGTCTCCCACGCTGACTAGGCGTGACACCGTTGACGTTCGACGAGTCACTCGCGCGCCTGGGCTGCTAGTCTCGCCAGGTCCCATCGCTCCGTCGAGTCACCTCGAGGAAGGCGTCCGCGGCGGACACCCAGGACCGACCAAGGTGTCTGAACATGCCGCGCAACGGCGACCGGTCGAGTCGTCGCAGGCACTCGACCAGGATCGACCCCTTGCCACCTCGAAGCCGCCGCCCCAGCGTGGCGGCCGCTGCCTGTTCGGCCGAAGACAGCGTGTTCGGCAGCTGGTCGACGATCTCAAGGGCATAGTCGTCGCACTGGTAGAACGACGCCAGCACAGCCAACCGCAGTTGCTGCTGCGTCGTCGGAAGGCGGTCGTGGTCGCGAAGATAGAGGGCCTGCCCCCACAGTAGCTGCCCCCGAGTCGGCTGGTGGGGCGCCAACGTCGCGCGACGACCACGATACCGAGTCAGATCAAACAGACTGAAACCATATCCACGCAGGTGCGCGTCGACGTCCCCGAACAGTGGCTGATCGGTGTACATGGGTGCGAATTCGACCTCCACCTGCAGCGCCAGCACACTGTCTCGCAGCAGCGCCGCCGCCCCGCCCAGAATCTCGAGCTCACTGCCCTGCGTATCCAGCTCCAGCACATCGACCCTGGTCACCCCCTGTGAGCCGAGATACTCGTCCAGGGTCACCGTCTCGATGGCCCGCTCGTCAACCACCTCGAACAGCGGAGCCAATCCGAGAAAACGGCTAACGAAGGCGTCGTTCGGCCGCAGCAGGGACGCACATGACGGGCTCCGCGTCACATGGAATCGACGGGTCTCTTGCGCCCCGCCCAGGGCTACCGGGAAGTAACGGCGGCGCTTCTTGCCACTCGCGGCCAACCGGGCGCATTCCTCGGCATCAGGTTCGAACCCGAAGTACTCGGACCGCGTGAACGTCCGCAGCAAGCGATTGCCGCGAACACCACGCGCGCCGCAGTCCACGTAGACCAGTGGCCCTCCTACCAGCTCCTCTGTCATGGTCGAACTCCTGTCACGGCCGCAACCGCTCGTGCCCCGTCACGCGCTCGTCCCGACGAGCGACGCGGTCTTTGCCTCGATTCCCCGTAGGGCGCCAAAAAACGGCCGAAGCCGGCCGAATCCCCACGCCGGGTCAGTGCTGGCGATCTCGGCCGAGTAGCTTCTGGTGATGCCTCATGCGCTGCAGTTCCTGCTGCTCACCGTCGCTGGCTGGGTGAATCGCCACCACGAAGATCTGATCGACTACCTCCGGGAAGAGAATCGCGTCCTCCGAGAGCAACGTGGTGGACGACCCCTTCGCCTGACCGATGCCCAGCGCCGTCGACTCGCGGTGCGCGGCAGGAAACTCGGCCGGCGCGCATTGACGCAGGTGGCCGGCATCGTCACCCGCGACACGATCCTCCGCTGGTACCGGAGGCTGATCGCCCAGAAGTAAGACGGCAGTAAGAGCAGGTGTCGAGGCCGGCCGACGACGCCTCGACAGATCGCCGATCTCGTGGTGCGAATGGCTGTCGAGAATCCGCGCTGGGGCTACACACGGATCCGGGCGCGCTCGCTAACCTCGGCCACGAGGTCGCGCGGAACACCGTGAAGCGGATCCTGCGCGGCCATGGGATCGAACCGGCGTCCGAGCGGAGCCGCTGCACGCCTTGGAAGACGTTCTTGCAAGCGCACTGGCTCGGCCTCGCGGCCGCCGACTTCTTCACAGTAGAGGTGCTCACGCTCGCCGGTCTCAAGCGAGACCTCGCCTTTTTCGTGATCGAACTGCAGACGCGCCGCGTGCACATCGCTGGCATCCACCTCCAGCCCGGCGGCGTGTGGGTGGAGCAAATGGCCCGCAATCTGACAGACCCCGCGGATGGATTCCTGCGGGCGGCACGCCATCTGATTCACGACCGCGGTCCGCTGTACACCCGTGGCTTTGCCGAGATCCTGAGGGGCGGCGGGGTCCAGCCCATCCGGCTGCCACCGAAGAGTCTCAATCTCAACGCGTACGCCGAACGGTTCGTCCGGTCAATCAAAGAGGAGTGCCTCCATCGCGTCGTGCCGCTCGGCGAACGCCACTTGCGCCTGCTCGCGCGCGAATACGTCGAGCACTATCACCGCGAGCGGAACCATCAGGGCCTCGACAACCGGCTCCTCCAGCGAGCACCCCCGCCGGGGTGCGCCGATACCGACGTGCAGCGGCGTGAGCGCTTCAGGGCGTCGAGCGGGCTTCTAATGTCGTCTATCGTCGGACCGGCTCCGTGTCGTCTACGCTAGGCGGTTGCCCAGCCGCTGGGGTCACGACAAGCGCAAGAACGACCACGGTGATAACTACCAGAGTCCAGGACGGTCACACGTCGTTTTCGGCCCGTAAGGGCAACCTCTTCGCCTCTGCCCGGCGTTCAGGCCTCCCGGGGCATCCACTGCACGAAATCCGTAGCGTCTTTGTAGATCCAAGGCGACCTGTTGATGTGCGCCAGCGCCGTTCACGGCTCCACGGCAGGAAAACACACATTCCCCGTGCCAACCTGTTTCGCGGCCAAACAGTCCCAATATACGGCCGTGAGTGGTTCTTCAACCGCCGACGCCGGTCGCGAGTAGGGCCATGCCCCAGGCGGCGAAGACGCCCCCCGAGAGCCGGCTCACGAGCCGGCCCCGAGGCAGGATCTTTTCGAGCAGCACAAAGACCGTGAGTACTGCGATCCACGGGAGATTCATGATCCCCAACACGAAGAGAAGGGCCATCAGGAGCCAGCAGCACCCGAGGCAATACAGGCCGTGGTGCAGACCCATCATGAGCGTACCCGGTCGTCCGTCGATCCAATGGGCGGTGAGAAAGACCAGCGGCGACCGGCAGTGGCTCAAGCAGACGTCCTTGAGCGGCGTCCATTGAAAGGCGCCAGCGAGGAGCAGCACAACCCCGCCGATCAGCGGTGTCGTGCGCCCCATCATCGAGGACAGCAGACCGGCGACGTGCAGGCCCCAGTTGGCCACGGTCGCCATGGCCGAGAAGCCGACCCAGACGAGCAGGTAGCCGATGACGAACAACGCCGTGGGCACGAACGGTCGCCCCTCGCGCTCCCGCTTCCGCATCACTCGCGCAAACAGCAGCACCATCGGGGTTGCCGAGGGCAGCATCATCGCCACCATCATCACGGTCCACATACCGAACATGAAGACGAGGTCATCCAGGCTCCAGGATTGGGTGCTGGGCATGGCCACGGTGGCGGCCATGGTATCCATGCTCATCGAGCCCATGCCGGCGGCAAGTCGCGCCGTGTAGGCCCAGGCGAGCGCGGCGAGGACGGCGATCGCCGAGACCAGCACGGCTCGGTCACGCCGGACGAGTTCGCTGTAGGACAGGCCGGGGGTCACCGGGAGACCACGGAGGTTCCTAGGCGTCCACGGCCCAGGCGATTTGCCCGACGGCGCCGGACTTGCCCTCGAAGGCCATTGGCATGTCGGGGTCGTTCCAACTGGTGCCCTTGCTGGGCGCGAGCTCGGCGGACTTGTTCGTGAACTGGAAGGCCAGGATGAAGGCGGCGTTCTGCATCGTCACCCGTTCGCCCTGCTCGTTGACCAGACGCTCAGAGACGATCTCGCCGACTCCGTTGACGGTGGTACGCACTGTCCCGTTCTGCTCTGCGACGTCTATACGTACTCGCCGGGTTGGCAGCCAGGTGGAGGTAAGAGACGCCAGCGCCTCCATGGGACCGCCCTGCTTTGCCTGGAAGATCGTCTCCAGCGCCTGCTGCTGCGCCTCCGATGTGCGGTCGTCCACGTAGACCCGCGACGTTGCCTCGGCGTCAAAAAGCGTCGGCCCGGGAAAGTGCATGCCGACCACAATGTTGCAGCCGCCGAGATCAATGTCGTCGGCGTTCCCCTCGCGGATGCGGATCACCAGCGCAGTGCCACACCAGCCCTGGTCCATGACCATCAGCTCCTGCACACCGTACCAGCAAGGGCAGAGCATGTTGCAGCTACAGGTTTCGGTCAGGTCACCGTTGACGTTCCAGGCCATGGCTGGGGTCTCCTTGGTTCGAAGTCTGGGGATGATACCTCAGATCGGTGCATCGACATCACCACATGAATGCGCTGCACTTCAGGGTTCGCCGGCTGCCTCGAATAGCGAACTCAGGGGCGTCGAACGTGCCGAAGCGGCGCGGTCAGACCACCGTCGGGCGACCGATTCTCGGTGTGACTGCTTTTGTGCCCATCGGGTCCGCAGAACTATGGAGAAACCTGCGTAAACACGCACCCTATCGTCGACCTTGGTTCCACCCCCAAGACGGTATGTAAGTCATGTTTTTCCAACTGTTTACCTGTCGTTCTGATCACGCTGCCGCGATGTGCGACGTTCACGGACGCTAAATAGCGTCGTCGCCAATCTCGCTCGTACGGATGCGGATGGCCTGGTTGACATCGCTCACAAAGATCTTGCCGTCGCCAATGGCCCCCGTTCTGGCCGATCCCTTGATGCCTTCGATCACCCCTTCCGCCTGGTCGTCGGTCACCACGATGTCCAGTTTGATCTTCGGAATGAAATCGACGGTGTATTCAGCCCCCCGGTAGAGCTCGGTATGTCCCTTCTGGCGGCCGAAGCCTTTGACTTCGGTGACGGTCATGCCGGTGACGCCCAAACGAGAGAGCGTGTCGCGCACCTCGTCCAGGGTGTGGGGTTTGATCACGGCCGTAACGAGCTTCATGGGACGCTCCTTGGTTGTGCGGGGCGCGTCGAGAGTCCACACATGGACCGCGCCGCCGACAAACAGCATCGAGTGCGGTCACTAGATACTGCGCCTGTCGTCGGCGATTAAGGTCTTGGTGCGGGGAGGCGGTTGGTCGTGTCCTCAGGAGGAGATAGAGCCGCGAGCGATAAGCTCGCGGGCGATCAGTGTTCGGGTGTCAAGCAGCCCGACGGGAGTCGGCAGCCAGGCGGTCATCCGGGCCAGCGCCTCAGCACGCGGTTCGGGGTCCAGCAGCGATGCCAGCACCTCGGTCGATTCCTGCCGGACACGATCGGCGGCCTTGTAGAACACCAGGGTCGCCAGCGCCGATTCGAGTCGCAAGTCCGCCGTGGGTTGGGCCGCGGTCAATTTCGAGACGCGAAGGACCGTGCTCTCAGCCAGGTAGGTCTCGATGGCAATGTCGGCGAGACTGCCGAGGTACTGTTGGTGCTCCGGAGCAAGAAGCTGGTCTGCGTCTACGTGTTCCCACACGGCGCCGAGCACGAAGAGAAACAGATGTTTGAGGCGACCGACGCGGGTGTGCAAGGAGGCCAGGTCTGAACCGGTCGGCTCGGCGGACGGCGCAGCAAGGCTGGTGATCGCCTCACGCAGGGCGAGGCGCCCGCGGTCGGCGCGCTTGAGTATCGTCTTGGCGATGCTCAACCGGCAGATTTCGCTGGTGCCTTCGTAGATCCGTGTGATGCGTGAGTCGCGATACCACCGCGCCGCCGGATACTCCTCGCTGTACCCGTTCCCGCCGTACACCTGGAGGGCGTCGTCGGCGAGCCCGTGGTAGGTCTCAGACCCGATCACTTTGGCCATCGCGCATTCGGTCGAGAATTCCGCCAGCGTCTCGAGCTTGCGGTCGAGCGACCCGCCCCCCTCGGCGCCTTCGGCTTCAGCCGCGGTGTACACGAGCCCGGCCGTCCGGTAGGCGACCGATTCTGCCCCGTAGGCCCGGGCCGCCATGTCGGCGAGCTTCCGCTGAATGAGCCCGAATTCCGCGATGGGACGCCCGAACTGTCGTCGCTCGTTGGCGTATTGGGTCGCGGCGGCAAGAATTTTTTTGGACGTACCGGCGCAATTGGCCGCCATTTTCATCCGGCCGAGATTGAGGGTACACATCGCCACCTTGTGGCCCTTGCCGACCTCTCCGAGCAGGTTGTCGACCGGAATCGCCACGTCGTCGAGTTGCAGCGCACAGACCGACGAGCCCTGCAGTCCCAGCAGCTTCTCATGGTCTCCGACGCTCAGACCCGGGGTCTGTCGTTCCAGGAGGAACGCCGAAAATGCCGTGCCGTCGACCTTCGCGAACAGAATGAAGAGGTCGGCCCAGCCGGCGTTGGTGATCCACTGCTTCGCGCCATTCACGATGTAGTGCGTCCCGTCAGCATTCAGAACGGCCGTGGTCGTGATGTTCATCGCGTCCGAGCCGGAACCAGGTTCGGTGAGCGCGAACGCGGCCATCAGGTCACCGTTCATGCAGCGGGTCAAGTAGCGGTCAATCTGGTCCGGCGTGCCGAAATTGATCAACGGCAGCGTGCCGATTCCCTGATGTGCGAACACGGTGGAGGACAGTCCGCCCAGGTAGGAACGACATTCGCTCATGCCGGCGATGGCGAGCACGCTGAGCCCGAGGCCACCAAGCGCCTCCGGCACTTCCGCCATGAACAGACCCAAGTCGGCCGCTTTCTTGAACAGCGGGCGGATGACGTCGATGTTTCGTTGGTCGATCTCGTCGTAGAGTGGAGCGACCTCCTGCTCGGCAAATTCCTTGATCGAGCGCATGAGCAGGCGTTCGTCATCGCTCATGTCCTCGGGACAGACCACGTCCTCTGGGCGGACGTCGTCGACCAGGAAGCTGGCGCCGTATTGCTGCGATCGCACGTGCATGTGGACTCCTGCGGACTGCTGGTGGGATGGCGCGTGGCTCCCCGCCACGAGGTCCAACGAGAAAAGGGATGACCGGTCGGTCACCCCTTGTTCATCGCGCAGACGGGAAATTGGTTGCGGGGGGGGGATTTGAACCCCCGGCCTTTGGGTTATGAGCCCAACGAGCTACCAGACTGCTCCACCCCGCGTCAACTGGTTGAAAACGCTAGCCTTGAGCATGGTACCATGCCGTCCGTGCGCGGTCAAACTTGCCCGGCTTTTCTGTGGAATAGCGGGTCGCAGGCAAGGTCAGAGGCCGGGTACGGGTCGATCGGTGAGAATGAACAGGCGCTCTCCCGGGCGGATCAGCCCAAGTTCGCCGCGGGCGATTTCTTCGATTGCGTCCGGGTCGTCGCGCAAGCGTGCGGCCTGGAGGGCGAGTCGGCGGTTCTCTTCCTGGAGCCGGGCGATGGCGTCGCCCAGCTGTTGCCGTTCGTGGCGCATTCTGACGGTTTGAATGAGTCCTCGATCACCGGCCACGCCGTTCGCTACGATGATCGCGAGCGTCAGGCCGATGGCCACGAACATGATGCGGCGCACGGCCGGTGGCGGCGCATCGGAGGGCGGCACCTTCCGTGCCTGGTTCTGGCGCGCGGGGCGGAGCGGGAGCGTCCCCTGCGTGGGGCGCGGTCGAGTGGCTGACGAGGCCGGTGTCGGCGGTCGCCGACGTCCCGGGGGCCGTGGTCTGGGCGTGCGTGGCATGCAGGACTAGTTTCGGCCACAGTGGCGGCCGAGATTAGGAGCCGGGCTGAAATAGGTTGGTCGCTTCCAGGAGTCGCCGCGTGCGTCGCCTGGCTTGGGGGGGTGAGGGTGACGGAGCGCGAGGTGGTCCTGGTCTTGATCACGTTCCCGGAGGATGGCGACGTCGTGGCGTTCGCGACCTGTCTCGTTGACGAGCGGTTGGCCGCATGCGTGAACGTGCTGCCCGCGGTGGAATCGGTCTACCGATGGGATGGGGCCGTGGCTCGGGCACGGGAACGACAGCTCATCGTCAAGACGACCGCGGCCCGCGTCGAGGCGCTGCGGGCGCGGGTCCGGGACCTGCATCCATACGAGACACCGGAGTTCCTTCAACTGCCGGTGACCGGCGGCGACGATCGCTACCTGGCGTGGGTCCGCGATGGGGTCCAGGTCATCGCTTCGTCGGCCGGCATCCACGAGTCCGCTGGTCCTGACCCGACCCCGCGAGGATGAACCCAGGTGCGGTTTCGAATGCAGGCGAGCGCATGACGGCATCCCATCCCGCGCCATCGGCCACGGGTGTGTCTGTCGCGCCGGAGCGGTCCGGTAACCCCGATGCACCACCGGATCGATTGAGCCGCGTGCGGGCCGTCGTCGCGTCCAGAGTCGGCCGTGCCTTGCTCGCCACCCTGGGGCTGAAGCTCGTGGTGGCGCCCCTTGGTACCGACGCGCCGGGATGGCTTCGGGTGATCGACTCCGTCGGCACCATCGTGATCGCCGTCGGTCTTGGCTATCTCCTCTTTCGTCTGCTGGCGAGACTGCAGCGTCGGCTGCTGTGGCGGGTCCGGCGGAAGCTGGTCTTGTCCTATCTCTTGATCGGGTTCGTGCCGATCCTGCTGGCCGGGTCGTTCTTCCTGTTGTCGGGCACGTTGCTGCTCCTCACCGTCAGTTCATCACTGGTCCAGCGAGGTCTCGACGACGTCGTCGAGGATGCGACGACGCTCGCCGCGATGACCGCCGTGGATCTCGAAAGCACGACCGGCTCGCGTGACCTGTCGGCCGTACTCGTGCGGCGGCTCCAGGTAACGGAGGGGCGCTATCCGGGGGCGTCGATCGCCCTGGTGGGGCGTCCGGGCGACCCCACCGACGCGATCGCCGGCGAGTGGGACCACGCGCCGGGTCCGCCGCCCTCACCCGCGTGGTTGGCGCGGAGCGGCGGCGGACTGCTGATGACGGAGGTGGCGGGTCGGCGGAGCATCGTTGCCCGAGGGGCGCAGCGCGTTCGATGGCAAGAGCGCGTCTACGTCGTCGTGGTGGATCTGCCGTTGTCCGACGGGGTGGTGGCGCGCCTACAGGAAGACAGCGGTACGGTGCTGATCGATATCGGCGGGTCGACGAGTGGCAGCGAAGGGGTGGTTGGAAGCACCCTCGTGGCCGACGAGGTGCGCGTGCCGTTGAGTCCGCCGGCGGGCCCGATGGAGACCGCCGGTGGATTGCCCTGGGTCTCGTTTCTGGACCTGCTGGACTGGCCGACCGGTGAGCACCGACGGGGGGCGTTGTCGTTCCAGGTGCGACCCTCGGTGCTTTACGGGTTGTTGGTGCGGAGCGGTGAGTTCAATCTGGCCGGGGTGCTGGTCGTGACCCTCGTGCTGATCGCCGTGATGTTTCTCACCATCGAGGCGGTCGCGTTGGTGATGGGGTTCGCGCTGGCCAAGTCGATCACCGGCGCAGTGCACGAACTCTTCACCGGCACGGAACGGGTCCAACGCGGTGATCTCTCCCATCGGATCCAGGTCGACACGCAGGACCAACTGGGTGAACTCGCGGCGTCGTTCAATGCGATGACCGGGAGTATCGGTGGTCTGCTCGAGCAGGCGCAAGAAAAGCGTCGGCTGGAGGAAGAGCTTCGGATCGCGCGCGACATCCAGATGTCGCTGTTGCCGGATGCGCCAGCGTCGATGCCCGGCCTGGAGGTTAGTGCGGTATGTCGACCGGCCCGAGAAGTCGGCGGTGACTACTACGAGTTCGTTCGCCTCGGCGATGGCCGCCTGGGCGTCCTCGTCGCGGACGTGTCCGGAAAGGGGACCTCGGCCGCGTTCTACATGGCGGAGCTCAAGGGGCTCATTCTCTCGCTCACTCAGATCTATCAGAGTCCCAAGCGATTGCTGATTGAGGTCAACCGGATTCTTGCGACCAGCTTGGACAACCGGACCTTCATCACGATGATCTATGCGGTGGTGGATCTCGAGGCGCGCACGATGACCTACGTGCGGGCCGGGCACACACCGCTGATCTACCTGCCCGCAAACGGGCATCCGCCACAGACTCAGATCTTGATTCCGGACGGGCTCGTGGTGGGGCTGCAGTTGGACGGCATCGAGGAGCGGTTCGCGGACTTGCTCGAGGAGCGCACCCTGCCCATCGCGCCCGGGGACCTGTTCGTGTTGTTTACCGACGGCATCACCGAGGCCATGAACGAGGAGTTCGACCTGTTCGGCGAAGAACGCTTCAGCCGGCTTCTCGAGGAGCATGGCCATCTTCCGTCGGACGCACTGCGGGACCGAATTCTCGGCGATGTCGAAGCGTTCGTCGGTGACGCGGAGCAGCACGACGACATGACCGTCGTGTTGGTGCAGATCGACGATCCGCCATCAGGGCTGGACACGGACGCCACACAGCCATGAGCGATCCTGAGTTCGCCATCGTCTTCGAGACACCGTCCAGGATCGAGGCCGATGTCGTCCGGGCATTGCTCGAGACCCACGGCATTCACGCCATGGTGTCCTCCGCCGCGCCACAGGCTGTCTTCCCGGTGACACTCAGCGGACTGGGAGAAGTGCAGCTGTCCGTGCATCAGGAGGAAGCCGCGTCAGCGAGCCGGCTCATCAGCGAGTTCCGTCAGGAGGTCTCCGAGCGACTCACTCGCATTCGCGACGAGTTTCGCGTCGTCGAAGAGATGCTCGGCTATCGCTTCACGGACCCCGGCTTACTCGAGCACGCGCTGACGCATCGATCGAAAGCTCACGAGGACGTGAGCGGGGGGGTGCGAGACAACGAGTCTCTCGAGTTTCTCGGTGATGCCGTGCTTGGTTTGGTGATCGCGGATCGGCTGTTTCGGGAATGCCCCGACTGGAACGAAGGTCAGAAGTCGAAGGCGAAGGCCACGATCGTGTCGACCGTGTCGCTGGCTCGGATGGGTGCAGAGCTGGGACTCGGCCAGCACCTCCTGCTTGGACGTGGCGAGGAAAAGACCGGGGGACGCCGAAAGCGCTCGCTGATCGCCGACACCTTCGAGGCGATCATCGCCGCTATCTACTTGGACGGTGGTATGACCGCCGCGGAAGGGTTTCTCGAACGGTGTTTCCGGCCGCAGCTCGATGCGGTCCGCACTGGCGGTCTCACGCCCGGGTTGACAGAGGATCACAAGTCTGCCCTGCAGGAGTTTCTGCAATCGCACGACATGGGGCTGCCCGACTACCGTCTGATCGGCGAGACGGGTCCGGCTCACCGGAAAGTGTTTGAAACGGACGTCTACGCCGAAGACCGCGCCCTGGCGCGTGGGGAAGGGCGGAGCAAGAAGGAATCTGAACAACGGGCGGCCGAGCACGCCCTGCAGGCGCTTGACGGACAGTAGCCCCCACACCCTGTTGGTTCGTCGCGCGCGCGGCGACCGACGAGTCAGTCGATTTCGATCATGCTCCAGGAGTGGTCGCGATGGCTCTTCCTGCCCGCGGCCACCGCCGGCGCTGCCGGACCCGACTCCATGTAGGGGAAGCGGGCGACCGCGTACTCCTGCGCTTCCCGGGCGAGGTCATCCTCGTTCGGCGGCGTGGCCTGCCCATGCAGGTGCACCCATAGCCTGAGCATCGGGTCGGCGAAGCTGTACCGTTTGTGCCGGACACTCAGCAGGTCGACATCCTCGAGCCAGGAAAGATAGTCCTTGGTGGATCCGGGCGTTCGACCCAGGCGGTGGGCCACCTCGGTCAAGGTCAGGGGTTCTTCGAGAGACAGCACCTGCAGGATCGCTTTCAGGGCGCCGTAGCCGCGGGCCCGGTGCAGCCGCAGCTCGTAGCAGAATCGGCACGCCATCGAGAGCGACGCGTCGGGCGCCATCTGGGCTGCGAGCGCGCTCACCGGGTCGCCAGCGCCGACCGCCGCCGTGGCCTCGGCGAGCAGTCGCACGTAGCGTGGGCGGCCGTCGGTTAGGGCGTGAATGATACGGCCGAGTTCGAGCCGCTCTCCATCCGTGGCACCCAGACCGAGGTGGGCGAGGGACGCGCCGACCTCGGTCGGGCTCAGCGGCGGCAGGTGCACGAACTCGAAACGGTCCGGGGCATCGCGAAAGAGTCGGCGCGCTCGCGAGACGAAACGGGTCGTCAGCACGAAGTGGTTCGGGCTGTCGCACAGGGCGATCCAGAACTCGCGTAGCGCGCCACGTAGCCCAGGAAAGCTCTGGAACGTGCGGATCTCCAATACTTCGTCCAGCAGGAACGTGACGCTGCCGCCGTTCGGGGTCCGGGCTAGCGCCAGGAACGCGCACAAGCGGTCAAACGCCGCGCGTGCGGCCCGGGGGTCGTCGGTGCCCGGATCCGCCGCCGGCGCCTGGCAACGCGTGGCCCGCGTGACCGCGGCGAGAAAGCCCTCGGGTGTCGTCGCGGCGCGCTCGACATCAATGCGTTCGGTGTCTGGACCGAGGCGAGCGCCGAGACGATTCAGGAGCGACGTTCGGCCGATCCCGCAGCCGCCCACCACCACGGGAATTCGCGGCGGAACCGCCTCGAGCGCGGTCAGAATTCTCCGTTCGATGACAGGTCGTTCGGCCGGCACGCGATCTCTTCGGGGTGGCACTGACGCGGCAGCGTGATGGTGAAATTCCTGATGAGCCCTCGGAACGATAGACGGTAAAGAAGAGTGCACAGATTGTCAAATCCAGATCGGTGCGCGATCTAAAAACGGTACTTGACTTCCGTAGCGACCCGCATTTGGCCCACCCGCGCGACACCAGACCTGATTCGCGTCGTGCGCACCGCACGGCCTTCTGTTACCATCGATCGTTTTGGTGCGACCGGTGCGGTCGCGCCCGTGACGAATCGGGGATGCGAGTGAATATCGCGGTCATCGGCGCGCAGTGGGGCGACGAAGGGAAGGGCAAGATCGTCGATCTCCTGACGCGACACGTGTCAGTCGTGGCCCGCTATCAAGGGGGGCACAACGCAGGGCATACGGTCAACGTGGGCGATGCGCAGTTCATCCTGCACTTGCTACCGTCAGGCATTCTGCACGCCGGCGTGCGTTGTGTCATCGGCAACGGCGTGGTGGTTGACCCGGATGCATTGTTCATCGAGATCGAGACGTTGTCCCGGCAGGGGATCGAAGTCGACGACCGGCTGCTGATCAGTGACAAGGCGCATGTCATCCTGCCGTATCACCGAGAACTCGAGGTGCTGGCGGAGGCGCGGCGGGGCGACCGAAAAATCGGCACGACCTCTCGCGGGATCGGGCCGAGCTATGAGGACAAGGTCGCCCGTCGGGGAATTCGGATCGCTGACCTGGGGGACGGTGCGGACGATGGTCCGCTGGCGGCGGCGATTCGTGAAAACGTGTCGGCCCGCAACCGCGCGGTCGGCGGGACCGAGGTCGATTGGCGCGCCGTGCATGCCGAGGCGCGGTCGGTGTGGGAGCGTCTCGAGCGCTGGGTCGGCGATGTCTCGCTCTTCTTGGCTCGTGCCATGGACGAGGGCGCGTGCGTGCTCTTCGAGGGGGCTCAGGGCACCATGCTCGACATCGACCACGGCACGTATCCGTTCGTCACCTCGTCGAACGGAACGGTCGGTGGTATCTGTACCGGGCTGGGTGTGGGCCCCAAGGCGATCGGCGGGGCGCTGGGCATCGCCAAAGCCTATACGACCCGCGTCGGGGAGGGGCCACTCCCAACCGAGCTTCACGGCGACGCAGGGAACCAGTTGCGGGAGACCGGCCGCGAGTACGGTGCGTCAACGGGACGCCCGCGTCGATGCGGGTGGTACGACGCGGTGGTCGTGCGTTACGCGGTGCGCGTGAACGGCCTCGACGCCATTGCCGTCACGAAGCTCGACGTGCTGGATTTCCTCGATGAGATTCCGTTGTGCACCGGGTACCGATACCGGGGCGAGGTCTTGACCGAGTTCCCTTCGAACGGTGCGGTGCTCGCGGCGTGCGAGCCGGTCTACGAGACGTTGCCCGGCTGGTCGAGTCCCACCGCCGGTGTGCGGCGTTATGAGGACCTGCCGCCGGAAGCGCGGTCGTATCTCGAACGCATCGAGGCCGTGACCGGCGTGCCGATCGCTGTCGTGTCAACTGGGGCCGACCGCGCCGAGACCATCGTGGTGCGCGAGGGTCTCATTGATCGATGGCAGGCCGACGCCGCCGTGCCGGCCTCGGTGTCCTAAGCATCCGTTACCCCGCGTCAATCGGAGGACACTCATGCAACAAGTCCGCAGGGTGAATCGCGCGTCACGGCACGGCGCCCGTGGTGACGTGCTCGGCGCTGGCGACGGGCGCGGCGGTCCGCTGACCTGCGCCGCGGTACTGCTCGCACTCGTCACGTGCGGCGTCTCTGGATGTGCCGAGCCGGCGCCCACATCGGACGACGCGCGCGTGTTTCTGGAGGAAGCGGAAACCCGGCTCCTCGATCTCTGGGTGGACGCCGGCCGTGCCGCCTGGGTGCAAAATACCTACATTACGGACGACACCACCGCGCTCGCGGCCGATGCGCAGACCGCGGTCATCGGGGCCACGATGGAGTTGGCGGCCGCGGCGGCGCGCTTTGACGCGATCGAATTGCCACCAGACCTCAGACGCAAGATGTTGCTGCTGAAGACGTCGATGGGGGTGGCGGCGCCGGCGGATCCGGCCCTGCAGGCCGAGCTCTCCCAGATCACGACCGGCATGGAGAGCACCTACGGCCGGGGTGTGTATTGCCCGGGCGGCGATGGCGAGGACTGCCTCTCGTTGCCGGAGATGGAGCGGCTGTTCGCCCAGAACCGGGACACGGACGCGCTGCTCGACCTCTGGACCGGCTGGCGCGCGGTGGCGCCGCCGATGCGGGATCATTACTCGCGGTTCGTGGAGCTGGCCAACGCTGGCGCACGCGATCTCGGATTCACCGATCTCGGTGAGTTGTGGCGAGCGGGCTACGACATGCCGCCAGACGAGTTCACGCTCGAGCTGGAGCGGCTCTGGACCCAGGTGCGGCCACTCTACGAATCGCTCCACTGTCATGTACGGGCCAAACTGGCGGAAGAGTACGGATCCGCCGTGGTGCCGCCGGATGGGCCGATACCGGCCCACCTGCTCGGCAACATGTGGAGTCAGACGTGGGCCAACGTCTACGATCTCGTCGGGCCCGCGCGGTCGGACCCTGGCTACGACCTGACCGAGTTGCTCGAGTCCAAGCGGGTCGACGAACTGGAGATGGTGCGCTACGGCGAGCGGTTTTTCAGTTCGCTGGGATTTGAGCCGCTACCGTCCACGTTCTGGGATCGGTCGCTGTTCCTGCAGCCGGCCGAACGTGATGTGGTCTGTCACGCCAGCGCGTGGGACCTCGACTACGAGTCGGACGTGCGCATCAAGATGTGTATCGGGGTCAACGACGAGGACTTCGTCACGATTCATCACGAGTTGGGGCACAACTACTATCAGCGAGCGTACCAAGACCAGTCGCCCTTGCATCGCACGAGCGCCAATGACGGGTTTCACGAGGGGATCGGCGACACCATCGCACTCTCGATCACGCCGGAGTATCTGGCGGAGGTGGGGCTGCTGACCCGGGTGCCTCCTCCGGACCGCGACCTGGGACTCTTGCTGCGACTGGCGCTGGACAAGGTCGCCTTCCTCCCGTTCGGACTGATGGTTGATCAGTGGCGGTGGAAGGTCTTCTCGGGCGAGATCGCTCCGGAAGCGTACAACGAAGGCTGGTGGAAACTGCGCAACGAGTATCAAGGGGTGAGTGCACCCGTGCCGCGCAGTGAAGCCGACTTCGACCCCGGTGCTAAGTACCACATCCCGGCCAATACGTCGTATACACGGTATTTTCTCGCGCACATTCTGCAGTTTCAGTTCCACCGCGCGTTGTGCGACGCATCCGGGTTCGAGGGGCCCCTCCATCGGTGTTCCATCTTCGGCAGCGATGAGGCGGGGACCCGGCTGAACACGATGCTCGAGATGGGGGCGAGTCAACCGTGGCCTGACGCGCTCGAAGTAATCACCGGGCAGCGCGAGATGGACGCGACGGCGATCCTGGACTACTTCGCGCCGTTGCAGCTCTGGTTGGATGAACAGAACGCAAATCGGTCTTGCGGCTGGTAGCCCGGTTTCCTGGCGAGGCGTTCGTGTGGCGACGTTGCTTCGTCGGTCACATGCCACCTGCATGCGCCCTCCTCGCGCCTTGCCACACGAACGCCTCGCCAGGAAACCGCTTGTTCGTCGCGGCTGAGAAGGCGCTGGTCGTCGGTCACCGCCTCCTGGCGGTGTCCGCCTTACGGGTGGGTCTGGACTCTACGGTCTGGTGTACTCGAGATCGGTGACCGCCTCGAACCAACTCGCCTTCGCGTCGATGTTGATGGCGACGTGGGTCATCGGCCCGTCGGGGCCGGCGCCGTGCCAGTGGCGTTCACCTGGTTCAATGGCGATCAGGTCGCCGACATCCGCTTCTCGGACCGCACCCCCATCCTTCTGATAGCGACAGGTGCCCTCGATGACCTGCAGTAGCTGCGGGCCGGTATGGGTGCGCCAGTGCGTGCGCGCGCCCGGCTCGAAAGCGACGCGATAGACGTTCGTGTGCGGTCGGTCGGCCGCGTCGTGCATTCGCGTGAGCCGCGCGTGACCGACAAACGTCTTGGAGTCGGACGGCTCGCTATCGAGCGTGCTCAGGCTGAAGACCTTCACACGGCCGGCGCTCGGCCGTGGCGCGCGATGATGTAGACCGCCAGCCCCACGATGGCGCCGACCAGCACGGTGCCCATGTTGGCGAAGCCGCTGGTGGGGTAGGACAGAATGAGGTAGCCGATGGAGCCGGGCAACAGTGCGTAGTACACGAAGGGGATGAGGGTCATTCTGATGACCGCGCCTTCGCGCCCGAGCAGCCCGACCACCGCGGATGCCGCCACGACGTTGTGCACGCAGATCATGTTGCCGGCGGCGCCTCCGATGGCCTGAAGCGCTACCATCCAGCTTGAGTCAACCCCGATGCGGGGTCCCATCTCGAACTGAAACAGCGAGAACATCATGTTGCTGACCGTGTTGCTGCCGGCGACCGCGGCTCCGATGCCGCCGATGAACGGGGCGAAGATCGGGTAGGCGCCGCCGGCGAGTGCGGCCACGCCGTCGGCCAGGACCACCGGCATCCGCTCGTAGCCGGCCAGACCGCCGTACGAATTGAGGAAGACCTGCACCATCGGGACCGTGAACACGAGCGCGATCGACGCCGCCGCGCTCACCTTGAGCGATGTCGACCACGACTTCGCGTAGGACACCGGATTGATGCGGTGCAGAAAGAAGGTGGCGAGCGAGACGACGATGAAGATCGAGCCCGGTGAGTACAACAGTGGCACGCTGGCGGAGATGTCAGTCTCAAGGATGTTATCCCAGCTGAACGTCACCAGGTCGTCATTTAGCCACTCGCCGAACGGCAGTGGGATGCCCAGCAGTGGTATTTCCTTCAACCGCGTCAAGACCAGTAAGGTCGCGACCAGCACATAGGGAACCCAGGCCCGGATCATTCCAATTTCGCCATGGGCCGAGCCGACGTCCTTCACCGTGACGGACCCGGTCCATTCGGCGGGCCACTTGGATTTGTCCTCGAACTGCCAGGCGTCTTCGGGCGCCGGGACGAGGAACCCGGCCTTGGCGGCGGTCACCACGATGGCCAGTCCGGTCAGGCCACCCAGCAACGCCGGGAACTCCGGCCCCAGCAGATAGGCAGCGGCCAGATACGGCAACGTCATCGAGAACGCCGCGAATAGCGCGAACTTCCACACGCGCAGCCCATCGACCCAGGAGCGGGACGGGCCAAAAAAACGGGTCATGGCCGAGACCAGAATCAGCGGAATCAGGGTGCCGGTGATCGTGTGGAGTAAGGCCACCTTCTGGGCGATGAACGCGAGGAAGTCGAGCCAGACCGGATAGCCGGCGGCTATCGCGTACGCCTCGACGGCTGGCGCGCCGGCGAGGCCATTGTTGACCCCGACCAGAATCGGGGTGCCGGCGGCGCCGAACGAGACCGGTGTGCTCTGAATGATCATGCCCGCGGTGACCGCAGCCATGCCTGGGAAGCCGAGTCCGACCAGCAGCGGCACGGCCACGGCAGCCGGCGTGCCGAATCCGGCCGAGCCTTCGATGAACGAGCCGAACAGCCAGGCAACGATGATGACCTGAATGCGCCGGTCGGCGCTGATGTCGGTGAAGCCTCGCCTGATCGTGCGCAGGGCGCCACTCTCTTGCAACGTATTCAGCAGCAGGATGGCGCCGAAGATGATGTACAGCAGCGTGAAGGCGACGATGAGGCCGTTGACCGTGGCGGCACCGACCTGCGCGCCGGGGACCTGCCAGACAAACAGGGCCAGCACCGCGGCGACCCCGTAGGTGAGCGGCATGGCCCGGCTCGCCGGCCACCGGAGGCCCACCAGGAAGACCGCGACGGTCGCGATCGGTAACAGGGACAGGATGGCCAGCGTGGTTGTGCCCATGCGGGGGATTCTCCCTCTAGAAGCTCCGGAGCGCCTCGGCTTCGTCGTCGAACATATCGAACACCGTCACCAGCTTCGCCACCTCGAACAATTCGCGTAGCCGGTGGCTGGGGTTGAGCAGCTTTAGCTTGCCGTCATGGTTGCGAGTGGTGATAAACGCACTGACGAGTTCGCCCACGCCCGTACTGTCCATGTAGGCGACGCCGGCCATGTCGATCAGTAACTGCGTGTGTCCCTCATCAAGCAGGTCGGCCACGGCGGTTTTCACCTCTCCGAAGCCGTCGTTTCTCGTCATCCGCCCGTCGAGCGAGATGATCGCGACCCCGTCGGCCGTTCGTTGCGTCGTTCGCATCGTCTGGTGTGGCCTGAAAAATCAGTTGTGTCGGCCGCGCCATTGTAGCCCAGCCCGGCCGGCGTTGGCGTCGCAGAGGTCCGCACGTCACAATATAGGGTGAGGAGACGGCGGCAGCCGGGGCGACCGCCAGACGGCAGCGATGCGGGTTGGGGTACCGACGGAAGTCAAACCGGACGAGAACCGGGTGGCGCTCACGCCCTCTGGGGTCAACGCCTTCCGCACCGCCGGACACGAGGTCGTGGTCCAGGCTGGGGCGGGACTGGGCAGCGCCATTCCAGACGCCGCCTATGAGCGGCGGGGGCGACCATCGCCTCGAATGCGGTTGAGGTCTGGGAGTAGGCGGGCCTGGTTTTGAAGGTGAAAGAGCCGGTGGCAGCTGAATTCGAGCGGATGAGGCCGGCCCAGGTGCTGTTCACCTATCTCCATCTGGCCGCCTCGCGTGCACTCGCCGAAGAGTTACTGGCACGCCGCATCGTCGCGATCGCGTACGAGACCGTGCAACTGGCCGACGGGACGCTGCCGCTGGTGGTGCCGATGTCAGAGGTTGCCGGGCGCCTCTCCATTCAGGCCGGCGCCACGTCGCTTGAGATGATCGCCGGTGGCAAGGGCATTCTTTTGCCGGGAGTCTCGGGCGTGCGGAGGGGGCGGGTCACCATCATTGGGGCGGGCATCGTAGGGTTGAACGCCTGCGTGGTCGGGGTCGGCTTCGGGGCCGACGTGACGATCGTCGACATTAACCCGTTGCGACTGGCATATGTGCGCGATGTGGTGCAGGGGCCTGTCACCACCCTGATGTCCAATGCCGCGAACATCGAGGAGGCCGTCAGTGAGGCCGATCTGGTGATCTGCGCAGTGCTGATTCCGGGGGCGAAGACGCCCCGCCTGGTGACGCGGCGCCATCTGCGTCAAATGAAAGATGGATCGGCGCTGGTCGATGTGGCGGTTGACCAGGGCGGGTGCGCCGAGACGAGCCGGCCGACGACTCACCACGATCCGCGGTATGTCGAGGAAGGCGTCGTGCACTATTGCGTCTCGAATATGCCGGGCGCCGTGCCGCATACCTCGACCTACGCACTCACCAATGCGAGGATGGCCTACGCCCTCGAGATCGCGAATCGAGGGTGGCGCGATGCGGCGCGAGATCCGGCGTTGGCCGCCGGGGTGCATGTGGTCGATGGGTGTGTGACTCATCCCACGGTCGCCGAGGCACACGGGCTGGACTACGCGCCGCTGGAGCGGCTATAGCGGTCGGGGAGTCAGCCTGATGGGGCGTTTTATCAAGGTCGCCGAGGACGGCGACGTCAGACCTGGGAAGGCCAAGGCGGTGCGGCTGGCCGACCGAAAAGTCGCGCTGTTCAATGAGAACGGCGCCATCCTCGCCTACGAGGATTATTGCACCCACACCGGCGGCCCGCTGACGCAGGGCTCGTGCGCGGATGGTGTGGTCACCTGTCTCTGGCACGGGGCTCAGTTTCGGATTGCCGATGGCGCCCCGCTGACCCCTCCAGCCGGCGGCCGTCTGCGAGGCTACCCGGTTCGCGTGGTCGACGGCGCCATCGAGATCGAGATCGACGACTGAGGCCACGGGCGGGTTATTTTGACTGGTAGTTCCGGCTGTAGTCGGTTCGTCCGTTGGTCATCGTCCAGTTCCGCCCATCCGGCTGCACCGTCGCCTTGATCCAGTGGCCCTCGCAGTCCTCCTCCTCGGTCAGGTTCGCGGTCATCCGCTCATCGGTGTTGTGGGCGGCACCGTCGGCCAGCGCGCGATGCGACTGCCACACGTCGCCCACGCCGGCCGTGCCTTGCGCCGACTCGAGTGAGTCCGGTGTGCCCCCCTTGCGCGGACCGTTGTTGACGACCACGACGGTGGGTTCCAACGCGCCGGCGAGCTCGGGCCGGATAGCGCCGTAGCCCCCGTGGTGCGGGACCTGCCACAGATCCACGATCCCAAGGCGATTCTCCGGGCATGCCAGGGCATACTCGCGATCGGGAGTCAGGTCGCCCAGATTCAAGAATTGAAACCCGCCCAGTGAGAGCAGATACCCCAGGCTGTGACCGTTCTCGCTCTCGTCGATCGACGGCGCCGTGGCTTCGGCGCAGCGCCTGTTTGGTGCCCGGCGCTCCGGTGCGTCGGCCAGGCGACGGTGCGCCGCGACAAAGGAGAACTCGATCCGGCTCAACGGCAGTTTGTCTCCCGGGACCACCGTCCGCCGACGACCCTCCGCGACCGTCTCATAGTCCCGCCACAGGGCCAGACCGGCTTCGCCGGCTTGCTCGACGCTGTCGCCGTGGTCAATCACCTGACCGATAGGCACGCGGTCCGCCAGTTGAGGCACGCCACCCACGTGGTCGCGGTGAAAGTGAGATATCAACAAGTAGTCGATCTCGGTGATCCCGGCGTCCCGCATGGCCGCCTCAATGCGCTCGGTGTCGCGAAAGTCCGGTCGAGGCCAGCCGGCGTCCATCAGCACCGATTCACGATCGGGCGTGACCACCAGCGTGGCGGCGCCCCCCTCGACGTCGATCCAGTAGATGTCCAGGGTGGGTGGTGTCTGCGCGTGGGCGGCATGTGAGGCGGTCAGCGACGCGAGAAGGATGAGGGTGGCCGCACGGGCGGCGCCGCGACTTCGGGAACGGACCGGCGGCGGTGTCTGCGACATAATCACTCACTTTCGTTCTTGTCCCGGCGCGCGCGGGCTGTCCAGTCCGGCATCGGTGTGGTAATGATACGCGACGGCCGACGCCGGGCCGCACCCGCCCACCGCGACCGATCTCCCTACGCTGATGCCTACTCCCATTGGTCATGCCCTCGGCGGGCTCGCGGTTGGCGTGCTTGTCGCTGGCCGGACGGCGCCACCGGTGTCGGTGGGGAAGCGATCGTGGTCGCTGTTGTGGGTCTGGGCGCTGTGCGGCATGCTGCCCGACGGCGACTTTCTCTTTGGCAGTCACCGCGGCGTGACTCACACGCTCGGGGCCATCTTCGCGGTGGGGATCGTGGCCGCGATGATCGCCCGTCGTCGACCGGGAGTCTGGGGCGCCGTGGCCGCGTCCTACGGTACCCACCTGCTGCTTGACTGGCTCGGTGCCGATACGGTCGTCCCCCTCGGCATCATGGCCCTCTGGCCGTTCACGGATGCGTTCTACGTGTCGCCCTACGGGCTATTTCCGGCCGTCTGCCGCGAATACTGGTTTATCGGTTGCTGGATCGACCTGATGAAGACGGTCGCCTGGGAACTGCTGCTGCTTGGTCCTTTGGCGGCGCTCGCACTGTGGTTCAGACGATGTCGCTAGTCTAGAAGGGTGCTGAAGAACGCTGGTAGGTGGTTTCCGGGCGCGACCTCTTCAGACGGGGCGCGGCCCCGAACCCCACGCGACCACTCCGCGGGGACCCCGAGCGCCCCACTCCGAGGGCGCGAGGCGTTCGTCTGGGCAGGCGCAAGGAGCGAGCAGCCAGGAGGCGAGCTGTGACCGACGCAGCAACGCCGCCAGACGGACGCCTCGCTCGGAAACCTGGTCGTCAACCAACGTGTCGACTGTGAACCGTGGATGTCACGGGATCCAGGAGCGGTGTCCCCGGTACCGTCAACCCCAGTTGGCGGAGTATTCTCTCGCCCGTCACCATCGGTTCCGCCGGCTGTCGTTGTCGGAC
>Ga0310124_10000796_pt1 | contig 22289 bp, 22 predicted proteins | sample CB11b_AW_Bot5_MG_FD_203507 | JGI IMG/M metagenome (GOLD analysis project Ga0310124, IMG submission 203507) | Marine microbial communities from Western Arctic Ocean, Canada - CB11b_AW_Bot5 | ecosystem: Environmental > Aquatic > Marine > Oceanic | place: Canada: Western Arctic Ocean | collected... | reverse complement strand
GGTCACATGGACGCCATGTGCTCATATTTGGAGTCAGACGTAGAGATGCAATCTGCTCAACCGGTTGGTGAGTAGGACCATCTTCGCCTAGGCCGATAGAATCGTGCGTGTAAACTTGGATGTTCTGAATTTTCATCAGAGCAGCCATACGCATTGCGTTACGCGCGTATTCCATGAACATTAGGAACGTTGCGCCGTATGGTACGAAACCACCGTGCAGAGCGATACCGTTCATGATAGCCGTCATACCGAATTCACGTACACCGTAGTGGATGTAGTTACCTGAGAAATCGTTCGCTTCAAGAGACTTAGAACCAGACCACATAGTCAGGTTAGAAGGCGCAAGGTCAGCAGAGCCGCCCATGAATTCAGGTAGCATAGCGCCGAACGCTTCTAGTGCATTTTGAGATGCTTTACGTGATGCGATGTTTGCTGGGTTAGCTTGAAGGTCAGCAATGATTGCGTTTGCTTTCTCTTCCCATTCAGCTGGAAGCTCGCCGTTAGTACGACGTTTAAATTCTGCTGCTAGCTCTGGGTGAGCAGCTGCGTATGCGTCAAACTTAGCATTCCAAGCCGCTTCTTTCGCTGCGCCCGCTTCTTTCGCATTCCACTCAGCTGCGATATCAGCTGGAATTTCGAAAGGACCGTGTTCCCAACCAAGCGCCGCTTTAGTTGCTGTGATTTCATCAGCACCTAGTGGAGCACCGTGACAGTCGTGCGTACCCGCTTTGTTTGGAGAACCAAAACCGATGATAGTTTTAGTACAGATAAGCGTTGGACGAGGGTCCGCTTTAGCCGCTTCAATAGCCGCGTTGATAGCGTCAGCATCGTGACCATCTACCGCTGGGATTACGTGCCAGCCGTAAGCTTCAAAACGCTTAGGTGTATCGTCAGAGAACCAACCTTCAACTTCGCCATCGATAGAAATACCGTTGTCATCCCAGAAAGCAACCAACTTACCAAGACCTAATGTACCCGCTAGAGAACATGCTTCGTGAGAGATACCTTCCATCAGACAACCATCACCCATGAATGCATAAGTGTAGTGATCGACGATGTCGTGGCCTTCTTTGTTGAACTGTGCAGCCAATGCTTTTTCAGCCATCGCCATACCAACAGCGTTGGTGATGCCTTGACCTAGAGGACCCGTCGTTGTTTCGATACCAGGAGCGTAACCGTACTCTGGGTGACCTGGAGTCTTAGAGTGCAGTTGACGGAAGTTTTTCAGGTCTTCAATTGAAAGCTCGTAACCTGCAAGATGAAGCAGAGAGTAAATCAACATTGAACCATGGCCGTTAGACAGAATAAAACGGTCGCGGTCAGCCCACTCTGGATTTGCTGGGTTGTGGTTCAAGTGACCACGCCAAAGAACTTCAGCGATGTCAGCCATACCCATAGGTGCGCCAGGGTGGCCTGAATTTGCTTGTTGAACGCCATCCATGCTAAGTGCGCGAATTGCATTGGCTAGATCTTTACGAGAAGGCATGTCTGCTCCTGAGTACATAAGCGATTTAAAAAAGAGATTGATGCTAAAGTTTTCATTTTTATTAGCGCGGGTATTCTCTCAAACGACTTTAGCGACTGCAAACGTTTTACTGGCATTTTAACGGTCACTTTTCGCAATTTTCGAACATTTACATCACTTAGCAATGCGTTATCTCGACCGATACGCAAACGTTTAGTTATGACATATCATAAAAAAGAGCTTGTAATTCGACCGCTGGAATTTAGAATAGCCGTCTAGATGTAGAAACACCTACAAAATATACTGTATTTAATGGCGGCGCTTCCTAACTTGCGACGCCTGAAATTATTTGCATTTAACTATTTGCAACTAAAAACTAAACTAAAAGTGGAGCTCTCATGGCTAAGCACCTATTCACTTCTGAATCTGTTTCAGAAGGCCATCCAGATAAAATTGCAGACCAAATCTCTGATGCTGTTCTTGATGCCATCTTGGAACAAGATCCAAAAGCACGTGTTGCTTGTGAGACTTACGTAAAAACCGGCATGGTTATGGTTGGCGGTGAAGTAACAACGTCTGCATGGGTTGATATCGAAGAAATCACTCGTGAAACAGTTCGTGAAATTGGTTACGTTCATTCTGATATGGGCTTTGACGCTGACTCTTGTGCAGTACTAAACACAATTGGTAAGCAGTCTCCAGACATCAACCAAGGTGTTGATAAAGCCGATCCTAAAGATCAAGGCGCAGGCGACCAAGGCATCATGTTTGGTTACGCGACTAACGAAACACCAATCCTAATGCCAGCTCCAATTACTTACTCTCACCTTCTTGTTAAGAAGCAAGCTGAAGTACGTAAGAGCGGCAAGCTTGACTTCCTTCGCCCAGATGCGAAATCTCAAGTTACGTTCCAATACGACCAAGGTAAGATTGTTGGTATCGACGCAGTTGTTCTTTCAACTCAACACTGTGATTCAGTAACAACACCTGACCTACGTGAAGCGGTAATGGAAGAGATCATCAAGCCAGTACTTCCTGCTGAGTGGATCAACAAAGACACTAACTTCTTCATTAACCCAACAGGCCGTTTCGTAATCGGTGGTCCAATGGGTGACTGTGGTCTAACAGGTCGTAAGATCATCGTTGATACGTACGGCGGCGCAGCTCGTCACGGTGGCGGTGCATTCTCTGGTAAAGATCCATCAAAAGTTGACCGTTCTGCAGCTTACGCAGCGCGTTACGTTGCGAAAAACATCGTTGCTGCTGGTATGGCTGACCGTTGTGAGATTCAACTGTCTTATGCTATCGGTGTTGCAGATCCAACATCTATCATGGTTGAGACGTTTGGTACTGAAAAAGTAGCTCACGAGATCATCATTGAAGCTGTTCGTCAAAACTTCGACCTACGTCCATACGGTCTTCAAGAAATGCTGAACCTTCTTCAGCCTATCTACAAAAAGACGGCTGCATACGGTCACTTCGGTCGCGAAGAGTTCCCTTGGGAAGCGACGGACAAAGCAGCAATCCTTGCGGACTTCGCTGGTCTAAAATAATTTAACCACTGCGATTTGTTTCTTTAAAGCCCTTACTTCTTAGTAAGGGCTTTATTTTTATGTACTTACCGAACTTTCACTCGCCATTCTCTTATCTAACGCCCTTCTTTACCGTTAACCACTTAGTATAAAAATCCGCTGATAATTTGTGTTTTCTAGCACTACTGACAATAGTTAAGGTAATTCCTAGGCGATCAAGCTCACATTTAACTTAAATTAATTCAGTCTGATAACGCTCGTTAAATGTACGCAAGAACAATAACTGGGATGACAAAGAGCAGTTTAGCTCAACACCATAACGCTCTCGTAAGCGACACCTCTGAGCCTTGTGGAATTATAACTAGGACGTTATTTAACTAGGGGGATCTATGCCTCGTACCGTGCACCCATCCGAACTAAACGATAAGAAACACAAGGTCAGCGATCAGGATTACGCTCGCACCATTCCTTGTAACCAAGTAAGCATATCAGCCCCATTCCACTGGTTATCGCTTGCACTGCATGACTTAGTGAAAATGCCAATAATCAGCGCATTTTACGGATTGTGTTTCATGGCTGCGGCCATCGCCATCGTGCAACTAGTCCAATGGCAAGGAACACACCTAGTCGTCATGCCAAGCTTGATAGTCTATATGTTGATAGGACCCTTTCTTGCTCTAGGTCTATATGACGCAAGCTGGGAAAGAGAGAAAGGACATTCACCAAGTTTGTTCCACTCAATGAAAGCAATTACTCGCAACTCCACCCACCAATGGGCCTTTGCGATTGTGTTAATGGTTGCAATGATCTTTTGGATGCGGATTGCTGCGTTATTGCATGCGCTCTACCCTTCCGTACAAGGAGCACCATTAAGCGAGTTTGCACCATTCCTGATTACGGGTTCGGTGATTGGATTGGTTATCGCGAGTCTGATATTTAGCATCTCAGCATTTTCGATTCCATTGATGATGGAAAGACGTGTAGATGTAATGAGTGCCATTTTTACTAGCTTCAACGCTGTTAAATCAAACATCCCTGCGATGGTCGTTTGGGCTGGTATCATTGGTACAGGTATCTTAGTCGGCTTCGCGACCTACGGTGTCGGTATGATTGTAACGATGCCATTACTTGGTTACGGAACATGGCATGCTTACCACGAAATCATCAAAAAGAAACATCACGTTTAAATCGTTTCACGATCGATGAGCAATGTTATGATGAGGCCTTAGCTTAAACGCTGAGGCTTTTTTTTGGAGTTAACAACGCTTGTCTTACACCCCGCAACAACATCGAGTAAATAAGAAACTGGGCGAATGCCTAGCTATCGCTAATCAACATTTTTCTCGTGAATTTCCATGCCCAACCGTCACTTACAAGTTAAGAGGAAAGGCAGCGGGAAAAGCCTACCTTCAGTTAAACGAGATAAAACTCAACCAAGTGCTATTCAGCGAAAATGAAGACGCCTTTATTAACGAAGTCGTGCCTCATGAACTCGCACACCTGATCACACATCAGGTATTCGGACGAGTTAGGCCTCACGGGAGTGAGTGGAAATATGTGATGGAAAAGGTATTCAATGTACCGGCCAGAACCACCCACAGCTTAGAGATAACCTCAGTTCAGGGAAAAACCTTTGAGTACCGCTGTGATTGCACTACTTATCCCCTGTCGATTAGAAGACACAACAAAGTCATCCGTAACCAATCAACTTATCGTTGCCAACAATGTCAGCAAACCTTAGCTTTTACCGGCCTTCAATTGAGCTAAGTCTTAATCTCACAAGTTAACGCGAATAAATGTAATAGAGAGAACTAACATTTGAGTGCTAGACTGTTGTTTATCATACTTTCATCAGTCTTTTTCCATGCAAAAAACCACTCAAAAAGCATTTGGCCTATTGGTGCCTTTCTACTTATCAATAGTATTTGGCCTACTGGTAACCCAAAGCGTTTTCGCCGCTCCACCAAGCTCATTCTCTAAAGCAAAAAAAGAAGCAGTGAAGATTTATCTCGATCACCCGACTTCATTTTATTGTGGTTGTGACATCACTTGGAAAGACAAAAAGAAAGGTATCCCCGACCTCGACGGCTGTGGTTATCAAGTGAGAAAACAGCAAAAACGCGCTTCCCGTATTGAGTGGGAACACGTGGTTCCAGCTTGGCAATTTGGCCACCAGCGTCAGTGCTGGCAAGATGGCGGACGTAAGAACTGCACTCGCAATGACAAAATATTCAAATCAATGGAAGCCGATCTTCATAACCTGACTCCGGCGATTGGCGAGGTTAACGGTGATCGCTCCAATTACAATTTCAGTCAGTGGAATGGAATGGATGGCGTGAGCTATGGTCAATGTGAAATGCAGGTCAACTTCAAACAGCGTAAGGTTATGCCGCCAGACAGAGCAAAAGGCTCTATCGCGCGTACTTATCTTTACATGAGCCAAGAGTATGGTTTCAAGCTCTCTAAGCAGCAAACTAACCTGATGATGGCGTGGAACAAGCAATTTCCTGTCGATAAGTGGGAATGTACTCGTGATGAGCGAATCTATGCGATCCAAGGTAATCACAACCCATTTGTTTTCCCTGCTTGTAAATAACACGACTCAGGCAACCAACATCTCCAATTGCCTCCATCTCAAACAAGAGTTTCAGAATTGCCTCTGAAACTCTTGTTCTACCCTTGTTTTTTCAACTAAAAGCATCCATGTTAGGCAGAGACAAAATACCCAAATGACACTATTTATAGGTTTACCAGCATGAGAATCCCTCGTATCCATCACCCAGAACGCATTCATCAGTTAGGTTCACTCGCTTTAGGCGAAGATGCCGCGGGTCATGTTGGTCGAGTCCTTCGTATGAAAGAAGGTCAAGATGTTCTTCTATTTGATGGCAGTGGTGCTGAATTCCCAGCGACAATTGCTGAAGTATCAAAAAAGAACGTCACAGTTAATGTTACTGAACGTATAGAACGTAGCAGCGAATCTCCGTTAGACTTACATTTAGGCCAAGTGATTTCACGTGGCGACAAAATGGAATTCACGATTCAGAAATCGGTTGAGCTTGGTGTCAACACCATTACCCCGCTGATTTCAGAGCGCTGTGGCGTTAAGCTTGATACTAAACGCTTCGAGAAAAAGCTCGCACAGTGGCAAAAGATTGCTATCGCGGCATGTGAACAGTCTGGCCGTAATACGGTTCCAGTTATTCGTCCAATCATGCAACTTGAAGAGTGGTGCAGCGAACCGAGTGAAGCGTTAAAGCTAAACCTGCATCCTCGTGCAAAATACTCAATTAACACCCTTCCAGAACCCATCAGTAAGGTGCGCCTATTGATCGGTCCTGAAGGCGGACTGTCGGCTGAAGAAATCGGCATGACAGAACAATACAAATTTGAAGAGACGCTACTCGGCCCACGTGTACTTCGTACCGAGACAGCAGCTCTAACCGCAATTACTGCCTTACAAGTCCGTTTTGGCGATCTAGGCTAGGAGAAAAAAATGATCAAACTTGGCATCGTAATGGATCCAATTTCATCCATTAACATCAAAAAAGACTCTAGCTTTGCCATGATGCTTGAAGCTCAGCGTCGTGGTTACGAAATCCATTACATGGAAATGGATGATCTACATTTAGATCAAGGCGTAGCCATTGCTGACACTAAGGTTGTTGAACTAAAAGAAGACCCAAACGGTTGGTACGAGTTCAAATCAGAACAAACTATCGCTCTCTCTGATTTAGATGCGGTACTGATGCGTAAAGATCCTCCGTTTGATACAGAATACATCTACGCAACTTACATTCTTGAGCGTGCTGAAGAGAACGGCGCACTGATCGTAAACAAGCCACAAAGCTTACGTGACTGTAACGAGAAGCTATTCACGGCTTGGTTCCCTGAACTGACACCAACCACCATCGTGACTCGTAAAGCTGAAAAAATTAAAGCGTTCCGAGAAGAACACGGTGACGTGATTCTAAAACCACTTGATGGTATGGGCGGCGCGTCTATCTTCCGAGTGAAAGAGGGCGATCCAAACGTATCAGTGATCATTGAAACACTGACTAACCACGGTCAAAACTACGCAATGGCACAAACCTTTGTTCCAGACATCAGCAATGGTGATAAGCGTATTCTTGTGGTTGACGGTGAACCAATGCCTTATTGTTTAGCTCGTATTCCTGCAAAAGGGGAAACTCGAGGTAACCTTGCTGCAGGCGGTACAGGTGAAGCTCGCCCGTTAAGTGAAACAGACTGGGCTATCGCACGAGCAGTGGCTCCTTCACTAAAAGAAAAAGGCTTAATCTTTGTTGGGCTTGATGTTATCGGCGACAAGCTGACTGAAATTAACGTGACTAGCCCTACTTGTATCCGTGAAATTGAAGCCGCTTTTGATATTTCAGTTACAGGTAAATTAATGGATGCAATTGAGCGTCGCGTTAACGCTAAATAGCCTAAACTAAAGAAAGCCTTAGCTATTCGAAAACACAAAAATATCTAGGCAAAGAACAATGAGCGGCTTTACGCCGCTCTTTTTCCTTTACTGGGAACACACTGGCAGGAGGCTCTATGAATTTAACGAACCACTTTCTGGTTGCTATGCCCGGAATGAAAGACCCATACTTTCAAAACTCGGTGATTTACCTTTGTGAGCACAATGACGAAGGCGCGATGGGTTTGATGATCAACGCCCCTATCGATGTCACTGTCGGTAGCATGCTTAAGCAAGTTGAGGTTGATTCTGAGCAGCCAAAATCCAACCAAGCAAGTCTTGATAAGCCTGTATTGAATGGTGGACCGGTCGCAGAAGACCGTGGGTTTATTTTGCACAAACCCAAAGGCAGTTATCAATCCAGCATCAACATGACGGATCAAATCTCGGTAACAACCTCGAAAGATATTCTGATGGTGTTAGGTACAGAAGATGAACCGATGAATTATCTAGTCGCACTTGGTTATGCAGGGTGGGAACCCGGGCAACTGGAAACCGAACTGACCGAGAACTCATGGTTAACTGTTGAAGCCGATCCGAAGGTCATCTTCGATACACCGATTTCTGACCGCTGGAAAGTCGCCGTGCAGATGTTAGGCATTAATGCGGCTCAGCTTTCAGCAGACGCTGGTCACGCCTAGCTCAGACTCAGACTCAGACTCAGACTCAGTATATAAACTCTCAAACACAGATTAATTTGGAAACTCCATGTCACGAACAATTATGGCATTTGACTACGGTACAAAAAGTATCGGCAGTGCGATAGGACAAGAGATCACAGGCACAGCCAGCCCTTTAAAAGCCTTTAAAGCGAAAGATGGCATCCCAAACTGGGATGATATCGAGAAGCAAATTAAGGAGTGGCAGCCGAATCTGATTGTGGTTGGATTGCCAACCGATCTTCATGGCAAAGATCTAGCAGCCATTACACCAAGGGCGAAGAAGTTTGCCAATCGCCTAAAGGGGCGCTTTGGTGTCGATGTTGAGCTACATGATGAAAGACTCTCGACCACAGAAGCAAGGGCCGACCTTTTTGAAATGGGTGGCTACAAAGCACTAAGCAAAGGCAATGTCGATAATCAATCAGCTGTTGTAATTCTAGAGAGTTGGTTTGAAGCACAATATTCTTAGTTAAAACTAAGTGATTAACATTTGAGCTAATTTATGATCCCACACGAATTTCACGCCGTAGTGTCAGTGCAATTCATAATAAGGACGTGGGAGTTCATATGAAAATTTTTCTAGTCATCTTCGCTTCTCTAGCAATCACAGCATGTAGCTCTATGAGCGGAGGCTCAGCAGGTTATACCGGTGAACAATATCCGACAAAAATCAAATTAGAAAAGGAACGAGGATATTCTGGTAACAACAATAGTTACGGCAACCACTAATATATCCAGACCAAAAAAAACCGCCTTCACAGCGGTTTTTTTAGCATTCAGCATCAATCTAACCCATATCAATCTTCACGCCAGCCAAAGCACCGGTTCCGTAGTCATCATCACCACGTCTGGTTTTTAGCATTAAGCGTAAGTCATTCGCGGAATCGGCACTGTGGAATGCGTCTTCTTCACTGATCTTGCCTGCAACGACCAAATCATACAAAGCTTGGTCAAAAGTCTGCATACCAATCTCTTTCGATTTAGCCATAGTCGCTTTTAGCTCATGCAACTCACCACGACGAATCAAGTCAGACACTCGCGGGCTGTTGAGTAGAATCTCAAACACGCCATGGCGACCGCTGCCATTCTTATCTCGGATTAATTGCTGAGCGACCACACCACGCAGGTTCATCGACAGATCAAACAAGAACTGTTCTTTTTGTTCCTTCGGTACCAAGTGGAGAATACGTTCTAACGCTTGGTTAGCGTTATTGGCGTGCAGTGTAGCCATACACAAATGACCCGTTTCAGCAAAGGTCATCGCGTATTCCATGGTTTCACGGCTACGGATCTCGCCAATCAAAATCATATCAGGAGCTTGGCGCAAAGAGTTCTTAAGCGCAACTTCGTAACTCTCGGTGTCGAGCCCGACCTCACGTTGTGTCACGATGCACTTTTTATGTTCGTGTACGAATTCAATCGGATCTTCAACCGTCAAAATATGCCCTGAGCGATTGGTATTGCGATAGCCTGTCATTGCGGCCATCGAGGTTGATTTACCAGAACCTGTTGCCCCAACCACCAGTACAAGTCCGCGCTTAGCGATTGAAAGGTCTTGCAGTACATCAGGAAGCTTTAATTGCTCAAAGGTCGGGATGTTAGTCTCGATACGTCGAATGACCGCTCCAGGTAGCTCTCGTTGAAAGAATGCACTGACACGAAAACGACCAAAGTCACGTACGATGGCAAAATTAGCCTCACGCGTTTGCTGATATTCATCGCGTCGGTCTTGATCCATCATCGCATCAAGTAGTTGAGTAACCTGAGCTGCATTTAGCTTCTCTCCTTGGGGGCGTAATTCACCATCGACACGAAACAGGATTGGCGCATCAACGGTGATATAAAGATCCGATGCCTTTTGAGAAAGCATCCCCTCAAGGATTTGATTCAATTCCATTTTGTCCACCTTGATTAAAACATTGAGGTTTCAATTTCGATCTTTTTCTCGACCTCTTCTGAATCAACTAAGCCTTGAGCCATCAGCTGCTTCGCATTTTGCTCCATGGTCTGCATACCGTGTGCCGCGCCCGTTTGAATGATCGAATACATCTGCGCGACCTTGTCTTCACGGATCAAGTTTCTGATCGCAGGCGTCGCCATCATGATTTCATGACAAGCCACGCGACCGCCACCGACACGCTTTAACAGCTTTTGAGCAATCACCGAACGTAACGATTCAGATAGCATTGAACGCACCATGTCTTTGTCACTACCCGGGAATACATCGATAATACGGTCTATGGTTTTTGCCGCAGAGCTCGTGTGTAAGGTACCAAACACTAAGTGGCCTGTTTCTGCTGCGGTTAGCGCTAAGCTAATTGTCTCTTGGTCACGAAGCTCGCCAACAAGGATAACGTCTGGGTCTTCACGTAACGCACTGCGCAACGCCGCTTTGAAGCTATGAGTATCGCGATGCACTTCTCGTTGGTTGATTAAGCATTTGTTATTGGTATGAACAAATTCGATCGGGTCTTCAATCGTCAAGATATGCTTATTATGGTTACGGTTAACGTAATCTACCATCGCAGCCAAAGTTGTCGACTTACCCGAACCAGTCGGCCCTGTGACCAACACTAAACCTTTTTCGTAATTAGATATTCTTTCAAAGATCTCAGGAGCCCCTAGCTGTTCAAGGGTAGGAATCTCTACTGGAATGGTACGAAATACAGCAGAGCAGCCACGAGATTGGTTAAAAGCATTAACACGGAAACGACCAACGTTGGGTAATTCAAAAGAGAAGTCGACTTCCAGTTTTTCTTCAAATTCACCGCGTTGTGAATCACTCATGATCTCAAAAACCAAACGATGCACATCAGCATGACTCAAAGCTGGTATTCCAAGCTTCCTTACTTCACCATCTATACGTACCATTGGAGATACACCCGCAGAAAGATGTAGATCTGACGCGTTATGCTTTACACTAAAATCTAGTAACTCAGTGATATCCATTTATTTTCCCTTAAGTAAAGTCAGCTATGAGTAGTATTCAACAAAATATCGAACAAATCACCTCACAGATACGTAGTGCTGAGCAAAAGTGCGGACGAGCTCCAGAGTCCGTGCAACTTTTAGCCGTCAGCAAAACTAAACCTATTGATGCGATTCTAGAAGCCGCACTCGGAGGCCAAGTTGCCTTTGGTGAAAACTATGTTCAAGAAGGTGTTGATAAAGTAAAACACTTTTCAGAACAACATTCTAACCTAAATTTAGAGTGGCATTTTATTGGCCCAATTCAATCCAATAAAACCCGCCCAATCGCAGAAAGCTTCCAATGGGTACATTCTGTTGAACGCGATAAGATCGCACAAAGACTTAGTGATCAACGACCAAGCGAACTTCCACCTTTGCAAGTTTTGATTCAGGTAAACACCAGTGGTGAAGAATCCAAGTCTGGAACGTCAGAAGAAACAGTTTTTGCACTCGCGGAGTTGATTTCGTCGCTCCCTAACCTCACTTTAAGAGGATTGATGTCGATTCCTGCAAACGTATCTGACTATCAATCTCAGCTTAATGCATTTTCTCAACTGGCGGAGCTTAAAGATAAGCTAGCCGCAAAGTACCCAAACATAGATACCCTTTCGATGGGTATGAGTGGTGATATGGATGCAGCAGTTGAGGCTGGCAGCACTATGGTTCGCATTGGAACGGCTATCTTCGGTGCTCGTGATTACGCGAAATAGCACAGCACGTAACAAGAAATAGCTACAACAAGCAACAACAAGTGGCAACGAAAAATACAGTATTGATACCGCTTCGCTTTAACCGCGCAGCGACACGCTCAGGATTTTATATATGGAACATAAGAACATCGCCTTTATTGGGGCGGGAAATATGGTTCGCTCGATTGTAGCGGGCTTAGTGGCGAGTGGTTACCCAGCGCAAAAGATTACTGCAACAGCGCCTTCAGACACCAGAAGGCTGCCGTTAGAGCAAGAGTACGGCATCAATACCACCAGCGATAATATTGCCGCAGCAGAACAAGCAGACGTTGTTGTGTTATCCGTGAAGCCACAAATGATGGCTGATGTATGTAAACCCTTACAAGATATCGACTTTAGCAACAAACTGGTTATCTCAATTGCAGCCGGTATTAATGCGAATCGACTCAATGAGATGTTAAACTGCCAGCTAAACCTTGTACGTGTGATGCCAAACACGCCATCCCTACTTGGTAAAGGGATGAGCGGCCTTTATGCTGACTCAACGGTTAGTCAGGGCGATAAAGAGTTCGCTTCTCAGCTAATGCAAGCCGTAGGTGAGGTAAGCTGGGTTGAACAAGAGTCAGGTATCAACAACATCATTGCAGCTGCAGGGAGTGCTCCGGCTTACTTCTTCCTGTTTATGGAGGCGATGCAAGCTGAAGCAATTAACCAAGGTTTTGACCAAGAAACCGCTCGTAAATTAGTGCAGCAATCTGCATTAGGCGCGGCAGAGATGGTAGTAGCAAATCCAAATACTGAATTATCAACACTGCGTGAGCAAGTGACTTCAAAAGGCGGAACGACCGCAGAAGCATTGCGCACGTTTAACGACCATCAACTATCAGACATCGTAGCGAAAGCCATGCAAGCGGCGGTTGCTCGAGCTGAAGAGATGGAAAAACTGTTTTAATACTCGTTACAGTACAAAAGCATTGTGCCGTTCGGGTTATACCTAGCGGCAAGTAAATCCGAAAAAGGAAACAATATGAATTCGATGAGCTTTCTGATCTCGACCGTTTTTGATCTTTACATCATGGTTGTGATTTTGCGTATCTGGCTACAAGCATCACGTGCAGATTTCTACAACCCATTCTCACAATTTATCGTAAAAGCGACACAACCGGTTGTTGCCCCGCTACGCCGAGTTATTCCATCAATAGGCAGTCTTGACCTTGCGACGGTTGTCTTCGCTTATGTGCTGTGTGTACTTAAGTTCGTCGCTCTAAACTTGATTATCTCTGGCGGTGCGGCTGTATTTGATATCAGCTTCCTGATCTTTGGCGCACTGTCTCTGCTCAAAGCGGCTGGTGGGTTAATTTTCTGGGTTCTACTGATCCGTGCAATCCTGAGTTGGGTTAGCCAAGGCCGCAGCCCAATCGAATACGTATTCCATCAGTTAACAGAACCAATGCTAACGCCAATTCGCCGTATCCTTCCTGATATGGGTGGCTTCGACCTAAGCGTGCTGGTTCTGTTCATTGTTCTGCAATTTGCGAACTTCCTAATGGGCGACATGATCGGTCCTATTTGGTATCAGCTATAATTCAAGTACGAACCTCAGGTACTTTGACGATGCCAAAAGCAGTTTGGGCCGAAGAAGACGATATTCTTCTTCGGCTCTATATCCAACCCAAAGCAAGCCGAGACAAGATTGTCGGCTTGCACGGAGAGGAACTGAAAATTGCCATTACTGCACCACCGGTTGATGGCAAAGCAAATGCTCACTTAGCGAAATACCTTGCGAAACAATTTAAGGTCGCGAAAGGGCAAATTAAGATAGAAAAGGGAGAGCTCGGTCGGCATAAGCAAGTTCGAATATGCTCACCAAGTCAGATCCCAACTGAAGTCAAAGCCATCCTATGATGGCTTTTTGCTATTTATTGGAGTCATTATGCGTCTATGGATAACAGCACTACTCACCGCTCTAATTGCCCTACCAAGCTCGGCAGGACAGTTTAAAAGTATCAAGGATGTCGAGGTTCATTACTCGGCTTTCAATTCCACGTTTTTAACTGCGCAGGTTGCTAAACAATATAAGCTGAAACGAAACGGATACTCAGCGATTCTAAATATCAGCGTGCTAGACAACGCTTCCCTAGGTAAACCTGCGACAACGGCTAAGATTACGGGAACGGCGAGAAATCTGGTAGGTAACACTCGCACGCTTAACTTCCGTGAAATAAAGGAAGGCGATGCGATTTATTACCTTGCTGAGTTCCCTATCACTCACGAAGAGAACATCACTTTTGATATTGATGTTAACGCAGGTTTGAAAGGCACTGGACCACTGCGTTTCACACAAAAATTCTATATAGAAGAGTAGCTTCAAAGCTCACATTTCTAGTCATTAACTTATTAGAGCCACATCCCCATGAGTAAGATTGTTTTAGCAACAGGCAACCAAGGCAAAGTTCGCGAGATGGCAGATATTCTGTCTGAGTTTGGTTTCGACGTTGTCGCGCAAAGTGAATTTAACATTTCAGAAGTCGCTGAAACGGGAACGACTTTCATTGAAAATGCCATCATCAAAGCTCGCCACGCAGCGAAAGAGACGGGGCTACCAGCCATTGCTGACGATTCTGGCTTAGAAGTTGATTACCTTAATGGTGCACCCGGTATCTACTCAGCGCGTTACTCAGGTGAAGGGGCGACTGATAAACAGAACATCGAAAAGCTGTTAGATGCTATGCAAGGTGTCGACGTTGAAAAACGCACAGCTCGTTTTCACTGTGTATTGGTGCTAATGCGTCACGAAAACGATCCGACGCCATTAGTATGTCACGGTAAATGGGAAGGTCGCATTCTGACTGAAGAATACGGTGAGAATGGCTTTGGCTACGATCCTGTCTTCTTTGTGCCAGAAGATAACTGCGCCTCAGCAGAGCTTGAATCATCACGTAAGAAGCAACTGTCACACCGTGGCAAAGCTCTCGCGTCATTATTCAAGACTCTCAAGGAGCAAGCTCTGTAATGCACAATGCAGCGCTTATACCACCAGCACTTAGCCTTTATGTACACATCCCATGGTGTGTACAAAAGTGTCCGTATTGTGATTTTAACTCTCACGCTCTAAAAGCCGAGATTCCTGAAAAAGAGTACATCGATGCTCTGCTTGAGGATCTCGATACCGATATCGAAAAGTACCAACTCAATGACGCACCTCGCCCATTGCATTCGATCTTTATTGGTGGCGGCACGCCGAGTTTATTTTCTCCAGAAGGAATCGGTCGATTGCTGCAAGGCATTAAACAGCGCATCCCGTTCAAACCTGAAATAGAAATTACCATGGAAGCCAACCCGGGAACTATCGAAGCTGAGCGTTTTGCTAGTTATCAAAAAGCAGGGGTTAGTCGAATCTCGGTGGGCGTGCAAAGTTTTGAGCAAGAGAAACTGGAAAGACTTGGGCGTATTCACGGTCAAGACGAAGCGGTTAACGCAGCTCATTTAGCGCATAAAATCGGATTAAATAGCTTCAACCTAGATCTAATGCACGGCTTACCGGATCAGAGTATTGATCAAGCGTTGGCTGATTTAGACAAAGCGATCGAACTCGATCCTCCGCATTTATCTTGGTATCAGCTAACAATAGAACCTAACACCATGTTCTATTACAAAACACCAAAGCTACCTGACGATGATGACCTTTGGGATATCTTCGACTTAGGCCATAAGAAGCTCGCAGACGCAGGTTATGTACAGTACGAAATTTCAGGCTACAGCAAACCGGGATATCAGTGTCAGCATAATCTCAACTACTGGCGCTTTGGTGACTATCTAGGTATTGGCTGTGGCTCTCATGGCAAGCTGAGCTTTGCAGATGGACGTATTGTTCGCACTACTAAGGTTAAACACCCTAGAGGCTACCTAGCAGCGTATCAGAATCTGGTGAAGCCCTATCTGTCGGATGAACTTGAAGTACCTAACGAGGACCGCCCTTTCGAGTTCTTCATGAACCGCTTCAGGCTAATGGAAGCGTGTCCAAAACAAGACTTCATTGATACGACTGGGTTAGAGTTTAATTCGATTCAGCCAACGATAGAATGGGCTAAAGAGCTCGGTTATCTTAATGAAACCGACAGCCATTGGCAGATCACTGAAAAAGGAAAACTCTTCTTAAACGATTTGCTTGAAGCCTTTATGGCAGAAGAAGACGAATAGTTCGAACGCTAGAATGCAAAAAGCCTCTCATCACGAGAGGCTTTTTTGTCTAACTTAGAGCTTAGGGCTTAGGGCTTAGGGCTTAGAAAATAGAACGACCAATGCGCTCAGAGAGCAATTCTAAAGCCTGAGTTCCCGCTAGTGAATTCCCCGACGCGTCCAGTTCCGGAGACCACACCGCGATCGTCATTTCGCCAGGAACAATTGCAATAATCCCGCCACCGACACCAGACTTTCCGGGCATACCAACACGATAAGCAAACTCTCCCGCCCCATCGTACAAACCACATGTCGCAAGCAAAGCATTCAGCTGTTTGGTTTGAACTGGAGTGATGATCTCTTTCTTGGTCTGTACTGACACACCTTTGTTCGCCAAGTAGCTAAAGGTTTTCGCCAGATCGACACAGGTCATTTTAAGTGCACAAGCATGGAAGTAATTGTTGAGTACGGGAATAACATCATTCTCAAAGTTACCAAATGAACGCATCAAATAAGCGATGGCAGCATTGCGATCGCTGTGCATCATTTCAGAAGCCGCCACAACCTTGTCATACACAATATGAGTATCACCTGATAGCTGACGTACAAATTCTAATAAACGGTGTCTTGGTGCAGATAGACGGCTTTGCAATAAGTCAGCAACGATAATCGCACCTGCGTTAATAAACGGGTTACGAGGGATGCCGTGTTCCATCTCAAGCTGAATCATCGAGTTAAAGGCTTGTCCTGAAGGCTCCTTCCCTACTCGCTGCCATATCTCTTCAGGCTTATACAACACCATTGCTAGCGTCAGACTTAAAGCCTTCGAGATAGATTGCACTGAGAATGCTTCATCAGCATCGCCAGCTTGAATAACTTCACCTTCATTAGTGTATACCGCAATCGCCAGTTTCTGGTTCGATACGCGAGCCAAGGCAGGAATATAATCAGCGACCTTTCCCTGACCAATTAAAGGGCGAACTTCATCTAAAATCTCGGCCAAAATAGCTTGAGTTGGTTTCATGTTTGCTTACTTCTTTATTGTTATTTTTGTAGGGGGTGTGACATTACTTTCTGTCCTTAAACCTTTATCGCAATAAAAGCCTAAGGACAAAAAAGCCAACATTACAATAATGTTGGCTTTAATCAATCCCATAAAGTGTAGGGTTTAATCCTAAGTCGGATTCACCTTCACTTAATTTGATTCAGAACTACTTAGTACGCTTAAACTTAATGTCCCAAACACCATGACCTAAACGGTGGCCACGCGCTTCAAACTTAGTTAGCGGGCGCTCGTCTGGACGAGGAATGTAATCACCATCTTCAGCGATATTCTCGAAACCTGGAGCTACGTTCATCACTTCAATCATATGTTCTGCGTAGTTTTCCCAGTCTGTTGCCATGTGGAAAATACCAGTATCAAGTTGCAGCTTACCGCGAACCATCTCTGCAAACTCTGCCTTAACAATACGACGTTTGTGGTGACGAGCTTTATGCCATGGGTCAGGGAAGAACAGTTGCAGTGTATGCAGGCTGCTGTCTGGGATCATGTGCTCAAATACTTCTACTGCATCGTGACACATTACGCGTAAATTCGTTACACCCGCATCGCGAGCTGTACCTAAACACGCACCAACACCTGGGCTATGAACTTCAATACCTAAGAAGTTTTTCTCAGGCGCATTCTTTGCCATTTCAACCAGTGATGCACCCATACCGAAGCCAATTTCTAGTACAACTGGGTTATCGTTGCCAAACACTTCTTTCCAATTAAGAAGTTCTGGGTTGTAGTCGATACCCATTGTTGGCCAACATTCGTTCATCGCGTTTTCTTGGCCTTTTGTTAAGCGGCCTTCGCGGCGAACAAAACTACGGATCTTACGAACCAGTTTGCCGTCTTCAGTATATTCGTTAGTGGTCACTTCACTCATTGATTTTTGCCTGCACATTGATTAATCAAAGCGGGGATTATCCAAAGAATTGCCTCCGGTGCAAGTCTTTCCGTGGATAAATTCCCACACAATTTGTCTGTTTTACATCCAACCGTAAGTGTGGTGCAATTTCACTCCTAATAATAGCAAAGCATAGAGCATGTCGTGACTCCTTTCGCAACCGCCATATTAAAGTGGTATGACGCCTTTGGGCGTAAAGAATTACCTTGGCAACAAAACAAAACCGCCTACACCGTTTGGCTATCTGAAATCATGCTTCAGCAGACTCAAGTCGCCACGGTGATTCCATACTACCAGAGCTTCTTAGAACGCTTTCCAACGGTTATTGACCTAGCGAACGCCGAACAAGATGAGGTGCTGCACTTATGGACAGGGCTTGGCTATTACGCGCGAGCTCGTAACTTACATAAGGCTGCCAAGATTGTTACCGAGCAATACGGTGGTGAGTTTCCGCTTTCTATCGAAGAAATGAACGCGCTACCGGGTATTGGACGCTCTACTGCCGCTGCAGTGCTGTCCTCTGTGCATAAACTCCCTCATGCGATTCTTGATGGCAACGTCAAGCGTACCTTGGCGAGAAGCTTCGCAGTAGAAGGTTGGCCGGGGCAAAAGAAAGTCGAGAACCAGTTGTGGGAACACGCAGAAGCACACACTCCCAATCAAGATGTCGATAAGTACAATCAAGCCATGATGGATATGGGTGCGATGGTTTGTACCCGTAGCAAGCCCAAATGTACGTTGTGCCCGATTGAAAGCATGTGCGAAGCTAAGAAGCTCGATAAACAGCTCGATTTCCCTGGCAAAAAGCCTAAGAAAGAAAAGCCAATAAAAGAAACATGGTTTGTGATTCTGTACCACGATAATCAAGTATGGCTCGAACAACGCCCTCAGTCTGGTATCTGGGGAGGACTGTTTTGCTTCCCTCAAAATGAAAACGCAGAGATCGAACATCAATTAGATCTTCGTTCGATCAAAGACAGTGGAACCGATTCGATCAAGACCATGATTGCGTTTCGACATACTTTCAGCCACTACCACTTAGATATCACACCTGTATTAGTAAAATTAGATAAACAACCAGATTTGATAATGGAAGGGACTAAAGGTCTCTGGTATAACTTATCAAAACCGGAAGAAATTGGCCTAGCAGCTCCTGTAAAGCAGCTTATTGAGAGCCTACCCTTTGAACTGAACGACGACGTTTGAATCAACGAACGCGATAAGAGGAACCACTATGAGCCGCACTGTATTTTGTGCTCGCCTTCAAAAAGATGCTGAAGGCCTAGATTTTCAACTTTACCCAGGTGACTTAGGTAAGCGTATCTTTGACAACATCTCTAAAGAAGCTTGGGGACAATGGCAAAGCAAACAAACCATGCTTATCAATGAGAAGAAGCTAAACATGATGGATCCTGAACATCGTAAACTTCTTGAAACTGAGATGGTTAACTTCCTTTTTGAAGGTAAAGATGTCGTTATTGATGGCTACACTCCACCAAGCGAATAAGACATTTATTTAAGCAAATTTTAATGACATCATGGTTAACGCTGCGATGTCATTTTTGTATGAGGAACTATGAAAAAGCTAAGTTACTTCCTAACAGCCATGTTGTTAACTGGCTGCAGTCGTGAATTTGTCGAAAGCATTTATGATGTTAATTACGAACCAACTAACCAATTTGTCAGTAATTTAGCGGAGCTACCCGGTCAATTTGAAAAAGACACTGGGGCGTTAGATTCTTTAATTAATAGCTTTTCTGGCAATATCAAAAAACGTTGGGGCAGCAGTGAAGTAAAGATGGCGGGCAAGAGTAACTATGTGAAATACATAGATAATTACTTGAGCCGTTCAGAAGTAAACTTTAGTCAAGGCCTGATCACAGTTGAAACCGTATCCTCAACGGATCCTAAAAAGCACCTCAAAAATGCAATAATGACGACACTGTTGACGCCAGATGATCCTGCGAATGTCGATCTATTCTCTTCCAAAAGCATCAAGTTAGAAGGTCAACCTTTCCTTTATAACCAAGTCGTTGATCAAGATAAGAAGCCAATCCAATGGACATGGCGTGCTAATAAGTTTGCTGATTATCTGATCGCCAATAACTTAAAAACTAAGGAAGTCGACTTTAAAAAAGCGTATTACGTCGAAATTCCAATGGTGGCTGATCACGCCAGCAAACGAAGCTATAAGTACGCAGACATCGTTCGTCGCGCTTCTCAACGTTACGACATCCCTGAAGACTTGATTTACGCAATCATCAAAACAGAGAGTAGTTTTAACCCATACGCTGTGAGTTGGGCGAACGCTTATGGTCTTATGCAGGTGGTCCCAAAAACGGCAGGCCGAGATGTCTTTAAGCTCGTCAAAAAGAAATCTGGAGAACCAAGTCCTGAGTACTTATTCAATCCAGAAAACAACATTGATGCTGGCACTGCATACTTTTATATCCTTAAAAATCGTTATTTGAAGGACGTGCAGCACCCAACCACGCTTGAGTACAGCATGATCTCAGCATACAACGGCGGTACTGGTGGCGTACTCAATACCTTCAGCAAAGACCGAAAACGGGCAATGCGCGACTTAAATTCGTTGCAACCTAGTCAAGCTTACTGGGCACTGACAAAGAAACACCCAAACAAAGAGTCGCGTCGATACTTAGAAAAAGTAACAAAATTCAAGAAAGATTTTAACCAAGGTAAAACGTAAGCCTCACTTTTGAATAAAAAAACAACTAACGAACGTTTTTTTTAATTATTTTCAAAAAAGGTGTTGACGGTTATGCAGAAAATCCGTTTAATAGCGCTCCGTTGCCCGGATAGCTCAGTCGGTAGAGCAGAGGATTGAAAATCCTCGTGTCGGTGGTTCGATTCCGCCTCCGGGCACCACAATTTGATTTGTTGGTGTCATTACTCTTTAACAGGGAGTAGCAACACGAACAAAAGCATAAAGAATTTAGTGTGCCGACTTAGCTCAGTAGGTAGAGCAACTGACTTGTAATCAGTAGGTCACCAGTTCGACTCCGGTAGTCGGCACCATTCTTTTGCCTCGATAGCTCAGTCGGTAGAGCAGCGGATTGAAAATCCGCGTGTCGGTGGTTCGATTCCGCCTCGAGGCACCATTATTTGGTGCTTAACAAATAATGGTCTTTATAGATTATTTATATCTTAAAGAACATTGTTAAACACAAATAATTCCCCTTTAGTTCAGTTGGTAGAACGGCGGACTGTTAATCCGTATGTCGCAAGTTCAAGTCTTGCAAGGGGAGCCATATTCAAGAAAGCCAAGTCGAAAGACTTGGCTTTTTTTCGTTTGAGCAAAAGCTAACTCTATTCAGTATTGCCGCCAGTCCAACATCAAGCCTTAATCCCTCCCCCCCATAAAGTTAAAGACATCCCCTTTCCGATATCGACAGCACCAATCCTTGAATTAGTTCAAACCCTCTCGATACAAACTAAACCACCTCTGAAATTAAGTACCTTTAATCGCTTATCGTCACATAAAAACAAACAACATGTCAGGCTGTTACTTTTTTCGCTTCGTAAATTTAATCTCCATCATGTTTTGATATCTTTCTGATATCTGCCCTACACGACTTAGATTAAGATTCGATGAATTATATCTAATACTAATTATTGAATCGCTACGCAGGAAAATATGAAATTAAAAACGCAAGCTTACTTATTATCGGGCATCATCTTGATCGCTCTGCTAGCGCTAACTGCTACTGGTTTATGGACCTTGAGAGTCGCTAGTAACATGGACAACAAAGCTCGTGTGACAGAGCTATTTAAGAGCGCATACAGCATTCTTACTGAAGTCGAAAAAATGGCTATTGATGGTACTCTAGAAGAGCAACAGGCCAAACAGCTTGCTACTCGCCTACTACGTAACAACATCTATAAAGACAATGAATACGTTTATGTTGCGGATGAAAACATGACGTTTGTTGCGACACCTCTGGATCCACAACTACACGGAACCAGCTTTAATGATTTTAAAGACGGTGATGGAAATAGCGTTGGCCAACTCATTCAACGAGTACTTGGCAATCGTACTGGCCAGATCATTGAGTACACCTGGACACAAAAGCTTCCAGACGGAACAATTGAAGAAAAACTATCTATTGCAGAGAAGACTCCGCATTGGGGTTGGGTTGTAGGCACCGGTATCGGCTTCAATGAAGTCAATGCGCGTTTCTGGTCTACCGCTCAATGGCAGCTATTCCTTTGTGTGGTGATTGCGGGTCTTATCCTATCGAGCTTGATTGTATCCATTAAGCGAATGCTGGCACTTCTTGGCGGCGAGCCTAAAGATGTAAGAGAAGCGGTACAAGCCGTCGCAGAAGGCCGC
>Ga0310124_10000795_pt1 | contig 22292 bp, 18 predicted proteins | sample CB11b_AW_Bot5_MG_FD_203507 | JGI IMG/M metagenome (GOLD analysis project Ga0310124, IMG submission 203507) | Marine microbial communities from Western Arctic Ocean, Canada - CB11b_AW_Bot5 | ecosystem: Environmental > Aquatic > Marine > Oceanic | place: Canada: Western Arctic Ocean | collected... | reverse complement strand
GTTCTTCTGGAAAGCTGGCCTTCGTTGTTGTAAGGGATTCTACAGGTGTAATTCAATGTACAGTCTCCAGAGACAAAGTGGCAGAGTCTGATTTCGACGGAGCTAGCAAGGCACTGATTGAATCATCTGTAATATTAGAAGGTGAACCGGTAAAGGACGATAGAGCTCCAGGTGGATGGGAAGTTAGAGCGACCAAGTTCAAGGTTTTCCATTTTGCTGAAACTTTTCCTATAACTAAGGACCAAAGCGACGAACATTTACTGAACAATAGGCATCTATGGCTGCGTAGTAGGAAGATGGTGTCTACTCTTAAGATACGTTCAACTGTTTTCAAAGCTTTCAGAGACTACTGGACCAATCTGGATTTCACAGAGATACAGTCACCAAGCTTCACCACGGCAGCCTGTGAAGGTGGTTCTACACTTTTCAATGTGTCATATGATGATGAAAATGAGAAAAGCGGCCAAAAGTTCTATGCGCACTTAAGTCAATCCTGGCAATTGTATGCAGAAGCGGCGATGTTTGGATTGGAGAATATATTCACTCTTGCTCCATCGTTTAGAGCTGAGAAGTCACGTACTCGCCGCCATCTGACTGAATTCTGGCATGCTGAGGTTGAGTCAGCATGGCTCCATAACCATCAGATGATGGAACTTGAAGAGGGCCTGATTGTGCACATCCTGAATGAGGTTCTATCCGCTAACAGGGTAGAGTTGGAATTTCTTGGAAGGGATATTTCAGTTTTGGAGAATATCAAGGCTCCTTTTGACAAGATGAAATATGAAGATGTTTTAGACAAACTGAATTCTATGGGATTTGATTTGGGATGGGGTGATGATTTTGGATACAAGGAGGAAAAAGCGCTCACCCAAGAACTTCGTTCCCCGCTTTACATAACCCATTTTCCAAAGGAGAAGGGATTCTACCATAGGCCCGATCCCAGTGACCCTAAAGCTCTTGTTTGTCACGATCTTTTGGCGCCCGAGGGATATGGCGAAATAATTGGGGGAGGCGAGAGAGTATGGTCTCCAGATGAACTTATTGAAAGGATTAAGGAAGAGAATCTGGAACCAGAATCCTATGGTTGGTACCTGGACATCCGAAAATTCGGTAGTGTTCCTCACTCAGGTTTTGGATTAGGAATTGACAGGGCGGTCAGTTGGATATGTGGTTCTGAGCACATCAAGCACGTAATTCCTTTCCCTCGCACAATGCGAAGAACAACGCCTTAGCTTACTCTTTCAGTCTAGCGATTAAATCCGCTTTCTTTCCGGAGACAGTCATTCCTTTCTTCTTCAGAGCTTCTTTCAATTGAACTACAGTCATTGAATCATAGTTTGCTTTTCTTGGCTCATCGTCTTCAGAATCAGGAATTCCATCACCATCTATGTCCCCTATCCCATCTTCTTCCATAGGCCCTTCGATTTTATCTTCGCTTGGACCAATGCCTCCAAATCTTTCCAGAGAGCGTCCCGCCCTTCTACGTACGTAGGCATCACTATCCGACAATCCCGCAACGAGTGCTTCTCTTGCATCATTCGATCCTGCGAATCTGCCAAGTCCTTTGGCTGCATGCCATCTCGTATATCGGTCCTCGTCCTCCATTCCATCTATGAGATATGGCATAATTGAAAGTCTTCCAGTTCGCCCAATCGCATCCATGGCGGTTCTCCGTGCATAAAAATCGCCGTTTTTCAGTCCATCGTTAATTAGAGGTTCAAGGCCTATTTCGGTCATTTCTTGAAACAATTCTAAGGCGGCTTTATTGACAAATGAGGCACTACTACCCGCGTCAGATTTCCCGTATAGCTGAATCCATCTTACCAGTTCAGCAGATATCGCCCTTTCATGTAAAGGTAGCATTTCCCTCAGGGATTGCAGGGCTTCATGTCTATTCATGAAACGTTCATTACCCAAATCTACAATCAAATCCTCTATCCTGCCTGACGTACCACTGCTCGGTTCAGAATCTTTAGAATTACTTTCCATGGTAATCGGTTTGCCACCTACTCACACTATTTAAACATGGTGCGTAAGCACCCTTATACTGTATGGTTACCAAGATAATATCTCATCGAGGCCGCACTTCTAATGAAAGCCCTGACAATACGTTACAATCAATTGAAGATGCTATTGGCTTTGACATAGACATGGTGGAATTTGATGTCCGTCGTACCAGAGATGGGCAAATTGTCTGTTTTCATGACGCTGAAATTGAGGATCACCCCCTCATCTCTTTGTCTTTTTCAGAAGTAACTGAAATGAATTCCCTGATTCCTACACTGGAGCAAGTTCTCCGGTCGGCAAAGGGAAGGATCCAAGTGGATGTAGATCTCAAGGAAAAGGGATATGAAAATGAAACTATCAATATTTTACTGGATTATTTTGAATATGCTGATTTCATAATAAAATCCTTTAACCGTCAAGTAGTCAAGAGAATTAAAGAAATAGATAGTAGAGTCTATACTGGTTTACTGATGGGCGAAGAGTGGAAGATGTCCCAATTCGTTGATGTTCTGAAGGAGTCATTTACGGGTTCAAGTGTAATTGTTGATGGCGCTGATTTTCTCTCACCCAATTATAAGATATTTGAAGTGGGATTAATGACAAAATTAAGTAAGATGCAGATTCCAATACAAGTCTGGACCGTCAACGATGAGGATCTTTTGAGAACATTATTACGTAAAGACATTCATTCCATTGTTACGGATATTCCTGAAAGGGCAATGGAACTTAGGGAGTCAATACAAAATGTTTGATTTTAAAAAAATACAATCCTTTGCCCCATTCTGTATTTCATGTCTAGGAAGAGCTGTGGGGCGTGTAGGATTTGGTCTGGACAATCGGGAACGTGGTCTCGAGATGTTAAACCAATTTGAACTTCAAAAGGATACAATTCTGGAAAGCCTGGTTTGTGCTGAGTCCAAATGTGGGATTTGTGATGGACTAATTGGAGATATAGAGAATTTCATTGAGATAGTATTAGAGGATTTCTCCGAGTTTTCACTTTCCACTTTCAAGATAGGCACCATAGTTGACAATGAGATTTTGGAGAAAGAAGTAGAATTCCAGTCTGTATTTGGTGAAGGACTGAGTGAGTCTATCAAATCTCAATTAAATCGGGAAATAGGGATAGGAGTATACAATAAATCGGGCATTGATACATTACTTGACAGTCCGGATGCCGTTGCTATTGTTGATACCCGCTATGATACGGTTGAATTGGAAATAAAATCTCTATTTATTGAGGGTAATTATAACAAATTTGATAGGACAATACCCCAAACACGCTGGCCGTGTAGCGGTTGTAAAGGCGTCGGATGTCGGAAATGTAATAATACTGGACAATTATATCCCGATTCAGTGCAGTCCTTGATTGCAAAAAAGTTCCTAGAAGTTAGCTTGTCTGACGAAGATTTGTTCCATGGTATGGGGCGTGAGGATATTGATGCTGCGATGCTAGGCAATGGTCGCCCTTTTGTTCTGGAACTTAGGAGGCCTAAAAGGAGAGAACTCGATCTGGTTAATATTGCTGAAGAGGTAAATTCATCACATAAGGGTCACATAAAGATCAGCAATCTGAAAATAGTACCGAGATCCAGAGTTGCTCAACTAAAAAACACGGTTTGTGAGAAAACGTATAGGGTCGACGTGTCGGTATCACGTGAACTCTCTATCGAAAGCCTTAAGAAAGGGGCACAGAGGTTGTTGAACGCGGTTGTCGAACAGCGGACACCTACACGAGTGTCTCATCGTCGAGCTGACTTAGTACGCCCTCGCCTGATTAACTATATGGCTGTCAAGTCTTTTGTTAAGGGGATGGTGGAACTGGAGATTAGAGCTCAGCACGGTACCTACATTCGTGAACTTGTCAGTGGCGATGGAGGTCGAACAGATCCCAGTTTGTCATTGCTGGTCGATTCACCATGCAAGGTAGAGGTTTTGGACGTCCTCAATCTTCACCTTGATAACAGCGAGAAAAAAAATGACTAAGAGATCCCAGGGTTTAAGGAGCGGTTCACGCCACAAGATGTCGCGCTCATGGAGGGAGCGTGGGCTATCACCAATAACACATTCACTTCAAACATTCAATGACGGCGATACGGTGAGCATAGTCATAGATCCTTCTTTCCATAAGGGTCAACCCCATCATAGATTTCATGGACTGACTGGTAAAATAACTGGGAATCAGGGCAAAGCATATGTGGTCCGCACCCGTGTAGGAAATATGGACAAGGACTTGATAGTCCGTTCAGAGCACCTTAGAAAGGCTAACTAAAGGAGTTAAAATGGATTCAGAATCACAACCCGAACCAGTTCCTCTGGGAGTAGTTAACAAAATGCTAGAGAAGGAGCTAAGTGTTAGGGAGAATCGTTTGAGATGCATCGACTGTGGTCATTTCCAGCCGGTTCCTGATGTTGAACCGGAACCTGCGGTCGAGGAGGTCACGGAAGAGGGTGAGGAGCCGACTCCAGTGGGTCCCGTTTGTGACAGTTGCGGTTCCCAAAGAATGAACTTGATCGAGCAGATTCAATATGAGCACAAATTGGCTTTGGACCATGTCCATCTATTGGCTAAGTTGGGTCCTAAAGAATCGAAGATGTTAATGGAAAAAGTAAGGGGATTGGAGCACGTGAATGATTACTATGCAGCCAAAATTGCAGATATTTTACCCATGCATCCAGATGACGTCCGGTCAATATTTGCCCGTGAACGTTTTTCAGTGGGACGAGAAGAGATAGATTCCATAATAGCAGCCGTTGAGGAGATTACGGGGGCATGAATTATGGAAGATTATGCGTATGTTCTAGATGTATTAACTGAAGGAAGGCCAGATAGTAAGCGTCGTTTCCGGAGAGAGCCTGTGGTTTATGGTTTGGGAATCGAAGAGTTCAAGATTTTTGATATGAAACCGTTACCTGAGGCAGCTATCAATATAGGAGATCGCTGTTATATTGGCAAGGAAACTGAGGAAAGAACACAGATAGACCATGTTAGGGCTAGGGTGAATTATAAAGAATTGACCCACACAGGCCAGTCTGAACTTACTTTTATATTGGACGAAATCGTAAGTGCGAATGAGGAAAAATTCATTCAATTCTATAACCATGCAGGTCCAATCTCACGAAGATATCATTCACTTGAACTGATACCTGGATTGGGTAAGAAGACTATGAATCTGATTGTTAGAAATAGGCCTTACACCAGTTTCAAGGAAATGGAAGAGAAAATTCCAAATTTTCGAAATCCTGAGAAATATATTTCACAGAGAATTGAAAACGAAATCAAGGAGAGCGATCAGAAGTATCGTCTTTTTGTAAGGTAATTAAACAGCATACGAATATTCTATTGCTCCAGCTATTCGAATCCTGACGTCAGCGTCTCCGGAAAGCGATATTTCCAGTGTCCAGTTTCCACTAGTTCCCATAACTGTTCCTAGTTCGTTCTTGCTATTTCCGGGGCTAAAGGTTTCCACCAGAATAGCGGTACTTTCATGGTCACGCAATATCAATTCTCCCCCGCTTTCTGAACCTATCTCAGCCTCCAAGTAATACACAACGTAGTCCCAAGGTCCATATCGCTCATGCCCTTCATTAGCGAATTCGGTGTCATAATATCCAAAATCAGGGCCGATAAATTCCTTATCGTACAAATCACCACCTCTACAGAAATAGGAGTTACCAGTGTAGTCATTTCCGTGTCTAGATAGTTGCATTTCCAATATGGTTTCCCCATTAGATTCAGTGAATACGAAGGAATTTATCCATTTTGCATCCACGTTGAAATTATACTCAATTCTTGCCCCATCACTATTGGTAGCTACAATATCAGCTTGGTCAGCTTGAATATCGACAACTGTAGCGGTAAAACTATCTTTTCCATACAAGCCGAATGACCAACCCTTATTCTTTTCAAGAGGGAAGTCAAACAGGAGTTGAGCTACGTTATTCTCGTAGACAGATAAATCTGACATTTGTACACGGCCTATAGCTGGATTGTGGTTCAGAACAGCATGCCTCTTTGCATCTATTAGGGATGCAGTACCAATGTAATAATCATTAGAATCATCATCAATTGCAACAATCATAGTAGTAGATATCTCAATGTCAGCGGTTTTAATCCCGTATTCCCAGTAATACCCCTTGTTCCAGATAGGAGCTGAAATCGAGACAGAGTCTTCATCGTCAGACAACAATCCGTTTCCCAAGCACCCTCCGAACGATGTACCTAGCAGAATCACGGAAAAGGCTAGGACGATAATCCTTTGGTCTTTCATTCTATCATTAAGTCCGGAGGCCATAATTATAGTTCATCATAGCCTTCTAGCTTCAGAAATTCCCTTGCGGCTGATACAGTATAGAAAGAACCAGTAACTAGCGTCTTGTGATGGGCTGCATATTCCATAGCATCACTGACTCTTGTAAATTCGGTGTTCTGATATTTGTGTTTCAGACATATTTCACTAAGTTTTGAACTAGACACGCCCCTTTCAGTTTCTAGGTTACAAACAAGAATCTCACAGTCTTTTGGAAAGGAACAGATAATATTCTCGATATCTTTGTCTTTCAGGATCCCGATTAAAATCTTCTGATAATCTCCCTTTTTATTCATCAGAAATTTGATTGCCTGAGTATTGTGTGCAGTATCCAAAGTAAAATTTCCTGCAATTTCATATCTTCCTGGTATCGGGACTATATCCACAGAGCAGTCTAATTTCAGAACTTTCAAAACATATCTTATCCAGTCGTTGACATCTTTTCCATAATTAAAGTCCCAGCACTGGGGTATAAATTTGTGATATTCCCTAGGCCAACCAGTTATTACTACGGTTTTATCATTTACAATCTTTGACTTGGTTATTGCAATAGATTCAAGTGTATTCCCAAGATACTCTTCATGATCCAAGCCCAATGTGGTCAAGATTGCAATTCTTGCTTGACCTATGTTAACAGCATCCCATTCTCCTCCTAATCCGATCTCCATTATGGCATAATCTACCTTCTTGGAATTGAAATAATGGTAAGCCGTAGCCGTTAGAACTTCAAAGTAGGTTGGTTTGATTTGGAATTCCGTAGTAATCTCTTTTATTTGGGACAGACATGCATGGAATTCATCTATCGGAATGAATTCCTCACCTAAAAGAATTCTTTCCCTAACAGAATGAAGATGAGGGGAGGTAAAGCATCCAGTCTTGATTCCTGCCTTGGTCAGGGTCGAATTAAGGCTGAAAGAGGTACTTCCTTTGGCATTTGTCCCTCCAATCATGATAATCTCCAGTTCTTTTTCAGGATTTCCTAAATACTGCATTAATTCCTGCATTCGATTAAGTCCGGGAACTATTTTGTTTTCGTTTAAGGATTCTAACCAATTCCGAATTTTAGAGTACCTTTTATTTAGACGATTCATATATAAAGAATTACTCTATAGATTCCCATTCAACTGCATCTGGAGGTATTATGCCCTGATCATTCAAAATACTTCTGAACACATCGGAAGATACGCCAGCAATTTCAGCTCCTTTGGTTAAGGTTGCCTTTCCTTTTTTGTACATTTCAACAGCCGAAGCATACCTAAGGTGATTTTTCTTTTCAAGCATAAAACGCAATGCTTCCTTGACTACGTCAGAACGGCTACTAAAGTGCCCTGAATCGACGAGAGACTTTATCTGTGAGACTAGTATTGGAGGTAGTGAATAGGAGTTACTCATATAGTAATAGTTATCAACTATTATTAATAATTATTTACGAACCTTTATATGCAACTTTCTGATGAAAATGATAGGTATAGTAATGAGTTTGAATCACACTAATTGGCTTGCGAACACACTAGTGCTGGCGCTAGTATGTATTGGTTTTCTTTTAATCTCCGGTGAAGCGTCTGCAGTTGATGACTATGATCACAAAATGACGTTTACACCGGACACGCAGAACGGCGATCCAGAAGAGCTAGTTCAATTTTCAATAAGTATTGAGAATACTGGTGATAAGGATGACACTTATGATATGAGTGTTACCAATTCTACTATTCCTACGGGCTATACAGCCTACATTATTCCGACAGAAATCTCTGTTGATGATGGAGATACAGGAACAGTTACTTTATTCGTCAAAATTGCCAACAGGACCGTTGGTACAGCGGATGCTGGTGATACTGCACAGATCAGCTTTAAGTCTAAATCACAGCATACAGAAGATGGATGCGACCCATGTGGTAAAACTAAAACTCAAACAGCTGGTGTTATCATAAATACAGTTTATGGAACTACAATTACAGCAGTTGATGGTGAAAAAACGGTTAATCCTAATGAGAATGTGAAATTCCAGATGAGCGTCAAGAATACTGGAGGAAATGATGAGGATAGTGTAACAATTTCATTCAGTGGTAATGGTGTCGATCAATGGGACATAACTCCTCAACCTTCAACCTTAACTATTGATATTGATGAATTGGCATATTTCAATCTTTCAGTGACCCCTGATATTGAAGCAATTGCGGGACTTAAGAGTATATCAATCATAGCTACTTCAGGAGATGGCTCAACAAAATCTTCTACCTCCATAACGGTTAAGGTTAATCAACTTCCAGCTCTTCAGGTTGATAAAGTCGGTACAAGTTCGAAAGATGTGGAAGCAAGTAAGCGAGTGTATTACTCATTTGATGTAACTAACAAGGGTAATGCGGTTGATACATTTAACTTGGCTGTGGACACTTCTTCTATGCCAACTGGTTGGGATGCATCTTTGGATCAGGACAAAATCAGCAATCTAGGTGTTGACGAGAATATTACCTTAACTGACGTCTTGGTTGTCAAGGCCCCTGAAGATGCTGCCGCAGATGTTGAAATCAGCATAATTGTTACCATTTCATCAGATTATAATTCCTCAGTTAATTCGACTTATACTTCCAGAACAACGGTTTTACAGAATTTTGAACCTAAAATATCAATTATAGGTGAAGATACAATGTCTGTCGAACCCGAAGGGCAAGTAAATTTCACGATTATGATTACAAATGATGGTAATGGTGATGACGATATTGCTTTGTCTTTAGGTGGTAATTCTAGTTGGGGGCAGCTTGGGGGGTCATCTTTCAATCTTGAGGCAGGTACAAATGATACCACAACATTGCGAGTAACTCCACCCAAAGATACTGAGGCAACTAATGGATATATCTTGATAGTTAGAGCAACTTCTGAAGATGGAGAAACTACTAACTCTAGGAACATATACATAAACGTACAGCAAGTCTACGAGGTTTCTGTACAGGTTTCAGGTGACAGTTCCAAGAAGGGAGACCCAGGTGATGAGTTAAATTATCAGATACTGGTCAAGAACAAGGGTAATGGAGATGACACGTTTACTTTGTCGTTAGAAGGTGAAAAAGCAGTTTGGGGTTCTATACTAGATGAAGTTGAATTGACAAGTGGCGAATCAACTACGGTCAATCTCACAGTCAACATAGATGATGATGCAACCGTTGGTGACAATGATATCATAGTCAGAGGTTCTTCAGAAGATAATCCGGGTGTTAATGATACTGGTACAGTTAAGGTGACAGTCAATAAACAGTTCAAGGTAGATGTGATTGTATCATCTATGAGTGGTGATCCAGGTTCAACAATAACTTATGCCGTCAGGATCCAGAATGAAGGAACCGGTGACGACACATTCTCAGTTTCTATAGATGATTATCCAGAGGGCTGGTCTGTAGATCCGGTATCATTCCAGGTTGAAGATGTTCCTGCAGGCGGTGAAGAAATTGTGAATCTGAGTGTATCTATACGTTCGGGGGAAAACAACAAGGCGTTTACGATTAATCTCACAGCATCATCCGATGAGGCCCGTAAGGAGAATCCACCCAAGTATGTCAATACCACGGTTAGCATAATCACTATTGTAAATCAGGAGTACTGGATTGAGTTTGATTTGGATAATCCTGGTGATATTAATGTTGACGCCACTGTTGGAATCCCGACTTCGGTAAGCTTTGATGTTGTTAACAAGGGTACTGGTGATGACGTGGTTGCGTTATCAGTTACAGCACCAGACGGTTGGACTTCAGTGTCTTTTAGTAGTAATTATGTTAGTGTTTCGGAAGGAAGCCAGGAATCAGTATCTTTGTTTATAACCGTTCCTGAAGATACAGCAGATCAAGTTTATGATATAGTGGTGAAAGGCATATCTGATTGTGAGACTTGTGATGAAGTCGGCGCCAAATCTAACTATGAACTTACTTTCAAGGTTGATGTTACGTTAGCTAGAGGCGTTGAAATAAACGCAGATGTGGTCTCAATCTCAAAACTTCCTGGAACTACTGCAAACTTTACGGTTGATATTAAAAATATAGGTGATGGAGCAGACACAATGATCGTGTCTATATTGGACGATGATCTCACCTGGGCTTCATTGAATCGAACCCAAGTTTCACTAGATAAGGAGCGAACAGGTTCTGTCACGGTTTCCATTACTCTACCAGTTTATGATCTGGACAATCTTACGAATCTGGAAAGAACTGCTCTGCAGGGCGTTGATTATGAGATTACGATAAAGGTCAAGTCAGAAGGTGATTTATCAGAAAGTGCCAATGTTGGGTTGACTATAGTCATTGGGCAGATATATGGTGCTAAGATAGAAGTTATTGGAAATATTCAAATAACATCTTACCCTTCCACAGAGACTGATTCAGATGAACGCACGGAGAAATTCACCTTCAAATTGACCAATACAGGAAACAAACAGGATACTATAACCGATAATATCATTGCAACACAGTACCCGGATGAATGGGTCGTTGAACTGTATCAAGCATCTACTTGTTCTTCTACTTTCAGTGGTAGTGTTGGTGCAGGTCAATCCAAATATGTTTACCTGTGTGCGACACCAGATCAGGATTCAGATGTTGGGAATTATACAATTCTGACTGAGTTCTCACCAAATAGTGGTACGGAACCTGCAGAGACTGTTTCGGTCATACTTGAGGTAGCTTCACCCAGAAGGGAATTGGCCGCTACGGCCATTGACACGATACAGGAGATATATCCAGAATATGAGGGTACTATTAGTCAGAATAGCGTCAAGTTCAAGGTCAAACTGGATAATACTGGTTCAAACATTGACACTTACATACCTGAGGTGGAAAGCAACTTGGAGGAGGATTGGACCGTTACGTTCTGGCAGGATAGTGGAAAGACGCAGTCTTGGTCTTCTTCAGGAGTAGCTATTGATGATGGAGAATTGGATGACCTATGGGTGTTTGTAGAAGTTGCTGATGATGCAGATGAGGGTAACGAAACGATTGAGATATCAATAAGTGATGAAGAGGGTGACCCCAGCGCCCGTGCAGAGGTTATGCTTACCGTGTGGATCCAGAGACCAGAGCTTTCGGTAAAAACATCTGCTATCCAGTTGGAGATTGAAGGAGCAGTAGGAAATGCCACGACGGTGAAAGAGGAAGATACAGTGGTTATTCTGGTTGATGTTGAGAATTCAGGAACGGCAGATGCTGACGACGTTCGTGTGGAAGTGTTCTATTATCCAAAGAAATCACCTACAACCCAAATGGATATTGACGACCTGGTCATAGCTGGGTTTGTATTTGATGAGGCCAATAACAGATACATTTACACACTTTATGATAAGGAAGCCAACATCAATTCAGGAAGCAGTAAAACGATTGCATCAGATGATTGGATAATTCAGGGTGGTGAATGGTATGTTGAGGTTCGTGCAGATTATGATAAGGATGATTCCAATGGAAAAATTCTCGAACCTAATGAAAACAATAATGATGCCCGTTACTCGGAGCTATTACGTGTAAAGCCTGACTTGGGAATAGATTCAATGAGATTGGGCGAGAGCAAATATGCCGGTGAGAACGCTCAGACTCCAAATATTGGTGATACAGTTAGCTTTGTTGTCACAATTACAAATACTGGTGCAGCAGATGTTAGGGATGCCCGTTTGTACATCAGGGCAGACACAGACGCTGAGAGTGGCGTGATATTGACGGAACGTTCAGGCAAGAACTATATGAAGTTTGATATTGATGCAGGAGAGACAACTGATGTTCGTTTCCGTTGGCAGGCAAGTGAAGAGGTTTGGAGTGGTTTCATCGCTGAGGTCAATCCCGTTTGCGATGACTATGATATACAATCCTTCGACTGCGAGCTCGAAGGTGATGGTTTTGCTTCGGAGACCGACCGAATGTTTGACGAACTAAACCGTTATACTAACAATGAGTATCCGACCACAGGTGTCTTTGAACAGTCAGACTCAGAAGTCCTGTTCGAGATACTACCTGACTTCAAGATCAAGAAGGTTGTGATGGACCCGCGTGATCCAGAGGTTGAGGACAATGTCGAGATTACGGTAACCCTAGAGAACATAGGCAACGCGGATTGGGATATTATGTCGGGAAATCTCCAGATTGTGTTTGAAGATGGAGTCAGTTCTGAAATTACAACTTCAATAGGTGAGTCCATTAACAAGGATGATTCTATTGAGATTAAGTTCACATGGACCGTTCCTGATGAGGATAAGGATACTCTGTTCTTGACCTTCACGGTAGACACAGGTAGTGGTAATTTCGAGATTAAACAATGTGATAATTGTGACGACACCAACTCAGGTGACGGTAAGGACAATGATGAGCATACAGTAGAGATACCGGTCGTACTGTCTGCAGTTCTAGGTGAGATTGAATTTATTACCACCTTGACTGAAAGAGACTTGATTCGCGGTGTTCCATTGATAATACCCGTAGTTGGGTTGATTGCATTAGTCGCTCTGTCAATTCCATTGTTGATGTATCGTAGACGTAGTGGTAGGAAGAAGTCTAGAAGGGATGATGATGATGAAGATGAGTCTGAGGAAGGCGATGAGGATCAAGCCCCAGCCCCTCCATCCAAAATAGCAGTGGCTATCAAGTCTACTATAGATGGTAAGACTGCTAACGTCAAGGTACCTTCGAATATGCCCGTTAACAAGCTCTTGCAGAATTGTGTCGGTAAATTCCCATTGCCTCATGCAAACTTCGCAGTTATGTTGAATGGCGTTGCCGTGGACATCAATCTTAGCCTGGAGGATGCAGGTTTGACTGATGGCTGTCAGGTAGATCTAGTTCCACTTGAGTGATTTAGCAAGATGCTTGATGCCTTAGTCATAGGAGCAGGTCCAAGCGGTTCGCGTACAGCTTGGAATTTAGCTGAAGCCGGTTATTCCACAGCTCTTGTCGAGGAGCACGAGATTATAGGTGAACCGTGTCAATGCGCTGGTTTGATAACCCCTCGAACGTTTGAATATTTGGGTTATAAACGCCCAGTACAACAGGAAATGAACGGCGCCAGACTGTGGGGTCCCAAGGATTCGTTTTTGAGTTTTCAGGCTCCTGAGACAAAGGCCCTGGTCATTGATAGGCCAGATCTGGATCAGTCAATTGCAAACAAGGCACAAGATGCTGGGGCAGATTTGATGCCTGGCCATAGGTACCTAGGCCATCGTAGAACAGATAATGGGATCACAGCCACAATCAAGAGCAAGAAAGGCAAGTTTGAGATAGATACAAAGTTATTGATAGGTTCTGATGGTCCTGCATCCAGAGTTGCACGCGATTCAGGTCTGAGCAGTAAAAGAGAGGTTCTGGCAGCGTTTGGAGCCGATGTGGAAGGTTATCAGGGCATAGAGAATCAGGTGGATCTGTTTGTGGGTTCCGAGTTAGCTCCTCGTTTTTTTGGATGGGGTATTCCGACAGGCCCTAACGAGGGCCGTATAGGGCTGGCAACGGTTCTACCTGACCGACCTAAAAACTTCTTTAGAGATTTTTTTCATAAGGGTGCTCCCTCAAAATTATTGGGAGGGGCTAAGATAGTCAATCGTGTTAGTGGTCTGATTCCCTTTGGAACTCGCAATCCAAGTTATTCTGATAATGTATTGTTGACTGGGGATGCGGCAGGTATGGCCAAACCTACATCTGGAGGTGGAATATATTCTGGTCTGATATCTGCTGATGCAGCTTTTGAAGTTGCAGATCAAGCCCTTCAGGCCGGAAAATTAGATTCTAAGACCCTGAGTCCATACCAGAAACTGTTACAGAAGCGTATAGGGGGGGAATTGTCCAAAGGCCATCATTTACGCAAGGCCTTTCTGAGTTTAACCGATGACCAGTTGGCAGATATAATCTCAATTCTGGGTGAACCTAAGGTTAAAGATGCTATAGAGAAAACTGGAGATCTGGATTACGCTTCCTTAGCCGCTTTTTCGGTACTTAAGGCGCAACCGAAGCTGATTAAGTTTGCCCCGTTGTTTCTGAAGCCATTTATTTAATTCAGGATAGGTGCCTTCTTCTTCCAGATAGAATATAACGGATAGTCCTGCAAATACAATGGTCAGTGTGATGAGTACGTACAATGGCCACTGTGGTATTGGTTTCTTGATGCCAAATGAGGAATCTGGTATTATACCGTCTACTCCAAGAACATCCAAATTTATGTTTCCAGGTGATCCTTCAGTTACGTTAGTGGTTGCATCCTCCCATTCTTCCATGCTCCAATGTCCTCTAGATTGCATTACCCTTGAGGTGGAATTATAATCAAAATTCATAGAGAAACGTACAAAGTAGGTTCCTTCTTTGTTATCCTCTTTCGATACGATCTCGAATTCAAGAAAGATGGTTTCATTGGATGCTATGGTTCCAATAATGAAGGTTGCTTTTCTGGCATCAGCGGTTGCTACACAATTTTCCACTTCATTCTGGCTCCAGCATGTTTCACGAACAAAAGGTCGCTCATTATTGGAAATCTGGTCCAAAGATTCGGATTCATCAATATCAGCTCGGTGATATATTTCGGCAATAATGACTACATTATCTAAGGAGTACTCATATCTATTGTGAACATCCAATGAAAAATCACCTTCTTGCCCAGGTTCTAGTTGAGGAGTACTGAAGTTGTGAAAATCAGGGATATTTCCAGGATGGCTGATATAATCGTCTATTTCACCTCCACCTATCGGTTGTGAAATTAGAGCAACAATCAATAGGAATCCCCAAAGTCGTTTCATTATTCCTGTCACGTAAACCTCCCTTTAAAACCAGTATCATCCCCAAAAGTGAATAGGAGATTTGATTTATATGGGCATCCTTTAGAATAATTATGCGTATCTTGACCATCCTGAGCGCGCTTTTAGTGCTTTCAATTATTTTCTTGACAGGTGATGCCCTCTCGCAAAAGTTTGAATATTCCAGTCTCACAGTTTCCAAGGATGAAAGTGTAACTTTTGACGGAGATCAACTGTGGTTTGAGGGTGATATACTGATAGATGGTGACCTGACGATAAAAAATAGCCATATCCATGTCAATCGGTCTTTGGATTTGACTGTCTCTGAGATTAGAATCAATTCTACTGGCAAGTTGAATCTGGTCAATACTACAGTGACTACAACGGCGAATGAAACCTATGGCATCACAACCTATACTCTGGTGTCTGATGCTGGAGAACTGTCAATTCAGGATGCCCAAATCTACTATGGTATGCTATGGTTAGTAGGTGGTAATACTAGTATCACTAACCTCTCGCTCGATGGTTATAGTCTGTCCAATTACGGCATCTTTTCAGAAGATACTAATCTGATTGCTTCTGGCGTATCAATCCGAAATTACACTCTGGGCCTGAGAGCTATAGGTAGCAGCCCGACTCTTGAGTCTGTATTCTACTATAATTGCAGTACCTGGATGACCCAAGAATGGTGGATCACTTTTTCGCCTATAGAAGGATCTACGGTTTTACCAATATCCGGTTTTGAGATAAGGCAATGGGATACAGACGGAAATATGATTGGAACTTGGAACTGGGCCAAACAGTACGAGGTCAATTCAGAGGGGCAGATGGTAACTCATATTGCAAACTTCAGTTCATATTTGAATCTTCATTTTGCTTACATAGCAGACGAATGGGAACAACAGATAACGACTAACACAGATATAATTCGGTCTTATAACATGAACAGTTCTAGTGTTAGATATAATTCAGCTATTTTGTTTGTGGATGGAGTTCCATTGGCTTCGGGACAAATAGTTCCCAAATGGTCTGAGATTAACATTAGTGTTGTGATTGACAATCCAACAGATATGTATTTCAACAATCTGTATTTGGATCTGGCTGTTAATGGAGAACCCGGTTTCACAAGAACAAGTCTGAAACTTCCTGCCGGAAATTCACAGAGGACGAATCTAACTTGGATGGCTTCGGTAGAGGGGCCATTGTCTTTGGGCGTCAGTACGGTTGTGATTGATCACTCAGGTAATTTAACAGATACGACTATATCCTTTTCCAAATTTGTAGAGGTTGAAGGAAGTGCCACTACATCCAAAGCGTCCGGATCCTGGGTTGCTCTCCTTGCAGTTTTCATAGTCCTCTTGCTTTGCAGTTACATAATTTATTCAGGAATTGAGGAAGACACAGAATCCTCCGATACCGAGGTCAAAGAAGATACTGAAGTCGAGGAAGATGAACATCTGAGAGAACTTGCCTTGCCACAAGAAACTGAAGAGGAGAAGGAAAATTGAGTCAAGTAGTTATTGGAATCGAGTCTACAGCTCATACTGCTGGAGTTGGTATAATTACTTCAGAGGGGGAGATTCTGTCGAATCAGCAGGCAGTTTACATACCTGAAGAGGGTGGTATCCATCCTCGAGAGGCAGCTAATCATCATACTGAGAGTTTACCAGAGCTGTTTAGGAAAGCATTGAAAGAAGCTAAATTGGAGCCTAATGACATCTCTCTGGTATCCTACGCCCGAGGACCTGGGTTAGGTCCATGTTTGAGGACTGGCGCGACTGCAGCCCGTGCATTTGCCTATTCTCATGACATCCCATTATTGGGTGTGAATCATTGTGTTGCTCATCTCGAAATAGGAATTCTGGAAGGGGCCACAGATCCAGTCCTTCTCTATTTGTCCGGTGGTAATACACAAGTAATAGCCTATGCAGCAGGTCGTTTTCGAGTTTTTGGGGAGACCCTCGACATAGGTATCGGTAATGGCCTCGACAAATTTGCTAGGGAAGCAGGTATGGGGTTTCCAGGAGGTCCTAAATTGGAAAAGGTGGCCAAAGGTCCGGAACTTCTTGACCTTCCTTATTCTGTCAAGGGGATGGACATGGCCTTCTCAGGCCTGATGACTGCCGCAAAAAGCAAGTTAGATGCGGGTCATTCTCTGGAAAGCGTAGCGTTTTCAATTCAGGAGACTGCTTTTGCAATGTCCTGCGAGGTCTCAGAAAGAGCTTTAGCTCATACCGGTAAGAAAGAGCTGGTCCTGGGTGGTGGCGTCGCCTGTAATTCTCGTTTGAGGGAAATGGCTATGACTATGGCCGAGGAACGCGGTATCCGGTGTTTCGTCCCGGAAAGAGCCCTTTGTGTGGACAATGGAGTGATGATTGCATGGCTTGGTCATCAAATGATGGGTGCCGATTATTCTATTTCTGAAGAAGATAACGTTGTAGATCAGAAATACCGTACAGATATGGTGGAGGTTACTTGGAGATGATGTTCAGGGGAGCTGAGGCTATTGTTGAATCTGTAAAATGGAATGGCCAGGATGCGATTTCCAAGATTCGAAATCCTCGTTCATATAGGCATCCAACTCTGGAGAAAAGATTAGTTCGAGAGAGGATGAGAAGTGAAGTACGTATAATCGAGAAATTGATTTCAAATGGTTTGGCAGTTCCATCATTGTACAGTGTTGACATCGACAATTCTCAGATAATAATGGAATTTCTTGAAGGAATGACACTTGAACAGGCCCTTCGTAACAAGGATTTTGAGAAGAATCTAGTTGATACGGCCGAATTATTAGCCTCCATCCATTCTCAGGGAGTAATCCATGGAGATCCAACTACGAGTAATTTCATCGTCAATGAAAAAATTCATGCTATTGATTTTGGTCTGGCAGGTATTTCTGAGGATGATGAAGCTCGTGCTTCAGACCTAAGAGTGTTACTCGAATCACTGGATTCCCATCATTCCGAGATTAGTGGCCGGGATATTTTTCTGAAAGCCTATTCGAACTGGACAAATTCCAGTTCGGTTTTAGAGGCCCTCAAAGTGTTAGAACTTAGAGGTCGATACAACCTAATGAGAGGATAGGCGCACTGTAATAATCCCCCCTATGGCTAGTGATGTGAGGTCTTGGTCGTTTGTTAGGATGAGTAGAATCAATTTAGTGGCACTTTCATTATTCGCTTTTTTGTTTCTGATTTCGTATGCCGAAGCCGAAAAGGAGCCGCTTTGGGAGTGGGAATCCCCTAATGCGGTTAATCACGTAGCTATCTCTGGGGATTCAAGAAATATTTCTGCAACTTACGCCAGTTCAGTTTCTCTCTGGTATAATGATACAACAAATCCTCGGAATACGAAAACAGTTGGTTCTGGAATTACCTCTATGGAAATGTCATCTGATGGCAAATATGTTCTGACAGGTGAGGAATTTGATAAAACGGTCACACTTTGGGAAGATGGTAGCAAGGTTTGGGATACTGAAGATTTTTTGAATGTTGTCAATGATGTGGATATTTCATCGAATGGTACCTATATTGCCGTTGTTGACTGGAAAAATGTTCTTTTCTTTAACAAAGGCAGCAGTGAGGCTATCTGGTCATACCTTCACGAAGATGAAATAATGACTACCGTATCAATTTCTCCAGATGGATATTTTATTGCAGCAGGCACGGAACAGGGTAAAGTCTATGTTTACTCCACTTATGATGAGGATATATCCTGGTATCACGACGGACTTTTGGATGGCCGTATAATTGAAATTGATTTTTCAGAGGACAGCACTCATTTTGTCATTGGAACTGAAAATGGTAGAGTCTACATATATGAATCGGAAGGTGAGAATCCAGTTTTTGAATATGATCAACCCGACAGCGTTACTTGTGTATCCGCTAGTTCGAATACAAATTACTATGCTTTTGGAACGGATGAAGGATTATTGACGATGCTTGACCTAGAGATTGCCTTCAATGCTTGGGAGGCAGACATAGGTGGTATTGTAACGGACATTTCATTCAATGGAAAGGGCAATTACGTTGTTGGTGGTTCCAACAACAAACGTTTGATTCTGGCTGACGTGCTTACCGGAGAGGAATTATGGAGAATTTCGGTATTTGGGGCGGTATCTGAAGTAGCAATGTCTTATCGTGGAGAAAATATTGCGGTTGGAACTGCAGAAGGCCTAGCAGTCTATTATGAGCGGCAATTGGATAATCAGGCACCTATTGCTACTATTGAATCCATAACACCCTCTACAGCTCTGCCAGGTACTCCGATTGTTATGAATGGTTCTGCAGTTGATTCCGACGGCGAGATTGTCGATTATTTATGGAATTCATCTAAGGATGGTAACTTATCCAATGAGGGGATATTTACAGTATCAAACCTGACCTTGGGCCTCCATGTCATTACTTTCAGTGCTCAGGATAATGAGGGTCGCTGGAGCAAAAAGGTATCTGCGAATATAGGAGTTGGAGATTTTCCTGAGGCTACAATTGATTCAGTATCAGGTTGTGATTTATCAAGTGTTTGTGTAATAAGTGAAGGTGTGATCATCGAATTTAATAGTTCAGCGGCATCTACTGCATCCAATGATACGGAGATAATTGGTTATCATTGGTCCTCAGATATAGATGGTAATTTGTCAGATCAGATGTCTTTTACTACTTCAGGCCTTTCGCTTGGACCTCATACTATAACTTTCCGTGCTGTGAATGACATTGGTTTCTGGTCAGCCAATGCTACTGTAAGTTTATTGATTAATGGTGTACCTGTTTCTGACATAATAAGCGCAGATCCAAATCCAGTCCAGCCAGGTGAGGACATATTCCTGGTTGCCTCAGGCAACGATCCGGACGGCGGTTCCTTAACCTATATCTGGAGCTCTGACACATTACTCTTTGCAAACAACCAGAATCTGTACGAAAGCCAGGACAATGGTTCCAAGATAGTGACTTCCGAATCCGACGTGGGTGAGCACGATATTTACCTTAAAGTGGTTGATTCATACGGTATATCTAGTGAGAGTTCCATGGTTACGATTCAGATACTTTCACCGCCATTAGTCTCCGCCCAATGTGATACGGAGGCATCCTTGGAACAGGACTTACTGTTTAATGCAATTGCTAGTGACAAGGATGGTTCGATTGTTCGTTATGAGTGGGATTTTGACAGCGCCGGTGGAGATATTGATTCGGTTGATTTTCAGGGGGCTTCATTTGCGACTCATTCTTACAATAGTACTCCTGTGGATTCCTATTACACAGTAGTAGTTCGGGTCACAGACAATGATGGACTAGTGACAAGAGACACCTGTACCGTGGAGATAGTCCAGCCAACGACACCTAGTTCATCTGGTGATAGTTCCTCTTCAGGAGGGGCCTTGGGTTCAATATCCGAGATTGCAACCCCTCCAGTAATAGCTGGGATCGGTCTGGTTATCTTGATTATTGGTGCCGTGGCCTTTTACATGATGCGGCGTGATGACTATATTCCATATGTTCCACCTAAGGCTGCCCCAATTACGGGAGCAGCTTACATGGAATCCCTTGTTCCCGAAGTATCTCCAGTGAGGGAGGGTAAGGTTGTAATAGAGACCATGACGGTTGAATGTCCTGAATGTTCGGCTAGGATGGATATACCCAATATTTCTGGAGCCCAGCAGATTCAGTGTTCCGAATGTGGATTAGAAGGAGAAATCGAGCTCTAATGAAAGGAGCATACGGTTATTTTATAGGGTTGTTGATTATGGAGCTATAATAAAAATGAAACGCGTAAAACTCATTAATGACCCAGCCGAGCTGGTGGCACTTTTCCGAGCAATAGATTCTGAAGAAAGACGTAATGTGATGACCACATTATCTGAAGGATGGACAATGATTAGTACCCTCTTAGAGAAATATGGTCCGGGTGCGTATGGCGCTATAATCTATTTTGAGAAGTTCAAACTTGTAGAATCTAGGTGGGAGGTCAATGATGAAACTGGACGCCCAGAAAAGAGTTATCGGACTTTCTACAATGCATTCCAGATTTCCACATCATTAACTTTTGTTGAAGCTCAGGAGCTTCTGACCGTAGTATTAATGTCCGAGAAAGAATTCAATAATCTTGAATCGAAGATTATTGAAATGATTGGTTCGGACGGTACATTTGCTAACGATATTTCGAAAGAGTTGAATATTAGTTCATTAACCTTGAAAGGTTTAGTTAGAAGATCCGTAGAATTTGATTTTAAAGGGCATAATATAGTACCACTAAAGAGGGAAGAATGAATGGTCCGGATATAGATGGAACTTTGCCAGGACAAGAGATAGAAGACGAATCTTCAGAAGATGAGGTTAGAAGAGAGTCAGACTCTGGTTATCAGAGCTCTGAATCGTCTTCTATGAATTGGGATGGAGATGGAGATGGATATGGGTGGAGAGAGGGAGAGTCTTTACGAGGATGGTTGTACCTTATCGCTGGAGCGGGCTACACCCTGCTTGTGGTTTATCTTTTGTTAGTTATCTGGATGGGTTATGAGAATATTCCAATTCTTAGCGATGGAACGATTGCAGATACTAGTGGTGCATTTACTACAGCGATATTGATCTCAGCTATGGTGTATGTCACTATGTGGTTTTTCATGTCTGGTCAAAAACATTCATTTTTCACAGAGGATCCAGACAAGGCTAAATTCTATGCTGGTATCATCGGTCTGGCATCATTGGTTATTATAGCTCTGAGTTGGGCTGATTACAGCAGAGAGATGATAGTTTCCGCTATTTTGACCTCGGTTTCAAGTTGGTCTTATATACGTTCATCTCAGATGAAGTAAGTCCTAAGCGGGGGTCGCATAGTCTGGCCAATTGCGCTAGATTCAGAGTCTAGTCCTTAGTGGTACGAGGGTTCGAATCCCTCTCCCCGCACCATTCAATGCCTCCACATTGGCAAAACCGAATCATAGCCAGCCAGCGGAACTCCCGTCATGGCTGCAGTTTCCTGATTGCTTGCTCTTAGGTTTTCCGTCCCTAAATCGGATATTTTCCCGATTCCTAGAGAACCAACAGTTTCAGCTAATTCCGTCGCAAAATCATTCAATTCCTTGTTTTGACATTCTTTTTCCAAGAAGATACCTGATGAACCCAAAGCTATCATTTTGGTAGCATTCCTGCAATTTAGTTCCTGACAAGCAGTCAATATAGTCATACTGTTTTTGTAGTCTCTGGCGGCAGTTATTACAGCTTCGATTGGGATTTCACCACCAA
>Ga0310124_10000794_pt1 | contig 22296 bp, 15 predicted proteins | sample CB11b_AW_Bot5_MG_FD_203507 | JGI IMG/M metagenome (GOLD analysis project Ga0310124, IMG submission 203507) | Marine microbial communities from Western Arctic Ocean, Canada - CB11b_AW_Bot5 | ecosystem: Environmental > Aquatic > Marine > Oceanic | place: Canada: Western Arctic Ocean | collected... | reverse complement strand
ACTTCGGCGGCAGGGAACAGGAGCCTTGGAAGGGTCGGATTGTTCGTACAGAAGGCGCTATCGACCCGCAGAGCCGTATGATCCATGCCGTCGCCCAGGTACCCGACCCCTACGGACGTTCCAATCAGCAACGTCCGCCGCTGGCGGTCGGGCTCTTCGTAAAAGCCGACATCAGCGGAAAAACCTTCAACAACATAGCGACACTCCCCCGCAAGGCCGTAAGCGCGAAGGGGAGGGTCCTCCTGGTCGAGAAGACCGGCGAGGATCAGCACCGTCTCGTCAGCCGCAAGGCGACCGTCCTGCGCCTCGAGGGAGCCGAGGCGATCATCGACCTGGCCACCTCGGAGGTGGCCAACGGCGATCTCATCTGCATCTCTACGGTAGAAGTGTTCGCCGAGGGAATGCCCATCACTCTTGACGCCTCCAGGGAGACCGAATAAGAGTCATGCTCAGCTGGTTTGCCCGCAACGGGGTCTGCGCCAATCTCCTGATGCTCCTGATCATCGTCGCCGGCGTGGCGACGCTCTCCGAGGTCAAGCAGGAGGTGTTCCCCGAGATCTCCACCGACAAGATCCTCGTGAGTGTCGCCTACCCGGGCGCCGCGCCCGCCGAGGTAGAGAAGGGCGTCTGCCTGCGAATCGAGGAGGCTGTAGATGGCATCGCCGGGATCAAGCGCCTGAACGCCTACGCCAGCGAGGGTGCGGGAACCGCGACCATCGATGCCCTGCCGGGCACCGACATCAAGACTCTCCTCGACGAGGTAAAGATGCGGGTTGACTCCATCTCTACCTTCCCGGAGGAATGTGAAAAACCCCTTGTGCAGGAGCTGGTCCTGCGCAGGCGCGTGCTCGAAGTCGCAATCCATGGAGAGGTCGAATATCCATCGCTCAGGAAAGCGGCCGAGAAAGTTCGCGATGGCCTCTCATCGATCGATGGCGTCAGCCTCGTACAGCTCACCAACGCGCGGCCCTATGAGATCTCCATCGAAATTTCCGAGACAGCCCTGCACCGGCACAAGCTGAGCTTTGACCAGGTGGCCGCCGCGGTGCGGCGCTCCTCGCTGGACCTGCCGGGGGGCTCCATCAAGACCGCAGAGGGAGAAATTCTGCTGCGAACCAAGGGGCAAGCCTTCAGGGGCACCGAATTCGAGAACATCACCCTCCTGACGAAGCCGGATGGAACGAGAGTTCGCGTCCGTGACGTCTGCACCGTACGCGACGGCTTCGCGGACACTGACCAGGAGACCATCTTCGATGGCAAGCCGGCCATCATGGTCAGCGTCTTCCGAGTCGGCGATCAGAACGCCACGGACATCGCCGAGAAGATCGCGGCCTTTATCGAGACCGCCTCCGCCGGGCTGAAGCTGCCCGAGGGGCTGGAGCTGACGATCTGGCAGGACGATTCCAAGGTCCTGCGCGGACGGCTGGATCTCCTGATTCGCAACGGCCGCGCCGGCCTGATCCTCGTCTTCCTGTCCCTGGCTCTCTTTCTAAAGCTCCGCCTGGCGTTCTGGGTCGCTCTCGGCATTCCCGTTTGCTTCCTTGGCGCCATCGCCCTGATGCCGTTCTTCGGCATGTCGATCAACGTGGTTTCCCTTTTCGCCTTCATCGTGGTGCTGGGGATCGTCGTAGACGACGCCATCATCGTGAGCGAGAGCATCTATCGGGCTGAGCAGGGCGGGCTGCCGCGACTTGAGGCCTCCGCCGAGGGCTGCAAGCAGGTCGCCCGTCCGGTCATCTTCGCTGTGCTGACCACCATCGCCGCCTTCTTCCCGCTGCTGACGATTCCCGGAAGCCTCGGAAAGATCATGGCTGTGATCCCGACCATCGTGATCTCTGTGCTCATCTTTTCGCTCATCGAATCTCTGCTCATCCTGCCCCATCACCTCTCCCACGGCCGACAGAAAAAGGAAAGCTCCCCCAACGCACTGACGGCGGCCTGGGGCGCGGTCCAGGGCCAGGTCGAACGCGGATTGTCCTTCGTCATCGACCGCATCTATTCTCCGCTGCTGAACGTCTGCCTGCGCTGGCGCTACCTGTCAGTCGCCGCCAGCCTGGCGATCGTCCTCGCCACCAGCGGGCTCTTTATGGGCGGCTGGATCCAGTTTCACTTCATGCCCAAGGTCGATGCGGACAACGCCGTCGCCTTTGTCTCCATGCCGCAGGGCACCCCTGCCGCGATCACTCGGCGCGCCATTCAGCGGCTGGAAAAATCAGCTCGCGAGCTCGAGGCCCAGCTGAAAGCGGAGGGGCACAGCCAGGGCGAGGGAGTCTTCCGGCACATCTGCAGCTCCCTTGGAGGCCTGCCCTTCCGCGAGGCACAGGACACTCGGGGAGGACGCTCCGCGGGCTTCTCCGGCTCCCATCTCTGCGAGGTCAACATCGAGCTGGCCCCCGCGGAGGAGCGCACCATGAACTCCAACGAGATCGCTCGAAGGTGGCGCGCCCTGACCGGCCCGATCGCAGATGCCAACGAGGTCACCTACACCGCGTCTTTCTTCAGCACGGGAGATGCCATCAACGTCGACCTGGCATCCAGCGACGCCCGGACGCTGATCGCCGCCTCCGAGCGCCTTAAAAAAGAGCTCGCCAGGCTCAAAGCCGTTCACGACATCACGGACTCCTTCCGCTCCGGCAAGCGCGAGCTCCAGCTGAGTATACGCGAGGATGCGAAGCACTTCGGGCTCTCACAGGCGGATCTCGGACGACAGGTGCGCCAGGGCTTTTACGGCCTCGAGGCCCAGCGAATCCTTCGCGGGCGTGACGAGATCCGCGTCATGATTCGCTATCCCGCGGATGAGCGCCGCTCCCTCGGCGACATCGAAAACATGCGTGTACGAACACGCGATGGCTCGGAGGTCCCTTTCCGCAGCGTGGCTGACATCGAATACGGGCGCGGGTTCGCCTCGATCAACCGCGCGGACAGGCGGCGGATCGTCACCGTGAAGGCCGATGTCGACAAGAGCGCCTCCAGCTCAGACGCCATCAGCTCAGTGATCGAGGAAGAGATCATGCCGGCCATACTCGCCGACTTTCCAGATGTGCGCTATTCAATGGAAGGAGAGCGCCGCGAGAGAATGGAGTCGCTGGGCGGCCTCACGAAAGGCTTCGGTCTCGCCCTCTTCATGATCTTCATCCTGCTCGCGATCCCCTTCAAGTCCTACCTGCAGCCGCTGATCATCATGTCGGTCATCCCCCTGGGGATGGTGGCTGCGGTCTGGGGCCACATCTTTATGGGGATGGACATGACGATCTTCTCGATGTTCGGACTGGTGGCGTTGACCGGCGTCCTGGTCAACGACAGCCTGGTGATGGTTCATTTCATCAACGGCTCCCGCGAAGGCGGGGCGGGGCTCTTCGACACCATCGTCATGGCTGGGCGAGTGCGGTTCCGGCCCATCCTCCTGACATCTTTGACGACCTTCGCCGGGCTGACCCCCCTCCTGCTCGAGCGCAGCCTGCAGGCCCGCTTCCTCATCCCGATGGCGGTATCCCTCGGCTTCGGAGTGCTTTTCGCCACGGCCATCTCACTCGTGATGGTCCCCGTAGGCTACCTCATCCTTGAAGACCTCCGGGCGCTCGTCAGCGCAGAGCCCGGGGAAGACGAAGAGACCGCGGGCGAAAAACAGGCGGGGCCAAGCCAGGCCTCCGTGCCTGTCCCGGCCCCGCCTGTTCCGCCCCTGGCGTAATCCGCGGGCGCGCCGCGGATCACTCAGCCGGCTTGGCGACACCAATGACGCCCTGGGAGATCCTCGCCCCGGCGTTGCCGGTCGGCTGGCCGCCATCGTCAACCTTCGCGTGGATGATCACACCGCGGCCGACCACTGGATTGTGCAGGCCGGCCACCGAGATGTTCTTGGCAACGATGGTGTAGCTCGCCGCGCCGTTCGCATCGGCCTTGAGGTTGCCGAGGTCTCCGGCATGACGCTTATCCTTCGCCGGCAGGCCGTGGTCGTGCCCTTCGGGGTTGTAATGGCCGCCCGTGCCCTTGCCGTTCTCGAGCCGAATGTCGCCAAATTGATGAACATGGATCGCATGCTCACTGTTGGGGCTGAGGCCCGTGATGTTGGCCTCGACCTTGACTCCATCCTTCGTCTGGGTGAACACCACCGTGCCGCCCGCCTTGTTCCCGGCTGTGGGCTGCATAACCGCCACCACATGGGGAACGCCCTTCCACTGCGAACCATGCTTGTGATGCGAACCGGAAGCGCCCGTGTGCAGAATCCCGACACAGGACGTTCCGGTACCGACGGAGGCCAGGAGGAGAAAGGCAAAGCAGCAGCGTGAAAATGACTTCATGGTCAGGCTCCTTAATATTGTACAACTTCTTGCCGATGACTCATCAACACCCGCTCAACCGAGCGGGACCGGCCATGTTAAGACCTTTGGGGCGATGAAAACAAGGGGGCGAACGGCTTATCAGGCCAGATAGCCGAGCTCGGCAAGGACCTCGCCACAGGCCTCCTCGACCTCGGCCACCTGGTCGGGAGCCAGGTTTTCGCAATGGCGCCCGATTCGGCGCGAGTGGTTGTCCACGTAGTGGCGAACCTGCTTGAGGGCGTGGTAGGAGCCCTCTGTCTCGTCCTGGATTTTCCGACAAAACTCGGCAACGGCCCCGGGAGCCTCCAGGCCCATGAAGGCAAGCGCCTCCTCCACGACAGCAAGGGGGGTCCTTACCAGGTCCTCATAGCGGACCTCCAGATAGCGGGCGCCGCCAAGACGGGCGCCATCGCAGCGGGCCGTCTCCACGGCGATCCGCCACTGGTGGGCGCAACGAATATGGTTCTCCTTCGGATAGCGCTCGAGCAGGTCTCGCCAGCCGGGAACCTGCAGATGGCCCCAGCCATCGCCCCGGTTGCGGAACATGAGGGAGGCCGCGGTATCACGGCCGTCACGAATGATATGGATAAACCTCCCCCAGGGAAACAGAGCCGCGAGGAAAGGCAGGCGCAGAACATGCTTCGGGTTCTTCTCGAGCAACACCTCGTCAGGCTCTCCTCGCAGATGTCCGGAAAATTCGTCGTAGACCCGGCGGGCAAGCTCCGGGTCGGCGGCGGCCGCCTCCAGGCGATGATCGGCCCCCTCCTCGACGATGGAGTTCCAGGTCGGGCTGAGCTCAAAAAGATAGGTGACGGCGGGGTGAGAAGCGAGCGCCTCGCCGAAGATGGATGTCCCCGACCGGGCGCAACCCAGGAGAAAAACCGGGCGCGGAATCAATCCGCTCCCCAGGCCCAGGACGTCGTCTGGAAGGGTAGATATTTCTGCCATTTCTTTTCCACGTAATCCGCGCTGGGGCCGAACTCACGCATGAACTCTTCGCCCCAACGGCGCTTGATCTTTGAAGAGCGCTCCCTGCGCTCCACGAGTCGTCCCTCGGAATCCTTGAACTTATGCCACGCGTAACAGTCGAGAGCGTAGCTCTTATGCCCCCGCTCACGCGCGGCGAGGCTCAGGTCAATCCCATAGCAATGAAAGCCCGGCAGCCCCGCGTCAAATTCGACGCCGTTTCGCCGGCGCACGCCCAGCAATTGTTCATCCAGCGATTCAACCTCGTGGGGAAGAGGTCCCTCGAAATGGTAGCCGCTGGGATCCGACCAATGCCCGCGCAGCTGTTTCTTCTCTCCCGCGATCACGCCCAGCGCCCCGACCGGACCGATGACGCCCCACTGCGGATCCAGCTCCTCCAGCTCCCGCAGGCCGCAGAAGAACCGCTTCTCCCAGCCATCATAGAGATAGAGGTCCTGGTGGACGAATAGAACCAGGTCGTTCCTGGCCCTGGTGAAGGCCTCACTGTAGAGCGCGGAGATGCTCTCATAGCGCGAGTTGTCGGGGTTTTCCACCAGCAGAAGCTCGTGGCGGCCGCCTCTTGCGACCGGCGAGGCCAGGAAATTATTGCGGAGCTCCTCGTCATCGTTCACCGCGACGACGAAGCTGATCTCCTCACCCGCGACAACCACTTCTTCGAGCAGGTTCTCGTGCTCAAGCGGATCGTAGGCAACGTTATAGGAAAAATCCCGGGTCGTATCGTTCCTTCGAACACTGATGCGCTTGAGCGGATAGGCGCACTCCGAACGCACCTCGATACTGCAGGTGTCGTAGCTTTCCCTCACACAGTCCTCGTTCCAATAGAGGTAGCCGCGGTCTTCTCCGCAGAGCCGGCGATGGGGCGGCAGATCGAAGAGGAAGCGGCCGGGGAAGCCGGCAACGGCATCTCCCAGGAGGGTCAGGATGGTGGGAACGACATCGATTGTTGAGCAGGCGTGGGTTTCCCGCGCCGGAACCTCGTAATGCGCCCGGAGCTCGGGAGGTAGCCAGATCGCCAGGGGGACGTGGGTCAGGTCGCCGTGAAGGCGCCCGCAATGATGAACCCGGCCGCGCTCAGGCTCGAAGCTCTCGCCGTGGTCGCTCATGAAGACGACGATGGTCTTCTCGAAATCTACCAGGCCAAGAACCTCCTCGAGACGCCTGTCGTAGCTCCGGATGCCCGAATCGTACTTGGCTGTGAGCTCTCGCTTCTGTTCCTCGCGCCCCACCCCCTCCGGCGGCTCACGCCAGATGTCGGGTCCATCTCGCACCTCCCGCAGCGCCGGGTGGATCTCGGCATCGAGCCAGTCGGACGTCTCGAGATAATAATCCCGGCCCATGTGGTAGTCGTGTACCAGGTTGCTGTGAAAAAAGAGAAACCAGGGCGACTCGGAGTCCTGTCGCTTCCTGAGAAAATCACGCGCCAGCTCGAAGGGGCGGTCGTGATCTTCACGGTGCACCCACTCGTAGCTGTCAAAGCCATCATCCCAGCCGAAGGAGCGCCACTTGGCCGGGCGGCGCTTGAAGCCGAGGCTCTCGAGATATTCGGACGAGATCCTGTCAGAGACGACATTGCCGTTGTTGACGACCCCCGCCCTCTCGTAGCTGTCGCCGAGGTAGTGGCCGAGCTTCGGCTTCCGGAACCTCTGGTTGTGATCGCAGAGGCCGTGTCCCTCGGGAAGCTGACCCGTGATAATCGAGGCACAGCCCGGCAGGGTCCAACCCACGGGAGAATGGCAGTCTGAAAAGAGGGTGGCGCCCTCGAGCCGATTTCCAAGCAGGGGCATGGTGTCACGGCCATAGCCGTAAAAAGGCAGATGGCGCGCGCTGAGATCATCGGCGACCACCAGCAACACGTTAAAGCGATGGCGGCGCTCCCCGGGAGAATAGGAAAGCTGTTTTGAGGAATCTTCGAGACTGGGCATCTGGCTTATTCTACTTTTCTTTAGACGAATCTTAAAGACGCCCTATTCATCCTCTGTTGCGCTCTTTCCAGCGCCGCCCTCGAGGCCTTCTACCTTCCTCTCGAGGCTTCTCAGGCGGCCATGAAGCCTCAAGAGCCCCAGGGACACGCCCGTGACGAAGATGATTTCTAACAGATCCCAGAACATATCAGGACTCCCTTATTGAATATCGTCCGGCAGCGAATCTCGTGAGAATACAGCGCCGGCATCCACCGGGCCCTTGCCCTCGAGGCTTTCATTCCGTAGATTCTGCCAGATTAGTTGTCTCTTCGCCAACCACAGCAAGGATGTCCCCATGGTCCATCCCGACCGCTACTTTGATCCGGACCCGACCATCCGCAAGCTGGCCTCCAGCCTGTACCAGTCCGTCGCCGGCCTGCCGCTGGTCTGCCCCCACGGGCACGTCGATCCCCGCCTGCTGGCCGAGAACAAACCCTTTCCCGACCCGACGAAGCTGATCATCATCCCCGACCACTATATTTTCCGCATGCTGTACTCACAGGGGATTACGCTTGCGGACCTCGGGATCGCACCGCTTGACGACGGGGCCCACGAAGAAGACTCCCGCAAGATCTGGCAGCTCTTCGCCGATCATTACCACCTCTTCCGCGGCACCCCCACGGCTGGCTGGCTCCAACACGAATTCGAGGCCGTCTTCGGTATCGAGGAGAGACTCGGCAGCGCCAACGCTATGGAGCTCTATGACCAGATCTCCGCCAGGCTCGCGACTCCAGAATTCCTGCCGCGCGCCCTCTTCGACAGCTTCAACATCGAGACGCTCTGCACCACCGACTCCGCCACAGACGACCTCGCCTTCCACCGCCAGCTTCTCGAAGACGACTGGGGGGGCTGCGTGCGTCCCACCTTCAGACCGGATGCCGTGGTCAACATCCTCGCGCCCGGCTGGAAGGCGGAGATTGGAAAGCTGTCGGACGCCAGCGGCCGGGAGATCTCGAAACTCAGCGACTATATCAGCGCCCTCGAAAATCGCCGGGAACACTTCCGGTCCCTCGGCGCGACCGCCACCGACCATGGCGTCTTCAGCCCCTACACGGAAAGCCTGGAGAAGGCTGAGGCCGAGGCCCTGTTTCAGAGAGCCCTGACAGGAGCTGTCGACGAGGCGGATGCGAAACACTTCACAGGCCATATGCTGATGGAGTTCGCCCGCATGAGCGTCGAGGATGGGCTGGTCATGCAGCTCCACCCGGGCTCGTGGCGCAACCATAACACCTCTCTCTTCAACGCCTTCGGCGCCGACATGGGCTGCGACATCCCGGTAGCGACGGGCTACACGCGTAACCTCCAGCCCCTGCTGACACGCTACGGCGACCAGGCCAACTTCACCCTGGTTCTCTTTACCCTCGATGAGTCAACCTACTCCAGGGAGCTCGCGCCGCTCGCCGGGCACTATCCCTGCCTGCGCCTGGGGCCGCCCTGGTGGTTCCAGGACAGCCGCGAAGGCATGACACGCTTCCGGAAGCGCGTCACCGAGACCTGCGGAATCTACAACACCGCGGGCTTCAACGATGACACCCGCGCCTTCCCCTCGATCCCCGCGCGTCACGATGTGGCTCGCCGCATCGATGCCAACTTCCTCGCCCGCCTTGTTGCTGAACACGTGCTCGAAGAAGACGAGGCGGCGCAAATGATCACCGATCTCGCCTACAACCTGGCAAAAAGCACCTATCGACTCTGAGTCTGTCGAGACAGGCTCCCCGAGTTGGCCTAATTCGCCGCGGAACACCTCAGCTGGTCCTCGGTCTCATCAAGACCCTCCTGCGGGAAGGGCTCTCTCGGAGGCCGCCCCCCCTGGAAGAGATAAGAGAGGGCGTAAACCGGATCGGTAATATTGAGCGCCCCATCATCGTTTACATCGGCGGCATCTTCGCAGGCAAGCACCTGCCCACCTCCGACGAAGAGATAATTGAGTGTCGCAACCGCGTCTGAGATGTCGACCGAAGCATCACCATTGGAATCTCCCCGGACAAAGACAACCTGGGAAGCGGCCGCATCGAGCACCACCACGGGAAGGTGACAGTGATAGGCCTGCACCTCGGCATCATAGTACTCGTAGACACGGCTCACCGGGCCCTCCGACCGAACCGGATAGAGAGCCCGCATCTGGAAGGTGAACTCAACGGCCTCCCCGCGCGCCAGGGAATCCACATAGAGGATGACACTCCTTCCGGCGACATCGACACGGCTCGCGGTCCCCGCCTCGATCAAGGCGTTCAGGCCAGACCGCAGAACCGAGAAGCCCGTCGGTACGCCGATGTCGGCAATCACCATCCCGGTGTTCTCCTTGGCGCCGGTATAGACCATCCGAACGCGCGCATCGAGAAGCTCATCGACCTCGATCCCCTCGCTGTCGTAATCAACCGTGATCTCCATATCCCTCGGAAGCGGAAGTTGCGTATCCGGAATATTGAACTTGCTCGCCACCTGGAAACCTACCGAACCGTCGCCCGTTGCACGCAGACGCAACGGGCCGGAGTCCGGGAGCAACACGAAGCTGTGCAGCAGATCAAAGTTGTTCTCGTTGACTAAAAGGGTCTCGATCACATTGCCTCCATCGAGAACGCTGAGTGTCAGGGAAATGTCCCGGCGCACGGTTCGCGCGGCGACAAAAAGTGCCCGAATCGCCACCACCGTGTCCTGCGTCGAGCCACCATACCCACCGATCGAATTTCGCTGGGTGGTCAGCCAGTCGATGGCGGCGGCGGCCTGGGGGCGGCCCGAAAGGAGCAGCGCCAGTGCCGCGTAGCCGGTCGTCTCAACCGGGTAGGGTTGCCAGTGGATGCCGGTTCCCTCGGTGATCGCGAGCTCGATGAGGCGGTCCACCACACCGTCCGCCGCCTCCTCGTAACCAGCAACCGCCTGAAGAGCCACCGCGGCGATCGATAGAGAGTAGGCATCGTTGTTAACCCGAGCGCGGTTGGCGGCCAGGTACCCGGCGGCCTGGTCAATCGCGCCCGAGACGCTCTCCGCCACCGTGATGCCCTCGGCGTAATCGGCCAGGGCGCGGGTGACGTAGGCCGCCATCGCGTAGGCGTTCTCGAGGCCGCCATCCATTTCCCGGTGGATTAGGAAGTCGTCGGTTCTGAAGGAACCGTCCGCGTTCTGGCGAGAGACCAGCATCCCGGCGCAGCGGGCGAGAACCGACTCATCGATGTCGCGGACCTCCCGGGCGCCGGCGAAGGTCGAGAGTACGAAGGCGCTCAGCCACAGGCTGCCCTCGGGGCCCCCGAAGGCCGCGAAACCGCCATCGTCGCTCTGGTAGGTCAGCTCCCTCTGGTAGCCGGTGTTGACGAAGAATTCCGCCTGGATGCGGATCTCGGGACTCAGCTCGCCCACCTCACGCAGGTATTTCAGGATCTCTATATCGGGCGCCAGGAAGATCATGTTCTGCTCGCCGCAGCCATAGGGCATCTGCAGCAGGTCGCTGATGTTGCTCATGGTCTGGGCAACCGGGCTCGGGGTGATGTTCAGGTAGGCCCGCTCGGAGCCGATGACCGCGTCGCGCGGAAAGGACGGCTCGAGGGCGAGGGTCTGCCCGGCCTCGATCACGCCGTTGAAGACCCGCTCCGCGGGCGTCCCCTCGGCGACGACCTTGATGGACTTGCGCACGGCATCGACGCGCTTGGAGCTGGAGGCCGTAATCTGAATTTCGTATTCACCCACCTCGACCGGCCGAATCGGAAAATAGACCGCCGTAGCGGACCCGGCCGGCACTGTCACCGTCGCGCCGGGGCTGCCAAGCAGCTCGAACCACTCTCCATCACCGAAGCTGAGGGAGACCTCCTGGGCACTGTCGAGGTAGTTGAAAACATCCACCTTGACCGGGAACTCCTCCCCTCGCGTCACATCGTAGGGAAGGGACGGGTTGACAAAGAAATCCTGGAAGGCCGTCAGCTCCGCCTCGCCGAAGCCGATGCCGCCGGGCGAGGTGGCGACCGCCGAGAGCTTCCAGCCGGTGATGTTGTCGGGCGCCTCAAGCTCGACAGTAACCCGGCCATTCTCATCTGTGAGCAGCATCGGCTCCCAGACCCAGGTCTCGGGGAAATACTGACGGACACGGACCGCCTCGCTTCCGGCTCCGCCGGCGGGAGCTCCGCCGGCAGCCGCGGGCTCCCCGGCCAGATCGCCATCCTGCGGCGGGGCGGGAAAGGGGCCGAAATCGTCCACCGCCTCCTCCCACCTGTTTCCGCGCTCAAAGTTCTGTCCCCTGCGCACCGAGATGTTGTCGCTCGCCGCGACGCCCAGCCCAACGCTCTCGATAATGTCCAACGCCCCTATGCTCGGGGACCTCTGGGGGCCGCCCCATTCCTGGAAGGGCCCTCCCGGGGCGCCGCCAGGAGCGCCGGGGCCGCCTTCTTCTTCGTGCAGCTCAGCGCGCGGCTCGAGAAAGCGGCTCTCGAGCTCGGCAAAAACCTGGGCCAGGTGCAGCCGGCTCTGGCCGAGAGCCAGGACTGATTGATCGACGACGGCAAGGCCGATCAGGGCCCGGCCCGGCTGGCCCGTCTCAACGGTAACGCTCACCGCGTCCCCCGGCTCGACCTGCTCCCGGTCAAAGCTTGCCTGGACCTGGAGGCTGGAGGCGGGGTGGACCTCGATCACAACGCTGTCGGCCGCCACCTCGTTCGTTCTCCCGAGGGAGTAGGCAACGACCTTGGCCTTCGGCGCCATCTCGGGAGTCACGGTGAAGCTGAAGTTGGCCTCCTCGGTATAGCTCGAAAGGACCGTGCGGCCGCCGCTGTAGACTTCGTAATAGACCGTCGCGGCCTCGGTCGCCAGCGCTGAGAAGATCACCCGCTGACCCGGATCGGCGGGTTCATCGGAGTCGGTGCGGGAAATCGAAAGATAGTTCGCGGTATCAGAATAGGATGCGGAGATTCGGCGCGAGGTGCTCGTGCGATAGCCATCGAAGACCGTCATCGCCGTCACCTCGACGTTGAAGGTGTCAGCCGGTGGCGTAAAGAGCAGCTCGGCTCGGCCTCCGACGACCTCGACGCGGCGTTCGACCTGCTCGATCGCGGAGCCGCGGAAATCTTCGAATGTCAGCGAGATGTCAACGGTCGCCGCGACCGGCGCCCCATCGGGAGTTCTCGCGACGAGGACAACCTCTGCGGGCATTCCGGGCTTCACGGTGTCCGCCCGGGGAGCCAGGCTCAATACGACCGGGGCCTCGACCACGGCCAGGACCTCACTGATGGACTCCGTGTGACCGGTCGAGTCGACAACATCTATGTCGAGAGTGATCGATCCCTGGCCGCCGCCTTCGGGAGTGCCGGCGACAAAGTCAACCGGCGGCAAGGTGAAGCTCAGGACTCCATCGACAAGCTCTCCCTCGATGACGGCATACTCCTGCCATTCACCCACATACCTGCGGGCGACGATGTAGCAGGTGCCCTCGACGCCTCGCCCGAAGAAGTAGCGGGCATCGACCGTTCCCTGGACCTCCTGGTCAACGAGTGTCCAGTCGCGCTCGAACTCGAGCCCGAGGTTGAAGCGCGGCAGGGTATACTCCTCCACTCTCACATCCCGGATGCTCTCCACCTCCTCGCTTCTGGCCTTCACCTTCCATATTCCGAAGTTGACCTCGCTGGCCAGCTGAAGAGAAAACGGAGCGGCACCGAATTCGTCGGCCTGCAGAGTGCGCCTGTCGATCCGGATTCCCTTGGCATCGTGAAAGCTCACCTCCACCTCGCCGGCCACCGGACGCATAGCGTTATTGACCAGCACGACCCGGCCCTTGATGGTCTGGGACGGCTTGTAGATCGGCTTGTCCGTCTCGATCAGGATCGCGGGCGCTCGCGAGACCATGGTCTCCAGCGTCAGCGCATCTTCTATCCGGCTCACCTGGGCCTCGAAGCGGTAGCCTCCGCTGGCCGTGTCCGGAACCTCGAAGGGGACGTGAACACGCCCCTCGGCGCCTGTCATCCCATTGAAAAGCTGAGCCACGATGCGCTCGCCATCAAGGAGCCTGACGATGGCCCGCCTGGATACAGGATCACGTGTCTGGGCGTTGAAGGTCGTCAGGGTCAGTGCCGAGCGTCCGCCGGAGTGAATCTCCTTGGGCGCCATGAGTACCGCCGCATCTTCAGCCGAGACCTCCCGGAGGCCTCCCAGGCTCAGGAAAAAAGCGGCGAGTGCCGTGAGATGAAAGCCCGTTCGCGTGGTCATTTTTCTACTCCTTTTGCCGGAAGCCGATAAAGCACCCCGGTTTTTTAGTTTAACTTCCCCTGTTTGGGAGGCCCGCATGGCACACCGGCATCCTGTCGCAGCAGCCCAGGCTGCGAGCCTCCATAAATACTAAACCCCACCAGTGGCCGCCGTAAAGAAAAAGTCCTCGGCGGGTCGGACTTGAGGGGTTTCGCTCCTCGGGCTAAGCTGTCTCCCTGATCTTTCCCACGAACCAGGCCTGCGAACGCGACCATGAACGAAACCATCGAGTTGATAGAGCGCCTCAAGGCCATCCTCCAGGGAGGGGGGAAGCCAGACGGCCGCCTGCAGGCGGCCGTTGAAGAGATTGCCGGGGAATTCGAGGCTCTCTCCTGCACTTTTCATCGGGCGATCGAAGATCATAGCTTTCTCGAGCTGATCGCGCAGACCGGCCTGCCTCCGCATATCGCCGCGCTGGCCGTTCGAATACCCTTTGGCAAAGGAATGGCCGGCATCTGTGCCGAACGTCGTGAGCCCGTGACCATGTGCAACCTGCAGACGGACGACTCCGGGGTCGCCCGGCCCGGCGCACGCGACACGAAGGTTGAGGGGGCCGTGGTTGTTCCGCTGCTCATCGACGGCAAGGTGGCCGCCACGATCGGCATCGGCAAGAGCGGTGAATACGATTATTCCGAGGGCGAGCTGGACGCGCTTGAACAATGCGTGGCCGCCTTGATGTCCGCGCTCTAGCCCCTGGCCCCGGCGCCGGGGTCAGGGCCTGCGGCGAAGCCGCCAGGCGTCCCGGCCCGCGGCCCGCTCAACGGTCATCATCATATGATCGATGACCCTCCTGTCCACCCCCGCCCGGTGGAGGTCCAGGACATCCTGGCTATCCATGACATAGACGGTACGAGAGCGCTCAATCTCCCGGATGATCCCGTCGGAAGATTTGCCCGCCCGTGACAAGGCGATGATCTCCCTGGTTTCGAGTGGGTCGAGTACGTATTGCCTGCGATGGCAACCGCTCACCCCCGCCAGCAGGATCAGTAAAAGCAGGGTTGTTTTCATTCTGTTCGCCTCAGGGGTCTTTGCCTGTTCACCGCGTGCGGAACTCACCCGGCACGAGCCGAAACCAGAATCGCACAGGAACTGTACACCCGGGTACCGTTTTTAAGCGGAAAACGAACACCCCGCCGACCCCGGGACAGCCGCGACAGCCGCGATGCCGGCCGGCGGGACCAACACAACCTTTTAGCGTTCCGTCATTTACGGTCGATAGCCGAGGCCGTTCGCTCCCGTCTCGGCGTTTTTTGAGCGTTTGGGCACGGCGCTTTCTACATGGCCTTGTGTAAACAAAGAAACAACCAGCGAGATCACTGACCCGGAAAAAAAACTGAACCAAACAATTCGAAAGGCCGGGTGCGCGCCGCCGCAGCCACAAGCTGCGACCCCGACAACCTGCGCGACCTTGTCTCGGTTTCCCGACCGCGACATTAACCCGATCCGTCGGCCTCCCCTTGCCGGCTGAATCTACCCCCTTCTATTCGCGACGGAGCACTCCCCCGACCCGTCCGACTAAACCCGACACGCGGCCCGGCCTTTCAGCTTTCTCCTCCCCCCCTCCGCCGCCCTCAAGCTCCTCCGCTCGCCTTCGACCCCTTGCCGAGCTTACGATGCAGGCGCCGAACCTTGAACAGATCGAGCGCCATCTGGAGCGGGCTGAACAGCCCCAGGCGGCTGTCACCCGCCTCGTGCCATTCAACGGGAACCTCGACAATCGAATAGCCCAGGCAGCGGGCGAGATAGAGCACCTCGACATCAAATGCCCAGCCCTCCAGGCGCTGGAGAGCCAGCACCTCGCGCGCCGCCTTCGCGCGGAACATCTTGAAGCCGCATTGGGTGTCGTGGATGCCCTTGAGCACCAGGACATGGACCAGGGCCCTCCAGCCCCAGGCCATGAGCTTGCGCGGCCAGCTCCGCCTGACCTGTTTCTCTCCATCGAAACGCCTGCTTCCGATCGCCACATCGGCCCCGCCATCAAGCGCATCCAGGAGGGCCAGGGCCTCCTCGATAGGAGTAGACAGGTCGACATCGCTGAAGAGGACGGTGTCCAGCCCAGCCGCCAGCATGCCCCGCTTGACGGTCTCTCCCTTGCCCCGGTTGACCTCGTTGCGAAGATAGCGAACATCAGCAAACTCCCGCACCACCGCCGCGGTGTCATCCACCGAACCATCATCGACGACAATCAGCTCGTAACGGTCAAGCTTCTCCCGGCAGAAACGGGAGACGCGGGCAAGCGTGTCTGGTAGACGCTCCGCCTCGTTGTAAGAGGGAAATACTATCGAGAGTTCTCGCACGAATCCTTCCTTTCAAATCCGCTGGCCGGCCGGTTCGGACCCTCAGGTCCAGGGGAATCATAACCGCAGACGCGGCGGAACACAGGCAGAGAACCGGGCCTCTTAAGAGACGATGGCAACGGGTCTCTTGATTCAATCCTCCGGCAAAGAACTCCGCCGGGACTTGACGTCCGAACGCCTCTTTTTATGCTTCAGCCGCCGTTCGTTCGAGGCCTTCGTCTTCCGGGTAGGCACTCGCCGCCGCGGCCTCTTCGCGGCCTTCCCGAGCAGCTCCTCCAGCTTCTCGATACAGTCCTCGATGTTGCGCCCCTGGCTGCGGAAGCGGGAAGACACCACGATGAACTCCCCCTCGCGATTGAGGCGCCTGGGATGAAGGACGGCCAGCCGGACACGCGTCGCCGGAGCGATCCAGGCTGCGCTCTCAAGGTGAAATCGCACATCCACCCGGGTCGCGACCTTGTTGACATTCTGCCCGCCCGGGCCGCTTGAGCGCGAAAAGCTGATCTGCAATTCTTCGCGGGGGATCTTCATGCGCTCAGTCAAGCTGCGGATAGATGTTGCCGCGAACGATGGTGTGGCTGACCCGGCCGGGAAACGTGACTCCCTCGAAAGGAGACCAGCCGGCGCGGCTCTTGAGTCCAGAGCGGCGCACCGTAAAGCTCTCTTTCTTCAGAACCGTCAGCGACCCGACGAAACCCGGCTCAACCCGTCCGTACCGATGAGGGAGGTATCGACCCAGAAAGCGTCCCGGCACCTCGGAGCAGGCACGCTGGATCGTCTGCAAATCGAAGCCCTCCTCGAGCAGCCAGAAGAGGAAGGCGCCAAACGTGTCGAGCTGCGTTACGCCCGAGATGCCGCGATCTTTTTCTTCCAGAGTATGCGGAGCGTGGTCGGTAGCGAGGCACTCGATGTCTCCTGAACGCAGGCCCTCGATCAGGGCGATCCGGTCGAGCCGGGTGCGAATGGGCGGATTGCACTGCAGGTAGGACGGGTTCGAGAAGGTCTGGGCGTTATCCTGGTCGTAGTAGAGGTGGTGCGGAGTGACCTCGGTTGTGACGCGGATCCCCCGCTTCCTGGCATCGCAAATCAGCTCGAGGCCTGCCGCGGTCGAGAGGTGACAGATATGAGGTCTGATCCCGTAGTCTTCGCCCATCCTGAGAATAAGCTCGATCGCCTCCACCTCCGCCTCCGGCGGGCGGCGCAGGAAATGCGTTTCGGCATCTTGATGGTCTTCAAGAATGACGGGGTCTTCCGCGTGAAAAGCGACGAATTGACCCTGGTATCTCGACAGCGTCTCCCTGAGCGCCTCCTCGTTTCTGAAGAAGAGGTGGCCGATGCTCGGACCCATGTAGGTTTTATAAGGCACCTCAAAAGAGAGCGGCCCGGTTCCCGGCCCAACGCCTGCGTAGAGCAGGATGTCCACCAGGCTGCCGGCGGTCAGGCCCTTCTTCTTCCGGTAGCTTGCATCATCTACCGGCGCCTCGGGATTGTTGGGCATGTCGACAATCGCCACGACCCCTCCGTTGACCGCCGCCTCGCCGGCGGTCTGGAAGGATTCCTTGTAGACCTCCTCGCCTGAGGGATCTTCCCGGGCATGCACATGCTGGTCGATGATGCCGGCCAGGATGATATGCTCATCGTCGAGTACAAGGTCTCCCGTCCCGCGAGCTTCGCCCGTCTCGACGATCAGTCCGGTTGCGACGTCGATCTCGACCCGTCCACGCGCCAGCCCCCCCGCGCCATCGGCTGGAACCAGGTTCCCCTCTACGATCACTAGATTGCTGGACTTGGTAATCATGCAAACTCCGCTCCTTGTCGGACCCGGAGCCTAACAGGGTCCCCGGCTGAAGTCCACATGCCCAGGCCGAGGGGCTGGATAAACGGTTTGCAGTCTTTGAAGCTCTAGCTATATTACCGTTTACCGCAAAGGCGACGGACACGCTGCTTTACCGTCCGAAACGCCCCGGCCCGACCAACGATGACGGGTGCGGCGGATCACGCCGCAAGGGCGGCGGCAGGGAAAGCCCGGCCGGCCTTGCCCGCGCGCGATGCTTTCTCTCGAACAAACAACCCCCCAGGAAAGGATTCCCGTGAACACCGAACCGGAAATCGACAAGGAAGAAGAACCTTCGCCCGTCGATGAAGAAGAAATCGAGAACGAGACGGATGCTGAAAACGAAGGCGTCGAGCCTGCGGCCGATGACTGCGCTGAAGAAACGGCCGGCCAGGAGGATTCGGACGATGGCGGCGACGCCGAAGAAATCAGCGACGCGGAGGGCGATGATGATGAATCACTAGGCGCCACCTGCACAATCGAAGACGCAGGGCCCTGCAAGAAGGTGGTGAAGGCGACCGTTCCGGTGGAAAAGGTCAAAAAGGTCCTCGCTCACAATTACGAAGAGCTCTCCTCCACGGTAAGGATGCCGGGCTTCCGGCGCGGGCGCGTGCCGCGCCGGCTCCTTGAAAAGAGGTTCGGTGAAGATCTCGAAAAGGATGTCAAGGAGAGCCTCCTTGCCGAGTCTTTCGACGAGCTGCTCGAAGACAAGGACCTGAAGGTGCTGGGGAACCCGAGCTTCGACAAGATTGAGTTCAGTCCCGAAAGCGACTTCACCTACGAGGCTGAGCTCCAGGTCTATCCCGAGTTTGACCTGCCCGAATACAAAGGCATCGAGGTAGAGAGTGTCAAGTCGGAGGTCGAGGAGGGGCGCTTCGATGAAGAAATCGAGAAGCTTCTCAAGAGCCGCGCGGAGATGGTTGAGGTCGAGCCTCCCAAGGCCGGAGCCGATGACCAGTTCATTGGAAGCTACGAGCTCATCGAGGAAGGCCGGGTGCTGAAGAGCGTTGACCAGGCCGGCTTCGTACCTGCCAGCGGCAACCTCGAAGCTTTCGCGATCGAAGAGCTCGAGAAGCTCGTGGAGGGCTGGGACCGCTCAAAGGCCGGCACCAGCGAGGGCGCCCCGCTCGAGATAGAGGTCACCGTTCCCGCGCATTACCCCGACGAGGTTCTTCGAGGCCGGGAGGTGCTCTTACGCTTTGTTCTCGAGAAGGCCCAGACCGCCGAGCTGCCCGAGCTCGATGACGACTTCGCCAAGAGCCTGGGCGCCGAGAGCGCCGAAGACATCAAGGCGAAGATCGAGGAGCAGCTCCAGGGAGAGGTCGAAAGAAAAGACCAGCAAGAGCTCGAGAAGAAGATTGTCGAAGCGCTTGTCGACGGGCTTGAGCTTGAGCTGCCCGAGGATCTGATCGACCGCCAGAGAAAGGGCGCCGAAGAACGGGTCGCCCAGGAGTTGAAAGCGGAAGAAAAAACCGAAGAAGAAATCAACGAGGGGAGGGCGAAGGCGGGCGAGGCGGCCGCGGAAGATCTCACCAGCGAACTGAAAGAATTTTTCCTGCTGGAGAAAATCGGCGAAAAAGAAAAGATCTTCGCCACCGAGGACGAGGTCGCCAACCGGATCCAGATGATGTCCATGGTCTACGGGATCCCCCCGGCCACCATGATGGGGCAGCTCCAGGAGAGCGGGAAGATCGATGAGATCCGCCAAACCCTGCGAAATGAGAAGGTTCGTGGCTTTCTGAGAGAAAAAGCGGGCATTATCGGAGACTCCCCGCAAAACGATGGGGGTACGGAGGACTCAAAAGCCGATGAAGGAGCTGAGCAGGACTGAAGAAGCCCGGAGCCCAGGCGGCCCGGGAATTTTAAGACCGGGCCGGATTCTGCCCGATTTTGCTGAGGCAGGATGCGATAACATGCTCGACAATAGAAAAAGACCGAAGTGAAGCAGGAGTTCTGAAAATGCAAGCCAACTTGGTTCCAATCGTTGTAGAAAAAACAGGGCGCGGAGAGCGGTCGTACGACATCTTCTCCCGGCTCCTGAAAGACCGGATCATCTTCATCGGGCCGTCCATCGACGATTATTCCTCGTCCCTCGTCATCGCCCAGATCCTCTTCCTGATGAGCGACAATAAAAACCAGGACATCAATATCTACATCAACTCCCCCGGCGGGTCGGTTACCGCAGGGATGGCCATCTACGACACCATGCAGTTCGTGCCCTGCGACATCGCCACCTATTGTCTCGGACAGGCCTCGAGCATGGGCGCGGTATTGCTGGCCGCGGGAACCAGCGGCAAACGCCACGCGCTGCCGAATTCCCGCGTCATGATTCACCAGCCCTGGGGAGGAGCCGGCGGTACCGCTTCCGACATCCTCATCCAGTCCGAAGAGCTGAAGCGCTACAAGAACAGCCTGAACGAGATCCTGGCCAAGCACACCGGCCAGAAGCTCAAAAAAATCGCGGTCGACACCGATCGTGATCACTTCATGACCGCTGAGCAGGCGAAAGAATACGGCCTGGTCGACGAGGTCATAGACACCTTGAGGGGAACGGAAGACGGGTAATGCCAAGATCAGGGGGACGCAGCACTACTGAGCGATGTTCTTTCTGCGACAAGAACAAGCTCGAGGTTGAAAAGCTCATTCAGGGCGGACGTCCCGGCATCTACATCTGCAATACCTGTGTCGAGATCTGTCACTCGATCATCGACGAAAGCAACGTGCCAGAGAGCGCGCCGCCCCTGTTTATCGAGGAGATCCCGACCCCCCGACGCATCGTCGGTGAACTCAACGAATACATCATCGCCCAGGACCAGGCCAAGAAGGTCCTGTCGGTCGCGGTACACAACCACTACAAGCGGCTGATACTCGCCGACGAAGAGTCGGCGGGGGCGCGCGTCGAAAAGAGTAATATGTTGATGGTCGGGCCGACCGGATGCGGCAAGACCGCCCTGGCCCGCGCCATGGCTACGCTGCTCGATGTCCCCTTCGCCATCGGCGATGCCACGACGCTCACCGAGGCGGGCTATGTCGGCGAGGATGTCGAGAACCTGATCCTCAAGCTCGTGCAGGACGCCGACTACAATATAGAGCGCGCGGAACAGGGCATCATCTTTGTCGATGAAATCGACAAGGTCGGCCGGGCGACGGCCAATGTCTCGATCACCCGGGATGTCTCGGGTGAGGGAGTGCAACAGAGCCTCCTCAAGTTGATCGAGGGAACGGTGGCAAACGTGCCGCCGCAGGGCGGCCGGAAACATCCCGAGCAGCAATACCTCCAGGTCGACACCAGCAACATCCTGTTCATCTGCGGCGGCACATTCACCGGGCTCGAAGACATCATCGCAAACCGGGTCGGAAAAAAGCAGATCGGCTTCAACCCCACCTGGGACAGCCACACCGCCGAGAACATCGAAGCCCGAAAGAAAATCATGACGAAACTGCAGGTCGAGGATCTCGTTCAGTTTGGCATGATTCCTGAGTTCCTGGGCCGGCTGCCTATCATCGCGACTCTCTCACCTCTAGACGAAGGAGACCTGGTCCGGGTGCTTCAGGAGCCCCGCGACGCGCTGGTCAAACAATACACCGAGCTGTTCCGGCTCAACGGCACCAAGCTCCGCTTCACCGCCAAGGCTCTTCGAGATCTCGCCGGCCTCGCGATCCATCGCGGCACCGGGGCCCGCGGCCTGCGCTCGATCCTCGAGGAGGTCATGCTGGACGTCCTCTACGAGCTGCCCGAACACAAGGACGAGCTGCTCGAGTTCATCATTAACTCCGACGTGGTTCGCCATCGAACCTTCTCGAAAGGTAAAAAAGTCTTTCGTAAGAAGAATAAGGGCAAGGAAGCGGATAAAAAAGAATCTGCCTGAAAAGCGCTTTCGGGGCCTGTGTGGGGTCTGAGGTGGCGAATAAGTTCCGAAAAAGCCCGCCTGGGGTCCGGCAGAAATTCTGCCAAGTACCTATTTCACATACTTGCTCATGGGCGCAAACACATTATAATCGCTGCCTTCGATTTTCGAATTCTTCGATTTACAGACTGCTGAATAGCGATCATGAAAAAAGACCTTCATCCCGACAATTACAGGCTTGTCGTTTTCCAGGACAAGTCAGCCGATTTTAAATTTCTTACCCGGTCCTGCGCTCAAAGCTCTGAGACCATCCAATGGGAAGACGGCAACGAGTACCCCGTTGTCAGCGTTGAAATCAGCAGCGCCTCCCATCCCTTCTACACCGGCAAGCAGAAGTTCGTTGATGCCGCCGGACGTCTCGAAAAATTCGGCAGGAAATACAATTGGGAAGAATCTTCTAAGGACCAGATCGAAAAGGCCGCCAAAAAGCGCAAGAAGAAAGCCGGCAAGGAAAAGGTAAGTGTCCAGGCCGTCCCGACCTTTAAGAAGAAGGCTGAAGAAGAAGAGGGTCGCAAGGGTGACGGGCCTGCTCCAAAGACCGTCCCTGAGCCGAAGAAAGCTGCCGCGCCTGCTGAAGCCGCCCCCAAGGCCGCTCCCGAAACGGCGGAAGCTGCCGCGCCTGCTGAAGCCGCCCCCAAGTCCGCTCCCGAAACGGCGGAAGCTGCCGCGCCTGCTGAAGCCGCCCCCAAGGCCGCTCCCGAAACGGCGGAAGATGCCGCGCCTGCTGAAGCCGCCCCCGAGACCGCGCCCGAAACGGCGGAAGCTGCC